>ERZ827156.951-NODE-951-length-37543-cov-4.270887_pt1 | contig 37543 bp, 51 predicted proteins | sample MGYA00519919_ERZ827156 | MGnify/ENA primary metagenome ERZ827156 (study PRJEB31778, sample SAMEA3449269) | human gut metagenome | biome: human gut; feature: human-associated habitat; material: faeces | place: United Kingdom | collected 2010/2012 ...
TAGAATGCGATCAGCTGAAGACTCTTCTGTTCGGAAGGGAAAAGGAACTCAGTCAGTGCTTCTATACCTGTCGCGTGCTGAGAGTGGAGAGTGAGAATGGAATGAGGAGACGATGAATAGATCTGCCTTGTCTGGAGAGAGTGGAAATGGGAACGGGATGCTTCTTTGTATGTAACAGGGTCTCCTTCTCCAGTTTCATTTCTCTTCTCTGTTTGACGAGTAGATCTCCCTCATCTCACTTCACTGATACTTGGATTCCTTGCTTGTAATGGAGAATCATTCGGTTATATCTTCAAAGAAGATTTGGATGAGATGAATAGGAATAGTGAATTCGTGATGGAAGGTGGAATACTGCTGTTCTCATGATGAATAGACCTTCCAGCATTGCAAGTGTGGAAAATGAATAGGTGTTTCCAAAGAATGAGATACGTTATCGTGAAAAGTATGAATAGCGTGAGATGTGAAGAGTAGATGTGAATGTCGATGTTCAGCACTCAACTGTTGAGTCCTCGTTTTGTAAATCAACGGTATACATGAAGAGTAGTTGCATCGTGCCGTGCTGATGGCTAGGTTCTCTTAATGTGAAAAGACTGTTTGATAAGTGCTTTATTATTGCTAATACATATGATGAATGAACTCTTTCCTCTACATACAAGCAGTATCCAATGGTCCAGTTGATTCGCCATGATTGCCTCACTCGTTCCAAATTGCTTCAATGCCACATTTCTGATTCATTCCTATATTCACAACTCACAATTCTCTCTAATGGAGATGACAACAAGAACAGAAACAGTAGTGACACACCATGCTGACTGTAATTCCACCACGTTAACACCACCACAACAACAACATTTGTCTGAATGACTCATTAAGAGCTTAACCACATCTAATGGACTGCATTGATTAAGCCCATTCACTATCTCATCACATCGATCACTGTGCTTAATAATCAAGGGTATCACTATACATGTAAATGGCTGTATGGCTGCCAAATGGCGGATCCGAACAGTTTCCCCCGTTCTAAACGTGGAAATGTGGTCATTTCAGCCGAATAGTGAGAGCTATACCAACTGCTTTAGTAGAAAGAAAATCACCCCGTTTTCGGTCACACCGTCTTTTGCCGTTTTCACTACAAATACATCGAATCATGGCTGAGAAGATCAATGGTTGTGTCTTTGCCTTCAAGGCGATGCTTCAGATATGTGGGAAACGCGAAAAGGGAGTGAGTTATAGGTAATGAGTCAAAGGAGGAGAAGAACATCAATCCATATCGTCTCCAAGCCTTCGACATATTGAACGAACTTCTGGTCGAGGTCGACTTGGCGGAAGACTACGTGTTTGTGAAGTTCCACGAGCTGTTTGCGTTTGCCGTTGCTTTTATGAAGTAGATTTGAGGAACTGTTTCAGACGTGCATCGATGGCCGATGGAGTGCGTTTTGTTAAGCGAGGTGACATGTAGGCTGCAACCTGTTCACGCCTCCCGTTCGAAGTGTTTTCTCGAAGTGTGTGGAACAGATATACACAGTGCACAAAGCAACGGCAGTGTCGTTAATCCGTGAACAACGCGGACCTTTCCTTAGGAATAGGCAAGTGCTTGAAGATTTTGAACTCTCGGTACTGCGAGCTGGTGCGGATCCAGTGCATGGACATTCTCTCCATCCTGATCGAATCGGAGAACCCGGAGGTCGGCATCTTCCTCGGCGATTGTCTGGCGTACGGTTCGAAGATTTCCCGTCTTTCCACCGTGCGTGTTTCTTCTGTTCATCATTGCGTAGAAGGAGGAGATAATGGCGTGCATCCACTTCTTGAGCACTCAAATGCGCGGCTACATGCTGGCTCCGGACAAGGCCGTGTTCACCGCCCATCTTCCCTCCATCTTCAAGAATCTGCAGCGCATCATGCGCTACGACGCTTCCCTTGATGTGCGCTGCATGGTTCCCGAGCTCTACTACCACATTTGCGTGATCAGCCTGGATTATCCGATTCCCGGCATTACCGTTCCCCTGTTCCTCAACGAGTTCTTCTCGCTCTTCCAGCACAAGGAGATGGAGATCCGCAGCTACGCCAGCCGCTACTGCGGCATGCTCTTCTCCGAACTTGTTCTGTTTCCCCGTTTCCCTCATGTTCAGATTCTTCGTTCCGTGGACCGCAAATACTTCAAGAAGAACCAGTACATGGAGAGCCACGCGAGCGAGGGCGCGGAGCCGGAGAAGAAGGAGGAGGGCTGGGTCTACAATCCCATGGAATACACCTTCGAGAACATTCTCAAGATCCTCCTGAGCAAGATGAGCGTGAGTGGGCGTCTATCACATGCGTGAGGCGTAGTTTCAGAAGTGTGCGAGCTGCTGTGCTACGCGCAGACCCTTCTCTTCATCCTCTTCTCCTCGCGCGACACGCTGCTCGAACGCGACATCACCATCCTCGTCAACTCGCTCTTCAGCTTCCTGCGCCGTACTCCTTCTTCTCTCTTCTCCCCATAGTGCACCCGATCCCCGCGGTGAAGGCCTCCGTTCAGCACGTCATCTTCTCGGGCATCTGCCAGTATCTGAGCGAGAGTTTCATTTCCGTCACCGCCACTATCATCATCAAAATCATGGCCGATTACAAGAACGGCGACGACCTGCCCTCCGAAATCGTCGCGATTACCGCCGGCGAGCTGCTGGCGAGAATCCTCCCGATTTTGGGCGAGGCGATCAAGGCGCAGCTGGACGAGTTGCTGTGTTCGCTGCTGCCGATTCTGAGCCGCGACAGCGTGGACCTCCAGAACGTGGTGATTCGGAGTCTGGTGTGCGTGGGAAGTACTGACGCCAGCGTGATCGAAGTGATCCTGAAGCAGTTGCTGCTGCAGCTGTTGAAGGAGGTGAACGCGCTGAAGGCGGAGAAGGATGCGGTGCGGCGTGCGGCGCTGCTGGAGGGCGACGGTGTGACGGGCTTCTGCAAGGGCATCGGGTACCTGTCGGTGGTGCTGTACACGAGTGGGCGTGATGTGGAAGCGTGAGGGCTAGAGAAGAACGACATTCCCCCGGAGGTGATGGAGATTATGAAACAGCTGAGTCGCGAGCTGATGGCGCTGTGGCGAGAGAACACGGAGCCGGACATGCGCGTGAACAGCGTCACGGGCAAGGAGGCGGCGTTGCGCCAGCGACAGCTGTACCAGTACTGTTTCGAGGGCGCGTGGCTGCTGAACCTGGGGCTGTGCGCAATGGGTAGAGACGGGTCGTGGCGTTGAGCGTAGAGGAGGAGTGGCTGCTGCCGGAGCTGGAGGGCCTTCTGACCAGCGTCACTTCCAGCATCATCGCCGTGTGTACCGCCTTCCACTCGATCCAGTTCGCCGTGGTGTCCGCGCCGCACGCCTACCCCACACTGCCCGAGGAGCTGACGCTGTGCATGCAGCTGCTGCTGCCCTGTCTCGAGGCGGCGCTCTTCCTCTGCCGCGTGCGCCGCGACCTCTTCGAGAAGTACACGCCGCTCTTCAACCCGATGGCAGGCGCGGCGAGCGACCGTCACATGTAGATCACGCAGTTCCAGTCATTGTGCTCGCTGCTGTACACCTTCTCCCCGCTGATCAGCGGCGCGAACAAGACGCACCTGCATCGCGTGGTGCTGCTGGCGCTGCACCTGATCAACTCCTTCCCCGCGCACACGCTGCTGGCGGGCTGCGACTTTTACGAGGCCATCACCATGATGAGCGTGGTGGAGAACAAGGAGCGCAGCACCGTCGGCGAGGAGTTACTGAACGCGCAGGACGCCGTGGTGCTGATGGAGAACAAGGAGGAGTGCGTGATGAAGATGGAGGCCTTCGAGCGTTCCGCCGCCGCGCTGAAGAAGTGCAATTGCTACGACTACGACGACGTGACCTTGTACGCCCGTCATGCCGCCTCCACTCGTAGCTATCTCCTCTTCCAGCGCGCGCTGACCACACCCAGCAGCAACCCGCCCTATCCCGCACTGCTGAAGCCCGCGGCGCTGCTGTTGCACACGCGGCTGATCAACGCGGCGATCCAGGCGTTCTCGCAGCTGTTCGTATACACGGGCTCGGGCAACCGCGGGCGCATGATCGAGATCGTGTTGGAGAACATGAGCAAGAGTGGGAATGAAAGGCGGGCGTGAGGCGTAGCGGAGAAGATGGCGAAGGAGGAGCAGCAGTGCTGCGCGCACAACATCTGCTGCATTCTGTGGTGCGTGATTGATGTAAGTGGTTCTTTCTCTCTTCCTCTTTCTCTCTCATCTTCCCTTCTCCCTTTCTCTCTCTTCCTTTCTCACTCTCTTCTTCCCTTCTCACCCTCACTCTTCCCCTCATCCCTTTCTTTCTCTTCTCACCTTCTCACAGACCGCCGTCAAGCTGGACCTGTACCTGGAGCCGCACCCGTGGCTCGCCGCGGCGCGCTCCATTCTCTTCTCCGCCATGTCCAGCCTGTTCCCGCTGAACCGGCGCCTGGCGGCCGAGGCGCTGTCGCAGCTGTGTCTGGTAACGGAGGAGTCGTTCGTGACGGGCGTGATCGGCGAGATCCAGCAGACGCTGAAGCAGCACACGGACCTGCTGAAGGAGAGCGCGTGCGTGTACTGCCTGTGCTCCATCCAACGCTTCATCAGCAACCACAACAACACCTCGCTCTCGCAACTCATCATTCGCATCCTCGTCAGCGAGTGCGCCGACTACACGCAACCGCTGCGCACGTGGGTTCTCTACTCGCTCGCCATCTATCTCAACATGAACGAGCTGGTGCGCGACCGCAGCATCACGCGCTGGATCCTCCTCACCGTCAACCACAACATCCTCTGCGACGGCGGCGGCTCCGGCTACACGGAGCGCGTCACGGTGGAACTGGCGCTACTGCGTGTGGTGTACGGGCTGTTAAGTGTGATGGATCGAGGCATCGTGGAGGCGTACAAGTACGACTTCGTCACGCTGTTCAACATCATCGACTATGTGAGTGTGGCGCGGTGGAGTGACCCCAAGATTTGGAGTACGTGCAACGACTCGCAGGTGTTGGAGTCGTGTCTGCAGATCTACTCCGTGCTGTTCGAGCTGTGTCCCTCGTTCCTGCAGATCCCCGTGATCGTCGACCGCATTCGCCGCAGTCTGATCGGCTCGGATATGACACTGCGATGTGAGAATCCAAGGAGAAGGTGAGGAGTAGTCGCTGCTGTCATCTGCATGAAGCGCATCGTGGCGACGGCGCCGGCGTTCATCTATGGCGAGGAGAAGGAGGTGATCGTGCCACTGAGCACGCTGCTGAAGGAAGTGCTGGTGTGCTACCAGAAGTGCATTCTGTGCGTGTGGGCGGCGGGTGTGACGCGTAGTTCGGGTCAGGCGGTGCACGTGAACGCCTGCTCGGAGCTGTTTTTGAGTCTGGTGAACAAGCGGCTCGCCACGCTGAAGAAGGATGACATCCCGTCGTTCTGGAACCTGGTGTGCGAGATCTCGCGCGTGGTGATGGGCGACGCGCCGTTGCTGGATATTTTCGGCGCGAAGTGGGAGGAGCAGAGCGCGAAGCCGGAGGAGGAGGAAGAGGAGAGCGACAAGGGTGAGACTGAATGGTGTGAATGAGCAGCAGAAACAGATTTGGGCAACACAGCGCTGACGACGGCGACGCAGGCGGCTCCGGAGGTGGAGTGGATGTGGCAGGCATCGCTGCTGTCGCTGGAGGGCTCGTACGTGGTGATCAAGAAGCTGTTCGAGGTGGTGGACGTCCACAGCAAGATCGTGCACCGCATGCTGAGCGAGCTGATTCGCCTTTGCTGCCATTCCACCACCATCAGCTACGAGGGCAGCCAGCTGGACTGCGTGCAGGTGCGCTCCTCCTCTCTCGGTGACGAGTAGACGCTGGGCCTCTGCATCCTGAACGACGTGATCCTGCACTACTACGCTCTGCCGGACACGGAGGACCCCGCGCACTTCTTCATCGAGCAGTACGAGGTGCAGATAATCTCCGCCATCAAACGCACGCTCACGCTGAGTACCGTGCTGGATGCCACCACGCTTGCCACCAACATCGCGTTTGTCCTGCTGACCAAGGGCGTGGTCACCGAGAAGGGTAGGTGGTGCGTGTGGGATCCCCCGTTTTTGACTGTGTGTAGAGAGCGTGACGAAGCTGCTGAAGATGCTGAAGCCGCTGGAGGAGGCGGGCGGGTCGAGCAAGACGATGACGACCATCGAGCAGATGAAGATCAACACCATGGCGCGCATCTACGAGATGTGCTTCGACGCGGCCGCGCTGAAGCCAGAGGTGTGCGAGGCGATTCGTGAGAGCGTGGCGCAGGAGGGCGAGTACTGGCGCGCGCGGTGGTGCGTGCGGCTGCGTGGAGCGATCATCGGTGCGTGTGCGTGGTATGAGTGATGGCTAGACAACCAGGCCCCGGCGGAGTACTCGCTGTTCCTGATGGTTGCCTCCTCGCTGCTGAGCGACGCTGCCTTCGTCTCCGACGGGTCTTCCTACGCGGTGCACCAGCTCGTTCTGCTGCTGGGCAGTGCGATGACGGCGCTGAACGCGTGCGTGGAGGCGAAGGAGAAGGAAGCGACGTGGGAGGTTACCACGCATCACTGTTTGGCGAGTCTGGGGTTCATTGCGGGCTTCGTTCCCTTCCTGAAGGATGCCAGTATTCTGGAGGATTTCTGCCGGTACGTGATGAGCGTATTGCCGTGCGTGCTGGAGGCGAACTTGGCGGATGAGGTGCTGGTGAAGGACGTGGTGTTGCTGATGGAGAAAATGAGCCGTTTTGTGGATGGAGAGAAGCGAGATGATGTGATGGGTGAGATGGAGAGCGTGGTGGTGGAGAAGAAGGTGTTGGTGAGCACGGAGCTGGAGAAGCGGTGTGAGGAGGAGGAGGAGAGTGACTCCAGCAGCTACACGTACGAGTCGTACTACTCCTACGAGACGGTGAGCGACGAGGAGTTGCCGCCGTCCATGCCGACGCTGGTGTCCGCGCCGGAGAAGCCTGCAAAGGAGGAGAAGAAGCCTGTGGAAGAGGAGGAAGATTGGGGATTTGAGGAAGAGGAAAAGAAGGATGAGGATTGGGGATTCGATGAGAAGGAAGAGGAGAAGGAAGAGGTGAAAGAGCCTGTGGAAGAGAATGTGGAAGTGAAGAAGGTTGAGGTGAAGGAGGACAAGAAGGACAAGAAGAAGGCGGAAGTGAATGAGGAAAAGAAGGAGGAGAAGCCTGAAGAGAAGAAAGTGAAGGAAGAAGTGAAGGAGGAGAAGAAGCCTGTAGAAGAAAAGAAGGCGGAGGTGAAGAAGGAGGAAGAAGAGAAACCCGAAGAGAAGGAGGAGAAGCCTGTTGAAGAAAAGAAGAAGGAGCCGTCAGCGGACAAGAATTCCACTTCCACCGCTTTGGCTCGCACTGAGAAGAAGCTGGAGGTTGACGAACATCTTTGGGATGACGATGATGAGCCGGTGAAGCCTGCACGCGCCACACGCCGTGGTCGCAAGAAGGAAGAAGTGAAGGAAGAGAAGAAGGCAGAGGTGAAGAAAGAAGAGAAGGAGGAAGAGAAACCCATGGCGAAACCTGTGGAGGAAGCGAAGCCTGAAGTGAAGAAGGAAGAGAAGCCTGTGGAGGAAAAGCCTGAGGAGAAGACGGAAGAGAAGGAAGAGAAGAAGGTTGAAGTGAAGAAGGAAGAAGAGAAGAAGCCTTCTGTTGACAAGAATTCTACTTCCACTGCACTAGCTCGTACAGAGAAGAAGCTGGAGGTTGACGAGCATTTGTGGGATGATGACGATGAGCCGGTGAAGCCTGCACGCGCCACACGCCGTGGCCGCAAGAAGGAGAAGGCGCCGGTGGAGCGCGTGGTGATCGAGCCGCCGCTGCGCAGCGAGAAACTGTTTAGCGACGACGAGGAGGAGAAGAAGCCGAAGAAGACGCGCAGAGGGCGGTCGGGCCGCAGCCAGGCGCTGGCGACGTTTGAGGCCTCCTGGGACGAGGAGGAAGTGAAGCCTGCTGAGGCGAAGACTGAAGAGAAGCCTGTGGAAGAAGTGAAGGTTGAAGAGAAGCCTGTGGAAGAAGTGAAGGTTGAAAAGAAGCCTGTGGAAGAAGTGAAGGTTGAAGAGAAGCCTGTTGAGAAGGAGACGAAGCCTTCTGAGAAGGTTGAAAAGAAGGAGGAGAAGGTTGAAAAGAAGGAGGAGAAGGCTGAAGAGAAGGAGAAGAAGGAGGAGGAGAACTGGGACTTCGCCAGCGACGGCAATGACTCCAATTTGGAGTGGAGTGATCAGGAACAGTCCGCCACTGCTCCCACCCCCACGAACACTCCCACAACACCCACGAACACTCCCACAACACCCACGAACACTCCCACAACGCCCATCACCATCATCTCCTCAACCACCGTCGCCTCCTACACGGCGGTGCCCGACATGATGCCCCTGTGCACGTCGCCCACGACAATATCACCCGTGCTGCTCCAAGCCTGCCGCGTGCTGGACCTGCTGCTGTCCTCGTCGCTGCTGCTGCCCGCTTGCCACTGCTTCCAGTGCTACATCCCCGTAGTGAAGAAGGAACCTTCCCTCCTTTGCCACTTCGTCGACAAACTGGTGCGTCAGATTGGTGCGCGCGAGATGAAGGAGGAGGAGGCGAAGGCCCTGACGGAAATCGTGACGATTCTGGTGGAGGATAACGAATGCGTGACGCGTGCGGCGAGCGATCTGGCGTTGGAGCTCTTTTTGGCATGCCAGAAGAAAGAGGAGGTTTCGTGCATTCCCAAACAGCTGGTGTTGTTGGTGCTGTCATTCTACCAGCAGAAGCGCGAACCGTGGCTGATTACCGTGTTTATCCACATGTTTTCCACCGCTCTTTCGCATCACTCCATGGAACAGGTTACGCAGTGTCTGGTGTTGTTGGTAGCAACCCTGCAGAAGCTGAATGCGGAGGATTCGCAGTTCTTGATCGCCGTGTGTGGCATGCCCATAATCGACGCGATTTTGAGCGTGTGGAGTGTGATGGATAAGGAGGCCTTAGCGGCTCTGGTACCGTTTGCGGCGTTGCTGTACGGCAAGACGGAGAAGAAGGAGGAGATCGTGGAGTTGGTGCTGCATTTGTGCGGCATTGCGTTGAAGCGATCGATTCAGCTGCAACCCCTGAATGTGAAGAAGTGCGACGAGGATGCGGATCTGGTGAAGGTCAACTCCATGATTGGCGAGTTGCTGTTCGTGATGGTCAGAGTCAATGCGGAGAGCTTCAAGAAGGGACTGCAGTGTCTCCCCGCGGAGAAGGTGAGCGTGATCCAGGAGCAGCTGCGCCACACGATCCAGGTGAAGCAGTCGGAGACGAATGCGGCAAAGAGACGGAATGCGAGCCGCATGCCTGTGAAGCTGGATGCCTCCAAGTTTACGAACGAATGAGTGGTTGTTTGTTGAGCAAACACGTCATATTACAGAGATTAGGATACACGAAGGAAAGTCAAATGGAAGGCCGACGCGGCTTATGCGGGGAGGAATTCGGAGAGGAATCCAAGGGATACCACGAAAAGGAAGGCCGATTGTCGAAATAGTTGTATCTCTCCTCCAGAAGGTATTGAGAGAACGAAAACGTCTTTACAGGGGACGAACGAGCTTGCTGATCCATACAATACTTTATAAAATAAGCAGAATATGAAATACGAAGATGTGGTTTCAGATTCCCGCCACTTTTCATACCGCCACTGCGAGGAATGAGACTAACCGAAAACAGCTTTGAGAAAACAAACAGCCCCAGTCAATGTGTTCCGGCTTCAACAATCCACTGTTCGATATGAACTCCAGATAGGAGCATTTCGGAATGATCCCCTCGACCAAAGAGGGAACAAGCACGCGATTTGGCTCGTTGCAGGTGCGGCGCAGCGACTCCTCGTTCGCTAACTCTAGCACTCTCTCCAGGAACATGTCCAAACATTCACGAACCGCCCGGACTCCTGATGCATCGATGCGATTCTCCTTGTCACTACAAATCCGTACCCAGAAGCGGATGAGTTCCTCAATGGGCGGCTCCACATCGTCAACCGCCTCCTCAATCTCTTCCTCCTTTTCTTCGAACACGTCGGGAAGGATGGGGACATCCAGCAGACTGCCGTAGTGGCCGAAGAGAGAGTACCATTCCGCCATGTCGCCTTCTTCGTAGTTATCCGCCATATCGGGCGCCGCATCCAAAAACGCGTACACCTCCTTCGGGTAGGTCGCAGAATTGTACTCGTGCTTGCGATACAGACAGTTGTTCTGGTGCGGGGTCTAGAGCATGATGAGAGGACGGCAGGCTCACTGTACTTTCCGTTATCCATCCGCAGTGCTTGCACCAATACCCCTCGATCAATTCCTCCTTCTTTTGGCTGTTGTAGGCAACGCGTGCTGTGGGATGGCTTTTCAAGTAGGCGATGAGGTTTTCGGCCTATGTAACAGCGAAAGGGAGAAGAGATACACGAGGGGCAGACCGCCCCCCCTTTGTATCCATGGAATTGTCGTGGAGAAGCGATATCCGCGTGTCCTTCTGGAGTGTGCTCAACGAGTATCCATAGTGTTGCAAGAAGGCGAGCGGTTGCTTCCACAAGGTGCCATCCCCTTCAACTATGCGTTATGGAGTGAAAAGGAGCTCACCCGAAAGAGGGCTGGCTTGATTGAGCGGAAGGGACGATTCGGGTGAAAGCATAAACGCATTTCCGCGCGCATGTTTCGAGGTAGCATCGTCGCCTATTCGGTGAAGGGAGAGAACCAAGGGAACCCTTCTTTCCGTCCGGAGCAACGCGTTTCATTTCATGTGATGGGAGTGCGTGCAATAGGGGAATATACAGCAACAAACAAAAACTAAATGTCGATCTTCAAAACGATGCTCTTCAACTGCTCCTTCACCTCCTCCTTCACCTCTTCACTGATGTCATTTCCTATTTATCATAATAACGCACCACTTCCACCGGACACATTCAACTGCTCCATCTCGTCATACTTCCCCGCAATGGCCTTGGCCAAACACAACACGCCATCGTCCCCGATCGAACACACTACGCCTCACTCCAATCACCCTCCCCCACTGTCCGCACACAGCACCGTCAGGTTCTGCAGCAATCCCATGGAAATGAGCGACGCGAACATGATAATGCCCGTGCTCAGGATGGGGCACCCGCCGATCCACAGCTCCTTGAGCGCGAGCGTGGCCTTGTTGTCCATGATGGCGCTGCAAATCGAGGAGAAGGCCGTGTCGCTGATTTGGTTGTAGGCGATGTCCAGAAGCAAGAGAGAGTCGAACAGACCCTCCGAGAAGAGTTGAGACAGCGAAACCATCGACGAGTCGTCAATCCCCGTGTCTGGGCGTTACATCGAGTCAGTGAAACTACCGTAGAGCCACAGTTTGCTGAGTGCATTCTTGCTTCGACTCAGTCCCTCGCACAGACTCGTCAGGCCCTGGTTCTGAATGGCGTTGCTGGACAGGCCCAACTCCTTCACCGCCAGCACGCTCGCGTCCAGCGCCTCGCTCAGCGTCTGTATGCCTTGCGCGGAGATGCCCGTATCTACAGTCAATTCTCTTTCTGTTTCCCACTGCGCAGGTACAGACGGTCCACCGCGCACGGATTGCCGCCAATGCCCGCCACGAAGGCAGCCACGCCCGCGTCGCCGATGGGGTTGTCTGTGGTTGAGGCGACCGCGCAGCTCTACTGGCCAGACTCAGGTCCTTGATCTGGAACAACCCATAATCGAAAAGCAGCTTCAGACTGGCCATGCCCTGCGCCGTGATGTCGTTGTCCATCACGTTCAGCAGCGCCAGTGAGAAGTTGTTGCTCTCCACCAGCCCCTGGCAAATCTCGTTCAGCCCCTGGTCGCCGAAATGGCAGCCTATTCTGAACCCACACACTCGCTCACACCATTCGCCCACACCCGCTGCAGCTTGTTGTTGTTGCGGATGATCACGCTCAGCGCGCGCGCGCCCTCCGTCTCCAGCGCGTTCTCGGCGACAGACAGCGACAGCAGCCCCTGCACCGCGCACGAGCTGGTGAGCACGAGGGACAGCGCGCGGATGCCGATCTCCGTGATGTGGTTGTCTAAGCGTCACGAGTGGTAAGAACAAGGACTGTTGAGGAGGAGCGTGGTGATGTTGGGGAAGAGGTGGTGCGCGAGGAGCTCGGCCAGAATGATGGCACCGCCGTCACCCAGCTCGCAGTCTATGGGGAAGGAGGAGGAGAAGAGCCACTGCGCAAGTCGATGGCACGCACGGCGGAATTCGGCTGCTCGACGACGAAGTGCTTGAGTTTGGCGTAGCAGGCGGGAGTGACCTTGTGTTCTAGAATGGAGGGAAGAGAGAAGGAGTACGGATGAGGAGCGGCGACAACACGTCGATGAAGGAGAAACATTGGGACCACTCGCAGAGTAACTCCTCTACATCCTCCTTGTAGGTGCAGTGATAGAGGTCCAGAATGCGCAGCCGCGGCAAGAAGCCCGCCTCCACCAGGCAGAAGAGCCCGTTGACGGTGTCCTTGTCGATGGTGCTGCCACACAGATTCAAGTGCACGAGCTCGTAGGCCTCGTGCTCGATGATCTCGTCCTTCATGATCTGTACACACTCGCTCAGCGTTCCCTTGTCTGCGCTGATCACGACTACGCCTCAGCCATCACGCCTGCACTCACAGTTCAGACTGCCACTCGTGGGCGTGAGCGCGTTCACGGACTGCTCCAGCGATCGGGTTTTCTCGAGCTGCTCGTTCTTGCGCTTCAGGTTGATGTAGCCCGTCTTGTACTTCTCCATCAGCTCCATGGACTCGTTCAGCTTCCCGCTCAGGTTTCCGCACTCCTGATAGAGGTTCTCGATGCGTCGTTGGTCCTCAGCGGTGATGAGCTGGAATTCCTTGATGCGGTTGGTCAGCTCGTCGACGCGCATTTTGAAGTTCTCCTTCTCCTTCCGCCACTCCTCCTCGTTCGTGTCGCTCACGCGGCGCATCTCCAGCTGATCGTTGTATTGGCTCGTCATTGCCGCCAGCTGCGCCTTCAGCTCCTGATTCTCCTTCAGCAGCACGTCCGCATTCACTCCGACGGAGGTGGTGAGCGTCTGGGATAGGGACGCAAATCGATCCTGAAGATCGAGGTTCTGTCGTTGCATCTCCTCGTTCTGCGCGAGCACGCGCTCCAGATCGCTCCGCGTTTCCTCGATGTCCGCCTCCAGCTGGAAGCGACTGTGTCGTTCTTGTGCATACAGCTGAAGATAGGGATTGATCGAAATCTACAAGGTATTAGAATCACCTAGCAGTACGTTGGGAGGGTACTGGAAGACAAAGGAGTTGGACTGGCTGAAATCGAGCGACTGAAGAACAGTGTCCATGGAAAGCGCTTCGTTTCCAAATAAAACGGTAATGTCGTCGAGAGACATAATATCTCCATACTCACGAATAAGGTACTAGACATTACTCTCCCCTCCCGTTTCTACTGTGTTAAAACCGTTGGCTACAATGTCGACATTAACAAGAGAAGGATAGTTACAAAAGAGAGTATAGTCTCCAAAGTGAAGAGAAACGCTGCAAAGGGCCTCGTCAGAAATGACGTTGATCATCGGCACTGGATTGATGCATATGGAATCAAGTGTCGCCTGGTCGTCTGCGGGCAAGCCGTCCACCAGGAGCTGAACGGAGTCGGAAAGCACGCCATAATTGTCCTATCCAGTTACGGAGTGCAACGCAACTCAAACATGCAAAAAGACTCTCAGCTCCCCAATGCTCAGCTTGCTGCTCACCACGGTCAGTATTGGTTTCTCTCCATCAATGGTAATAGAGACCGTTAGGCTGTCCGTACTCATTCCAGCGGCTATAGGAATCTGGATTCCGTGATTTGCGCCACCCCACGAATTCGTGCGCAGCGAGGATCCCGATTGTTGGGACCCCACACGATAACGAAATTCGTTCGTTTTTTCGCCACAGCGTCGCTTTGTCATTCTTAGGATCGCAGCCCATGCCACTCCAGCAACGACTTGGAGTGTGTTCGCTCTGCCACGAGCCACTCGGATTGCTCCAGGGAAAGAAGTGCGCCGTGTGTGGTCGTGTTGTTTGCCAGAAATGCTGTGTTCGCGAGAGGGGAGTCAACGCCATATTTAGAAACATGAACGGAAAACCGATCGTTCTGTGCAACCCCTGTCTTGCCGTACGCGAGGCTACCCTTGAGAGTTCGAATCCCGCTGATGATTCACACGTAACGGAGCAGAGTACGAAGGACGAATGGTGTGAGGGGTTGTTGCGTGCGTTTCCTATCGTGTTTTCATGCGTAGTGAACAAGATCACACTATCCAAGGATGCGAGTTATGGTAACATCCACTCCTCCGTGTTTACGGTTTTCCCGTGTGTGCAGAATGACTCGTAGGTGGAACTGCCGCTTTCGTACGCTTCTCAGTACTCCAACACGCCCATCACCATCACCCTTGTGAATGATGTGGTTGTCACGCTTCTCCTCCCGAGCTGCTCTTCCTCGTACATGAGCGACGAGTGGATGACACTCCACCACCCCCTGCATCACACTCGGCTCTATCTCAACATCAAATATCTCTTCCTCTCCTCCGACCATCCCGAAGCGAATCCAGCCCTGCTGCAAGAGTTCCAGCAACTTCCGCTGCGCAGCAACGTATATCTTCGCCTCTTCCCTCTCCCGCCCATTCTCAATCGGAGCGATGACAAGGATGAAACGCAGGGCCCTTCCCCTCTGGAAGAAGAGAGCGCTCGCTCGCTTTCCGTAGCGTTCGTTCCCAGTTTTGCCCTGTTCGTGTTCCTGTGGCGCGCCACGAAGCGGTTCCCGCGCTGGCTCCGCATCACCGTCATTCCTCTCCTCACGACCGCGTTGATCGTTCTATATCCTTTTCTGCAGCAATAGAACTTTCTTCACCCACGCTGGCTTTTGGGATCAAGGTGGCGAAGCACGCGTTTTCATCTCTGCAGATTCCGACGTGCCTCTCGCCCACCACGCCCTTCTCGCCCACCACGCCCGTGGAGGAAGAGACGGACATTCTAGGACAGCTGTCCATCCGCGTGGTGGGCATCTCCTGCGTTCCCCCGCCCGCGGAGGGTTTGAAGAACTCCGACTCGAAGTACGGACTGACGGCGGAGGACAAGGTGCCCTCGCAGGAGGAAATGAAGCGAAATCCTTCAGAGGAGAAGGCGCCGGTGGAGAATAGCGAAGAGAAGCGGCCTCGCCGGTTTAGCATCCAGGAGAATGAGAAGGGGTCGCAGCCCTTTAGCGTGTTTGAAAAGGGGTCTTTTCACTTGGACTCGCTCGTCGAATTGGGAGTGATGCATGAGGAGGAGGCTGATATGTAGTATGGAATATCCCATTTTTAACTGTTTGCTTTTTGTGATGACTGCATGTTTGTTTGATCCAACAGTGCCATCCAATTGTTTATCCCTTGCGAAGATCCCGTTTCCGTTGTTGCGATTCTCCTGTACGTCGTCTGTAAATGCAAATCGAGCAGCCGGAGAACAATCTGGCGCAGCAGCCGGTGCAGAGTACTCTGGTCCCCGACTTCTACCAAATTCTCAACAAGCAGTAGTTGTACAGTTCGATATGTTGATCACTTAGTGATAATGTGCAAGGGGAGAAGAGTTTCCAACTGAAGCCAGTCCTCGCCGAACGGGGTGGAAGAATACATGAAGATTAACAGATAGAAAGCTACAACCTAACAATGGACGGTCTAGACCGATTGACGGGCGAGGGGCTGTCCTCCTTCCAGCGCTATACAAACGCGTCGCTGAACCCGATGATGGAGTCCGACTCCAGTCTCTGCTCGCTGAACATGCTGAATGGGGCCAGCGCGAGCTTCCAGCGCGTGGTGCGCAATTCCTTCCAAGTCACGGACCGCGAGACCCTCAACAGTCTCGCCTCCTTCTTCAACGGAGCCGAATCCCTTCCCTCCAAAACGGAAAGCGAGAAGCGGCAGGCGTCACTGCGTCAGAAAGCAAAGGACCGGCACCACAAGGAATCCCCCTTTTCCATGAACGAGTCGGGGCAGAAGCGCATCCCATCGCGCTCCATCCCCTCTCTCCTCAAGGAGCGGCGCTGCGACGACCTCTTCACCGTGCCCCTTTCCGCCCTCCTTCCCCCGTAGTTCATCCACCAGCAGCTGCAATACGCCACACCCGACATCCAAGGCATTCAGCTCATTCTCACGTCCATCCGTCTTGAGGGCACTTCGCCCGCAGAGGAGAAGAAGGCCGCCTACGTCACGCGCGAGTTGCTCGCCTCCGCCCGCGAGGTACTTCGCGTGATGAGTAGTATTGGCGGGAGAAGTCAATCGCAGCCCATCGCTTCCTTCTGCGGCACATCGCACAAACCTCCTTCGTTCAACTCCTCTTCTCGCTGAAATGTCACCTCTTCCTCATCCAGTCGCTCGAGCGCAGCGAACTCGCCCACACCGAGCACGACACCATCTTCCGCCTCGTCGCCGCGCTCGTCGAAGTCTCTCTTCTTCCCTTGTTTTATCCACAGACATGTCCGTCACTCATTCCTCCTTCCCTCCTTCGCTCCCTCGTCGCCATCGCCTCCGACCCAACAGACCCTCTTCTCACTCCCGCCCTCCAATGCCTTCTCTCCCTCCTCATCAAATCCCCGCGGTTGTTCATCTCCTGCAACGGCGTGCCCTGTCTCCTCAACGGCTGCATTCTGACCCACAACACTCCCCTCCTCCAATCCGCCCTCCTCACCTGTCTCTTCTTCCTCAACGACAAGCCCTACCGCCAGTCCAAACTCCTACTCGACATGCAGGTCATTCTGGACCCGCTCCTTGCCGACATGCCGCCCACACCCACCCAGGCCTACGACGAGTCGCTCGTGTTCGTCGCGCCGAACATCGCCGTGCTGACCGTGCTGCGCTCCTGGAACGGTTTGTTGATCGCCGGCAACGACTTCAACTCCTTTCGCAACTACATCACCGTGCTGTCCATGCGCTGCGACGACGCGCCGCAAATGGTTATCGCCATTCTTTTCAACCTCTTCACGCTCTTCGGACTGCCCGCGCCCAACTTGCTGTGCGAGGACGACTTGGTGAAACAGTCCGTTTTCTGGACGCGTTGCTCGCTCTATCTCGACCGCGTGGGCATGAACCCCTCCGTACGCACTTCCGTGCGCACCAATTTGCTCACCACGTACTTGTCGGTGCTGGTGATGACGAGTCTGCGAGCGAAACTCCCCGAGACGCTGGTGGTGCTGTTGAAGAACTCGAATACGCACATTGTGTTTCTGGCGCGCTGTCTGCTGACGGTGCTGTCCTTGTTTTCCAACCTGTTTATTTCGCCTGCCCAAAACACTTGCTACAAGTCCATTTCCACATCTCTCCTCCTCTCCCTGAAGGAGACGGCCAAAACGCCGCTCACCTACTCGATCATCTCCATCGACTCCAGCGCGATGTACCTGTACCCCATCCTCCAGCACTCGCTCTACACACAGAACGACCTGGTGGACTACATGAGCTGGGTCTCTCTCTACCACACCATCATCGACAGCTTCTGCGACAACCAGCACGCGGCAGAGCCCTTCTCCATCACCGACACGCTCTGCCAGCACAGCCTCATCAACCAGAGCATGCTGAGTCGCACGCTCAGCTCGCTCTTCCGCAACAGGCAGCACTTCACCGCGCTGCTCCGCGACATCAACGTGAAGGCAGCAGCGTGGTGTGACGGATAGAAGCAGTGTCTGCAGGAGATCGCCGCGTGGGACTGGGGCGTGCTGTTCAGCCTGCTGCTCGTCACGGTCAACAGTCCGCAGTTCATCAACGAGTTCGCGAAGACGCGCGTCATGGCGGAGATGGAGCACTATTTCATCCCCTCGGCGGACGAGAACTCCTTCATCAACCAGCCCATCACCGTAGCACTGTTCCGCCCTCCTCACGCCCAGACCCACTCCGTCATCGTGCTCTGCTCCTGCGTGTTGTGGCTCATCATCCTCCTGCAGACCGACCCGCAGATCCTCTCGCGCGAGCACAAGCAGACGGTGCTGCGCTTCGTCACGGACGGCGTGCTGCAGGTCACGCGCAGCTCCGTCGGCAGCAACGTGGGCATGTACAGCACGGCGCGCTTGCGCTACACCAACGCGTACTTTTATTTGGTGCTGGCGATCCACCTCCTCTTCTCGCTGCGCCTGCACTCTGTGATGGTGGAGTCCGCGCTCCTCCAGTCGCTTTTTGCCTTCTGCTCGCACATCTCCTCCTTCATGTTCAACCCCGACTTCGTCGCTATCTTCGTCACCTACCTCCACATCGCCGAGGAGTCGCTCAACAGCGAGCGGCTCTACTTCGCCTCGCTCGTGGAGCACGGCAACGACGACATCCGCCGGCTGTGTCTGGCGCGCATCCGCAGCGAGCTCACCTACCACACGGCGAGCGAGGAGTTTGTGATGTGGAGTCTGCCGCTGGTCTGTCTGGCCGTCGGGAAGACGGAGTCCCTCACGGCGCTCGCCGTGAGCATTCTCGATGACATGTTTGTTAACACGCGATTCACAGCGCACGTGGTGAGCTATCTGCGCACCGTGAAGGACGTCATGGCCACCATCGTCCGGCTCCCTGATTCCAGAGAGTTCCTCTACCGCCTCCTCCGCACCGACGCGGGCTTTCAGCTGTGCGAGGAGCACCAGTTCGTCTCCGACTCCTTCGACGAGTTCATGGTAGGCGCCGGCCTCCGCCTCCACCCTAGGAAACGGGCATCTACGACTACGTCGTCGACATGGAGAACGTGGTCACGGCGGGTCTCCTGCAGAACCCCTCGAACGCCGCGTCGTCGCCCTTCTTCGTGGACAACGACAACGAGCTGCTCGTGACGCCGCTGCGCTTGCAGCCCCCACACCACATCACCATGTCCATTCTCAAGGACGACCTGCTGCACGTTCAGTGGTTCTACGAACTGCCCTGGCGCATCGAGGCGATGGCCAGCGGCCAGCGGCAGAACTGCGAGGTGGCGATCGACGTGAGCGCGCCGCGCATGCTTGCCTTCGGCGAGGACGCGACGCACTCCACCCTCCGCATCCGCGGCGTGTTCTGCGACGCGAGCACCAGCGAGATCCAGCCGGTGGTATTGCGTAATGGCGGCGACGCGGCGGTGCTGCTCTGCGTGGGGAGTGAGGGTCTGATGTACAACAACCTGCGGTGCGACCTAAACGAGGTGCAGAACAAGGACGCGCTGTTCGAGACGTACTGGGAGTCTGCGAAAGACAGCGGCGTCGACCGACTGGTGAGTGGCTGCATGTGCGCGTGATGTGAAGACGGCGATTTGGCAGTTTGTCACCTCGCAGCAACGGGGCTTCGAGAAGGTGGACTTCTCCTTCCTGAACGCCAAGCTGCCCGCCACCAGCGATGCCAACTCCATTCACCGTCTCTGCAAGGAAGGTGTCACCCGCGCGGAGACATAACACCTAGGCAGTTGCTGCGTGTGGGAGTGCGGTCGTGGCTCCCGCGGGGAAGTCGTGGTGTACGCGGTGGAGTACGTGGTGGAGTTGGTCCCGCAGAAGTGGGCTCTTCGTCGTTCCCTCACAAGCAGGCCTCGTCCCGCGGTAATCCATCCTCACTTCATCGGCTCGCTCTTCGCCTCCTCGCTCGGCTTCGCGTTCCTGCAATCCCACATCGATTTGACGGAGTTCTGCAAGATCGCGACGGACCCGTCCGAGAGTCTGATGAACCGCCGCGCCGTCATCTGGTCGTTGGCGCACATCGCAACGCATCCGCACGGCACGCGTTTTCTGAAGGAGCAGTGCGGGCTGGATTTCGTGGAAACGGTGGAAACGATGGCACTGGAGGACGATTTCTTGTCTCTGCGTGGAACCGCGATGATGATCCTGTCCTTCGTGGTCACCAACTCCTCGATTCGAGAGGAACTGACAGAAAAGGGCTGGTTTTGTGGAATGATGGGCGGGAACGCGATCTGTCTGCCGATGAAGAAGCAAGATCAGTTCTTTAAGAGCGTGCTGTGCGAGAACTGGCTGATTCCGACGTGCAACCACTTCCGGAAGTGCGACGCGCCGACGGAGGTTCCGGGCTTCCAGCACCTGGCCCGTAGCGAGAGCCAGCAGGAGGCGGGGTGTGGCGAGTACACGCAGACGAACGTGTGTCCGAGCGACATCGCGATACGGGAGGAGGACGTCACGGAGGACGAGAAGAAGATCATCCAGCTGATCTGTGGGCGTGAGTGGGCGAGGTGAGGCGTAGTGTCGTTGAACTCGGTGGTGTACTACAAGGAGACGAAGCAGCAGCTGATGGTGCTGAAGCGGCTCTCGCCCACGCTGTTCCGGCAGCCGCGTGAGCGAGGAGGAGGCGAGTGAGGCGTAGGACTGTTCGTGCTGGTGCAGCACCTGTTCTCGGTGGTGGAGATCCCGCGAGGGTGGCGGCGGTTCGTGCTGGAGCTGTTCAACGAGATGAAGTGGAGTGAGGAGGAGTGGAGCGTGTTCGATGAGGTGGGGAGTAGGAGGTGAGGGTGAGGCGTAGTACCCCTTCTCGAAGGCGATGCGAACCATCGACGAAATGTGTGACGGTACAATTTCGTGATAACAAACATGTTTATTTGATATGCTTGCTGGGTGGCTTTCGAGCAATCTAGGGATGAGAGGAGGAGCGAGAAGCCACAATTCCATTGATCTGGTCTGTGGAGGTTTGGAAGAAATTCATAATGTGCTGCACGGCAAGGGTCGCAGCCTTCCAGTGGGCATCATGCATCCGCTTGAAAAAGGAAGCAATCTGCTCTTCCCAGCGCAACAGGACGCGGCGAATCAGCAAATCGTAGATATGCTCAAACCCAGAAAAGAAGGGGTGGCAAAAATAGAGAGCAAACGCAATCTCCAGAATGTCGCACCAAATGCCACTACGGGTAAAAACGAGGACAGGAGCAGCACTATCTTGCTAGCAACCGCCTCAGAAGGGAGATCACCACACTGACAGGAACAACTATGAGCCTAGGAGTGAATTCGGGAAGGAGGCGGCACCAATATCGTAGATCTCTCTGAACGACACTTTTCACATCCTCCTTCTGATCCTCATAACTGTTGTATGCGGGAAGGATGTACACAATGATGAGTCTACGGAACGATGATCCCCCACCACACTCGGGTTACACTACAAACCGGTTTACGTTCCGCACGACCTCTTCAAGATTCATGCAGTTCTTTTGGGAAGGATATTGCGTCATCCAGTTCGCGACGGATACGGTGTGGATCGGAGTATTTTCAGGACTAGAATCATGCACAGGACATGAGCTACTGGTGATGAAAGCAAGAGGGGAGAAGACAGAAGTGTCCGCACACTTCGGGTAGTGAATCGTCTTCGTCCGGAATTCGTATTGACCAAAGTGCTTCACCATGTCCTCTGAGATCAGAAAGCTGGTTCCCGTGCTGAAGAAGGTGTGCGATTCCTTCGGCGACAAGATGAACAGCGACTTTTTTCAGGTGATGCTCGTTCTGATTTCCGAGCAGCCGTGGTACAAGTTGCTGAAGACGGGAAACGGATTCTCGCAGGGAAGAGCGATTTCTCCACAGGCAGCTTCCTTTCCGACCCAGTTATGCATAGACGTCTGTAAAGAAGCTGCTGGAAATGTCGGCCTACTCGCTGGGGGCGTATACGGCGGATCGCGATCGTCTTGTGACGACCCTTGGACTGCGTCCGCAGGACATTCTCTACTTCAACGCGGAGGCGACGGTCGGGAAGCCCGCCTGCTTTCTGGCGGTGAATCACCAATCGAAGGAGTCTCTTCTCTCCCCTCCCTTCACACTAGAATCATCGCCTCCATCCGAGGTACCCAAGTCGAACTGGACGTGCTGCGCGACCTGATCATCCAACCCAGCAGGCTCAATGGCGGCTTGGTGCATCGCGGCATGCGCGACGAGGCGGACGACGTGATCACCCTCCTCAAGCCGCACATCGACACTGCGTTCATCCACCACCCCGACTACCACCTTGTCCTCACGGGTCACAGTCTCGGCGCTGGTGCTGCAGCCATTGCCTCGCTCATCCTGCAGACGAGCTACCCGTCCATCAAGGCGTACTGCTACGCCTGCCCCTCCTGCGTGTCGGCGGAGCTGTTACCGCAGCTGGCGCAGTCGGTAGTGAGTGTGATGAACATGCATGACCTTGTGCCGCGAATGAACTCCTCCGCCATGCACGGCGTGCGCGACGCGCTGGAGCGAGTGGGCTGTCAGGACGTGGTGGAGGTGGGTATGGGGTGAGGCGATGACGCGCAGGCGCTCTTGTCGTTGTGCAGTGACAGTCCGCAGGTAGGTGAGGTGGTGCGTGGGATTGACAAAACGCTGGGCTTTTTCGGGTTTGAGTCCTTCTTCAAAGCGCCCGCCCCGCGCAAGGCGCTGCCTCCGCCTTCACGCGCCTGCCCGCTGTCTCCCTATGAGATCATTCGCAACAAGTGTTTGCTCATGCGCGCGCAGTCCGCGCCCGCGCCGCTGGCGGAGCATAAGCGGTTGCATGGCGAGTCCTGTGGGCGTGGGGGTGTGTGGTGAGGTGTAGCCAGTCAGTACCTCCAGCGAACCAACCGCGCGCGTCGCCACCTGCCCGTGGTGCCCGTGACTGTAGAAAAGGATGTGAATTCTGTAATGCCTTCAATAACGACTTCTGTGATGCCTGGTGAAATGCTTCATACAAAGACAGCAATGCCGACAGAGCCGGTGGAAAGGGAGCAGAAGGAGACGTCGTGGGTGGATGGGTACAACCGCCTGAACACCTCCATGTCGGTGTTCGTGAACGCGGCGCGCGCCTACTACAGCTACCGCGAGAGCGAGAAGAAGATCCTGGGCGGCTTCGAGAAGACGGTGGAACAGCTGGTGGGCAGCTACACCGACAACCTCCACACGCGCATTGAGGGCAGCATCGGCAGGGAGATGGAGAAGCTGAAGGCGCTTCAGCTGACCACCAGCGCCGCGACGCTGGCGGCGGGCGTGGCGGCGGTGCGGCAGGAAGAGAGAGAAGGCGATTTGCCGCAGTTCATTCAGCAGCAGACGGCAGTGCTGGGCCAGTGTCTGGCGGGCAGCGTGAGCGAGCTGAACGCGGCGCTGCAGCAGAACGTGGCGCAGTTCCAGAAGGAGATGGCGAGCGCGAGCAACACGCTGTTGCCGCCGTTGACCGCTCCGGCGAAGAATGACCTGGCTTCGCTGTATCAGTCGCTGCGCCAGTTCGTAAGCGAGGGCTGCGGGAAGAAGGAGAAGGACTGGTTCCCGTACCCGCAGCTGTACCCGCCCGGGACGCTGCTGCACCTGCGCAACAACCCGACGATCGGGAAGCAGGACGATTACGCATTGATGGAGGCGGTTGCCGATCGGTGCCAGGGAAAGCGGCCGTCTGCTCGGTTCGGGAGCGCTGGAGACGAGAAGAAGGGTGTGGAGATGGTGGAGGTGGACAAGGAGGAATTCGACCATTACAGTCTGGACGTGTCGCTGATCGAGGACCACCGGATGGGCAACTATGTGTGGGGCTTGTGCAAGTATTACGATTCTCTGAAGAGGGATGCGTAGTATTGTTTCAGCAGTTGTTTGTTGTTGAAGCATTCCTTTGCGGAAGCATGATAGGGTGGGAATTTTGCATGAACTTCTTATGAATAGACTTCGCTTGACGATTTCGTTTCTCCTTATCGTTCTCTCGATGATAGGGATCGTGTTTCTCAGCGGGACGCTTCTGATGTACCAGTAGCGAGCGTGGAGGGAAACTGAGTTCCATAGGATAAACGAGATCTCTGCAAGGCTTGTCGCCGTCACATCCTTCAGTTTTGTTCTTCTCGATACGGATGTGGAGTATGACATACCTCCAGTCTCCAATTCCGATGGAGCCGTGCCGACTGAAAGGGAGATTCCTTTTGTGACCGAGCGAGTGCATCATGAGCCGACAGTGCAATACCAAATGGAAAGTGCGGATTCGAAGACAAAGAGCACGATTCTCCTTGAACGGCAGTCTCTGCCCGATTTTTCCGAAGCGAAATCCTGGGACGAGATGACGGAACACTATAGGGACTATATCAGGTCGTTTGGGAAGAAGAGGAAGGTGACGCGAGGGAAGAAGCAGAAAGAGCAGGGGAGGGATAATCCTGTCCTCATGACAATTCCATTTGAATGGCAGTACGGAGAGGACTTTTCATTCACGCGGGATAACCACACCATCACCTTCTATCGTTCTCCCGATGATGCGTTTCACTACGATTACGACATCCGTATCTACACTACTCGTTATTCACGCGTAGGGTCTCGCGGGTATGATTGCGACATTCTGCTGTCCTCTTTACTCTCGGACCTTCCACTCAACAACATCGCGCGTGTCACACACAACACAGCACGGTTGCAAGACGATGTGTGCTACGACCGCATTGCCATTCTCTCCACCCGAGGCTACGCGAACATGTACCACAACGCGGAGTGGATCGTGAACTTCATCCACTACGCCAGCAACATCGCCAACTTCCCTCTTGTCCTTCTTCGCCGCGCCGTTTGACAAGTAGATTGACGCCTTCTTTATCGTCAACCCCACGCACGACCTCCGCCACTCCACCACTTCTGTCTGGAACAGCGCCTTTTTCTCCAACACGCTTTCCATCTTCCCGGACGAAATTCGGCCCGTTTTTCTCAACTCGATGAAGGGGCGCGTAAACACCGTGTGCATTCACAGAGCGGTGGAAATTGCTTCCAATAGTGACGCGTAGCTGTTCATCAGCATCACGACTCCCATCATGGACATGTTCCTCGACCTGCGGGAACCCTTGCTGGTGAAGAAGGTGATGTACCGGGCGTTTCATATCAGCGAGGAAGTGAGGCGGCCCCCGCGGTTACAGACGCTATTCATCGTGAGAGAAGGAACCACTCGGCAGATTGTGAATCTGGATGAGCTGGTGGGGAGAATGAAGGAGGAGATGGGCGAGCGGGTTTGGAAGGGGAAGTACGCTGAAGCGTAGATGGAATTGCGGACGATGTTCTTCAAGAACATGTCCTTTGAGCAGCAGGTGGTGCTGATGAGTTCGACGGACATTGTGATGGGAATGCACGGAGCAGCGTTCGTCAATATCATGTTCATGCGGCCACGCTCGGGATTTATGGAGTTCTTCTCGCCCATCGCCCACATCCTGTACTATGAGAACATGGCGAGGAAGACGGATTTGGTGTACGTTGGAGTGGCGAGGAATCGCGTTGCGCCGTCGAAGAGAAAGATCGCGGACGGGAGGAACAAGAACATTATTGTTGACGTGAACATGGTGATGAGGCAGTTCGTCCCTCTTGTGAACGATGTGTTTGAGCAGAAGTACTTTCTGGTTTCATGATAGCATGTCCTTTAACAGTGTTTGCTCAACCACTCCCGTTCGTCACGCCTAGCGAACACTGAAGCGGATTCTGTGGGAGAACAAGGATGTTGGGCGCATCAACCAGGATGCGTTGGAAGCCATCAGTACGCATTTCTCTATTCCTTTACCAACAGATGTTGCGGTAGTTGCGTTCCTTGAGCAGGTGGTGAAGGATGCTCTCGTGGACGCCGAAAAGAACAGCATCGTTCGCTTTGACGAGTATATGATGTTCGTTTGAGAGGGTTGGATGAGAAGAAGATGCACCCTGTCCCAATCCCAAAAGCGTTACTCTTTTCTTGAAGGTGTGTACAATTCCGTAAAGCCCATAGAGTGCGGTGATGGGGTAGAATCAAGAAGAGAAGAAACGGCAGGTGATCATTCGGAAACGAAGGAGTGTGAAGCGGAAGGATAGCGATGACAAGAAGGAAGCACAGAAGGAGGAGAGAAGGAGGAAAGAGGGCGACGAGAAGGAGAGTGCTTGGAACTTGAAGGAAGAGGACTTTGACGACCTATAGGCGGGGTAGGAAGATGAATCTGTGCGCATTCCTCATCCATTCCTTCCCTTCTCCTGCTGCGCTCTTTCCATCTTAATTGCTTGTTTTTGGTGACCATGTGTTTGTTTGTTGCACGCACGATCGAAAACAGGAGTACTCGCGGGAATTGCTCCTAATTGGGGGTGGTTTTGAATCAAACACTCTTTTGCAAAAGAGAGAAGCGGTCCTGCCTCCGCAGTTTGCCGATGGAATTTTGCAACCCCGAGGGAATATGGGATAAGACTCCGGTTGGCGTAACGAGCGTGGTGAGTTGCCGCCGCCTGGGAAACTACTACGGAAACCTCAAGCGTCACTGCGGTTCCCTGAACGGTGCAGCCGTCTGGCTGTCGATTGAAGGAGAATGTCAGCCCTATTCGAAGATCGGTTTTGGAGTGATCGCGTTTATTCTCGTCCTCATCCTTGTTGTTTGCCGCATTACGTACCGAATTATCACGAAGAATTCTGACACCAAGAGCAAGACGGCGTTGCCTATGTATTTTGTTTGTTTCTGTTTTCTCTTACACAGTCTATGAACACAATTGAGGTTTCACAACAATACTTCCCGTTGAGCACCATGGAAGTGGAAGACAAGTATCCGAATTGTGCATCCACCGTAAAGCATAGGAACGAGAGTGTCCGCCAGAAGCAGAAGGATGGTTCCGAATCACTCCCCTGGGTGGAGAAGTACCGCCCTTCCGATTTGGACGATGTCATTTCGCAGAATGATATTATCACCACAAGTAAATGCCTTGCGAATCGCGTCATCCTTCCTAGTAAAGCACTTCATCGAAACAAATAGCCTCCCTCACTTGCTATTCTATGGACCTCCCGGAACCGGAAAGACGACGACGATTATGGCCTGTGCGAAGATGTTGTATGGGAGCAGCCATTCCAACATGATCTTAGAAGCAAGCGATTGTGGAGTTCAAATAAAGAGTAGCTGAATGCTTCGGACGACCGAGGCATTGATGTCGTGAGAGAGCAGATTAAGAACTTCGCCGGGACGCAGAAGCTCTTCTCCTCTGGCACCAAGCTCGTGATCCTCGATGAGGCGGACAATATGACAAACGCTGCTCAATTCGCGCTGCGAAGAAGTCGTGAAGAGAATCGGTATGAATGGTAGTTATCGAGAAGTACAGTCAGAACACTCGCTTCTGCCTGATTTGCAACTACGTGTCCGAGATTATTCCCGCCCTGCAGTCCCGCTGTACTCGCTTCCGCTTCCAGCCACTGAACCCGGAGATGATCCGCTCCCGCCTGATGTATATCATTGAACAAGAGAAGTGATGACGGAAGAGTGGCCTCATGTTCAGAGTGGAGTGCACGGAGGATGGCGTAAACGCGCTATTGGACCTGGCCCATGGAGATATGCGACGTGTGATCAACATCTTGCAGGTGAATGCGAATTCGCGTTGTGATGGTGCTAGGCTACCGCGATGGCATACGGAAAGATCACGGGCGAGAACGTGTACAAGAGCGCTGGCTTCCCCTCTCCAAACGACATGGAGTTCGTATTGCAGGCGTTGCTGAACAAGTCCTTCTTGGAGGCGCTGGAGGGGATTCAGAAGCTGCAGAACGAGAAGCATTTTGCTCTGAGCGACATCCTGACGGAATTGGTGAAGAAGCTGCAGGACATCGTCTTCCCTCCGCAGGCGGACGCCTACCTGTTCAAGGAGCTTGCCGAGCTCGAGTCATAATAAAAGCGGAGAGTGATGCGTAGATACCGCTTGACGGCCGGAACGCAGGAGGAAATCCAGCTGGCGTCTCTGGTGGGTATCTTCATTAAGGTGAGGGGAATGCTCGCTTGAATTGTTTGTTCGGAATCACCATCGAAATCGGGCTGATTTTTGCAGTCCATTTCAAAAACAGAAACGGCGTAAAGAAGCATGCAGCAAGGCCCACAGGGAAACCGGATTGAAGCAGTGGAAGGTCAGTTTGAGAACGCGACAAAACAGCAGTTCCTTGCGTATCTCAACACGCATGCACTATTCTGGTGCGTTTATGGCGTAGTCTCCATGAGAGCGGAAACGACAACATGAGCGTTGAAAGCTCGGAGTCGAATTCAACGAATGTGGGTAGAAAGAGATCGGCTTGTGATTGCTAGGACTTGGACATGCAAATCGACGAGGAGAGCGCGAAGAGCGGAATCACGTTGACGATTGACTTCCGGCAGCTCATGCGGGAGAATGAAGTGCTCGCCAACAGTATCCAGCTACAGTATCACAAGGTCTATCCCTACGTGGAGAGGGCTGCGCAGGAGTACGTTAAGGAGCGGATTGGAGTTGTGGGAGCGGTTTTGCGTGTTGAGGTGTTAGGACAGTACATCGAGCTTCACGCCGAAGGTCTTCGTGTCGTTTACAAATCTTCCCACTACCCTGGCACTTCGTCAGGTGCGCAGCAACAGTATTGGCACGCTGATCAGCATTTCCGGCACCATCACCCGCACGACGGACGTGAAGCCGGAGCTCATCTACGGGTGCTTCGTCTGCGACTCCTGCGGAGCCGTGATCCCCTCGGTGGATCAGCAATTCCAGTTCACGAAGCCCACGACGTGCTCCAACCGCGAGTGCACGAACCGCTCGAAGTTCACGCTGGACCTGAGCGGGAGCGTGTTCACGGACTGGCAGCGCGTGAAGCTGCAGGAGAACACCAACGAGATTCCCGCGGGAAGCATGCCGCGATCGATGGACCTGATTCTGCGCGAGTCGCTGGTGGAGAGCGTGAAGCCGGGCGACAAGGTGGTGGCGGTGGGCTCGCTGATCGTGATTCCCGACATTGCGCAGATGTGGGGGAGAGAGAGAAGGATGAAGCATAGGTCTAGACAGGGTCAAGTGACGACGTTGCATCGCAAGGACGGTGATCAGGGAGTGACGGGGCTGCGCGGGCTGGGCGTGCGGTGCTTGACGTGAGAGAGAGAGGGTGGAGTGAGACGAAGGTACCGCGTGGCGTTCCTGTGCTCGTCGATCACGTCGGTGTATGAGAGCGAGGACGAGGAGATCACGAACGAGACGGATTATGTGAACAGCGTGAGCGACGAGGTGAAGCAGCGTGTGTTCGAGATGCGCAAGGACAGCGCCATTTACCGCAAACTGGCGAACTCCATTGCGCCGTCGGTGTATGGGCATGTAGGTGGTGTGCTTTGTGATGTGATGTGCTTTATCCGTGTGATGTGATGAATTGTGTGATGAGTGATGTGTTGTTCTTTATCAGTGTAATGAGTGATGTGATGACTGTGATGAGATAAAAATGATGACTGTGACAACAAAAGAGTGATAAGCACTCACAACACACACACTCACACCCCCAGATCGATATCAAGTGCGGCATCCTCCTCCAGCTCATCGGCGGCGTCCACAAGTACACGCCCGACGGCGGCTCCATCCGCGGCGACATCAACATCTGCATCGTGGGCGACCCCTCCACCGCCAAGTCCCAGTTCCTCAAGTACGTCAACTCCATCACGCCTCGCTCCGTCTACACCTCCGGCCGCTCCTCCTCCGCCGCCGGTCTCACCGTGGGCGTGACGCGCGACCCTGAGACGCGCGAGCTGTGCCTGGAGGCGGGCGCGTTGATGCTGAGCGACAACGGCATTTGTTGTATCGATGAGTTTGACAAGATGGACTACTCAGATCAGGTGGCCATCCACGAGGCCATGGAGCAACAGACGCTGTCCGTCAGCAAGGCGGGCATCACCGCCACACTCAACGCGCGCACTTCCATCCTGGCGGCAGCCAACCCCATTGGCGGGCGGTATGACCGCACGAAGACGCTGAAGCAGAACATCAGCATCACGGCGCCGCTGATGAGCAGATTCGACCTGTTCTTCGTGGTGCTGGACGACTGTGACAGCGAGGTGGACAAGATGATTGCCGACCACATCATCAACCGACGCCGTGGACTCGAAGAGTGGGGGTGTGAGGGGGACATGAGGGATAGAGAAGAGGCCGGGCCGTTGTACAGCACGCAGCAAGTGCAGGAGTACATCGAGTTTGCCAGACACTTCACGCCGCGTAGGTGCTGTGTGTGAGAGAGCGCCGCTCACGCCCTGTAGAGTTCACGGAGGAGGCGGAGGAGCTGCTGGTGTCCTGCTACCGCAAGCTGCGCGAGAACGACTCGGTGGGCTCGCGGTCGCAGACGGCGTACCGAATCACCGTGCGTCAGCTGGAGTCGCTAATTCGCCTGAGCGAGGCGCTGGCGAAGCTGTTCTTCGACCAGTACGTGCTGCCGAAGTACGTGATCGAGGCGAACCGGTTGTTGCAGAAGTCGATCATCCATGTCGAATCGGGAGATGTCAACCTGGATGACGTGGACGAGTGGGCGGTGGAAGAGCCGATGGACGAGGAGAAGGAGCCCGAGCCGGAGAAGGTGGTGCAGGACGCGATGGCGAAGAATGTGATTCACGTGACGTTCGAGGAGTACAAGCAGATGACCTCGGCGATCGTGCTGTTGCTGCGCAGAGCGAGAGACGACGCGGCTAGAGACAAGCCGGACGAGGTGTTCAAGGGATTGCCGCTGGCGAGAGTGATGAACGAGCTGCTGGTGGCGATGCACATCGAGGACCCGGAGGAGCTCCTGTACAAGAAGAAGATCGTGCGGATGGTCATTCACCGTCTGATCAAGAAGGATCATGTTCTGGTGGTGAATTGTGATATTGCATATATGGAGGAGGACAACTGGATTATCGACGTACACCCCAACTTTGTCCTCCCGTAGGCTTTTGTGACCTTCTCCTGTTTGTTAGGAATAACCGCGGTGACCATCTTTGAGTTGGAACGAAAGAAAACGGAAGGGATGAGTGCTAGTATTGTACGTTTCGATCAACGCGGCCGTTTGTAATCCGTAGACAAAGGACTTAGTCAACCCCAAGCCTTTCCTGAGTATGATGACAGGGAAGATGATCTGCGTCAAGCTGAAGTGGGGTTTGGAATATCAGGGTGAGTGGTGCGCGATGGGTTATCAAGCGTAGGCTATCTGGTTTCCTATGATGCTTACATGAATCTGCAGGTAGGGAGAGTTGTCGGGGACTGACGGGTAGTTGGCTAGTTGCGAAGAGTACGTCGATGGAAAGAGCACGGCTCTTCTTGGCGATGTGCTGATTCGGTTCACTCTGCGTTGCGCCTTTCACCCGTAGTTGCAACAATGTGCTATATATTCGTGATATGAGTGAGGAGGGCGAGAATAAGGAAATGCAGACTGAGTAAAGAGTTCGTTCGTTTTCTGTGTTTGTTTGAAGCATTCATGATGCATTCCGTATTGGAGGGTTCGGCATTCACCATGCCAAGAAGTCATTCTCGTTCCAGGTTTGCACTGTGGTTGATAACACTCACCTTGTAGATCGCGTAGCCGGTCAGGCAGTCGTAATTCGCGCTCGTCTCACCATCATTCCAGAAGTCCGAGAAGACGCTCTCATTCGCGCGAGCAGTCGCGTAGGTTTCACGATGTGGTGATGAAAGAGTAGGCCGCTCTCCTGAGCGCAAGCACACGAGTCTTAAGAGAACGGATGAAAAGAAGGAGGTATAGCTTAGATCACACTGTGTATAATGCATAGAGAGAGCAGAGAAGTCCGGAAAGAAGATCCGAGTCAAAGAGAAGTAGCTGTTTTTGTTTCTATTGAGCAAATAGCATACAATGATAGCAGATACCGGGAGGAGAGCAGCCGCTACAGAGAACGGAGAGAGTACCGAAGACCGCAGAGGGAGGACACCTTTGACTGGAACCATAAGGGCTTCGACGAGCTGCAGAAGAGCAATACAGAGGACGATTACAGACAGAAGATACGCGAGGAGGTGATGCGTCGTATTCAGCAGAAGAAGAGTGAATAGCATAGTTTGTTAACAAACACACTCCATATAGTACAGTTAGTTAATCAAACGGTTCATCGCCTCGTAAATCGTCCTACTCCTAATACCTCTCTCTGCGGCCAAACCATGTGATGGTAGAGTTCACGGCTCGCTTCGTAATGCGGATAAATCCTCCGGTGTAGATTCCCTTGAAGGCATTGGCGAATCCAATCCTTCCGTTGCTGTTCCGACTCGAATTCAAGATCGTACGCACCGTGCTGCGAACGGTGAGATAGTTCGGATCGCCGTCTAGTGGTCATCACAGAATCACACCACTACTGTTGATTTGCATCTGCGTCTTGATCATATCGAAGGGGTGGGTGAGAAAGGTCGCAGAAATGCCCGCCGTAATACCCGTGGTGAGGTTGAGAAGGGTAATGGGCACGCCCTGGTGCGTATCGTGGATCTGCATGATGTGTGGCTTGATGGTGTGGTAGATGCAGATGTACAGACCCGAGTTCGGAGCATCTCTCAGGATGGTGGGAATCAAACCCGAGAAGAGTCCCCACTTGTTCTGCTTCATCACATTCTTGCAGGTGTGAAAGATGGTGTCGTTCGCCACCTTATCGTACTCCATTCTAGCAATCAAGAGGAAGGAGAGTGTGTACCTCGTCTTCACAAGGGTCACGGGGAGCATAATGGAGGAGCAGATCGACCGAGCGCAGAAACCCGCGCCGAGGGAATACAGGGACTTGTGATTGATGTTGCTGCCGTTCAGCGAAATGAGTCACACCTACGGTTTTCCGTTGGTTTCGTCCTGCAAAAACACGTGAAGCAAGTAGTAATACAGACCGACACCAAACGTGACGCGAATCAAACTGGCGGACTACACGTAAGTGGCAAACAAAAGGGACAACCAATCCGTCCCAAAAACCGAGAACTCCACGCTCCTTGTAGATCACCCTGCTTGTTTGCCGCCAATTGATGTGCTGAAGGGACTGTGCTGACTCGCCCTTGTGCAACGTCGCTTCGTGAAAGAAGCCCTGCTGACGCGTCTTGACAACGTCCATGGGTTGAAGAATGATTGCTACTCCTCATTGGTGATCGAATGATTAAACAAGAAACGACACCGGACATTGATCCTGAGAAAAACTTGTACACTGCGAAAATCACTAATGCATAAAGTAGCCGTATTATGCATGCCAGGGTGCTCCTTTTCGTTCAGAATCTTCCTGTTCATCTCCCCTTCCTAACGAGAAAACTGACAAAATGCGCGTTTCCACGTTTCCACGAACTGTCCTTTACCATCAAACGCATTTGTCAACAGCTGTACATCCCATAACGAATCGAAAGTCTGTGTTTTACACCAAATGAGCATCATAGAATTGTGTTGAGGCAATCCAAGTATACTCTATTCATCTACCTCCATCAGTCATCCCTATGTTCCATTTCAAATCGAATTCAACCCTGTTGGTGAAGAGAAAAGTGAAGCAACAGAAGCCATAGTTGGATAGCGGCTTTCCCGAATTAACCCCTTCGCGCTCTTTTCTCTCTCACCCAAATACCGAGTTCCTTACCGCAAGAATGAGTGCTGCTCCCGAAGAATACGTTCCTCAGCGTCCCAAGTATCAGAACCCTCTGGTCGACAGGTGAGAAGCGGATGGGAGGGTGTGATGTGAAGATATGCCTCCAAGGAAATGAGCTATGTGTGGTCCCCTGACATGAAATTTTCCACCTGGAGAAAGCTTTGGATTGCTCTCGCCACGGCTGAAAAGGAGCTGGGCCTGAACATTACCGACGAGCAGATCGCCGAAATGAAGGCTCACATTTACGACATCAACTACGAGTTTGCCGAAGCCAAGGAGAAGGAGCTGAGACACGATGTCATGTCCCACGTCCACGCTTTTGGCGAGCTTTGCCCCAAGGCCATGCCCATCATTCACCTGGGCGCCACTTCTTGCTATGTGGGCGACAACACCGATCTGATCCAGATTCGCGAGGCCTCTCACCTGATTCTGGACAAGCTGGTGCGCGTCATCAACGCTCTCCGCAACTTCTCGGACAAGTACCGCGATCTGCCCACGCTCGGCTTCACGCACTACCAGCCCGCTCAGCTGGTGACCGTCGGCAAGAGAGCGACGCTGTGGAACCAGGACCTGGTCATGGACCTCGAGAACCTGGAATACCAGATCGAACACATTCCCTTCCGCGGCGTGAAGGGCACCACCGGCACGCAGGCCTCTTTCATGGAGCTGTTCAACGGCGACCACGACAAGGTCATCGCGCTGGACAAGCGCGTCTGCGAATTGATGGGCTTCAAGCGCTCGATCGCGGTGAGCGGACAGACGTACACGCGCAAGGCGGACTACTACATCCTGACGGTGCTGTCGGGCATCGCGGCGTCGCTGTACAAGATGGCGGGCGACATCCGCCTGCTGGCGAACCTGAAGGAGATGGAGGAGCCTTTCGGCAAGAACCAGATCGGCTCCTCCGCCATGGCCTACAAGCGCAACCCCATGCGCTGCGAGCGCATCTGCTCGCTGGCGCGCTACGTGATGGGCCTGGCGCAGGACATGGCGCAGACGCACGCCTGCCAGTGGTTCGAGCGCACGCTCGACGACAGCGCCATTCGCCGCATCGTGCTGCCCGAGGCGTTCCTGGCGACGGACATCATCCTGACGGTGGCGCTGGACGTGACCAGCGGACTGATCGTGTGGCCGAAGGTGATCGGCGCGCACGTGAAGGAGCAGCTGCCCTTCATGGCAACCGAGAACATCCTGATGGAGTGCGTGAAGGCGGGCGGCGACCGCCAGGAGCTGCACGAGGCGATCCGCGTGCACTCGATGGAGGCGGCGCGCGTGTATAAAGAGGAGGGCAAGCCGTTCGACCTGCTGGAGGTGGCGGCGTGGGCGAGGCGTGAGGCGTAGAGAATCCGCAAGGACCCGCTGTTCGCCGCGGTGCACGACCGTCTGGACAGCATCGTGGACCCCGTCGCGTTCATCGGCCGCGCGCCGCAGCAGGTCGAGGCGTTCAACCGCGACATCGTGGACCCCTTCCTGCAGAAGTACCACCACTGCCTGGAGGAGAAGGTGGAGGACACCGTGAACGTGTAAGCGTCTGTTTGTTAAGGAAACACGCCAGCTAAAGGTCATGGCTTTCAGCGACGCGTCGGGCACGGCGGATACCTGAATGGCACCCGAGTAGTCCTGCAGACTCTCGTTCTCCACCGCGTCGCGCGACTCGTCCGTCGCAATCTCCACGTGCCGCGCATACGCCCGCGAGTTGTCCAGCGGCCGCCACAGGAACTACGCCTCAGCCCAGCCGCACACCCACACCTCCACCGCCGCCAAGATCACCAGCCACACACACCACCACACGCCCTCCATAAAGCTAGCCCTCACGCCGCCTCCACGCCCCCACAACCACTGGAGCTTCCACCACCGCTCGCTCGCCGCCTCCAGCAGCGGGAACGAGAAGAGCACGCAATAGCCCACGACGACCGCCAACACGCCCCACACCACCTTGCGGAGCCGCAGGAACACGACAAGCTTGGTGATCTGCTTGGTGCTGGCGAGCGTCTGCAGCGTCTCCTCCAGCGCGCAGAGCAGCCAGAGCAGCCAGACGGCCTCCACGCTACGCTCAAGGAGACAGAGGAGCACTACAGCGATGCGGCGCCGGTGCGCGGCAGGGATACGGAGAAGGCGCCCAGCATGGCGGAGGACTCGGCGGCCCACAGCGTTGTGAGGATGATACTCGCGCCGAGCAGGACCACCTGCCACAGCACGGCGCCGAGACAGTCGCGCGTGATGCCGACCCTACGGAACATGGTGTGTCGGCGTGGGTACCCCATGGCTGCAAGGATGAGAAGGATGTGGAGAAGCGCTTTGGCGACAGCCTTGGAAACGGTGAAGGCAAAATGGTACAGGGCGTGGGCGGCGCCATCGCGGTTGAAGGCGCGGTAGAAGAGGAACTCGAAGCTCGCGCTGACGACGAATGACGATAATACAGCCTATTTCTGACAATGTGGGGAATGGAGTACGAAGATGAGATAATGAATGCCCATGAGGTCTCTGACGTGGAGCGCACACAAGACAATCCAAAGCACCCATTGGCAAGAGCAGAAGACGATGAGGCAGAACAAGAATGGAATGTACCCAAGAAGGGTCGCTGGGAGGTGGCCGTAGGCGTTCATCACCGTCACTTCTCCGTGGAGGTCCACATGCTGCCGCTCCACGTCGCACAAGCCCAGAAGGAGCCAGTACTTGCCTTCTCTTGGAATGTCGAAATGAAAGTGAACATTGCTGTTTGCCCTTCTACAGGATGAGAGTGCGCTTCAAGGAAAACTGGATTTTCCTTTCTGCTAGTAGAAATGCACTGCGACGATTGTCGGGAAGGATGAACGTACCCTCCCTTTTGCACTTGTTCATCTATGGGATAATCCAGCCTGGTAATAGCGAACGGCTTTTGAGTACGAATCACAGCACATGATCCGCTTCCCTTCTTCCTCATATCCAATCGTTCGAAGCTCTTCCTCGGATGAAACGATTGCCTACGGATGATGAATAATCAACAATACTGCTTGGATCGTCTTGGAATGGAACGTTGTTTCCGTACGCTGCGTCACATTTAAGGCTACATCAACGTAGAAAGAGTTGATACCGTGATAACTACAAAATATCAAAGAGGCGTAGACTATACGTCCCAATGCGCAAGCCAGGCCGATTATTGTACACGTAGAAACTCTGATATAGTACAGTCGCAGTATTCACATCATATTGGTCATACGCTGTCTTCATACAAAACATGGGAAATGGGAGAAGGAAAAGGATCTACAGCGTCACAACGGTCATAACTCAATATACCCATAATAGCGCAACTCTCATTTGTGTGTTTTCTACGATTCCGAGTTATCGTGGACTCAAGGATGTGGGGCAGCCCACACAACGAATCAATCCAAAACAAACACGGTACAGAGTTACATAATGGTAATACTGCCCGTCTGCAGCGAGACCTGCTTTCCATCCAACATAAACAAGCCCGAGATGCGGACCTTCAGCTCCTTCTCTTCCGTGAGCAGGCACTACAATTCATCACCCGAGCCGATTCATACCACCAGCTGCTGCGTAGCAGGCGCATCGGCGGTGATGGTGCTGGAGGACAGGGGATAGGAGTTCATCATGATGTACTTGGGAGCAGAGAACTAGTATTAACAGCATGGTGAATCCCTAACAGTTGCAGAAAAATCGGTAATCTGATCGCCAAGAGTGTAAAAACGGCACAGGACATTGAAAAGATTCGGTGTGTCAAATCTACAGTTCAAACGAAATGTCGATTCTCACTTCTTCATGACAATGGCGATACGAATCGACTCATTCGAGAACACTTCCTTTTCTCCCTCCTTTGCATCTCTTCACATTACTAGCACACAAAACCACTCACACAGGGAGCAACTCCAGATTCGCGGGAATCGCCGCATCTTCCTTCTTCGGCTCCTCCACTGCCGCCTTCACTTCCTTTGCACGGCTGCTGCGACCCGTCTTCTGGCCTCCCTTTCTGGTCCTCTTAATACTCACTTCTTCCTCGTCATCGCCAAAAATGTCCTCCTTTTCCTCCTATCCATAAAACCCTCCGATTTCCGCCAACCTTCTTTTTCGTGGCACCTCGCTCCGAGTTGCACACCACACACTTCTTGGCGGAAGCCGGATTACTGAACGCGCATGCCGGACACACCCACTTGTCCTGCGGCGAGTTGACCGTCACCTTCACGGCAGGCATGGCAGAGGAGGCTGTGCTGGGCTGCAGGAGCGACTGGCCGGCCTCGTGCTTGCGGCGGGCCGCCAGCTGATCGGGGTTGAACTGCGGCGCACTAAGGGTGAAGGAGGAGAAGAGGAAGAACAGCTTGCGCTCGAAAACTGATTTGTTCTAAAGGGGGTGAGTATGTGAGTGTGATGAGTGATGAGTGTGATGTGATGAGTGATGAGTGATGTGATGAGTGATGTGATGAGTGATGAGTGATG
>ERZ827156.956-NODE-956-length-37401-cov-4.608713_pt1 | contig 37401 bp, 58 predicted proteins | sample MGYA00519919_ERZ827156 | MGnify/ENA primary metagenome ERZ827156 (study PRJEB31778, sample SAMEA3449269) | human gut metagenome | biome: human gut; feature: human-associated habitat; material: faeces | place: United Kingdom | collected 2010/2012 ...
ACACTCCACATCGCAACACTCTTCCACTCGTCTCATCAAACTCCATTCCTCTTCCCTTTCTCTTCATCAACTCCACAGCATCAAAGCCACCTCTGTAAACTACTCCATTTCCCTCAATCACCAACTCCAATCCATTCTTGCAGTTCTCGATACGACGATGCTCCTTTCCACCCAATCCATTCCAATCTTCACTCCTCAATGCCTTTCCCATTTCATATACTGTAAATCCACCCATTCTGATTCCATTATTCTCCACCCAACTAAACTGAAGGATTCCCTTATAGAACAACGAACATCGCCCACTCTGCACTTCTCTGACCAAATACTCATCGCAATGCTCTCCCTGATATGTTGTAATCTCAACATCAACACCAAAGACTGTCTTCTTGGCAACATCCATTGTTATGTAACCCTCCAACATAACACTCTTCATCACTTCCTCTCGTGATTTTCCTACTTATAATACCCCTAAAACGGTGGAATACCCATTGAATGAAAAAGAAGCTGCTTCCAATAATCCAGTTACAAGTCATTCATCTTACCAATCACACCAACCACTCCTTTCCCCCATAACAGAGTGATTCCAATGATCACACACCATTTCACGCCTATCAACAGCATCCCCCTTCCCTTATCCATTCCCACTCCTTTCCACTACAGCAACCCACTCTCCACCCGTGTCCAAAAAGAGTTCCGATTTTCGCTGATTTGTGTTTCGCAGTTCTTCTGTATCATCTTTGAATATGTCTTGCGGAGATTGTTTATCGTCGACTAGAAAGTGCTTTCTCATTACCCTGAACATGCTCCTGATGATTGTCGTTTCGACGTATCCTTTTAAGCGTAGGTTGGCTTGGTCATGGCGGGAGCCACGGGCTATTACTGTATGCAGATCGTTTGCTTCCAGAAGAAAGGCTAAGCCGTAGTCGAAGAAGATTGCCTACAACACGTACATTGGCTGTGGTCTGGGCCTGGTGACCTTCGTACGCTTGAATGCGACTCATTATCACTAGCTCTTCCCCATGTTCATTGTCTGCGGAGGATACGAGTCTCGCTGCTATTTGATTTTCGTTATAACTCCTATATACTTTCATCCTAGAATAATATTATCATGATTCTCCTCAGTATTGCCGAATTGGTCGCCGCTTCCTTCTACTTCATTCCCGATAAGGTGGATCTGGTCAAGAAGATCCTGGATCTCCCCAAGGAGGTGCGTCTTTTGCTGATTCGTAACCCGTAGTACTACGACTGGATTGATTCTCACCTGGCGTCTGCATTCCTGCCGTCGTATTACATATAGCATTGTGGGAATTGTGGGTGGATCGATCGTGGCTGTGCAGCTCCTCACGGTGATCATCGGCGGCGTTCATGCGAACAGCGCCAAGAAGACGAAGGAAAACGACATCGAGATGCCCCTCACTGTCTTCGCAGTCGCGTTCGATGACGTGTAGAACCAGCCTCGCAAGAGCACGTACCGCGAGAAGGCGATCGAGAAGTACGATCTGGAGCGTTTCCGTTCGGAGTAAGTGTAAGAAACATGTTTGTTATACATCCAGCACCTCAATCACTCCGTCTTCTCGCCACATCCCATAGATTCCGGTATTGACCCACCCGTTTTCTCCGCCGCGGAAGCACACGCCCTTCACCCACACCTCTCCTCTTCCCTGGCACGGAGAGCACAGCAACACCTTCTCTCGCTTCTTGGTGCAGGGTCTGTCACTGTCATTGCACACGACCACGATGTCCTCCGCCATGTCCTCCAGGTCGCGGTCGTCACTCACGCCACGGAGCTGTACTCGGTCGCTGACGTGCAGTCGCAAGGACGGCGAGGACTTCAGCTACGCAACACTCTCCCGACCAAGCAGCACCTTCACACACATCCCCATCAGCGGAGCGCCGAAGTGCCCGAAGGAGTTGTGGTCCCTCCATGCGGTGGAGAAGAGAATGCTGCCCTTCTCCGGCAGCGAGAAGGTCTGCACGACGGAACAGCTACCGGTGAAGGGACCCTGCGTAGCGAACGCGAGAAGAGTGCGAAGGAAGAGGAGTCGGTTGCACGGGTGATTGGCGTTGCACGTGACGAGGAGCTGGAGGTTCTCGACGCCAAACGGCTGAAGCAAGGCTGCGAACTGCGCGTTCTCCTTGGGCGTGGGCAGGCGGTTTGACAGCAAGAGTGTGTCCTTCTACACTTGAGCATGCTGCACGAGGCGGACGTGGCGAACAAACAACTTCCAAAGCGACTGCTGCAGCCTGGGCTTCTGCCCGCAGATCGCCTCCGTGAGGAGACAGTCCAGCTGGTACGCGTCGAACTCATCGCACAGCAGCAGGCTTGGCCTCAGAACGGGCAGGACCGAAAAGCGCTGTGTGGGCTGCGAGCAGAAGCAAACACGGCCGCCGCCTCGCAACGCCATCATCTCCAGGAGAAGCTCCTCGATCTGCGAGCAGGGCTTGTCCGCGAGGTGGGAGATGGCGAAGGGCTGCGCGAGCGATGGAGGGAGAATGCGCTGACCCCACAGCTCCGTCTGCAGGAGCAGCTGGAAGTGGGTTTGCTGCGTGACCTACGTTGCACTCCGCGCAAAGGAGTACCATGATGGTTTGGGTGCGGCTGAGGGTGACGATGATAAGAGCGAGATCGAGCAGGCCCGGGTCGTATGTGATGAGGGGGTAGACGATGGACTCCTCCTTCTCCTGTGTCTTCTTGTCGTAGTCGTCGACGCTCGCCTTGTGGATCGGCTCCTTCGGCTTTCTGCCTGTTCCCTTCTTCACCAGACGGAGTTTCCTTCGGTGGGAAGAGGGCGAGGGTGTGTTGTTCTCTGGAAGAGGGAGAGAAGGAGGCTTCTTGAGAGTCGCTGGGGTCGCAAGAGGGAGGTGTGGGTAGGGAGTGATCTGACGAGTGACGGAGGGGTGCGTGGCAAACAGTGATGAGTGGGTTTAGGATGTCGTGGGCCAGATACAGCCCAATGTGAAAGCACTCGGCCGTCCGTTGGGAGTCCTCGGAGAGGTTCGCATCGCTCTAGAGTGACAATCCGAGACAGGAGGAAACAAGCACAAAGGCGGAGAGCGTGGTCATGACGGTGGGGTCGTTCTTCATCATATCGATGAGTTTGGAGGCGAAGCTGCTGGATGTGACGAGGCTGGTGAGGGCGAAGCGCTCGATTTGGAGCTGGATTTGGTGGGCGGAGAGAAGCGGGGAGAGAATGACTGCGGCTCCGCCGATGCTCCACATGGCGAGCTGGGTGAGGGTGGAGAGAGAGGAGGGAGGGAGGAGAAGGCCGATGAGGGTTTGCTGTGAGTGAGGAGGAGAGTGTGGAGAAACGGGAGTGCCGTTGATGCGAGTGTACTGGTGAGAGACGGAATAGAGTTGGAGGGAAGTGATGCGAGAGGCCATGGTGAGAGCGTCTTCGAGGACGTCGAGGTAGCTAGAGGGGATGGGACCGTGTCAACAAGACGTTTTCCAGGCGATTGTTCCATCCGACCAGTCCCCGAGACAGGGTTGCTCCTCTTTCTCTTGGAAATCATCCCTACAAATGACGGAATACAAGAAGCGGCACATGAACAAGTCGTACAAGTTGTGAATGGAGGCGCGGTGAATGTAGTTGTGTTCATTCGTGCCTTGCTCATCCACTAAGTGAACTGGGCCCTGATTGTTACTGCATTCCACTGTGCAAACAAAGGAGGGATCGCCCCGCCCTCCATCGTCTCCAATTCGAGTGTATCTGTTTGCTGACGCGATATTCAGCAGTTCATATTCGGAGAGCATGTTGAAATTGAAGAGGGATGAACAACGGACATCTTCGTTTTGTGTATCCTTGCCAGAAAGAGTCCCGAATTCGGTGAGCAACAAACAAGCGAAAGAAATGAGAATTACGGGTTGTTGGAAGTCGCCCACGCTGTGAACATGAAGAAGACGGATATAAAGAGGGACAGGTTGCGCTCCATAAAGGACAGGCCGGAATGAATGGCGTTCTTTGCTGAGTCCAGCAAGTGGTGTCTCTTCTTTGGTTGTTCAACAGGCTCTTCACGCTGCTCTCTCTTGCAGCTCGAGCGCTCAGGAAGGAGGTCACTCGGAACGGAGCTGAGAATGGTGTCAAGGGTTTCCTTCTGTTTTGTTTCTTGTTCTGCCTCCTTTTGTTCTTCCTTTTCCTGTTCTTCCTGTTCTTCTTTCACTTCCTCTTCCTTCTGCTCTTCCTCCACTTCCGGTTTCATTTCTTCCTTCTGTTCCTCTTTCTCCTCCTCCTTCACCTCCTCCTTCTGCTCCTCCTCTTTCTCGTCTTCCTTCTGCTCTTCCTCCACTTCCGGTTTCATTTCTTCCTTCTGCTCCTCCTTCACTTCCTCCTTCACCTCCTCCTTCTGCTCCTCTTCTCTCACCTCTTCCTCTTCCTCCTCTTCCTCCTCTTCCTCCTTCGCCTCCAACTTCTTCTTTCTTGCCTCTTCCAGCACCTTCTTCTTCGCCTGCTGCTTCTTCTTCCGCTCCTCCGCTTGCTTCGCCTTCTTCTCCGCGAGGGCGCGGCGTCTCTCCTCCGTCACCTTCTTTCTCTCCTCCGCCTTCTTCTTCTTTTCTTCCATTTCCTTAAGACGCGCCTCTTCCTCTTCCTTCCTTCTCTCCTCCTCTTCCCTCTTCAATCTCTCCTCCTCTTCCTTCTTCTTTCTCGCTTCTTCGGCCTTCTTCTTCTTCTCCTCTTCCCTCTTCTTTCTCGCATCCTCCATTCTTCTCTTCTTTTCCTCCGCAGCCTTCTTCTTTTCCTCCTCCTTTCTCTTCCGTTCTTCTTCTTTACGAAGTCTTTCTTCCTCTTCCTTCTTCTTCCTCTCCTCCTCTTCCTTCTTCTTCCTCTCCTCCTCTTCCTTCTTTCTCTCCTCCTCTTCCTTCCTTCTCGCTTCTTCCTCCTTACGAAGTCTCTCCTCTTCTTCCTTTCTCCTTCTTTCCTCCTCTTCCTTTCTCTTTCTCGCTTCTTCCTCCTTTCTTAATCTCTCCTCTTCCTCCTTCTTCCTCGCTTCTTCCTCCTTTCTCTTCTTCTCTTCTTGTCTCTTTCTTTCCTCCTCTTCCTTCTTCTGTCTCTCCTCTTCTTCCTCTTTCTTCTTTCTTGCCTCTTCCTCTTCCCGCTTCTTTCTCTCCTCTTCCTCCTTACGAAGTCTCTCCTCTTCCTTCCTCTTCTTCTCCTCCGCCTTCTTCTTCTTCTTCCCCTCCTTCTTCCCCTTATGCTCCTTCTTCTTCTCTCGCTCGTTCACCTTCTTCATCATCTCCTCAGCGGCCTTCTTCAAATCAGCCACCTCCTTATCCGTCTTCATCTTCTCACTCAGCGCCTTCTCCGCCATTCTCTTCTCATTCGCCTTCTCGCGCATCACATCCATCACACTACGAGCCGGCTTTTCTAGCTCAGGCTGCGTCGATGGGGCGGGTTCCTCATCGCCGAATAGCACGCGCCTCTTCTCCTTAGGGACCTCCACGTTCTCGTGCTTCTTCTCCTTCTTTTCCGACGGCAAGGGACTGGAAATCTCCGCTGGAGGCAGATTCCGCAGCTCATCGAACTACACACTCATCGCAAAACACAGCACATACAAAAGAAATCTGACTCTCCTTCTGGGCCTTCTGTTTGTGTGATCTGTGCTTTTTGCCCTTCGCGTTTCCCGCAGCAGCCGCGGCAGCCGAGGCCAACGCAGTACCCTCACTTGCGGCTACAAGAATCACACGCCCCACAGAAACAAACGCTTCGGTAGAGTCGATGCACTCCGCAAATGGTCGACAATGTCCTTTTCACGTTGCTGAATGGCCTTGCTGCGGTTTTTGATTGCTACGCCGTCACCACACTGACTCTTCCCCCATACGAGAAGAATAGGGAGATCCTGTAGACGGAACGACATTGATCCCGTCCTTCGATCCGTGAGAAGCCTTCCTTGATCCCTGCATGCTATGATTTGGCGTTTGAAGATAATTCCAGTATTCCGACCGATTTCTGCATTCCCAATCGGGGCGATTTTGGGCCTTCTCGCAGAGCCTTAAGCAATTCCCTTTTGCATAGTAGTACAGCGTCATTTAAGTCATGTCTGCGAACAACACGTTCTCTCTCCTTAACGAGACGGAAGGCTCTGATACCTCCTATCGCAACGTCCACCTCACTCGTCACATTCACTTCCTCCCCGGAATGGCTTGGTCCGATACCCTGAAGGAGGACTTTGGTTACGAGCCCGATACTGTGGTGCTAGCGCGATTTCGCTAATCCGTAGGCCCCCGAACCTGTCGTCAAGGAGGTCGAGGTTGTGGAGATTGTGGAGGAAAAGGCCCCCGCCAAGAAGTCGAAGAAGGGCAAGAAGCCTGCGCAGCAGAAGCCTGAGGATGTTGATCTTGACACACTGTTTAAGGAGATGGGCGTCGAGCGTAGGGTCGGCGGTGAGCGCCTCATGGATAGTGAACGAGACCGTCGACATTAAGTCCGAGGACACAAAGAAGGAGGTGGGCGATGGTGCTGGTGAATAACGCGTAGCCAGAGCGGAAAAAGCAGGCGAAGAAGAACTCGAAGGCTGCCAGTATCATTGCGAACGAGACTGCCCAGAGAAGAAACATGAAGAAGAAGGGCAAGAAGTAGGCGTTCTATTCTATGGGGTGATGTCGTGTTTGTTTGCTGCCACAAAGCCGGAAAGATACACAGTCACACAAAAGGGACGCCCCACGAACAAGACGTTTCAATCATCAAGTTGCTTCCACCCATATTCACACGCACCCATCCATTCTCTCCCCAGTTCTCTCCCCAGTTGTTCCGCACGATCCAGTACGGCTGCCCCGCCTCCGTCACGCCCCAGCCCGTCACCTCCACGATGTGCCCGCCCCTGTAGTGGTGGTCGTGCTCCACGAACACGCCGCTCTCGTACTCCATGAACTCCTTCGTCATCACCATGAAGCACGTGATCGGCCCGCGCTCGTGGATCTCCGCCTTCATCGCGTCCACGCCCGACACCTCGCCGTACTCGCTCACGAACAGCCTGCGGTACTCCGACACGCCCCAGCAGTCCCCGTCTCGCCCGCAGTCCATGCACGTGCCCAGCGGCTGGCACGCCTTCTGTTCGCCCTCGTACGTCTGGCACGTCGTGTCGGGGATCCCGTTCAGGTACGCGTGCCGGTACACGTCGCCGGGGTCGCCGCCGCCGCACCCGTTGCCCACGCAGTTCAGCAGCGCCTGGGAGGACGCGAGGAACATGGGCCACGCGCCCTTGCGCCGGAGGTTCAGACGGTCCGACAGCGCGCTGGTCGTCGCCTGCGCCCAGCACGCGTTGCAGAACAGCGGCGAGCGCTCGTTCTTCTCGGGCGTGGCGTAGTTGCGCCCGCGCAGGAAGCGGATGTCGAAGGAGGCGGGCAGCGCGGACACGTTCACGTAGGACGCGGGCAGCGGCGAGCGGATCACCGGCTTGATCACAGTCCAGTCCGTCGGGTACCCGCACGACGAGAAGCTCTCCCGCACGCGCTTCCCCGCGGTTCTGCTGCCCGTGGAGGTGACTCTACTGGCTGTGGAGCTGACTCTGCTACCCATGGAGCTGACTCTGCTACTTGCGGGGCTCGTGGCTGTGTTGTTGACACTGTTCAAACCACTCAGCAGCGGCTCACCCCAGGAACAGTCGGACTCGATGCCCATCACGCCACTGCCGCGTAGCACGCGCGCGTAGCCCTGCTCGCCCCAGTAGCTGCCCCAGGTGTTGCGCACGATCCAGTACTTCTCGCCGTCCTCCTCGCCCCAGCCCACGATGGTGATGTAGTGCGTGTACAGCGACAACCCGTCCTGGGAGAAAATACCCTTCTGGTAGTTGGTGAACGCGCGATTCACATTGATGCGGCAGCTGATCGTGCCGCTTTGATAAATCTCCGCCATCATCGCCTTTTCGCCGGCCAATCTCCCGTAGTCCGCCACTTTGTACGTCGTGTAGTCCCGTACGGGATAGCACGACCCACTCTCTTCGCAAGAACGGCAGATGTTCACGTCCTCGCACCGTTCTTGCGTTCCGGTCAAGGGAAGGCAAGACTCGTCGGGGATACCCGTGTACTTCATGTAATAATAAGCCGATGTGGGAGTGCCGCCGGAACACCCATAGCTGTCATAATCGCAGTTGATGAGGACCTGGGCGGCGAGCTGCTTCGTCGGCCAGGCTCCATACGTGCGGAGACGCATCCGATCGGCAACTACGGCCGTAGCCGCGATAGCCCAGCTCGAATCGCAGTAGGTAGGAATATCTTGGTTTCGAAGCGGAGACACGTAGTTGAATCCGTCGAGATTGCGCCTAGTCGGTCATTCGCGAACCACGGCCTAACAAATCAAAGTACCGCGGGAACAAAATGTCCTCGTCCTTCCGCTTTGGCCAAGTGCTTACACCGAGGACAGTGTGTTCGTGTTCCCCATCACCTCCAATCGTTATGCAATTGGCGCAGAATAGTACTACGCAGTTAGCCTTTCCCTAAGCAAGCATTCTACAGAAGACAAACAGCGAAGACCACATTTGTTTAAAGAAACGCCCCTCACACACAAACACAACTACAGGTCGATTGGGTCATCGTCCACGAGTTCTTCCTGCTCCGCTGCGGAAAACAGAGGGAATGGCTCGGGTATCTGGAATGCACTACTCTTCACTCCGCACTCACGCTAGAACCTCTTCGCGGTGCACGCCATGAACAGCACCTTCTTCAGCTCCTTGTTGTAGAAAAAGTAGTTGAACGACCAGCTACGCGTTACGATCTCTTCTCACCCGCACATTTGGCCCTCGCTCAGGGGATCGTCGCTCATGTCGCTGATATAGGAATAGACCAAGCAGTCTCTCAACCGAATGGCGTCGTTTACCTCGTCCCACAGCTCGTTTGTGTAATCTGGACATTACGCACTCCCAAAGCGCAGACTCCTCATGTTCACTTCGGACACTTCACACAGATGCCGGTTGATGTCGCTCATCGCGATGGCGGCACTGTCAATACACCGGAATTGCCCGGGTTTTACGGAGCTGAAATCATAGTCGGTAAATGATGCATTAAGTGTAGAGATGAGATAGCCATAGATTTTGCACGTTTCCGGGTCGTCCATTCTTCCCTCTGCTCCATGAAGGAGACTCCGCAACAATTCTGTAGGAAAGGATATTCGACTTGTCGTTGAGCGAAGTGAACGCATCCTCTGTGTCCCGCAAGTAGTCTTCCCTCAACTTCCGCGAAAGCCTCTTCTGTACAGTGGACATTTTGCCTGCACATTACACAGAATCGCGTACTCCCACAGGAATAGAGTTCTATCCGACAATTGAGTTTCAAATCGCCCTCCGTAACCAGGTTTAGTTTTGAGCTCAGCGCGGAGAGCGCGGGTGTCTCGAGATACTTCATGACAAATCACGATGGAAAGGAATGAAAGCGCGCTTCTTTTGAACAGTGATTGGTTATCAAGTGCAACGGCCCACACCGTACGCGCATGAGAAGAATCGAGTTTTTGGCGGCAATTCTGCTGCTACGGACGTACGATTCAGGGAAACACGCTTGGTGACAACAAAGAACGCATTAAACCACATGATCCTCGCCTCCGCTCTTCCTTCCGCAAGCCAGCAATGATCCCGCGATAAGGAGTGGCGGAAGCCAGAACACATTCCACGAAAAGAGCCACAGTGAAGGGGGAAAGTTGCCCACGATCAGCACCGTCTGGATGAGTGTGTACACAACGGCAAGAAGGAGGCAGCCGTGCTCTGCCCACCGGCCAAAGCGATAGCGCAGGGGTTGGAGACGGAGGAGGCAGTACGTCAGCATCGGCAGGAGCACGCACAGATTCGTCCCCAGACTCCACATGGCGACCTCCGTCCAGAAGAAGAAGTTCCACCCGCTGTCCCGAGAGTAGGTGAGGGTTCCCCAGAGGAGGGAGCAGACGAAGGAGTGGTCGTGCACGCCGCAGAAGTACGTTCCGCCCGCCAGGCTCAGCGCCGCCGTGAAGAAGAGAGCGAAGAGCGCGGGGTTGCTGCGGAGCTGCTGGACGCGCTTGCCCGCCGAGGAGGGCATGATCGCCAGCAGGGCGCGAGGGTGCTTGAGGAGCAGCAGCGTGCCGAGCGAGAGTGCCAACGAAGCGAACAGCGCGCCCAGCGGCTCCAGCCAGCGGAGTTTTGTCATCGTCCACCGCTGCGCCGGCGTGTTTACATGGACTCTCTGCGGCTTCTTGTGTTGTGGGGATGTGCTCGTCGTCGTCCTTGAGAGTCTCTTTGATGTGTCGGAGGATGCGTTGGAGGATGTGTTGGAGGATGTGTTGGAGGATGTGTTGGAGGATGTGTTGGAGGACACCTCAAAACTCGCTTCAGACGACTGCCCCAAGCACGCTTCAGACAAATCGAACACGCGGAGGACGTGCAGATCGCGCGTCTGACCATTCTGCAAGTAGGAGATAGTCACCTCGAGCGTGTGGGCGGCGGGTGGTAGACTGCGTGCATCCCACATCCACTCCAGCTCCATCACCTCCTTCATCTCGCCCTGCAGGAGGAGGGCGCTGATCGGCTCGCCGTCCAGCATCAGCCGGAACGCCTGCCACTCCACGGCCTGCAGCGCGTACAGCGCCACGTGCACCGTCAGCGAGTCGCGCACGTGCTGCGCCCACTCCTGGGGGGAGTGCTGCGGGTTGCTCTCGAGCAGCTAGAGGTCAGGAGCGATGGGCGTCGGCACGGGCGGGTTGAGGAAGAGAAGGAAGGGGTGGGCAGTGTCGCGCACCGAGCGGTCGGCGAAGGCGAGCCAGGAGCCGCTGATGACGAGGAGGCGGTAGCTACGGGGAAGGGGAGAAGAAGGAGGAGTACGTGCCGGTGTAGGCGAGGGAGGGCAGTTCCAGGTCGTAGACGGAGTCGTACTGGACCTATGGGTGAGGGAGGAAGAGGGGCGCGACGTGGAAGACGCCGTGGGAGTCGTGGAGGTGGCCGCTCAGGTAGAAGAAGACGCCGGCGCGGCGGAAGAGGCGGAGAATGGAGCGCGTGTTCAGGAGCGCCAGGGGAATGTGGCCGAAGGCGATGCTGAAGGAGCAGTCGTGTGTGCTGACGGCTTGCTGGACCCAGCGACGGGTTTTCGAGGAGAGGAAGCCATAGAGATTCAGCCAGTAGGGCATGTCTATGGATCAACTCCCTGTCGAGGCAGCACGCGGCAAGTACGAGGTGTCCAAACCCAGTAAGCAGACTCTGGACTCGTCATTCTCAATGACAGAGAACACACCGTTGTCTTCATGTTTCTGTGCAAATTGTTCCCTGATGAAGTCAGCAGATGTCTGCATGGTATAGTCGTGGTTTCCGGGCACATCCAGCCAATTCTCCCGGGAAACGGTTTGCTGCGACTCCCAGAGAGTGCGGTACTGGTCCCACTGCGACTGGACACTCTTCGAGAAGAAACGCGTCTCATAGCCCATCACCACATCGCCCGTCACAATCACGCGATCTGGACGGATTGCGGGCAGAACAGAAGATCCAAAGAGACGGAGATTCTCCTCATCGGAAGAATGGCCCTTTCGCGTATGCAGGTCACTGATCTGCAGCAATGTGATGGCCTTACCTATGTTGTTACAGTCGGCAAGCAAAATGCACCGTTTACTGTAAACAGCAGGAGCAGGAGCAGCATGCTGATCCGAGAATAGAAACGCAGCATACGTGCCTTCTTCGATTCAATAGTCAATCAATTGAGGAGAGCGGAGCAATTGAATGGGATTCTATTTCTCCCAAAGCCATTGCAACAAGTGACTTTAAGATAAACCGATTTGCAGATAAAAGGAGGTAAATGAGGCAATGATCCCATGAGTACAAATAACAGTCATAACCCCTCCATGTACAAGAAATGCAACCACGAACAACTACAGCATCGCACATCCCAAATCACCCTCTCAATGGGCGTTTCACTCAAGGACAACAAAATACAGTCTCTTTTTGGACTAGAAAAAGGGCACAAGAACGCAAGAACTACCCATCGGTTCAGCACGCGACATGGAAGAGGAGAAACAAACGAACATGAGCAAGAAGGACGCCAACAAGTATATGCGTTTCCTTGTGAAGGAGTGGTCTACCGCGGACAACGAGGTATTCTCCGTCCCACTCCGTTGACTCCTAGAAGGCGCGCCTGAACGCGTTCCTGTCGCTTCGAAAGCTGGTTTCCCAGAATGCCTATCTGATGGAGCAAACGCTGAAGGTATGCTGAGGACTGCAGCCCGCCTTACGGGTAGATTATATATCTCACCTTCGTCAAGTGCTGGAAGGTGTACAACGAAAACAACAGCCAGTCCTTTATCGTGATGCGGAACTGCGTGACGGAGCTGTACTCCATGGATACCGTCGCGTCCTACCAGCACGCTTTCGTCTATATCCGCCAGCTGGCCATCCATGTGCGTAACGCGATGACGTCCATGACGGAGACGGAGTATGAGCATTTGATAGTGTTGAGCGTAGCATCCACTCCGTGTACAACTGGCAGTTCGTCAACTGCCTCCGCCTGTGGACCTACATGGTTTGCCAGCCCGCGCTGAAGGAGGCCTTCAAGCCCCTGGTCTACCCCCTCATCCAGGTGATTGACAGCGTGATTAACCTCATTCCCACGGCTCGCTTCTACCCTCTGCGTCTGCACTGCATCGACCTGTACATCCAGATCATCTCTGCGACGGGCGTGTTCATCCCGGTGGCTCCCGCGCTGCTCGACATCATCGAGGTTTGCTGTGGGGTGTGGTGTTGAGCGTAGAACGAGAAGTTCATGGAGAAGCCCTCGAGTACGGCGAAGCCCCCAGAGCTGGAGTACTGCGTCCGCCTGAGCAAGACGCTGCTCGATTCGCGTGCGGTGCAGGACATTATCGTGTCGAAGGCGATCGCAATGCTGTCGGACTACCTCCGGTTGATGGAGAACAACATCGCCTTCCCCGAGCTGGCGTATCCCATTGCCCGTTCGCTGAAGAGCTATTCCAAGAAGTGCCGAGTGAGCCAGTGGAGCAGCGCGACGAAGGCCCTCTCCCAGAAGCTGGAGAAGCAGATCGAGAGCATTGTGCGCATTCGGGAGGGGATCTCCGGAGCCCCGAAGGATTTGCAAAATCCGAACGTGAAATGATTTAGTCTGTGCCGTGTTTGTTTGGGTAGAATCAAAAGGGGCAACCCAAAGCAAAAGCGCCCGACCCCAATTGCGACGCGGGAACCGCGGGAGCACGGGTGAATCGGGGATGGGGTAATCCGATGGTTCACAGGCTTCCAAGTTTCTATATCAGGATTGATTGAACAATCAAAATGGAGTCTGTTCCTCAGAACATTCAGGAAGCTCGTGATAAGCTGAAGGCTAAGTTCGGCACTGGTGTAGGTTTGGCGTTGTTGGGATAATGCGCAGGCTCGCGCCGGAAAGGGTGTCGGCAGAAGAAGCAAGAAGGTGGTGCACCAGACTGCCAACATGGAGGACGCTAAGCTGAAGCAGACCTTCCATAAGCTTGGCTGCCAGCCCATTGATATGATCAGCGAGGTGAACTTCTTCCCTAAGGCTGAGGACATCTACCACTTCACAAAGTGCCAGGGTTCGAGGCTCCGTTCTTCCATCACGCGTAGTCTGGATCAGCCCCATGAACAACACCACCGCTGTGTTCGGCGCCCCTGAGAGAGGACCTCTGAACAGCTACGGCCCCGGCATTTTCAACCAGCTCGGTCTTGCTAGCCTGCTCGGCGCTCTCCAGCAGGCCAAGAACGAGGAGGCTAAGAAGCCCGCTGAAGACGACGATGTCCCTGATCTGGTCGAGAACTTCGAGGATGTTAGCAAGGAGAACTAAAGTGTCTTCTAACTGTCGATTTCTGATATTGGATTGCATTCCTTGTTCCACAAACAGCGCACGAAAGAGAGAAGGGCAGGGAAGTGAACTTCATCGTCAGGACGAGGGTCTGGGCAGTTGTCTCGCTCATCGGGTGGCTGATCCCGCTCACGATCGTGTTCTACGCGTCACCACGTCCGTCCAGCCAAACCATCAGCATGAGGTCCTGCTCGTGGCTGTAGAGATAGTCGTGCAGTTTTGTCGTCAGCTCCTCCAGCAAAACCGTCCTTTCCGACGAAATGGGAATGGGTTCTGTGATCACGCTTGCAATGTTACAATCTATGCATCATATTGTGGCAAAGCAATTACCAAGCGCATTCAGCAATTCAGCCACACACTGATGGGCTTCCTTCAGCAGCCCCCTCAGCGATAGGATGGTTCCGTTTCCCTTTGAAATGATGCGTTCCCGTGTGTCGTATTCCTCCACCGCAGCATCCACTCGCACAGGAAACAGACTCTTCTTTTCACGGGGCATTTCCACTTCGCTCTGCCAGTCCTGGAGGGAGGCGGCAAACCCGCTTCGGCACGCATTCCACGCCCGATTGTTCCTTTCCAGATCGGCCACGCCCCGTTTCACACTCTCCACAAGCGCGTTGGGCAGCATGGTTCCTTCTCCCGAAATCTCCGTCCACCGACGCGCAGTTGTCTCCCTTTTGACCTCCCGATTTCGGCCGGATTTCGGCCCTGCTCTTCTTTTTCATTTTCCTTTTTCCCCGCATTCCATGAGCACTGAACACCTCACTGCAGATGCCGTGTCCTACGCCCTGGCGAATGGTCTGCTGCATGGCGAGTACGTGAACGGCAAGCAGTACTTTACGCACATGCCGCTCTCGCTCTTGCCGTCTCCTGTATTTCCGCTCGCTTGGAGTGAGTATTAGGTGTCGGAAGCGCGCGTTGCGCAGGGAGAACGACTGAACGTGCTGTTCGCCGACCTGCTGATGCGGATTTCGCATCGCCCCGAGTGGCTGTTCGATCAACTTCGAGAGTGACACTTGTTTTCTTTCCTCACCCCCAGTGTCACGGACGACTACACCCTCCACCTGATCGCGATCGCGCGCAAAGTCACGCAGTCGCCCCTCTACCAGCCCATCATCATGGGATTGCTGCGCTCGGATTACATGATCGACGAGCACGACCCCTCCACTCTGTTGCAAGTACTTCTTCTTCCCGCATCTGACGACCAGATTGAATTGAACACCATCTCCTGCTCCTTCCTCGGCGTGGAGGAGAAGCTGACCCAGCTCCACCAGTTCCTCCTCTCCGCCGACGAGGCTATTTCTGCGCCCCTTTGCGACTTCATGGGCGTGTCGGCCGAGCAGCTCCGCCGCTACGCGCAGCAGCCCGGCTTCAACCAGACGCTCCAGAACGCCTGCCGCGAGCTGGCCGCCGCGGTGCGCGTGTACAACGAGCAGTAGTAGGCGCGGGAGAGGGCGTGGACCGTAGCGGCGTGTCGGACACGGCAATCCTCATCGTGAACCAGGAGCACGAGAACAACAACGTGGACCAGTTCATGTTGAGTCTCCACCTGATGCAGGCCTATCACATCCCCTGCGTGTGGCAGACCCACGGCCAGCTGCAGGCCTCCATGGTGTGCGAGGCGGGCCGGCTGCACGTGCAGGGCAAGGAGATCGCGGTGGTGTACTACCGCAGCGCCTACACGCCCGCGGACTACCCGTCGGAGGCGGAGTGGGCGGTGCGCGAGCAGGTGGAGCTGTCGCGTGCCATCAAGGTGAGCGCGTGGCGATGCGTTGAGCGTAGTGCCCGAACATCGTGCTGCACCTCATCGGCTGCAAGAAGATGCAGCAGCAGCTGTGTCGGCCCGGCGTGCTGGAGGAGCTGTTCGAGGGCGATCGCGCCAAGGCGGCGGAGCTGCGGCGGTGCTTCGTGCCCATGTACCCGGCGGACGCGGTGATGGCCGAGGCGGCGCTGGAAGACGTGCGGAACAGCGTGCTGAACGACCCGCTGCAGTTCGTGCTGAAGCCGCAGCGAGAGGGCGGCGGCTACAATATCTGGGGCGACGCCATCGTGGAGACGCTGCGGCGCAACGACCCGTGCGTGTGGGGGCGGGGCGTGAGGCGTAGGAAGGAGCTGGCCTCCCTGATCCTGATGAAGCGAATCCACCCGAAGGAGTTCCAGGCGATCCACGTGAAGGAGGGAGAGCCCGTGGTCCACCCATCCTCCAGCGAAATTGGCTTCTACTCCGCGGTCCTGTACAATGCGCAGACGATGGAGATGATCCGGCGAGAGGACGTGGGAATCCTCGTGAGAACGAAGGATGCCTCCTCCTTCGAGGGAGGCGTCTCGGCCGGGTTCGCCGTGCTGAACTCTCCTATTATCGTGTGGTGTGTTTGTTGTTCACAAAGCCAAATCCCCGCTTTCGCCGCTTCTTCACTTCATTTCTGTATCCATGTCCGAGAAACCGCTGAGAGACGTGACCGCGGACGAGCTGAAGTACGCCAGGATATGTGAGCGGATGGGGCGAGCGGTGATTCGCAGACTACATTGCCGGATTCTTCTGCCTCCCCATGGTCTGGATGCTCGTCGTCATGAACTGGTGGCGTTTCCGCAAGAGCAACACGGAGAATGGGAAGAAGATGCGAACCTGTAGGATTGTTGATTTGGAATGATGCGACGGAAGATACTCACCCCATTTCGTAGACGTTATGCAATCTCTGGTTGGCTGCGTTATCTGGGCCGTTGCGTTGGTGATCTGGTGCGTGGTGTATCAGTTCACCTGGGAGAAGGTCCCGTTCTTCCGCGCCATCCAGATGATGAGTCCCGAAGGCATCGGGTGGCAGTAAGCGTGTGTGCGTCCCAGCAACGAACCTGTATAGTATGCGAGTCTGTTTGTGTCAAACACTTCTATCGTCCCGTTGGGCCATGATCCTAAACTGCTACATCTTCAACAGAAACGGGAGGAGGATATTCTACCGGGAGTATCACCGGACCTGCAACGCGTTTGAGGGAAATCCGGAGGAAGAGTCGAAGCTGATTTGCGGCTTCCTCCTGTCGATGAACGCGCTCATCGAAAAGTTTTCCATCAACAAGTGGGTCGTTTCGCCTTGGGTTCAGGGAATAGAGAGGAGGAGCACGGCATGCATTCCTTCCAAACAAAATCCTACATGTTCCACTACCTGGAAGTGCCCAGCGGCGTTAGGATCGTCATCAACACGGACCTGAGCGCCCACGACATCCAGACGCAGCTTTGGGCAGTGTACGATGCGTTCGTGAAGCTGGTGGTGAGCAATCCGAACTGGGGCGTGGAGGATGAGATCGACATGCCCGACTTCACCAAGGAGGTGGACCGAATTCTGTGCTAGCGAGTGTAGGACAACTGTATACTACTGTGTCTGTTTGAACAAACACCAGCAGTGAAAACGCGAAATCCCTCCACCTCCGTCAACAAAAGCGTGTGGCCTACTCCGACTTCTCCTTCCCCGCCCACTGCACGGGGTTGCGGTTGTAAAACGGCCAATCGGGGATGCACACCTACGCGCTCATCGGAACGAGGGGAGCAGGGTACGACAGCCGCCACGATCAATCCGGCAACCACGATCTTGAAGGCGAGATAGAAACTGTCCATCACAATTCCAGCGAGCGCACCAATGACCTACAGCTGAATTCAATGTAGAGGAGGAACGGAAAACGAGATGATGATGAGATAGGTGAGGAAGAACGCCAGCTTTTGTCCCTTGAAATCCTATGGTATCAGAGACGAGAAGGCGCAAAAACCATAGTCTCCTTCTGTGTACGAAATGAGTTTTGGATGACCCAAGGATTCCACAAATCGGCCCGATTTGGGTGACTTCATCCGCTCCGTCATGTTCTTTGTGTCATGTCACCGAAGAATTCCAACAGAGACAACCGGCTCAAGGAGGAGAGCGTACTCCATATCGTTCGAGCGATCATCTTCTAGAAGCGTTCCACGTCGCAGGAGTGCGTGCTTCACGAGGTGTTCGACCTCTACGAAAAGCCGACGTCAAATCAGAACTGCGGAGACAGGGGGATCGTGGAGATGGCCGCGGACGCGGGAATCAAGAAGCTCGCGCCGCGTAACAAAGCCACCGTGATGATTCTGGGAAACCACTCCTCCGGCAAGTCCTCTTTCATTAACTGTGAGAGAATCACCCGCTCTTCACGACTAGGGTACCTGAAGGAGAACGTGCTGCCCACGGGTGCTGCGGTGGAGAGCAGAGGATTCACCCTGGTGACATGCAGCGTGAAGGAAGCGCCCCCGCTGAAGGGGGAGGCCACGCTGCGCTACTTCCCCCAGCTGAAGGGAATCGAGAAGTTCGGAAAGGGACTGATCGAGAATCTGAGCACCTACGTGTCCGTGTCGCAGGAGAAGTGCTTCCCCAACGTCGACTTCATCGACACGCCCGGCCTGGTGGACGGCAACGTGGAGTACCCCTTCGACGTCAATCGCGTTCTCCTCTTCCTCGCGGACTTCGTGGACCTCATCTTCGTGTTCCTCGACCCCCACGAGCAGGCGCTGGGCTCCCGAACCATGGAGGTGGTGAAGATGCTGAATGAGAACCACTACGACAAGATATGCTACTATTTGACCAAGATCGACACACTGGACTCCATCAGCGACCTGATGAAGGTGTCCAACCAGACCACGCAGAACCTGGCGCTGCGCGTGAAGAACACGCACGGGTGGGAGCTGCCCACGATCTACCTGACGCACGAGGGCGAGAGCGAGGAGAACGAGTTCCAGCACGTGAACATGATCTCGAAGCCCTGCGACAAGATCGACCTGGTGAATGTACATCGTCACTCTGAGCAGTAGGTGGTGAAGCAGAAGATCCAGGACAACCTGCTGGTGCTGGAGCGCGACTGCGTGGAGGTGCTGGAGAAGACGGAGACGCTGCTGCAGGGCAACAAGGTCACCAAGGCGAAGCTGGGCAAGGTGACCGCCGGGCTGCTGACCGAGTACGTGGTCTTCGTGCTGGGCGTGGCGCTGCTGTGCTTGTTGCGGTCGTGGGCGGGCGTGAGGCGTAGCTACTGCTTCGTGATGCTGCTGAAGCCGGGCTCGCAGCTGGTGCCGAACAAGAAGGTGATGGGTGAGGGCGCGGTGGTGGGCTGAGGGACAGAGTCGCTGCTGAGGCTGCAGCAGCTGTGCGTCGGCTACCTGCCGGCCTTCTCCGTCCTCGCCTTCGCCAAAGGCGCCGCGCTGTTCGTGGTGGGGAACGTGGCGGTCATCACCTTCCTGCGGATCGTCGCCTCGTTCTTCAGCATATTGCCGAAGGAGACGGTGGGCCAGCTGCAGTGGGCGACGGAACGGGCGGTGAGGTGTAGGAAGAACCGCAAGAGCCTGAAGAGCATGCTGAACTACAGGGAGGAGCTGTACAACAAGTACATCGAGTTCTGTCCTGTTTGCAACAAACACACCATGGTACATTACTTGCTATTCGGGGAAATGCGGTTGGATACACTACTTGCTGTTCAGGGAGATGCGGTTGAATACACTACTTGCTGTTCAGGGAAATGCGGTTGGAGATGGTGTTCACTACGCCTTATCAGTACAAAACGACATGACGCAGGGAAAAGTCGATCATGCCCTCACAGCTGCTCGCCGGCCAAATCGAAGAGGCCTCCAGCACATTCTCGATCTGGTTCGTCGTGTACTGCGCGAACAGCTCGCGCTTCCGCAGGTACTCGCCGTACAACATCTTGTCGATCTGACCAATCCACAGCGCGCACTCGCCAGCCAGGATGGGGATGCCGCTGCCTTGTGAAGCCACTGCCCCAACCGGAATGGTCTAGTCTCACAACCATTTCATAATTCTACGGGAAGCGACTTCTTCGCGTCCTCCGCCATCTGGTGCACTTCCTGGATGACCAACGCGTTCATAGACAGCCTACTCTCAAATCACTCCGCCACGAGCACAGCTGCTGCGACACCACCCTCCAGTTGCTTTCGATGTCCTTCGCGATCTGCTGCGCCAACACTTGAGAAGAACCGGGAAAAGCGGCCAATACGCCGACGGTATACTGCGCCTCGGCTTCGTCGGTGGTGCTGCTCCCAAAACGCACGGTCGCTAAGCGCTTTTCCAATCCGCAAATGCTGTTGAACGCATCACACAAGACCTCTTCGTATTCCTTCCACGCATCCACCTACAACTCAACGCATATGATATTGACCACTTTCTTCAAAACCCGAATCAGCAACTTGTATAGGGACTCGTAGTTGTTCTTTTGCCTGTTCATCGCAAGAGGACTCGATGCGACGAAATGGACGGAAATGACAATCAGACTCTGCCACAATACCCTTCTCAGCCCATGGAAATGGAAGCGGAACTGGACGTCGCGGCCCTCCGAGCCAATCTCCGGACAGACGGGAGAAAGAAGGAGGAGATGAGAGAGCTTCGGCTGGAGAAGGACTCCACCTACAGAGCGGACGGCTCTTCGACGGTGTCCCATGGTAGGTCACAGCGGAGTGAGTGGTGAGTGTAGGAAACACGCTGGTGATGACTTCCATCTACGGCCCCAAGCAGTGCTCCGTATCCAATGTGGAGTACTCCGAGCTTGCAAATATTACGGTGAAGATTACATATATGGAGGAAAAGGAGAGTACGGGCTGGAGGGGTGTGCGACGTAGACAACGACCTGATGAATATGAACTACGTGGTGCAAAAGCTTTTAGAGAACGTGATCAAGCGCTCTCTCTTCCCCCGCAGCGAGATTTGCGTGTACGTGCAAGTGGTCTGCGACGACGGTTCCATATCCCTTTCTCCTTTCCAGCGGCTTCTTAACTGCACCTGCTCTCCGCGATTCTCAACTCCGTTGCGCTGGCCCTGGACGACAGCGGTCTTCCCATCACGGAGAAGTTCGCCTCTGTCTGCCTGATGCTGTCCGTGGACAACGAGATCCTTCCCGACCCCTGCCTGTATGAGGAGCAGCATAGCGTAGGGGAGGGGCTGGACTGTGAGCGCTAGAACAACGGAGTGGTCACCATCGTGTACAGCGAAAAGGGGGACATTCTGACCTACTTTGCCTTCGGGGATCTGGAGGGGGATACGCTCCAGAAGCTGACCGGAACGGGAAGAGACTTGTCTAAGCGCATCTTCTACCTCCTGAACCACCAACTGCTGTCGTTCCGTGTTTATTGCCACATTCTTCTTTCCACACCACAACTCCCCATGGTGAATCGCACTGTGATCGGATCGTTCGCTGTCATCGGCGCCGCGGCCATCGCGTACCGCCTGTACAACATCAACGAGTTCAAGAAGTACAGCGCCAAGAAGTTCAAGGCCGAGCAGGAGGCGAAGCAGAAGGCCGAGTACCAGAAATTCCTCGCCGAACGACGGGAGAAGAGGTTGCCCTCGTTTCTGCGACTCATTTCGTAGACTGAACTTCTGCACGCGTCTCCTGAAGTACTGCGCCTGCTTCTTGGCGGGCTATCTGTGGGGCGTGGGCGAATCGGAACTGCACAGAATGCAGGTGGAGGACGGTGCCGTCTCCACGGATTGAGCTGGTTCCATCTGTTGCTACTTCATTTCCTCTTTGTTCATCACCCTCTTCTTTCTCCTCCTTACTCGTGACCCATAATGCGGCCATCGATTGTCACGCTTTCCACATCGAACAAGCCTCTTCCGTGGTATCATTCCCGTTATGGCCTTTTCCTAGATTGATGCGTAGCGTCTCCGACTGTTCGTCTTTGCTCAACGGAAGATCGGACACCCGTGCTTCCTAACGGAGTTTGCGCGCAGAGCATGCTGGGCCGCTTACAGTCCGTGCATTTGGTTCTGCACGGCTCGTTTGACGCTTCGCTGCAGGAAATGCTATCCAACTGCGGTCCGCTGGAGCGATTGGACTTGGAGCTGGTGGATGCGGTTTCGATTGAATTGGAGGACTTCTTTCTCAACCAGCTGAAGGCGATTCGCATTAGCGGTGCGTCCGTTAGCACACTCGCGGTGGGCGATCACTCCTTCGGCCAGCTGCAGTACTGGCCCTCGCTGGACCTTCCCCAGCTCCGGTTCCTCCACATCGGCGCGGGCTCCTTCCCCCTTGTTCCGTCCATCACCATCGACGATTCCTCGCTCCCGCGTCTCGAGCGCCTCGTCTTCGATGCAGCCTCCATGAAGGGCGCCTCCTCCCTCCTGCTGCAGGGTAGGACATCCGCTCTCCTCGGACCTAGACCTCCTCCACCTCACGACGCTCTCCTTCGGCGACTCCTCCTTCACGCCGCTCTCCGTCAGCGACTACTACCGTCGGCGCGCTCCTCCCCCTTTCCCGTAGACGCCACCGAGAAGCAGAAGCGAGAGCTGATCCTCGCGCACGGCGGCTCCTTCTTCCTCGAGAGTACGCCTTCTCCTTCTCTTCCAGCTAGACCTGCCCGCTCTGTCGCTGCTGTACTTCGCCGACGGCTGCTTCCTCCTCTACCAGTCGCTCCACCTCCTCCACCTCCCGCGCCTCGCCGCCCTCCTCACCGCCGACTGCTGCTTCGCCGCGCTGACCGCGCTGGACCTGACCGCCACTGCCCTCCAGCACCTGTCGCTGGGCAATGGCAGTCTGCGCTTCGCCTCGCAGCTCCTCTTCCGTTATTGCAAGCTTCTCTCCTAATACGAAGAACTCCCCTCGCTGCTGTCCCTGGACACGGGGCGATTCGCCTGCCACGACGTGGAACGGTTTGAATGCGTGTCCTTCCCACAGCTGCAGTCCATCACTCTGGGATACAAGTCCTTTGCCGCGGCGAAGATGGCCTCCATCCAGAGTGGGGATGAAGGGGCGTGGTGAGGGATAGACTGCAGCTGCCTCGAGTCCCTCGTCGTCGACAAGTACGCGCTCTCCGCCATCCCCGCGTTTTCTCTCTGCGGTGAGGAGAACGGAGATGGGTCACCATCAGGGCTCCCCAATCTGCAGCACGTGTGCGTCGCCTCCTATGCGCTGAAGAAGTGCAAGACGCTGGTAATCGAGGACGCTCCTCGGCTACAGAGCGTCATTCTGCGGGGCAGCGACAGCTCGGCTGCCTTCGCCCAGACGACGCAGCTCACGCTGAAGAACGTGGGAAAGCCGAGTCACTGCGAAATCCACCCGCTGTGCTTTTCTGGCAATGGACAGCAAGTGCTGTCGGCACTCGTGTCAAGTGCTGCCGGTGTTCTGTCGATTGATTTTGTGTTTTGAACCCTTCCTTTGTTTGTTTTGGAGCTCTTCCGGCCCTGTCCCAATTCCTTTTTCGGGACACTGTGGGAGAAAACGTGTGTTGGGCTGATGCAGAAATCGGCTGTTTCGTGTCGTTTTGGTCTTTCACAGCATTACCAATGGTAGGGCCATGCTCTGGAGCGCGTTATGTGTCAGGGTAAAACAACATACATCCTTTTTGAAGCCGCTTCTGGTTATTCCCTTTATGAAGTTCTGGAGAAGGAGGAAATCGCCGGACTGGCCAAACAGGCAAGGCTCGTGTGGCGAGCGTGATGATGTAGGTCCAGGATAGCGTTTCGGACTTTAAGAAGTTCAGCCAGTTCATCAAGCTGAAGGCCTTCGTGGTAGGCACTTATATTGAGGTTTCATCCATAGCCTTTTGAAAGTGCCGAGGATGCGCTGGAGAACTGCAATGACATCTCCGAGGGCGTTCTGAGCAAGACGCTGAAGCTGTTCCTGGAGGTGAACCTCCCTTCCTCCAAGAAGCTGAAAGATAGCCCTGTGGTGCTCGGTGTGGTAAATCAACAGTCTTTTCCTACTCACGCCGCAGATTGATGCTCGCATCGGCCAGGCCATCCAGGAGGAGCTGCACATTCCCTGCATGACGAGCGACGTCGTGCTGGAGATGACCCGCGGCATTCGCCAGCACTACAGCAAGTTCGTGTCGTCGCTGGACGGAGGCGCAGCCGAGAAGGCCATGCTGGGTCTGGGCCACAGCTACTCGCGCGCCCACGTGAAGTTCAACGTGAACCGCGAGGACAACATGATCATCCAGGCCATCTGCATCCTGGACCAAGTGAGGGAAGTGGATCGAAGTGATGAAGTAGATCGACAAGGACCTGAACACGTTCGTGATGCGCATCAAGGAGTGGTACAGCTGGCACTTCCCCGAGCTGAAGGACATCGTGAAGGACAATTACATGTATGCGCGCGTGATCAAGGCGATCCAGTCGCGCGCCTTCTTCCAGGCGGAGGACTGCGTGGAGAAGCTGAAGGCGGTGGTGCTGGACGAGGACGTGGCGCAGGACATTGTGAATGCCGGCCGCGCGTCGATGGGTCAGGAGCTGAACGCGATGGACCTGGTGAGCGTGAATCTGTTCGCGGACAAGTAGGTGCGGAGGTGATGCATGATCATTAGGGTGATCGAGTTGTGCAAGTACCGCGAGGACCTCTTCGAGTACCTGCAGCAGCGCATGCACTCCGTGGCGCCCAACCTCTCCGCGCTGATCGGCGAGGTGGTGGGTGCCCGTCTTATCTCCCACAGCGGGTCGTTGGTGAACCTCGCCAAGTCGCCCGCCTCCACCATCCAGATCCTCGGCGCCGAGAAGGCCCTCTTCCGCGCGCTGAAGACGCGCAGCAATACGCCCAAGTACGGCATCATCTTCCACAGCAGTTTCATCGGGCGCGCGGGCGCGAAGAACAAGGGTCGCATTTCGCGGTACCTGGCGAACAAGTGCTCGATCGCGTCGCGCCTGGACAGCTTCAGCGAGGAGCCGACGGACCTGTACGGGCTGAAGATGAAGGAGCAGGTGGAGCAGCGGCTGAACTTCTACGAGACGGGCGTGCCGCCGCAGAAGAATGCCGATGCGATGCTGGAGGTGGCCGAGGAGATCAAGAAGGAGAAGGCCGAGAAGCCTGCTGAGAAGCCTGCTGAGAAGCCTGCTGAGGAGAAGAAGGAGGAGAAGAAGGCTGAGGAGAAGCCTGTGGAGAAGGAAGAGAAAAAGAAGGACAAGAAGGACAAGAAGGAGAAAAAGGAGAAGAAAGAGAAGAAGGAAAAGAAGGAAAAGAAGTAGTTTTATTCTGTTGTTTGACGGGTTTGTTGAGACAGAGAATTGCCATGTGGAGGGTGGCTGCGGTTGCTAGGAAGCCACGCCTACTGTCCTCTCTATGCACAGTAGGGAAATGTCATCCTTTCCCCTATGCTTCACGATGTTGCAGGTACCTTGCTTTTTGCTTCATTCAGTATACTAGCACTTCTGTAACGACGGTGAATGACCTGTTTTCAGGAATGGATGATGAAGAAAAGTGAGGGCTGGCGTTTTGGGGTGTAACGCTTTAGATTTGCCATTCTGAATCGAATTTCGTTGAACCCTTGCGAGTCCGACATCAAGAAAATAACGCAGTGCATTCGGGATGACTTGCTGGTGAATAACATGATGACAGTTATTCTATTCACTGCGTATGATTCACTAGTTTCGAAAGCGGTTGTACTTGTACACGGAGTTGTGGAACCCGATGGATGGAACAGTGAGGGTTGGCGATGGTCTTTCATTCAGATTCTTCAAAAGCTGTACTCTGTCATGTTCAAGCAGCGCTATTTTAAGATGCTCCTGTCGTACCACCAGTTCCTGCTGGAAAGGGACGTAAGGGAGGACTGAGGCGAGTCAGGCGTAGGGCTACGTGGATCTATCGTTGTCTATGGCAGACAACCTGATGACGGCAGCAGTCATGGAGGAGAATCCGCAATTCGCGCAGAGCATGTGGCAGTCCATTCCAGAAGCGTGGAAGGGAATCCCCCGTTTGTACTGTGGTGTCATATATTAAGGAATCACGAGTAGCCTCCCTGGTGATGCTCTTGTTCTCGCAGCGAATGACGGAGGAAGGGAACCGGGTTCTGCGGTCGAACCACTACGAGAAGAGCGCCTGCCGAGATGCGTCCGTCAACTGGAAGCTGTTGAAGGGTTTGGAGTTGGCGGGAAATGTTCAGGAGTGCCTGGCGCTGGCAGACCGCATCCGCTCGTTGACACAGAGCGAGAACAGTCTGAGCAGCCCGCTCTGCATGGATGCGATCATTCACTGCTACTGTAAACAGGAGAACTTCAAGGAGGTGGAATTGTGTTTCGACCGAATGCAGAAGGAGTCCATGAAGGTGGAGCAGGCAACCTATGACTGCATTATGGAGCTGTATGCGTCGACGGGACGTTGGCGAGATGTGTACGAAAAGATGAAGGAAAGGGCGAAGGAGAAGAAGATGGAATTGAGCGAGGAGGAGTGGGTGTGAACGGGTGATGTGATGGATAGCGACAAGTATCTACAGTGGAAGGCGCGTGACTATTTCTTCACGAAGGCCTCCGATTTCTTATACGGAAAGGTGCATGCCGTGAAGAGCCGATTCTTCTTCCTTGATGGAGATTCCATCCGTAGTTTTGTTTTTCTTGCTTTAGGCGTAGGAATTGAGCAGCGGAAGGGAAGCGCCTGCCTGATCGAGGTGATCATCTTCATTCTCCTGAACAACTCCCCGAAGCGGTACGCAGAACTGCTCGCCACTGAGAAATCACTCATTGTCAACAAGACTCCCTTCTTGCCGCAGACCGCCGATTTCCTGACCACTGTGATGTACCCTCCCATCGAGGCGACGAAGACGGTAGCTCTCGTGCGGAAAAGCTGACGGGTAGAAACGGATGATCACAATTCCCATGGAGAGTGTGGCGAAGCGGAAAGAGGCATTACAGAACTTTAATGCTCGTTTAGAACCCGTTTTTATATCAAACGCTGAGTTTGAAGCGCTTCTTGGTTTGCATTAACAAATCATGCTCCTGTTTGTTGCATGGCCCGTTTTCCCCTTCTCCTATGTAAGGGCAAAAAGAGGAGTTGAAATGGGGCTTCCGTTGCATCCTCGATGATTCGAGTTTCCTCTCATTTTTTCATCGTGGGAGTTTCATTCCGCGGGTGTTCCACCTTGAGCTGCCAATTCCACATTAAAAGTTTGCGAACCATGAGCACTGAAGTTGAAATGAAAGAGGTGAAGACGGAGCCCGCTCCCACAACAGTCGCGTAGCCATTTGTTTTGAGTGCATGAGGTATAGATCCCCTACTGATTGCAATGACACGAACTGCCATTGCCACGACAAGCAGGAGCTTGTGCACATCCTGAGTGGAGATCACACGCATGACGTCGTGGAGCACGGAGACCACTACGACGTTGTCATGAACGGTCATCTGCATCACGTGAACAACGATCACTTTGATTACCACGGCATTTACGATCCCTCGGTGAACAAGCCGGTAGGCAACTACATGATGAACATCAGAAAGCTCATGTGGGGACTGTTGGAAGGACGTAATCTCTAGCGGAAACATGGATTTCCCCGAGCCGGAGAACGAGAAGAGACAGTACAACATCAGCGACAAGGACAAGATGGTGTTCATGAAGGCGAAGGAGGAGAAGATTAAGAAGACAAAGGACGATCAGTGCCGTTTGATGATGATGATGTGCATGACGGGCGGCTTCATGGTTATCGAGTTCGTCGGTGGTATTATTGCCAACGCGCTGGCTCTGCAGGCCGATGCCATGCACATGGCGTCCGATCTGATTGCGCTGATTATCGGCTACTGGGCGATTTCCCTGGCTCGCCGTCCCGAGAGTCAGTACAACACCTACGGCTGGAGCCGCTTCGAGGTGATCGGCGCCATGATTAACAGTGTGTTCCTGTTTGCCGTCTGCTTCAACATTTTCGTGGAGGCGTTGACGCGCATGCTCGACATCAGCGAGGTGAAGGAGGGTATGACGGAGCATCGCATGCTGAACCTGGTCGTGTCCATCCTGGGTTTGCTCATCAACGTCGTCGGTCTGCTGTTCTTCAGCTGCTCGGGTGAGGACCCGCACGGCCACTCGCACGCTCATGGTCACGCTCACGGTCATCATCACCACGGCGGTGAGGAAGACGATGACGACGAGCACGACCATGACCATGAACACGAGCATGAACACGATCACGATCATGAACATGACCACGATCACGACCACGATCACGACCACGATCATGAACACGACCACGATCATGAACACGATCATGAACACGACCACGATCATGAACACGACCATGACCACGATCACGAGCATCACGACCACGCCGACCTCTCATCGGAGGTGGTGGTGGAGATGGGCGCGGAGGCGAAGCCCGCGAAGAAGGCGAAGAAGGGCAAGAAGCGCTCAGCGAACATCGAGGCGGTGTTCCTGCACGTGATGAGCGACGCGCTGGGCTCCATCGGCGCCATCGCCAGCGCCTGCCTGATCAACTTCCTGCCAGAGTCGCAGGGCTGGAAGTACTACGCGGACCCGGTGTGCTCGCTGTTCATCGTGTTCCTGATCCTCACCAACTCCATCCCGCTGTTCAAGAGCGTGCTGGGCATTCTGCTGCAGTCCGCGCCGCAGGCGGTGGACATGAAGAGGCTGACCGAGTCGCTGGCGAAGATTCCCGGCGTGGAGTTCTTCCACGGCCTGCACGTGTGGCAGCTGAACGAGGACATCACGGTGGCCACGGTGCACATCATCTGCTCGCACGGCTGCAATCATCAGGCCGTGATGGATAACGTGAAGAAGCTGTTCCACGCCTGCAAGATCCACAGCAGCACCGTGCAGATTGAAATTGTGCACGATGCCGGCGTGAAGGACGTGTGTAACGATATTGTGTGCAGTGATCGCAACTGCCTGATCCGCAACTGCTGCGCTCCCTCCCGCATTGTGAAGGAGATGAGCCAGCAGACCCCTCGCTCTCCCTAAGTGTTTTAGTTTTGGCTCCTTGTTGCACACTCTTTCAATGGCCTCCATCAATGTTGCCGTAACGGGCTGCGGCCACGGAGAGCTCGACGCCTTCTACCGGATGTGCGAGGTGTTTGCGCGCAACGGGAAGAAGATCGACCTCCTCATCATTACCGGCGATTTCCAGGCGATGCGGAACCAGCAAGACTTGGGGTGTATGAAATGCCCCGAGAAGTATATGTTCATGGTGGATGCGCCCAGGGCGTGGTGATGGGTAGAAGGACTTTTATAATTATTACTCGGGGGAGAGAACTGCGCCCGTATTGACCATCTACATTGGCGGAAACCACGAAGCCACGAACTACCATCGCGAGCTCCACTTTGGAGGGTGGGTCGCTCCGAACATATACTACCTGGGTGTGTCCAACGTGATTCGCTACAAGGGACTGCGGATCGGTGGTTTGTCCGGGATCTTCAAGTCGCTCGATTACGAAAAGGGCTACTGTGAGAGCATTCCCTACGCACCGCACAGCGCCGACACGATCACGGCGTTTCATTACCGCCATCTCGAAATCCTGAAGCTGCTGGCGTATCCCTCCCCTTTGGACATCATGATTTCGCACGATTGGCCGTCGCGCATGTACCAGTACGGAGACACGGCCGCGTTGCTGCGGAGGAAGCCCCACTTCCAGTGCCTTCTTCTTAATCATTTGACGGATAGGGAAGACATCGACGCGCAGTGCTTGGGGTCCCAGCCACTCATGCAGGTGTTGGACGAGCTGAAGGTTTGTCATGATTTCAATCCTACTGAATAGCCTTCCTACTGGTTCGCATCCCATCTGCACGTCAAATTCCCTGCCATCTACCCCCATCCCAAATCCGACGCTGCAGGAGCCGTCGAGCGAGAAACGCGCTTCCTTGCCCTGGACAAGTGTTTGCGAGGGCGCGAGTTCATGCAGGTCGTGACCGTGCCGATTGACGCCTCTTTCGCGGAGGACAACGAGCTGTACTACGACCCGTTCTGGCTGGCGATTGTGAAGGAGGCGCAGCGCTTCCTGTCCCCGTCGGCGAACCGCGTCCTTCTTCCCGCCAAGTTGGAGGTCTCGGAGGCGACGATGGAGAGCGTGAAGGAGCTGGTTGAGCGGGAGGGAGGGAGTTTGGAGCGTGCGGACGGTTGGCGGAGCTGAGCAATAGGGGGATTGGCGATAAAGAAGAACTTCGTGCCGATCGCTCCAGCCTACTACGGAAAGCGGACGGATCGATTTGACGGAAGCGTGGCGGAGAGCAGGGGGAACAACCAGACGGATGTGTTCCTGCAGATGCTACAGCTGCCCCATTCCGTCACCATTCCCTACGAGGAGGAGGTGGAGAAGGACCCAAATGCGTTGGACTTGGATGCGATTTCGCCTGTTTGCAAGAAACACACGAGAAGACAGTGAGGAGGGTAAATGTGGCATAGAGAAGAATCAGGGGATACATGATGATGTATCGCTGGTCCTTGCTCCCAATGAGAATCTCGATGAACCGAGAAGCGGAAAACGCCGACCACAAGCAGCAGAAAATGGCAAGAATGTAGCTGACAATGCTCCTACCTCTAATGTGGAAAGGGTAAAACGGACTTTGCCGGGATAACCAAGCTGACACCGGAGAGAAGGACGATGGGAATGATGGAGTATCCGAGGATGCTTGTGATCGAGCTCAGCGTGACTCCGGTGGCCGAGTCGTTGAGCAGTCCGATGAGGAGGTAGCTAGCGTTCATGCGAAGCAGGCACCAGTACATCAGAAAGCAGCCGGCGAAGAAGAATCCGTATGTGTAGCCGAACTGCACGCGACCGCGCTACGACTGAGTCCGAGCGGAAGAAAACGACAAGGAGGAGCAGAAGAGCGATCAGGAAGCAGAAGAGGATGGGGCCCGTCAAGTCCGCGTCCTGGGAGAGCACGCTGTCAATTCGCGCTCGCGGATTCAGAACAACCCAAATCTTGTTGTAAATGTGGCTGAAATCGATTCCCAGTTCTACACCTATCAGCGGACACTCAGATACTACCCTCGAGGAGAGGAGGCTCGTTCTCGTAGTCTTCTTCGGGAGTGGTTTGCATATTTCCGAATCCGAAATCATTATCGGCGTTGTAACTGGTGGGGATAAAGGGCTTGTACGTCTCCTGGGGCCTACGCTGTCACATCCGAAGAGACAGAGCAAACGCGTCGACGCTCATCCAGTCGTCCGCATACGCTTGTCCGTAGTTGCTCTAGCAGGTGAGGGGCGGGAGGACGCTCTTACCATCTCACAAAAGAATCACTGCGAGAAGCGTGAGGAACAAACATAGCAGTCCGATACATGGAAACGAAATCATAAGAGAGAAACAATCTTCAAGAATGCAAACACGATGCCACTCATAGTGGCGGATAAGAGGACGCGCAATAGAATGTCCCCTTAAATGCGCTGATTCATGTAGCAGTGGTGAAGAAAGTTGAGAAAGACAGTGACTACGCGTAACTCTCTTCCCAAACGTCCCACCTCCTTCGTCGTTGCAGCAACCCTCCAGCGGAGCAAAGTGGATGGTGGTAGGAGCGCTAATCGGTTGAAGCGAAGGAGAGGAAGACGCGGACATAACAGGAGAGGGACTCACGGTAGGTGAACTTGTAGAGGAAGTACTGAGAGAAGGTTCCACATTCAAATACGGGGCAGAGATAATCGCGCGAATGCCCTTCGTATGGATTTTCATGTGTCTTCGGAGATGGTCCGAGCGAGCAGCCGTGTAAGAACAGAACTGACATCTGTAGGGCTTTTCCTTGGTGTGGATACGCTCGTGACGCTTCAGATGGCCAGACCGGATCGTCTTGTAGGTGCAGCCTGGATACTTGCAGCAGTAGTAGTATACTTTCTTTGAAGACGGGGTTTCTAGATCTAACGACTGCATATGCGTGCACGTACCGGGAAGGCGCTGAACTTGCATTGGCGCAACTAAAGGATCAAAAAAGAATGAATGAATGGAAGAGGGGGACTGGTTCCCACACGTACGGTGGTCCATGATCATCAAGAGATCGAAGTGAGTCGAGAAGTGTGAGGGGGCTTTTGAGGGTTGCGCGTTGGGAGTGGAAGATAATGCGGCAATCTGGATGAGTTGCTGCTTACGCTAATTGATTTGGGTGAACAGAGGGGGATTGCGATGAGGAAGTGCAATTGGAAGGAAATGTGGAATATCAAAAGAGAAAGGGGCTGGGTGGGTACATAGCTGGTAGAAAGGGGGTGATTGGGATCAACACACAATGCAAGTCCTTCTATTGGAAAAATGATTGGAGAGCCACACACTATGGAATAGATGAAAGGGGAGTAAAAATGATTCGCTCATGGCGTGTGTTTGCCCAAAGGCTGGTCGTGAGTGATTTCCGTCAACCTTCTGTTGCGCACGCACTATCGAGGGATGCCAACTGCAGATGGGCCTCATCACTTCCATTGCGCTCCTTTTCGACCAAACAAAAGAGCAGCACCCATATAGATTATCGAGGGAAGGAAACCGCGAAGGGAGTGTAGAATCCGGACATGGGGTTATTGGCTCATCCGTAGTGCAAATTCTTCGAGAATGGACGAACTTACAAAGATTAGTCGGATGAGTTCGCAAGAACTCCTCGCCGTATTCAAAGACACGACTGCGACGCGCATGGATGTGTGCAAAGCAGGGGAACGGATTCTCGCCGAGAATATACACATGTCGGAGCAAGCAGTTTTGAGAGGGGAGTGTGAGGATTAGGACATGAAGGTCGTCGTGAACCGCTTGCTGCAGAGCCGCTTCTACGACCTGATACGTCGTTTGTCGTATCAGTTTTTCGCCTATTCCAATCCCATCCACTCGGGCTTGACGAAGAGTCTTCTCTGGACCGTTTCGCTTTTAAAGGACCGCGCATTCATGGCATGTATCTCTGACCACACTCTGAACGACCTGATCGCAAGTGACGGCGAATTGGCGGGAGTGTTCCTGCGCTGCTTGCTCTCCGTGTGGGGCTACGAAGAGGGGATGCAGTACTTCCTCCAGGTCAAGGCGGACAGCAAGCGCTACCGAGTGATTCTTCCGGAGATGCTGTTCGGTGGTGGTTCGACTGCTTGGTTACACGCAGGACTCTACGAGAACCACTACTATGACGAGTGCATCTCGCTGTACGACGCGATCTGCGACGAGTTCTGCTGGGAGCATTTCGACCCGAATTCTGGCAATCAGACGACCTACTACAAGAACCACAAGGACACCAAGGCGCTGATCCACTCGCGCGTGTACGCCGCCATCATCGGGTCGAAGATCGCGGTGGGGGAGCTGGAGGAGGCGCGGCAGTTGCTGGCGGAGATGGAGTTCTGGGGTTTGACGCCGCTGCGCGAGACCTACTATGACTTCATCCAGGTGGGCGTGGGGTGGCGGTGTGAGGGTCAGGCGGGCGAGGCGAGCGAGGAGTACCGGAAGAAGTTGCCGCCGCTGCCGGAGGGTCTGACCGCGACGCAGTGAGTGTGGCGGGTGGGTATGATGGGAAGAAAGGAGTACCTGCTGTCGGTGCTGCGCTGCCGGCAATTCGACGCCGTGCTGCCCTTCGTGGAGGCGCACAACAAGTACCGACTGGCCCGCGCGCCGCGCGAGAGCGCCGAGACGCTGACGCTGGGTGAGAGCGCGAGGCGGCGGTGACGTGAAGAGGTGTCGGTGCGACTGACGCCGCCGAGCTACCAACGCATGGAGGTGTACCGACTGCTGAAGGGGATGCGTGCGCGTCGGGGGCGGGCTCGAGCGTAGGGGAGAAGGACCGCGCGGTGTGGTTCAACGGGCGCGTGGTGGTGAAGACGGACCGCGAGGTGAACGCGCTGGTGCGGCTGCTGAGCAGCGACCTGCAGCCGCCCGTGCAGTACCGGCTGGGCGTGGGGCGTGGAGGGGGAGGTGAGGCGTAGGACAAGGACGAGCTGGTGATCGAGATGCCCTCGGTGTACAACTGGCTGGACATCAACGAGCAGCTGAACAAGCAGCTTCCGTGTTGTGTTTGTTGCAGATGTCGGATTGTGAGATGGGTTTCTTTGCGTGACAAGCAGAGTGGAGTCTGAAACTCTAAGAAGGACACACACCTCATGAAACTCCCACATTGTTTGAACAGGGATTGCCACAAACAAAGCAAAAGGACAGGTCACGACTTCTCCACGGCGACGGCGATCTTCACGCCGATGGGCCTCCCGAACAGCTCCGACAGGTCCTTCGCCGCCGCCTGCTCGATGCGCCACTTCGCCCGCGTCACGATGCGCTGCTGCGACGGCGACTGCACCTGCAGCGTCTCCAGCGCCGTCAGCACGCCCTTCTCCTTCCTCCACCCCTCGTGCACGAAGATGATCTCGTACGGGATCTCCTGTCCCTCATTCTCTCTTCCCATGCCCACCTGGTTCAGGAACTGGAACGCCTTCTCCCGAATCACCTCATTCGCCTGCTCCTCCTGACTCCGGTTCGTCACCACGCCCGGCGAGAACGCCCACGGCCCCTCGTGCGCCGCTCGCACCAGCGCCGCCTCCAGCTGCCCCACGCCCCTGCCGCTCAGCGCCGACAGCAGAAGGATCTGGTCGCCCGCCTCGTTCACGCCTACCTACGCTGAAGCCAAGAGAGCGGAGGCACCTGGGAGCGGAGAACCGCGGGGATTTCGGCGGCGATTTCCTGCCGGCGCTGGAGGAGTCGCTGCGGAGGCCGGACGAGGTCCGCTTTGTTAATCGCGAAGAGGATGTGCGCGTTGTAGCTCTGAGAGAGGGCAGTGGCCGTGCGGATGACCTCACGGCTCAGATAGGTGAGCGGAATGGAGCCATCAACGAGCTATGGGTGAGATGATCGACCGGATCGTGCGGTGAGAAACAGGTCCATTCTGGCCAGCGTCTGCTTGGCGATGCTCGTCAGCTCCTTCTCCTCCTGACTGCTCCCACTAGGAGTGAAGAGGAAAGAGGGGGCAAACCTCCTCTGCAGGAGTCCGGGCGTATCGTGGAACACGAGCTGTGTATTTCCGATGTTTTTCACGCCCATAATCTCCAAGCGCGTGGTATTCACCTTGTGACTCACGGCCGACAGCTTCTTGCCAACGAGTCGGTTCATCAGAGTGCTCTTTCCAGAGTTCGGAGCCCCGCATAGACCCACGTTGAGGATGCGAGTGGATGTCCCCTTCTACACGATCATCGTCACACCCATCAAGTACAGTGCTACCCACCGCAGTTATTTCTCCATTTGACACTATCCATGAATCCCATCGAGAAAGGCCCACAGTCCTCCAGCGCATTGAATCGCTCCTCCGCTGCAGCAAGACTACTCATGAGAAGAGAGCGAATACGCAAACCCCTTTGAAAACGCCCGCCTGTAAGGGAGAAGCTGGAGAGAAGGGGGTCTAAACCATTTCTGCTTCGACACGACACGAAGCATTGGCAATTCCTGAGAAAGGACACGGAGTGGGCTCCCCCCTTCTCGAAAGCAACGTGGTGTCGACGTTTTGGGGCAGGGAACGCTGCCCATTTCAAACAGAATAGCGTGGCCGGATGGATCCGATCGAAGCTCTCCGCTCTGCGATCGCCAAGAACAAGAAACTGGAGAGGAAGGATGGGAACGTGGTGATTGGAATGCATGTGTTCCCCGCAAAGACGATAACGTGCATGAAGAAGCTTCAGGCATATGAAAAGAAAGAAAGCGTTAAAGAAACATCGTACTATGCGCTGGACTGCATATTCTACTTCTGGGAGGTTTTTTCCAAGGATGAGTCGCTGGACCATGCTTCCTACACGCTGCAGTGCGTCGATAACGGCGTGGATACCGTCAGTTTTCCCCAGAAGGATGCGCTCCTGAGCTATCTCAAGGGAAAGGAGTCCTCCTGCATTTACTTCGACACCTCCGCGCCATTCCGGTACGTGAAGCCCCAGTTTGAGGGCGCCACGACCGCGAGTGCCGCGAGCGACGGCTCGGCTCCCGCGGGAACGAAGACGATTCAAAACTACAAGCGGATGCGTGCCATCCTGGGAAACGAAAAGATCTACGAGACGCGCTCGAAGGTGATCGCGGTGGACGGACGCTCGGACTTCCTGGAGGCGGTGCGCGTAACCGCGGGAAATGAGACGTAGCTGGACCTGATCCGCCACGAGGAGAAGAGCTCGCACGGCGGCGAGGACTGGAAGGGTCGCATGAGTGGCGGACAGACAAGGGTGTGAGGCGTAGATGTGAACATGAACTTCAACCCGGAAGAAGGCTTCTTGACGCAGCCGCTGGGCCGCGAGACGAAGCCGGCGCAGGAGGCGATCGTGCTGGTGGCGCCAGCCGCGGGCAGCAACGTGATCACGATGTACAACGTGGAGGAGTTCATCTCGAAGGGGCGGTACGTGCCGAGCGAGGAGATTCGCAAGGTGCGTGTGGCGGCGCGGCGTGAGGCGTAGAAGAACCCGCAGAAGCCGCAGGATGTGATCATCGAGCACAGTGTGGAAGGAAAAGTGATTCGGTTCCGGTTCACGGACAACCCAGCGCGGTTCTCGGTGGACGACTGGCACAACGTGGTGTGCGTAATGGCGGGCATGCAGAGCTGGCAGTTCCGCGGGTGGCGCTACAACAACCCGTCGGTGCTGTTTAGCAAGGGTGGGGGAGCGCGCGCGGCGTGAGGCGTAGTGCTGGGCGTGTTCATCTGGTTTAGCGAGATGGCGATTCCGGAGATTGTGAAGGGGTACAACGTGAAGACGGTCTATGTAGGGGAGGAGGCGGAGAGTTAGGGGTAGATCAACCGTGATATACGAAACATGGACAGCGTGGCGAGAGTGCAGTTTTGGGACTTGGTGGAGAAGATGATCAAGACGAAGAAGATGGACCTGTTGAAATGGCGTGTTTGTGGGAGGAAACAGGAGGATGAAACGTTTCGTAACTATAGTAAAAGACAAAGTGTTAATGGCTATCACCCGCATCGGCTCTTTCTGGAGGCGAAAGAAACAACTTTTCCATGTGACGAATAATACACTTTTCTCCCTCGACAATTCCACGCAGATCGTTCTGAAATGAAGGAGAGTGGAAGGAAAGGGATTGTAACTCTTCCACGTAGCAGGACAGCATATGAACAAAATACTTCATCGAAAAACTATAATAGGAGGCATCCTGATATGCCTCTTTGCATGGAGATGATGACGGACACACACGCTTCGAAGAGACTGCCTCGGTGCTATCACAAGCATCATGCTTTTGACTAGAAGATGCTACTGACAAGTCCAATCCAGAGGATTGAGAGAAACCAGATGGGAAAAGATCACGATGAAACGCCGCTTTCGGCACTGCTGCCGCCTCCAACATGGGAAATGGAGTTCCCTGAACGGAAGGGCCTAAGATTACACTGGGGTGAGGGCGGGACATATTGGCGGACAATTCGTTCACATTAATCGACTACGCAATCATCGCAAAGCAGCAAACAAGACAGAATTCGTTGAGACTGTTACAACGGGGAAAAGGGCGCTCATCATTTCGAAATAGGGCCATGTGGATGGTACACCGCACTCCTTACACATAACGACTTCTACGCAATGAAACAGCGACCCCAGTTCGGACCCTTCTTGAACTGATCCACGAGAATCTTGAACTTGCTTCTACAGGCCTTCGAGCTCCGTTTTACGCTCTTTTCCTTGGAAACGGATAATGCAAGGAGTTCCCACTCTTCCTAGTCCCTTATCACCCCATTAAAAGCACCTACTCCCTTGTTCTGCTTCACCTCCTTCGTTTCGTCCACTTCCAAACCGCCGCTGTTCTGTTTCATGCACTTGTTCTCCAACAAGCACAGCAACATGCGATTAATCTCCTCTTCGGACCAGTTCGCAGTCCCTTTTTTCTTAATCGCGATTCGACCCAAGGATCCACCCGTGTTCATTCTCAAATGAGGATACAACTCTTCTTTCGATGTTTCTCGAATGCCACTTCCTGGCAGTTTCTCCGGCGGCCTTGTGGTCTAGTGGTATGATTCTCGCTTTGGGTGCGAGAGGT
>ERZ827156.957-NODE-957-length-37389-cov-14.039455_pt1 | contig 37389 bp, 40 predicted proteins | sample MGYA00519919_ERZ827156 | MGnify/ENA primary metagenome ERZ827156 (study PRJEB31778, sample SAMEA3449269) | human gut metagenome | biome: human gut; feature: human-associated habitat; material: faeces | place: United Kingdom | collected 2010/2012 ...
CATTCGGCGCACTCTACCCATTTTCCCTTTTCAAACCGGTTTTTAGAGGTGACCAAAAGGTGCTGCCTGATTGACAGCGCCTTTTTGTTTGCCGAAAATTTTCGGACCATATAAAGGAAACCTCTGAAAACCTCATGTGAGTGAAAATGTGCAGTGAGCACCCTTTGTTCCTGGCTGGCTCGCTCTCTTTACTCCTGTTTTCAGCGCCAGCTTTGCTGACGACTCCCTGTAGTTCCTGTCGTATTTCTTTTCTTCTGACATATCCTTATCAATTCAGGTATTTCCTCTTGACATTCGGGAAAAAAAGTGATATAATCCAAAATGAACGATGTTCATTTTGGAGGTAACGCTGATGAATCCACCTAATACATCAAGAGAGGATATTATGAGAGCCAGTCGGAAAATTGTCTCTGAAAAAGGACTTCCGGCACTGAATATGCGGGCTCTTGCGAAGGAGTGCGGAATTGCGCTGGGAACGCTGTACAATTACTATTCAGACAAGGACGAACTGGTCGTTGCCGCAATAGAAAGCGTGTGGCAGGACATTCTGGAAAAAAGCGCGCCGGACAGCGGGGTCAGCTTTTCGCAGTATGTAACGCAGACCTATGCGCATATCGTTGAGAAACTGAAAGACTATCCGGATTTTCTGGCGGCGCACTCAATATCGGTCGCAGGTTCTGTGAAGGGAAAGGCGCGCGGCATGATGGAGCGCTTCTTTGGTAAAATCCGCAGTGAACTCCATGAAGTTTTGCTGGCTGACAAAAACGTTGACCGCGGCGTGTTTTCGGATATATTCTGCGAAGAAAACCTTATTGAGCACGTACTTGACAACATCATAATTCTGATAATAAAAGGAAAACAGGACTGTGACATCCTGACGGAAATCCTTGACCGTTTATTATACCGCTGAACCAAAGGAGAATTAATATGCAGGCTATATTTGAAACCGCATTCGATATCATTTATCTTTGCACCGTGATAACTCTCGGCATAATAATGATCTGCAAAAGCAAGGGGAGAAGACAGTATCTCCTCTACGGAATTATGGCGGTGACGCTCGGCGCAGGGGACTCGTTCCACCTGGTGCCGAGGGCGGCTGCGCTCTGCACCACCGGTCTTGAAAGCTACACCGCCGCTCTTGGTATCGGAAAACTTATTACCTCCGTGACGATGACTGCATTCTATGTGCTTCTGTACTACGTCTGGCGCTGCCGATACAAAATCACCGGAAAGCGCGGAATAACAGCGGCAGTATGGGGACTTTCGGCTCTGCGGGTCATCCTCTGCCTTATGCCGCAGAATGAATGGACAAGCCCCGACGCCCCGCTTTCCTGGGGAATCTGCCGCAATATTCCGTTTGCGCTCCTTGGATTGCTGATAATAATTCTGACATTCAGAAGCGCCAGACAGAACGGCGATCGTGAATTCCGGTTTCTGTGGCTCACAATAGTTCTCAGTTTCGGCTTCTACATTCCGGTGGTGCTCTGGGCGGACGCGGTTCCGCTGATAGGCATGCTGATGATCCCCAAGACCTGCGCCTACGTCTGGACTGTACTGATAGGGTTCAACTCCCTGAGGAATGCCGATAGAAACGAAAGCGAGGCAGCCAGATGAATCGTCCTTTCTACCATGTAAAAAAACGCGCCCTGCTGGCAATTGCCGGGTCCGTATGGCTGGCGGCAGGATTCAACGTTGCACGCCTTGGGGTGTTATCTTATATCAGGCTTGATGAGATTTCGGCAGTCCACATACTGCTGTCGATTGTGGTATTCTGCGTGTTCGGGTTTATGTTCTACCGAATGAGCGTCAGGCATACGAAAAGGATACGCTCTTATCCGCAGGAAACAAGACCTGTCTGGAACTTTTTCGACCTGAAATCCTATCTCATTATGGCATTCATGATGAGCGGCGGTATATGGCTCAGAAATTCCGGACTGGCGCCTGAAGTTTTTATTGCAGTGTTCTATACGGGTCTTGGCTGCGCCCTGGGTTCCGCTGGCATTTTGTTCTGGGTGAATTTTATCAAGGGTCCCGACCCACAGGGGCAAACTGAATAAAGGGCGCTCCTAAAAGTCGCAAGTGCATTTTCTTTAGGCAACACCGCGCAAAATCCAATAAATGGTTTTTGCGCGGTGTTGCCTTTATTATGTGAACCTCTGAAAACCGTTGTGAAAAGCAAAAATCAGAATTTATCAACAGGGATCGTCTCCGGCAGGCAATGTAACAATGAACACGGTACCGGGTTTATTTCCAGACTCTGCGCGGACGGAGCCGCCGTGAAGTACCGCAATTTCATGCACGAGCGCAAGCCCGAGTCCAACGCCGCCCATCTGCCGGCTTCTTGATTTATCCACGCGGAAAAAAGGCTGAAATATGCTTTCCCGGTACTCCTCCGGTATCCCGCAGCCGGTATCGGAAACTCTGACGACCACATCGTTGTTCTCCTTATGCACCGAAACGCTGACAGAACCGCCCCGCCGGTTATACTTGACTGCATTTTCAATAAGATTGAACACCAGCCGATATATCAGTGCGTCGCTGCCTGTTATAATGACGTTGTCGCAGTCCTGTTCCATTGTGATATCATTCTGGCTGGCAAGAGGAGTAAGGTCAGTAATGATCTCTTCTACGAGAGGCGCAAGTTCAATGCGTTCAGAGCGCGGCGCCGAACTGAGATTGCTCATTTCAAGAAGCGTATGCACCAGCTTGGAAAGCCTGTCAAGCTGTTCTGCCTGCGATCGGACAAGTTCAGCCGTATCGCCTTCCATATTTTTATGCTCTGCGGCAAAAAGCTCCAGCTTTGTCTGCATTATTGCGAGCGGCGTGCGAAGTTCATGCGCGGCATTCCCGGAAAACTGGCGCTGTGTTGCGAACGATTCCGAAAGACGGTCTAGCATCAGGTTCACCGAAACGCTGAGCTGCCGGAATTCCTTTACAGTGTCTTCATTGAGCCGTATGTCCGAGATACTGTCCTGGTCTATCTTTTCAGCCTGCTGAGAAAGCTTTCTCAGCGGTTTCAGCGCCTGTCCGCTGACGAAGTAGGCTATTGCGGCGCTGACAATAGTCACTGCAACCGTTATCAGCCAGCCTTTCCGCCCGAAATCAGCCTTTACATCATATGCTTCGTCTGAAAACCGGCTGATAAATTCCGTCATCTGACTGTCTGATATTTCAATAGCGAGACCGTCCGGATCATCGGAAAATTCCGGCGTATATTCAAATACAAACCCATTGAGCGAGTCAATGCTGACAGCTCCTGAATGATAAAGCAGAAGATTAAGGCATATGCAGGTCCCTGCGATCAGCAGCGCTGTCAGCAGGGTTATCCTCCATTGCAGGGACAGTCTTTTCATTTGTCGTCTCCCCCTATCACATAGCCCTCTCCAACACGGTTCACGACCGGGTCGTACCCAAGCGCAGCACGTAGTTTCCTGCGCAGAGCCGAAATGTGAACCCGTATCGAATTACTGAAGCTGTCCACACTTCCATCCCAGACGTGTTCAATAAGCTCTTCCTGGCTTACAGGGCGCCCTTCGTGGAGCATGAGATATTCAAGAACTCCGGTCTCCTTTCGTGTAAGTGAGACCGATGCGCCGTCAACTGAAGCGATCCTTGTCCTAGTATCGTATACGAGCCGTCCGCATTTCAGGCAGACATTGTGCTGAATGAACTGACGGCGCGTCAGGCTGCGTATGCGCGCCTCAAGCTCAGCCAGATGGAACGGCTTGGAAAGATAGTCGTTCGCGCCTGCGTCCAGCCCCTCCACCTTGTCGGTTATCTCACTGCGTGCGGAAAGGATAAGCACGGGAGTTTCATAGTTCACTGTCCGAAATTCCCGCAGTAGGGTCATTCCGTCCACACCGGGCAGGTTGATATCAAGCAGGACCAGGTCGTAACGCTCGACGGCAAGCAGCTCACGGGCTTCATTGCCATCGCCGCATGCGTCTACTTCATAGCCGTCCAGACGCAGCTTTTTCGTGATATCGTCCCGCAGGGATTTTTCATCTTCAACAACAAGTAAGCGCATTTTTACCCTCCATTATAATAGTATTTATATTATAGCACATTCTGATAAAATTTGTGTTAATTTATGCTTAACAGAAAATTTATACTCCCTGTGGTATAATCATATCATCAAAGAACGGAGGATAAAATCATGACAAGAAAAAAAGCGCTTGTACAGTCGCTTCTGCTGCTTGCCGGAATATTGATGATATGTTTCGGGATATGGCGCGGAGAGGCGGAAACTGTTCTGTCAAAGGCGATACGTCTGTGTATGGAGTGTGTGGGAATTGGATAAGAAGAAAAAAACGAAAAAGATATGTTTCCTTGCCCGTTTCCGCGGGCTGATACAAGCGGCAGCCGTAATACTGACAAATATCCACCTGCCGAATTTCTTTAAGGGAACGTTATATCAGGGAAAAGGAAAATACGCCTGCGTCCCGGGACTTAACTGCTATTCCTGCCCCGGAGCCGCCGGAGCCTGTCCCATCGGCGCATTTCAGGCGGTCATAGGCTCGTCGAAATTCAAGTTTTCCTACTACATCACAGGTATTCTCATTCTTATGGGAGTACTTCTGGGACGATTTATCTGCGGCTTTCTGTGCCCTTTCGGCTGGCTTCAGGAGCTTCTGCACAAGATCCCGGTGCCGAAGCTGTCCACCAGAAAGCTGAAGCCGCTGAGGTATTTGAAATACGTAATACTGGCGGTTTTTGTTATAATGCTTCCGCTGATCGTTGTAAACGAGCTTGGAATGGGCGACCCGTTCTTCTGCAAGTATATTTGCCCGCAGGGAGTTGTGGAGGGCGCTATCCCGCTGGCGATAGCAAACGAGGGCATACGCAACGCTCTCGGAGTGCTGTTTTCCTGGAAAACCGGCGTTCTGCTGGCGGTAGTCACGGCAAGTATGTTTATTTACCGGCCGTTCTGCAAATGGATCTGCCCTCTGGGAGCAGTTTATGCGCTGATGAACCATGTGTCGCTTTTCCAGATGAAAGTTGACAAGAGCAAGTGTGTTTCCTGCGGTGCTTGTGCAAAAGCCTGCAAGATGGACGTTGACATCACCAAAAGCCCCAACCATTCCGAGTGTATCCGCTGCGGAATGTGCATGAAATCCTGCCCGACCGGAGCAATATGCTACAAATACGGGTTTGGAAATAAATCCGGCGATAAAGCCTGCAATTCAGATGAAACAAAGGAGATAACAAAATGAACAGAAAAAAGATAACAGCAATCACAGCCTGCCTTATCATGGCGCTTTCGCTCACTGCCTGCGGCAGCCAGACTTCACAGCCGGGGCAGGAGGGCCAGTCCTCGCAGCCGGCGCAGAATACCCAGACTGCGGACAGCGGCTCTGTAACGGAGCAGGATCTGCTTGACGAAGAAAACAAGATACTTTCCGAAAACCAGGAGCTGTGGGAAAAGGTGTTCGGCGCAATGGACAAAAACGTCACGGACGGCGACCTGAGCAAGAACTATGGCGAGTTCCTGCTTGACACTATTGAAAAGGCAAAGGATCAGTTCACTGACGAGGAATATGAAACTCTGCGCGCAGGAGCGGAAAAAATACGCGATATTGAAAACCAGATAGCGCAGCTTCCGCAGGGCGATTCAGCGCCGGATACAGCTTCGGCGAACACTTTCCCGCAGTTTGACGGATACGATCTTGACGGAAACAAGGTCGACAGCAGCTTGTTTTCTGAAAATGAATTTACGGTCGTGAACTTCTGGTTCAACGGCTGCAAGCCCTGCGTTGCGGAACTTGGCGAGCTTGACAAGCTGAACAAGAAAATAAGCGAACAGGGCGGCGAGGTTATCGGAATAAACGTTGAAACCCTGGACGGAAACGAACAGAACATCGAAACCGCTAAGCAGATACTTGAAACAAAGGGTGCTTCATACCGCAATATCTATTTTGATTCCGCAAGCGACGCAGGCAAGTTCTCACTCGGAATAATGGCGTTCCCGACCACATATGTGATCGATAAAAACGGGAACATAGTCGGCGAGCCTCTTCTCGGCGGCATAGACAGCGAGGAAAACCTCAACACTCTTCTTGATACTATCAGCAAAGCAAATCAGGATAATTGACGCGAAAATGCAGGCGCGCAAAACGGCGGCGATATTATTCAAGCATGAAATATTCAGCCCCGATAAATAACGCTTGCCAAGCGCCGTCTTATATTCCGTGCACACAGAAAAGAGAGCTGACTTACAATGTCCGCTCTCTTTTGTATTATGCCTGCTTTGTGAATCTTACTGTGCCATCAAAGATGTGTTTTCCGTATGTGCTGAAAGCAGCCAGTCTGGTCGCTGTGAGCACACCTCTGATAACGGTCTGTCTGAACCAGATCCGTCTTACACACGCTCAAGGATCATCGTGCCATATGCGATGGTCAGACATCCGTTTTCATCCACCGGTATTTCGGCGAATGGGTCTACAGTTTCCCCCAGAACTTCGCCCTCGACCTTGGTGTCATAGAAGAACTTTCCGTTCTCCTCTTTCCACGTGGTCTGTTCTATCGGCGCGAATCCGTCCTCGTCGATCACGGCGCCCTGCGACTTTGCCAATTCGAGCTTATCCTCAGGAACGCGCATAAGCGTGTTCATCAAGCCGTCTTCGGTAAATTCGATCCTGTTTGTGAGCATCATGATGATCTCGTCAGCGCAATCTCCCTCAGGCAGATTGTCCGGCGTGTAGGACACCGTACCGCCGTCAGCTGGGAACAGTAATTCCCTGACTTTCCATTTCCCGATAATGTTCATTGTGACGCCTCCTTTGTCAATTAGTATATAGCTCATTGATCCATTAAACGAGTTATGCCCATGGGTCCTCAGATTTCGGCGTGCGGACGCCGGTCAGCAGATACTGTTCCCACAGGAACCATTTGCCATCAGAACCACGCTGGCGCAGCTTTATCGGCCGTGGTGAATCTGCCCCTCCGCAGGGAATAAAGAGCTTCATGTAGCCAGGCTCCTGACCTGATACGTGATTCGATTCTATAACGATCGTGTATGGCTGTGCAGGAGTATAGTTGTTCTCAGGCGTCGAGCCAGCGAAGTAAGTGAATGGCAGATACGTCTTTCCATCACGGAACCGGTCATTCAGGAAAGATATCTCCTGTCCGTTCAGGGGGCGCGGTCCACGCAGGAAATTCAGCATCTCAGTGCCGATATTCTTGTCAGCCGCATAAGCGCAAAGTGCGAGGACAGTCAGGGCGGCCGTCTTGAACGGCGAATCCATGCAAGCCTCCGGAAGCGCCTGCATCTCCGCCAGGCTTTCGGGAAGTGCGGTGAACGTGAAAGTCTCACGTTTTGAGCCTATTGCAGACGCTGCCGAGTTTGCGGCTGTGTTGATCGCCTGATTGGCCGTGCTTTTAAGTTTGTCGAAGATTCCCATTGTTAAACTCCTTTCAGAATGAATTATGACTTCAGCCTGCGCCTTCGCAGACGTAAAGTGTGTAGTTTATCCCGTTCCCAGGATATTTATACGGTTTAGTGCAGCCTTTATCCATGTACACCGTGCCCCACCGGCAGTACTCAGCCGCATCAAACTCCCAGTCCGGGGGAACCCTGAAAGATTGTCTTACCGTTCTGCCATCGGAGTAGAGCAGGTTGAGCGTCACGGTGCGCAGCGGCTTTTTCCACGCTGTGATCGTATCCGGCTCGGTAACTTTCTTGCCATAGTCAAACTTTGCCGTGTAGTACGACACGTCGTTTTCATCGAACGCCTCGACTTCCTTCAGTGCGAGGGTTCCGCGGTCAACAGTATATACGGTGCTTGAAGAACCATAATCTATGAAGAATATTTCTTCTTCCTGAGTGCAGGTGAGGCGGATAAATTCCACGCCATCGCCCGGAAGCATCATGTTGACGACATAATCATCGAGCCATTCGGGCGAAGTGTCGGCAGGCATTACGCTGACCTTGCCGTTATCGTCGGTGTAGAAGCTGTACTCGTCATAGTGTCCAACTGACCCTCCATCGACCCAGAAAGCATATCCGTTGTCAGTCTTGACTGAATGGGAGATCGCCCCGAATCCGTTTGAATAATCCTCGGTAATGGTAATATTCCCGTATATCGGGAGCAGGTTTGAAAGGAGATTTGCGTCGTGGAGAAGTTCCGGCGTAAAATCAAGGTCGTAGAATTCGTTGCGGCTGAACTCAGAGAGTGAATAGCCGTCGTTCTCCTTATTGAATCCGATGTTGAATACGGTCTCCTCGACTGCGTTGAAGCGCAGGTGCTCGCGTATCGTGACTACAAACGTGCTGTCTCCGTTTTTCTTGCAGTCCACCTCAGAGGAGACTCCGAGATACGAGTGAAAATATTCGTTGATTTCGGGGAATTCCCAGCAGATTTTGCCGTCGTTGACCACGCATTTCGTGCTGACTGTATCCGGAGGAGCTGCGGCAGTCTTTCCGCTCAGTATGACGCTCTGAATTTCCTTCAGCTGATCCCCGGACAGCACGGCGTCGTCTGAAAATTCGAGATTCGCCTTGTATGCCGCATACCAGCCCGCTGTATTCCATGCGAACTCCGGCGTGTCCGTATCAATGCTGCCGTTCCATGCCAGCGTGCGGTAGGCCAGGGCGGCGGATATTGCGAGATCTTCCAGGTCGTCAAATTCAGTGTTTTCGGTTCTGCATCCGGCTATGCAGGAAATAAAGATGGATATTGCTGAGATGAGAGAAGTGATTTTGTCCATGATCCTTACCATAGCTTTCGACGAGCGAAAGCTTTCCTTTCTCCCCGTTTCGGGGCGGTTTTCAGAGAGTATTCGTTTTGTCGGAAAAGTGCGAAAGTTATGGGATACGCGGAGAAACGTTCAGGCAGCTGCTGGCTGAAATACAGCCGACCTGTTCAAACGAGCGTTCACGCGCCTGTTTGTGTTATGCTGTGCTTGATTCGGAGAATTCCATGGGGCTTTTCTGCATAATTAGGGAAACGCTGATTAAATCAAATTCGCCTCGCTCAAACGAGCATACTCACGCGGCTGAATTTGATACGCTGCGCTTTAATCAGCGTATCCCTAGGTTCGATCAGCTCTGATGAATATTTACTGCTGCAAGTGCATGGAAAGCGCTGATGAGTTCTTCTCCTGCTTCTATCGGTGCGGATTTTGATGTGCCGTCCGTAAAGTCGAACGAGAGTCCGTATGTGGTTTCATCCAGAGCGATCAAGCCGTCGTCGTCCGGCTTCTCATACTGTCTGACCATTGTTACGAGCTGCGTCTCTTTTATGATTCGGAGTATTTCCTCCGCGTCGTTTTCATTTATCTTTTGTCTTTCGACTTGCGTATGTGCGCCGCTGTTGTCGATAACCGCGTCGAACGAAAAATACCAGGTGTTTTCATCCTTTTCAAGCGTATATGAGTAGGAAGAGGAATTATCCATGCTGCTGCAGCTCGCAAAGACAGACGTTATTTTAACGTTTTCTGCCGTCTCATAGTGCTTTTCTGCAAGGGAATAGAGATATCTGAGCGCCTTGTCGCAGAAAGCGGTTTCCTTTTCTATGCTGTTTCCGTCGGGAAAAGTCATTCCGGAGCTGTGCGTCGGTGCGTCGGCTGCATGGAGAATATTCAGCGTGCGGTATCTGCTTAGCCGGCTGATCTCATCTTCCTCTCTGATGATCTCAAGGAATCCTTCAGCGTCTTCAGCCGGAATAGGGAATGAATCGAAAGATGTATACCGGCTTTCCTTACTCTGTACATAGCAGCTCGCGGAAAAAAGCCAGTTTTCGTGCTGCTTTTGCAGGGAGAATGCATATACCGGATCGCACTCCGTGCCGTAATACGAAGTGCTGGAACCGATGATGTCGTCGGCATTGTATTTTTTATTTCCGCTGCACCCGAAAAGTAGTGATAGAATCGCCATAATTATTGTCACCCTGCATTTGTAGTTCTTTTTCATGCTTAGTCACCTCTGAAATTCTCATGTGAGCAAATGCCGGGCAGATAAATCCACCTTCGACGGAAGTCATAATGGATTTATCTTCCAAAGCAATAGCGCACGTTTCCTGAGCGTCTGCTGAATCAATACGCTTCAGTGCTGTTATGCCATTCAGATCGGTATGAGGTAAGCCATGCGGGAAATAAGTCTGCTTTTTATTTTCCGCATTCTATAATAAACAATGCTTATTGTGAACACGCACTACAAGTCTTGCAGCTATATATTTAATGCTTGAAAATTACAGAAAGCAATTAATTTGTATAAAGTATAACATAAATTGCAAAAAAAATCAAGAGGTAAAATCAATATAGACGGATATGCGTCAAATTTTATTATACAACATCAAAACTCACTTTGGTTCGGCATAAGCGCCAGCAGTCAGGTTTAGAAGCTGTTTATATTCTGAAATATAATGCAGGGGTTGCTTTCAGGTATCCCTGTTTATTATTACGGCAGAACTTTCTGCATAATGACACTCCTTGCGCTTTTGTCATAAATGTGATATACTGTAATCATTAATATATAGCCGAGGTCAAATTATGATTAATGCCGCTTTAGCCGTTCTTCAAACCGATGAGCAACGGAATATCCTTTCTGAGTTTTATGAAGAAAACAAAAACAAATTCTTTTCGCTGGCTTACGCTAAATTGCATAATTCCGAAGAGTCAGAGGACGCAGTGCAGGAGGCTTTCCTGCGCATTGTCAAATATCCTGAAAAATTTTTTTCTATCGAACCTCACAAAAGACTGCCTTATTCGATTATTATAATTAGGAACGTTGTTCTGCAAATGCTTGAGAAGCAGGGGAGATATACTTTTGAGGAACTGCCGGAGGGTATCCCTGACAGCAATTTGTCCATTGAGGATATATCGATAGGAAATGTTGCCCGAAGCGAACTGGTGGAATTTATCCAAACCCTGTCAGAAGCAAAAAAGCAGGCAGTTATCCTGAAAGGCGTATACGGCCTGAATAATCGCGAGATCGCCGATGTGCTCGGCATAACCGAATCAGCCGTACGCAGGAGAATAGCCGACGCATACGGCAGGATAATCTATTTTGTCAGAAGGGGAGAACGATGAGCAATACTGAATTTTCACAGATACTTGAACAGGTGTGCATGGAAGAATATGCCGTTCCGGATAAGGTTCCGGTTCATCATTTTTCTTTTCGGCACAGGAAAAACATGCGGCGTATCCTTGATATGCCGTTTTCCTGCCCTGAACCCGTCAGGAAACTGAAACCTGACCGCAGGACGCTGTGTATTCTCATCGCGGCAATTTTTCTCGCGCTGCTCACGGTGTCGGGCGCGGCGTATTATATCAGCACATTTATCATGAAAGAGCACAGGGACAACACGCAGCTGTTTGCATTTGATGTTTCCGGGGCGCCGGATACTATTGGGCGGGAGTATTATATCTCTGCATTGCCGGAGGGGTATTTTGAAGCTGATAGAATGGCTGACCCTATCAGCATATGGACAACATATCAACACGGCGACTACGCCAATAATACTATAATACTCACGCAAACCGTGAAGAAAGGCTTTGACCATCATTTCAACACAGAGGGATATTCCTTTGAAGAGGTTGAGATAAACGGGCATGAAGGCTTGTTCATCAGTTGGGCTTGCGATGAAAGATATTGGAGCGAAGTAGTTTGGGATAATGGCGATTATATTTTAACGATTGATGGAATGTTGCCTAAAAAAGAACTTATAAATTTGGCAGAAAGTACTGAATTTTATAATTCTTGATTTTTTTGCTCACAAAAAATTTTTATTCTGATTTACATATATAGAGAGGGTGAACTCTCTGAAGTATAAAAGGAAGGAGGAATAAAAATGAAACACTCAAAAATCATATCTGCAGTTCTTGCAGCAACAATTATAGGTACCAGTATGACTGCGGTTGCGTCTGCAAAAGAGTTGAGTTCAGCTAACATGAGTATAGTTGCACCCTGTTATGCAATTGCAAGTAATCCTGTATCTCAATTGTCGATAAGCGGCACAACAGCTTACTGCTCAAGCAAGGTCAGCGGTCCGTCTGTAAAATCCATTACAGCTGAACAGACCCTTGAAAAGTTCTGGGGACTGTGGATATGGAATGAGGTCGATAACGCAAACTGGACAAAGGTTGTGAACTCCAGCACCATAACTATGTCTAACAAGAAATACAATCTTGAAAGCGGTACATATCGGCTCAAGACTGTTTTCACGCTGACAGCGACCAACGGCGAAACTGAAACCATCACGGTTTACAGCGGAGAGGTAAAACTTTAATCAAAGGAGGACGTCAGGATGACAAAGTTGGCAAGGGCAATTTCTGCTGCGGCTATGGCTGTTGTTATGACAACTACAATGGCAGCTACATCGTTGGCAGCAAATGACATCAGTGTATGCAGCACATGCGGACACACGACCCAGGTAGGTTCTATCGAAGGTCCGTATCATTACACATTTGTTGGCACCCATGAACTCAGTGATGGTCGAACATGCACTATAACAAAGAAAGTTGGGTATCTTGTAGAAAGGTGCACCAGCTGCGGTACTGTGGTTAGTAAGAACAGCTATACGTTTGGAGAAGAAATTCACAGTATAAAGCACTAATATCTAGCATTTTACTCGGCACATACGCTGCGCATAACCGGCGTATGTGCTGGGTTTTATCTGATTAAGCAGAAAGAGGTAATTATTATGAAAAAGCGGTATATTTCCATCATCGTTTCTATACTGTTGCTGACATCATGCGCCAATGGGAATTCTTCTGTCAGTGAATCGTCTGATCTGTCTTCGTCTGTCGGCAGTACAGATTTGGGTAGCAGTTCAGAAAGCGGCGAAGCGTCGCCGTTTCAGGACATTCCTTTAAAGGAATACACCGAAGCGGAACTGAACCAGATAAAGCTGAACAGCAGTTCAACGGTTCTGGATAATTCAATGAACATGAAATCGGATCACCCGGGCAGAATACTCTGGGTGGAAGAAACCGGCACGCTGTTCTATGTGCGCGGTGATAATACCTATCAGCAGAACGACAGCGGAACTATAGCCATTGCGGATTTCCCTATGCTTTCAATGAGCCTGTATAACGGCAAATTGTATTTTGTCTATCCGCTTTATCGAGATATAAAATATGACCCGACTAAAAGATGGGGCGTATTGTGCGTTATGGATATGTCGAATGGGGAGATAACTCAGGTATTAGAAGAAGATAACATTGTTAACGCTTATGTGGTTGATGGTAAGCTTTATTATACTCTCATGGAAGAAGCTACAAATTCTGACGAAGAAGGCTTAATGATACCCGGGACAGCATATGAGATGGACATAAGCACTGGAGAAAAGAAACTGATTGTTGAAGAAGCGTTAGGCTCTCCGTTTGCGGTCAGCGAAAAATACAGTGTATTCACAAAATTTATACCTGGTGGTGAAAACGCCCAAACTGTTATATCTATTACAAACAAGGAAACGGGAGAAACCGTTTCATACACTGAGGATAAATGGCTTGATGTGTTTTCAGTGTATGGCGACAAGCTTTATTACGTCTATGGCGCACGTCTGCGGGTTCTTGACCTGAGTGACCTTAATAACATCACAGCTGAAACTTATGAGGTATATGACAAGGCGTTTGGTGACTTGTCATATATATGGGCATACACTGTGATGAACGGAAAGCTGATAGTCAGCACTGGTGGAGATATATGCGTATGGAATGGTGAGGACTTTGATCAGTATTTCCCGTATTCACTTGAAATGAATCAACTTGTAAAACATTTTGGAGACATTTATAATGACGGCAGACAGGTATATGCGCTGAATGGCGGCATAACATGGTACACTGTGGGCACATCGGGCATGAACGATCTTATTCTGCCAAGCGGCGATGTGGTCAACGAAACGCTGACGCTGACAGTGCTTAAAGGAGAATGACAATGAAAAAGAAAATAGCAGCAGTTATTTCCGCAGGGATACTGGTTCTCACAACCGGGTGTTCAAATGGCGCGAAAGATACTCAGGAACTGAGCGCCGATGGCGACCGTTTCACCTATGATGAAACGACCGCTGCGTTATGCTTTGACGTGCTTGAAGACGGAACGGTCTGCGCCAGCACGATTTATTCCGCAAACCAGGTACTGCAATATGACCTTGACGGAAACCTCGCGAATTCCCTTGATACCGAACTGTTTCACATTTACACTATCACTGCCCATGAAAAAACGCTGTACCTTACCGGCGACTGCGATTATGGTATCTGCGCATATTCATACGACCTTGAAACAGGCGAGCAGAAAAAGCTTGCGGAACTTGACGGCGCCCCAAAAACGGCAGTTTACGCAGATGATTCGCTGTACCTGACGTGGACAGCCAGGGACTCCAACGCCTGCCCATATGAAAGCAATTCGTTCTCGTACGACGGAACGGCGCTGTACAAGCTTGACCTGAGCGATAACGCCATTTCGGAGCAGGACGTGGAGTTCCCGGTGAATATAGCTTCCACCCCCCGCGGAAAGCTGCTGGTTTACGCCGCCGATGAAAACGGGCTGTATTTCACCAGGGGAATAAGCGGAGAGCGCAAGTACGTTGACTTAGGTACTGTATCGGCGATTTCAGCGGTGGACGAGGACTATAATTTTGTGTTTTATTCCAACAGTGTTCTCAACACTCTGAATTATTCCTCGGCAGGCGGCGACGGCGAGTATTCTGAAATGGTATCTGATGTACTTGCTCTTGACAACGGCGTGAAGTACTGCGGGGGATTTACGTTCTACATAAATATCACCGATGAGCAGAAGATAGAGCGCGTGCGTAATTCTTCAGTGATAAAGGAAAACAGCACGATACGCATGATATCGCCGTCCTATGTGTCGGAAGCGCCGTTCGGCTGCGGTTACAGCATAAAGTCGGATCAGCTCACCGCTGATGAATTTGCGCTGAGCGTTCTCTCGCTCGACCCGGATTATGATATCTGCCTGCTGAGTTCATCGAACGAGGTTTCCGGAAATCTGCGCAATAAGGGAACATACTACCCGCTGAACGACATAAAGGGCATAGACGAGTACCTTGACCGCTGCCTGCCTTATGTAAGGGAAGCCGCGACCGCTGAAAACGGCGAGATATGGATGCTCCCCATAGCGCTGAATATCGATGTGATAATGTACAACGAGAATTCCTGCGCGGAACTGGGGCTGGATTTCACCGACCTTACCGCTGAAAAGTTCCGCGATAATATCGACAAGGCGTATGCCAGCGACAGGAGTTCAGGCTATGACGCCCATGCATATCTCATCGACACGAATTTTATCCTGCAGCTTCTCCGGGGGAATACGACAGTTGATACGCCGGAATTCCGCAGCGTGGCAGAGATGATGAAGGAGAAATTCAATTATAAAGCCGGTGAGGACTGTTTCCGGCTTAGCGCCGGCGCAATCAGCTATTCCCTTGAGGAAATGGGAGGAAACCCGGATAAGTTCCTGTTTTCGATGCGGGATTACAGCGCAGACCAGCTTTACTATTCAGCCGGAAAGAATATGAGAGTATGCGCGATGCCGTCAGTCACACAGGATAAACGTAACATCGCCGTATGCACATATCTCTGCATCAATCCTGCGTCAAAGCATTTGGATTCGGCAGTGGATTACATTGAGTCGCTTATCAGCCACCTCGGCGAAAGCAATACTTCGATACTGTTCACAGACGCGCTTTCCGACGGAACGCAGAGCCTTTCCGACCTGAAAGCGATATACGAAAACGCCAGCGTTGAATTCAACGTTTCGACTGAGATATTCCGCAGCGACCTTGAAAAATATTTTTCCGATGAGCTTACGCTTGACGAGTTCATAACCGAATCAGACCGCAAGCTCTCCGCTTATCTCAACGAGTGACGCTATGAAAAAACTGCTTCAGAAATGGAACGCCAGATGCCTGCTGTGCATGCTCCCCAGCCTTGTAGGAACCGCGGTGTTCTTTGTGATCCCATACCTGCGGGTGCTGTATTATTCGCTCATCGACAACCAGTTCCGGCGCAATTTCGTGTGGTTCGATAACTACGTGAAAACGCTCACGAACGAGTATTTCCTGCTTGCGCTGAGGAACTCCCTGCTGATAATAGTCATCTGCGTGCCGGTGCTGGTGGCGCTGGCGCTGGTGATATCGCTGGGGCTTTCCTTCGGTATCCGCGCCGTGCGGAAAACGAGGTTCGCGTTTGTTCTGCCGATGGTCATTCCGACCGCTTCCGCAGTTCTCATCTGGCAGAGCGTATTCACCGATACGTCAACTCCGCTGCCGGTGTATCTCCTGTTCATCTGGAAGAACATCGGGATATGCATAGTGCTGCTGACCGCCGCTTTCACCGCTATTGACGGCAGCATATTCGAAGCCGCGCGGCTGGACGGCGCCGGGAAATTTACGCTCCACACGAAAATCACTGTCCCGATGATAATGCCGACGATTTTCTTCACGGTGCTGCTTTCTATCGTCAACAGCTTCAGGATATTCAAGGAAAGCTACCTGTTCTTCGGCACGAATTATCCCCCGGACCACAGCTACACTCTGCAATATTACATGAACAACAACTTCCTCAAGCTGGATTACCAGAGCCTGGCTTCGGCAGCGGTGCTGACGTCGGTCCTGGTGTTCCTTATCGTCATGGGCGGGCTTGCGGTGCAGAGGAGGTATCGTCAGTGAAACGCCTGAATGCTGTGCTTTTTACGGCGCTGGCTGTGATATTCCTGCTGCCTGTCGCGGCTACCGTCGTGCTGTCGTTTTCCGTGGACGGAGCGGCTTCGCTCCAAGGCTGGGGCGACCTGCTCTTCGACTGTTTCGTGTTCTATCCGCAGTTCTGGAACAGCGTCATTTACGCCGCAGTTATCACGCTCGCTCAGCTCGTGGTGATAATCCCCTGCGCTTTCGGATTTTCGCAGGCTAAGTTCCGGGGAAAGAGCGCGCTTTTCGTGTTCTATATAATCCTTATGATGATGCCGCTGCAGGTGACTATCCTGCCGAACTATATCGGACTGCGGGACATGGGGCTGATAAACACGCCGTTTGCGATAATCCTGCCGGCGATATTCAGCCCGTTCGGCGTGGTCGTGATGAACCAGTACATGAAGAATATCGACGGCTCCGTGATTGAAGCCGCGCGGCTGGAAACCAATTCGGTGGTGAGAATAATGCTGGTTTCGGTGGTTCCGCAGCTGCGGGTGTGCATATTCGCGGTGGCGCTGTTCGTGTTCGCGGATTGCTGGAACATGCTGGAGCAGCCCATGCTGTTCCTCAGGGATACGTCGCTGCAGACGGTGCCGGTATTCATTTCGAATGCGGCTGATTATGCGGGAAGCGTGATGTTCCCGGCGGCGGTGGTGTTCATGGTTCCGGTGCTGCTTATCTACCTGTTTTTCAGCGAAAACCTTGAAAAAGGTCTGACTATTGGTGATCTTTCATGAAAACGAAAATACTCATAATTATTACCGCTGTGTTCTTCGCAGTTATGCTGGCGCTGACGTTCTCGTCACGGAGTATTCACGAAGCCGGGCTGCCGCATGTTAAGGCTGGCAGGCTGGCAGAAGCGGAGTTCCCGATTGAATTCACGGACGAAAACGGCGAACTCATGACCGGAACACGGCAGGCTCCTGCGGTGACAAAAGAACAGCTGGAGCAGGGCGTGTACGTCCTCTACACTGCCGGGAAAAACGGCGAGGTGCGCGATTTCGTGCGGCGCGCGGAAATCGTACCCGGCGCGGAATGCGACGGATATATTGAAGTACTGGGGGGCGTGTCCTCGTTTGACAAGATCGTTGTGAGTTCCGACCGGGACATTGCCGACGGGGAAGTCGTTGTGGAAAAGTGAATGCCATAGTGGCACGCGCCGATATTTCCAGGCGGCTTCATGTCCGGCAGAGTTAACACAAAAAGCGGAGATCTTTCGGTCTCCGCTTTCGTATTATCTGGTTACTGCGCCTTTTCGGGAGTGTAATCCTCGCCGCTGACTGCACGCTGCAGCGCAGAATGCATCTGCTCGCTTCGCCATGTATCAGTGCCGCGGTCGAACTGCCCGTTTCCGTTATCCCACAGGAATGTCGCGATGCCGTAATCGTGGCACATCTTCACCAGCTTCTCGCAGAAGAAAACGCAGCTGTTGAAGTCGTTTCCGCTGGCGGCATATTCACCCACGATGACGGGAATGCCCTTATCGGTGAAGTTCGTTTTCATCATTCCTATGAGGTTTTCCATTTCCTGCTGCTCGGCTTCCGTTCCCCATTCGTTCTTTATATTGGTGGTGCAGAAATCCCAGGGAGTATAGTAGTGGACGGAAACGATACAGCGCCCTGCCGGGTCATCAGGCATCTGATAGAGCGAGTTGCAGGTTTTATTGATATCTGTCCAGTAGCCTGCGATGAGCAGGTGGCGCGTCGGGTTCTTTCCTCCGGTGGAACGTATCAGGTCAACAAACGCCTGGTTGAGCCGGTTCAGCGTTTTGTACGCTTTCGGGACTGAAAGGCTGTCGAAGCCGACTTCGTTCATGCTTTCAAATATCAGGTGTTCGTCGTAATCCTGGAACCTGTCCGCTATCTGCGTCCAGAGGTTCGTGTAACGCGCAAGGGTACTGTCGTAGTCCGTTGCAGCGTTGCATATCCACGCACCGAACTGCGGGTCGCCTCCACCGTCGTGGTGGACGTTTATGATGACGTACATACCGATATCGTACGCATAGTCAACGACCTCCTGCACGCGGTCCAGCCATGCAGCGGAAATGTTGCCGGCGTCGTCAATGTGATCCCTCCAGGTCACGGGAATGCGCACGGCGTTTACTCCGCTGTCCCACAGAGCCTGAAACAGCTCCGGCGTTGCCATGGGATTTCCCCACAGCGTTTCGTCCGGCTCCTCGCCGTCGGGGGCGTGTTCGTTTATAACCCCGTCGCCGTCGCGGTCTGCCTGGCAGGCGTCAAGGGTATTCCCGAGGTTCCAGCCGATGGTCATGCTGCTGACTATCTCCTGCGACGTCAGCCCGGAAATGTCGGGGCGCTGCGGTTCTTCAGAAACTGCTTCTGCCGTTCCAGCGGAATTCACCGTGTTTTCCTGCGGCTGACCGGAGCAGGCTGTAACGCACAAAATCGTGGATATCAGCAATGCTGTAAGTGTTTTTTTCATAGGAACACCTCTCTACTGTTTTTGTTGATTTAAATATATCACAAAACCGAAAATAATAATAACATAAATGTTGTATTTATATCATATCTGTAGTATAATTGAGCAGGGCGACAAAAATGAAAAATGTCGATTTTAATATAAGGGAACCTCTAAAAACCGGTTTGAAAAGAGAAAATGGGGAGAGTGCGCCGAATTCGATGAAAGCCGACGAAGAAAGGCTGTATGCCTTACGGGGAGATGCAACACGATGTTGCAGAGCGAAACAACCGGGCGACGGCATTTCATAGTTATTCCTACGCTTTGAACATATAGGGGTATCAGTAACATTATAATATTTTATCGCAGTATTGTCAATAGCAAATCGTAGACCCAACAGCGGATATGGGCGGTTTCATGGCAATGAACTTGTGCTGAAGCGCGCTGTATATCTGTGGAAATATCGCATTATTATATTCCGGGCAATAAAAACTTATTGACAAATTCTTTGTAATAATGTAGAATAAAGATATGTATGCATTCATATAGCAATTATAGCTTGAGAGTGATGCTGTCACATAGAAAAAAGTTCGGTGAGATACCGTTCTGTATTAAAAAAAAGGGGTGTTTTTATTGTCAAAGCTGCATTCGGTACATCTGCCGCATTTCAGTGATTCTGCAGAGCAGCTGACCAGAAAGGTGCCTGTTCCCGAGGAAGTAACCATCAGCATGGCGCAGCATATCGGCGCACCGTGCGAGCCGCTGGTGAAAGTCGGGGATAAGGTGCTCGTCGGGCAGAAGATAGGTGATACCAGCGCGTTCATGTCGGCGCCGGTACATGCTTCTGTCAGCGGTGAAGTCACTGAGATCAAGGACGTGATGAATGTCGGGGGACGTCTGTGCAAGGCCGTCACCATAAAATCGGACAACCGTATGGAAGTATGTCCCGACATCAAGCCGCCTAAGATAGAGAGCCGCGAGGATTTCCTCATGGCAGTGAGAGAAAGCGGCGCGATAGGACTTGGCGGCGCGGGATTTCCCACGCATGTCAAGCTTGCCTACGACCGCGCAAAGGTAAATATAGAGTATCTGCTGATAAACGGTGCTGAGTGCGAGCCTTACATAACCTCGGATTACCGCGAGATAATGGAGAACACCGACGCGGTCATCGGTGGAATAAAGCTTGTGCTGAAATGGCTGGAGATACCGCATGCGATAATCGGAATTGAAGCCGACAAGCCCGAGGCTATCTCAAAGCTGACGAAACTCACGGCAGCCATTCCTGAAATAACCGTCAGGAAGCTCCCGAGCAGCTATCCGCAGGGCGCTGAAAAGGTGCTGGTGCACAACCTCACCGGCCGTATCGTCGGCGGGGGAATGCTCCCGTCGGACTGTGGCTGCGTTGTCATGAACGTTTCAACAGCCGGGTTCATTCACAGCTACGTTCGCACCGGAATGCCGCTGGTAAAGCGCCGCATAACCGTTGACGGCAACATCGTGAATTCCCCCTGCAACTTCTTTATTCCTGTGGGAACGCTGCTGCACAGCGTGGTGGGATTTGCTTCCCTCAGAAAGCAGCCGGATAAGATAGTGCTCGGCGGCCCTATGATGGGAATGTGCGCGTTTGACCCGGACACTCCCCTTGGAAAGACGAACAACGCGGTGCTGCTTTTCAGCGAAGCGCCGAAATACGAGCCGTCGCCCTGCATTCGCTGCGGAAAGTGCATACGCGCCTGCTCGCTGAACCTCATGCCCACTGAACTTGAGCACGCGTACGACGCGCGCGACGCGGAGGCGCTGAGAAAACTCAAGGTAAATCTGTGCATGAACTGCGGCGCATGCAGCTTCGTATGCCCTGCAAGAAGAAATCTCGCTGAGAAGAACCAGCTTGCAAAGGATTTCCTCAGGCAGCAGGACGCCGCAAAGAAAGGGAAGTGAGGTAGAACTATGAATAAACTCATCGTGGAGCCGTCGCCTCATATCCGGGGCGCCATGTCCACCCAGAAAGTGATGCTGAATGTAATTATCGCGATGCTGCCCGCGCTGGTGGCTTCAACGATAATCTTCGGCATAAAGGCGCTGGTGCTTACTGTCATCTGCTGCGCCTGCTGCGTGCTTTTCGAGTGGCTTTTCTGCAAGGTCACTAAGAAAGAGAGCACGATACACGACCTGTCCGCAGTGGTGACGGGAATGCTGCTGGCGTTCAACCTGCCCGTTGACCTGCCGGTTTATATGGCGGTGATAGGCTGTTTTGCTTCAATAGTCGTTGTTAAAATGCTGTTCGGCGGCATCGGTCAGAATTTCGCGAACCCTGCCATCACCGGACGTATCATTCTCATGCTGTCGTTTACGGCTTCCATGACTACGTGGACCGCTCCGTTTGCTTACCTGGAGGGCGCTGACGCTGTTTCCTGCGCGACCCCGCTGGTGGCTGACGAGCTGCCGTCCCTGCTGGATATGTTCCTCGGAATTCGCGGGGGCTGCCTTGGTGAAACATGTATCGCAGCGCTGCTCCTCGGAGGCGTATATCTGTGCGTCAGAAAGCTCATTCAGCCCACGACGCCCCTTGCTTTCATCGGCACTGTGGCTGTGCTGACGCTCCTGAAAAACGGCTTCGATTTCACCGGAATGCTGTATCAGCTGATGTCAGGTGGTCTGGTGCTGGGTGCTGTATTCATGGCGACCGACTACGCGACCACTCCGCTCACACAGAAAGGCAAGCTGATATTCGGTATCGGCTGCGGTGTGTTCACATTCCTGATAAGACAGTTTGCGAGCCTGCCGGAGGGCGTTTCCTACTCGATATTGCTGATGAACATTCTGACGCCGTATATCGACAAGATAACGATGCCTAAGCCCCTGGGCGCAAAGAAAGAGCCGAAGGAGGTCAAGCAGAAATGAGCATTTCACCAAGACCTGCGCTGACCCTTGCCGCTGTTGTGGCACTTATTTCAGCGCTCGTGATAATCATGTACAACGTGACTTACGTTGATACTTCCGGGATACTTACCGACAAGCAGTCGGCTGCTGCGGTGGCTGTTTATGGCGGCGCTGCGGAGGATTACAGCGTAGTCCCCGCGGAAGAGTGGCAGTCAAAGCTTGACGGCTTTGAGGACATCGACCGCATAATCAAGGTCATTGAAAAGAACGACGGAAGTCTGGCATTCGACATAAAGTCCAAGGGCTACAAGGACGGATTTGATATCCTTGTCGGCGTACAGGACGGCAAGGTCGCAGGCGTGGCTGTGGTATCCGTCGGCGAGGAAACCCCCGGTCTGGGCACCAAGACCAACGATCCGGCATTTCTTGACAACTTTAAGGGAATTGCAGGCGAAGCCGTTATCGTGAAATCCGCGCCGGCAGCCGACAACGAGGTGCAGGCAGTGACTTCCGCAACATTCTCGTCAAAGGGCGTCGCAAAGGCAGTCAACATAGCTCTCACGGCTTATGATATGTACACAGGAGGTGAGCAGAAGTGAGCTACATGAAGGAATTCACCAAAGGTCTTATAAAGGAGAACCCCACGCTGGTCACACTGCTCGGCATGTGCCCCACGCTCGCAATTACCACGATGGCTTCAAACGCTATCGGAATGGGCGCTGCAGCCACATTCGTGCTCATCTGCTCCAACGTCGTTATCTCCCTGATACGAAAGATAATCCCCGACCAGGTGCGCCTGCCCTCGTTCATCGTTATCATCGCGGGCTTCGTTACCCTTGTCGGATTTGTGATGCAGGCTTACATGCCCGCGCTTTATGACGCGCTGGGAATTTACCTCCCGCTCATCACGGTCAACTGCATTATCCTCGGCAGAGCCGAGATGTTCGCGAGCAAGCACAATGTGCTGGCTTCCGCGCTGGACGGCGCAGGCATGGGCGTAGGCTTCACGATGGCGCTGCTGGCTGTTGGTTCCGTGCGCGAGATAATCGGCGGGGGAACATGGTTCGGCATTCAGCTCATTCCCGAGGGGACGATACAGCCGATGACGCTGTTCATTCTCCCTGCAGGCGGATTTTTCGTGCTGGGCTGCGTTATCGCGCTGGTCAACAAGATATCCAACAGAGAGCCGAAGAAAGTCACCGGCTGCGCTGCATGCGGTGGCTGCGAGGCGTGCGGAGGCTGTCCCTCCGGAGAAGCTGACAAGAAGGAGGAAAAGTAAATGGCACTTGCAAAGAGCATGATGATAATCCTCCTGACGGGTATTCTCACCGATAACTTCGTGCTGTCGAAGTTCATGGGTATCTGCCCGTTCCTGGGAGTTTCCAAAAATCCCTCCGGCTCGCTGGGCATGGGACTTGCGGTAACGTTCGTAATGGCTGGCGCGACCGCCGTTACTTACCCGCTGTATTACGGGTTCCTCGTACCGATGAACCTTACTTATCTCAACACGATACTGTTCATTCTCATCATCGCGCTGTTCGTTCAGCTGCTTGAGATGTTCCTGAAAAGGTACATTCCCGCGCTGTACAAGTCGCTGGGCGTGTATCTGCCGCTCATCACCACAAACTGCGCAGTTCTCGGCGTCACACTGCTTAACCTTGACAACAAGTACAGCTTCGGGGAGTCCATCGTAAACGCTATAGGCGGTGGTCTGGGCTTTATGATGGCCATGCTGATATTCTCCGGAGTACGCGGCAGGCTGGAGCGCTGCAACGTTCCGAAGGCGTTCCAGGGAATGCCAATAACGCTGGTGGCAGCGTCTATCGTTTCGCTGTCGTTCCTTGGTTTCGGCGGCATCGTTGACGGAATATTCGGAGGTTGATGATGGATAATGTATTTATGGGCGTAATACTGCCGGTGCTGATTTTCACAGCTATCGGCGGCGTTGCCGGAGTCCTGCTGACTATAGGCTCCAAGATATTTTTTGTAAAGACTGACGAAACCGTTGCGCAGATAGTCGAAGCGCTGCCCAATGCGAACTGCGGCGCCTGCGGATTTTCCGGCTGCGAGGGCTATGCGAATGCCGTTGCAAAGGGAGAAGCTCCCACCAACCGCTGCAAGCCCGGTGGCGCGGCAGCAGCCGCTAAGATCGCGGCTATAATGGGAACCGAGGCGCTTGAAACGGTGCGGGAAGCCGCATTCGTGCGCTGCAACGGCTGCGAGGGCGCCGTCGAGGACCGCTTTGAATTCGACGGTACGCCAAGCTGCGCGGCTGTGGAGCGCTTCTACAACGGCAAGAAGATGTGCCGCACCGGCTGCGACGGCTACGGCGACTGCGTTGCAGTCTGCGAGAACGACGCGATACACGTTGTTAACGGAGTTGCAGTGGTGGACGCCGAAAAGTGCGGCGCCTGCGGAAAGTGCGTGGCAGTCTGCCCGAACCACCTCATCGTTATCCGTCCGGTGGATTACCCTTACGAGGTTCGCTGTTCCTCAAAGGACAACGCGAAAGTCACCCGCGCGATATGCAAAAACGGCTGTCTTGGCTGCCACCTCTGCGAGAAAAAGTGCCCTTCCGGCGCTATAACCGTAAAGGACAACCACGCTTCGATAAATTACGAGCACTGCATGGGCTGCGGTATCTGCGCGCAGGCGTGCCCGTCCAAGTGCATAGTCATGACCGAGGGAAGCACCATATAATTTCCTGACCTGCTGAAAGGAGTTCCAAATGGAGAGCATCATTTCTGAGGATATCATGTTCCATCTTAAAACGCGCAAGGGCGACATAGGGAAGTACGTGATACTTCCCGGCGACCCGGGGCGCGTCCCTAAGATAGCCGCGAAGCTGGAGAATGCAAGGCTTATCGCCAGCAACCGCGAGTACACCACATACACCGGCTGCCTTGACGGCGAAAAGGTGAGCGTTTGCTCCACCGGTATCGGGGGACCCTCTGCCGCCATCGCGGTGGAAGAACTGATACAGTGCGGCGCGGATACGTTCATTCGAGTGGGCACCAGCGGTGGAATCGATCTGAAGGTAGTCGGGGGCGACCTGCTCATCGCGAATGCTGCAATACGCAGCGAGGGCACCAGCCACGAGTACATTCCGGATAACTACCCAGCAGTCGCTGATTTCGAGGTGGTTTGCGCGCTCAAGGCGGCTGCGGACGAGCTTTCCACCGACGAGGACGGAAACCGCGCGCATGTCGGCGTGGTGCACTCCAAGGATAATTTCTACGGCGAGATAGACCCGAAGAACACCGCAGTCCCCGGGAAGCTCTGCTCCGCATGGGAGGGCTACCTGAAATGCGGCTGCCTGACTTCCGAGATGGAAGCGGCTGCGATATTCTCTGTTGCCCTGCTGAGAAGAGTGCGCGCAGGCGCAGTCCTGACCGCGCTGTGGAATGTCGAGCGCACAAACGCCGGACTCCCGGACAAGCGCTGCGACAGCAGCGAGCGCGCGATAAACTGCGCGATAGGCGCGATACGCAAGCTCATCGCTTCCGACAGAAAGGGTAAATGATGGCATTCAGCACGATACTTTTGGACCTTGACGGTACTATCACCGACCCGTACATCGGCATCACCAACGGCGTCATGTACGCATATGAAAAGCTCGGGCTTGAAGTCCCGGAGAGGGAAAGCCTGCGCAGCTTCATCGGCCCTCCGCTCATGGTGGAATTCACGCGGCGCGGGTTCCCGGAGGAACAGGCAAGGGAAGCGGTGCGGCTGTACCGTGAATATTACGGTGCGACAGGGCTTTTCGAGAACAGGCTGATACCGGGCACGGTGGAGTTCCTGAAAGAACTGAAGCGCATGGGAAAGCGCGTGTGCCTTGCTACCTCCAAGCCGGAGGAGTTCAGCGTGCGCATTCTGGAGAAATTCGGGATACTGGGGTACTTTGATTTCGTCGGCGCTGCGACAATGGACGGCTCCCGCGGGAGCAAGCTGGAGGTTATACAGTACGTGCTGCATTCCACCGGCGCAAAGCCCGGGGAGTGCCTCATGGTCGGCGACAGAATGCACGATATCATCGGCGCCCACGACGCCGGAATGAAATGCGCTGCGGTGCTGGTGGGCTTCGGCAGCCGTGAGGAATTCGAGCAGTACAGCGCGGATTACATCTGCGAAACATTGGAGCAGGTTGCTGACGTCATCTGCAGGTCATAAAAAAGGGCTGTCGATAAACCTTCATCTTCGTCGTCAGCGGCATATACGGCAGGCACAAAGCCTAGCCGATATGCCGCTTCCTAGAATCTGAGGGCTTCTCGACAGCCTGGTTTTTTACTTTTTCGATAAACTGAACGGGGCTGTATTTTTTGCAGCCCCGTTGGTTTTATGTCATTCAGCGTAATCCGTATCGATGCCGGCCTGTACGAGTTCTTTCCGTTCCGCTTCCAGTGCGAGTTCCTGCTCGCGCTGTATCTTTTCATGCATTGACAGCATCGGTTCAACGTCTATGTGCCGCACGTGACGGTCTATGTAGTTCTTGGTACACTTGTATACCATCGGCGAGAGCACGAGCACGCCTATAAGGTTCGGTATCATCATCATTCCGTTGAAGGTATCGGAAAGCTCCCACGCGAGGTTTTCGCCCATGGTTGCGCCACCGAAAATCGCCAGCACGAAAACTATCTTATAGAACAGCGTCGCCTTTGTGCCGAACAGGTATTCGAACGCCTTTGTGCCGTAGTGGCTCCAGCCGAGGGAAGTCGAGAATGCGAACAGCAGCAGCGCGATGGCTACGAAATATCTGCCTATGGGGCCGAAACTCTGTTCAAATGCAATTCCCACCAGGGAACCGGTGTTGGTTATCGTTTCGTCAGCCAGGCGGCCTGTGTCGAGGTTTATAAGACCGGAGGAAAGCACTGTGAACGCAGTCAGGGTGCATACAACGATAGTATCAGCGAATACCTCAAAGATACCCCACATGCCCTGCTGAACAGGCTCCTTGACGTTGGAGCTGGAGTGTACCATTACAGAGGAACCCAGACCGGACTCGTTGGAGAACACGCCGCGCTTCATGCCCATCTGGACAGCCATTTTCACGCCGTGGCCAACTACGCCGCCAACTGCGGCCTCAAGACCGAACGCACCCTTGAAAATCGCGGTGAACACAGCGCCGAAATGGTCGATGTGAATAACGCATATCGCGAGAGTGCCGAGCAGGTAAAGCAGAACCATGACCGGAACGATCTTCTCAGCGACAGCGGCGATACGCTTGATACCGCCGATAACCACCAGAGCCGCAATTATCATCAGCACAACGCCGGTTATCCAGTTGGGAATGCCGAAGGTGCTGTTCATGTTGGTGGAAATGGTGTTTATCTGCATCATGTTGCCGATCCCGAACGAAGCCAGCAGGCAGAATATGCAGAACATTACCGCCAGCACCGAGCCGATCACCTTGCAGTGCTTCTTTCCACCTAGACCGTGGCGCAGGTAATACATCGCGCCGCCGCTCCATTCGCCGTCCTTGTTTTTTACGCGGTAGAGGATACCGAGGACGTTTTCGGAGTAGTTAGTCATCATGCCGAAGAACGCCATGATCCACATCCAGAACACCGCGCCCGGTCCGCCGGTGACTATCGCAGAGGCAACGCCCGCGATATTACCCGTGCCGACTGTTGCGGCAAGCGCCGTGCAAAGGCTCTGGAACTGCGATATCGACTTGTCGCTGGTGTGCTTTGTGACCTTTTTGTCGCGGAATATCGCACCAATAGTGAATTTCACCCATCTGCCGAAGTGCGACACCTGGAAGAATTTAGTCAGCACCGTCATCAGCACGCCGACAAACAGCAGCAGTATCAGCGCAGGCCAGCCCCACACAACGCTGCTGACTGCGTCGTTCACTTTCTTGACCACGTCCAGGAACGTGGTCCCGCTTTTGGTCTCTGCAGCAGCCTGAGAGATCATCAATAATACATTCATGCGTTTTTTCTCCTGTGAACGGACATTGTCCGTATAATAATACATTCCATTATACACTATTTTGCGACAAATTGCAAATAATACCGTTATGGCAATTTGCACAAAATTATTGTAACACTTTGAAATGTTCGCCCTTAAAATGGCAGATAAGCACTGATTAATAGCATAATTCGGTAAATTGTCATATGCATGAGTGTAATTTTCACTAAAAAAAAGCAGCAATTCGCACAAAAGCATTAATCTGCTGTTGCAACTGTATGCAACCTTGTGTTATAATATAGTAAATAAGTATGACGTTTATCAAAGTCATTACCAGAAGGAGGATTATCTTGGACAAACAACGCCCCCTTATCGGGATAATCGCCGCTGAAGCAGAATACATATTCTTCACGCGCTCCCTTGATTGTATCCAGAAAGAGCTTTTTGCCGCTGACATGGACGCAGTGATATTCTCATCTCTGATGATGTCAGGCAATGATGAATTTGACGCTGCGGAAAATTCGGTATATGATCTTATCAACCTTGACCTGCTGGACGGTATCATAATGTTACCCACGAGCATAAACGACGCCAGCACCAGGGAAAACCTCATTGAGCGTATCCGCAGGGATTTCCGCGGACCTGTCGTTTCATTTGACTGCGAGCTCGGGGGCTTCCCGAGCATAACATATGATTATGAGCCTGCCGCTGAAATGATGATACAGCACCTCGCCGAAAAACACGGCGTTAAGACCATCGATTTCATCGGGGGACCGGAGGACCAGTTCCACAACAGCATTCAGCATTTCTTTCAGAGCGCGATGGAAAAGCGGGGGATTTCTATTCCCGAGAACCGTATTCATCACGGCAACGACTGGGCCGGCGATTTTTCCGGCATTGCGGACGAGATAATTGCAAACGGGCTTCCGGACGCAGTGGTCTGCTGCTCCGACCTGACTGCGGTACAGGTGCTTTCCGCACTTTCAGACAAGGGCGTGAATGTCCCTGAAGACGTGCTTCTGACCGGTTTCAATCAGAAGGAGCCTTACGGCACGGATTACCTGAACATCACATCAGTCCTGCGCGACCCCACAGAAATGGCGCGGGACGCTGCGCAATACATTATTGCAAAGGTCAGGGGTGATGAGTATACTATCGGCAGTGCCAAGTGCCGCTCCACATTCAAGCCGGGTATAACATGCGGCTGCGGGAAGCTCAATTTAAGCGTACTTTGCCATGAAGCGACCGACAATATGACGGAAATGCAGCAGCATGGCATTGATTCGTACTACAATTTCATGTCGGAGGACATGACTGCTGCTGAAACTTTCTATGATTATTTATGGAAAGTCAACTGGTATACCTTTTTCCTGGGTGATTTCAAGGGCTTCTGGATGTGCTTCAACAACAAGGTGATGCACAATGCAGTGCCCGAGCCGGGCTTCACCGACCGCATAAGTCTCAGCTTCTGCAACGTTAACAGCAAAGGCACCGTGGATATGATGAACAAATTTCCGCGGGAACAGATGCTCCCCGCGATTTTTGAGAAGCGCGACCACCCGGGCGCGTTCATATTCACCTCGCTGCATTTCATGGGCGTTAATTACGGCTATGTAGTGCTTTCATACGGCGACACCGGCAGAATATACGACAAGAACTACGTCAAGTGGCTCCGTAGCGTGACCTGCGCGCTGGAGAAGCAGCGCCGTCACATTCTTTATAACGACGCCGTGACCGACGCACAGGTGCGTGATTCCCTCACGGGGCTGCTCAACATGCGCGGATATACCAGGATAATGACCGAGCGCTGTGGTAAGTTCAATGACCCGACAAAACTGCTCCGTATAATTTCGATAGACGTTGAAAATCTCAAGGGCATCAACGATACTTATGGTTACGCCGAGGGCGACAGGGTGCTTTCGGCACTGGGCGTGGCTTTTTCAAACGCTGCCGGCGACAGCGATATCGTGGTAAGAGTCAGCGGCGACGAGTTCTTCATTGCGGGCATAATCGACGAGGGCTCTGTGGACGATGTCCCCAACAGGCTGCAGAGCATGATAGATTCACTCAACAGTCACGACAGTGAATATGGCGTGAATATCTACACAGCCGCAGTTTCTGCGCCGATAACCGACAGATCCATTCTTGAGAAGCTGCCGTACGACGCCGCATATCAGCGGATCATGGCAAAGGATAACCACACAAAGATGCATAAAACCGCCGATGTTGCGGTGGAGACCTTCGACCCCGAAGAGCGCATGAACGTTATCCGTCTGTTGAACGAGAACCTGTTCACCTACAACTTCCAGCCGATAGTGAATGCGCGCACCGGCTGTATTTACGCGTATGAAGCGCTGATGAGATCCGGAGAGGAATTCCGGCTTTCTCCGCTGACTATACTCACCCATGCCGAAGCCCTCGACAGGCTGCAGGACGTGGAAAAGTGCACCATGTTCAATACCATGCGCTTCGCAAGGGAAAACCAGGATCTGCTGGGAAACAAGCTGCTGTTTATCAACAGCATTCCCGCGTGCACGCTGTCCGATCCTGATTTTGAGCAGCTGTTCCAGCTTTACGGTGATATCATGAGCAAGATAGTCGTGGAATTCACCGAACAGACCGAAGCAAGTTCCAGCCAGCTGAAAACGCTGCTTGAGCGCAGCCAGAGATGTGGCTTCCAGATAGCCATTGACGACTATGGCACGGGATATTCCAACATAAGCAACCTGCTGACATTCATGCCTAACGTCGTGAAGATAGACCGCAGCCTTATCATGAATATCCACAAGGACAAGCGCAAGAAGCACTTCACCAAGAACATCATTGATTACGCGCACGACAACAACTTCATGGCTCTTGCGGAGGGCGTGGAGCTTTCCGAAGAGCTGCAGACCGTTATCGGAATGGGCGTTGACCTTATCCAGGGATACTACACCGCGAAGCCCTCTGCGGACATCGTGCAGGAGATAGAACCGGAGATCTCGGAAGAGATAGTGCGGCTGAACCGTGTGAGCGACAAACGCCGTCCGAGAAAGACTTATTTCACCGGCGACGAGCGTGAAATTTCCCTCATGGCTCTCGACCTTGACAGCTACACTGATATTATCATCAACAAGCCGGAATACACCCTGACAGGCAACAAGAACTACGTTTCCGAGATGTCGATACGCGCAAAGGACAACATGGACTGCCGTCTTGACCTCATGGATATTGCGGTAGGAAATGTGAACGGCGGCGCGGCTATCATTGTCGGTCAGAACAGCACCATGACGCTGAACATCGTCGGCGAGGTGACAGTCACGGGTGGAATTTATGTTCCGTCAGGCTCGACGCTGCGGCTGAACGGCGCGGGTGCGCTCAGGGTGAACTCTGTGGGCACGCAGACTTACGCGATCGGTTCCGGCTGCACCATGCCGTATGGTAACATAGAGATAGACATGTCCGGTGGAATTTATATCCACCTCGACGGTGAAAAGAGCGTTGCGATCGGCGGCAGGAGCAACGACGGCGGCTCTCACATCAGAATACGCTGCAAGGAGCTTGAAATAACCCAGCTCGGCAAAAAGACGCTCAGCATTGGCAGTCTGCTTTCGCCTGCGGATATCGTTATCGAGGGAACTCATGTTGAACTGGAGCACCACTCCAAGACTGCGCTCGGCATAGGAAGCTTCAGCGACCCGTGCAACATTTCCATTTCCAGCGGGATTTCAGAGTTCATTATGTCGGGAGATAAAGTAGGGTGCATTGGTTCATTCAATTCCTGCGGAGGCAGGACAGACATGACCAGCGTCCGCGTTATCACAGAATTAAAGGCTAAGGAGATACTGGGTATCGGCGCAGATAAGAGGTTCGGTGAGATAGTCATGAACGACTGCACGTTCGACTCGTTCATCGAGGGCGCTGAGTCTGTGGCGATAGGTTCTTCCGACTGCGAGGGCTCGCTCAGCATGCGCAACTGCAGCGGCGACATCACGGTGCGCTCGAGCACAAAAACGCTGCTCGGCGTCAAGCCGGAAAACCTGATAATGGACAACACGGGGCTTAACTTCAAGGAATAAAACAAACAGGGCGAAAGGTCAACTTTCGCCCTGAAGTTTTTATATAGCTCGTTGAAACGAAATCAGTCCATAGCCTTCTTGATAGCTGCCATGAGTTCGTCGTAGGTCTCGTAAGCGGGGAGGTCGGGGTTGTCAGCCTTGATGTTGTCGGGGCTCTTGAACAGGAAGCCAGCCTTGCTTGCACGGATCATTCCGAGGTCGTTGTGGCTGTCGCCGCTTGCGATGGTCTCAAAGCCTATGCTCTGGAGCGCCTTTACTGTAGTCAGCTTGGACTGTTCGCAGCGCATCTTGAAGCCGGTTATCTCACCGGAGGGAGCGACCTCGAGAGTGTTGCAGAAAATCGTCGGCATGCCGAGCTTCTTCATGAGCGGGCCTGCAAACTGGGAGAATGTATCGGAAATGATGATGACCTGGCAGAAAGAACGCAGCTCGTCGAGGAACTCCTTAGCGCCGGGCATGGGGTCGATCTTTGCGATGGTATCCTGGATCTCCTTAAGACCCAGGCCGTGCTCCTTGAGAATGCCAAGGCGCCACTTCATCAGCTTGTCGTAATCCGGCTCGTCGCGGGTGGTGCGCTTGAGCTCCGGAATTCCGCTTGCCTCTGCGAATGCGATCCAGATCTCGGGAACGAGCACGCCCTCGAGGTCGAGACAGGTAATATACATGGACATTGTTTTTTCCTCCGTATTATGTATTGCGCTGCATTACAGCAGCTTTCTGAATAATTATACCACACTTTCCTGCAGATTTCAATAGGTAACCTCTAAAAACCTCCTTTACGGCAGATTTCTATGACTTATATCATCTGCGTCGTTGTCAAACCTTGAAATACATACAGTATTACTGCGGTTTGACGCCTAACATATGATACAAGTCATGTACGAAATCTGCTCGTGTCCCGGTTTTTAGAGGTTACCAATACATTTTTGATTATTTACGTCTGCGCGAAGCGAGAATACCCGATCCTGCCAGCGCGGCAATTCCCGCGAAAACGGCTGCGCTGCCTGCTCCGGTGTCGGGGCTTCCCTTTGTGGAATCAGCGGTGGGTTCCGCAATTGCCGGCGCAGACGGAACTCCTGTGATGTCAGTCAGCAGGGAATAGATGACGTCGTGCCCGGTCTGGCTGGGGTGGATATCCATACTGGCGATGTTGGTGTATTCCGCCGCATGCCCCTTGAATGCTGCTGCCACATCTGCGACTTCCGCGCCGTTTGCGGCTGCCGCCTCAGAAATTCCGGAGTTCAGTTCGGAGAGCTTTTCGCGTGCGACAACGTCGAACATTTCCATGCCCGCAACGCCCTCGAACGGGTCGTATACCGTCAGAATGATGACCTGCGAGCCCGGCGCGGCAGCTTTTACAGCAGCGAGTATCTCGCTTATATTTTCGCAGACTGCGCTGGCGTCAACTTCATTTGCGGCTTCGAGGACGACTTCCGTAAGCTGCTGGATAGCGTTGAGGTAATCAGCTTCGTCAGCGCCGCCGCTGAGCATTTCCTTTATTGATGGGTCGGATATGGCTGCACTCATGACGGCAGATATCATCGGCTGCAGAAAGTCGTTTCCGCCGATGGAGATGACTGCGGTGTCGGCGCCTGCTAGCGCTGCGGATACATCTTCATCTTCCAGCGCGGTGAGGAGTTCCCCGGAAGTTCTTCCGTCAACGGCAAAGTTGCTGTATTCCGTGTAGCCTGCTGAAAGCTGGTTCGCGAAGCTGCCGGCTGCGCTGGAATTGTCCCCCGCGGTGTAGCCGTCAAGTCCGTATCCGGTGGTTATCGAGTCGCCGAGGACGACCAGGGAGACGCTTTCGGCGTGGGCGAAAGTCCCTGAAAGGGCGAAAATCATTGTTGCTGCTGTCAGTAATGCTGGTAGTTTTCTCATAAGGCAGTTCCTTTCGTGCTTTGGCGTTATTATGTCATTCTATGTCAGGCAATATGCTGTTATTCTATATTTTACCACATACCCGCATGCGTTGTCAATAGCTGAATATGCGCTTTATGTTTATTGACAAATCATGGTCGATGTGATACAATAATACCTAGAGAATGAAAAGGGGTAAAAAAAATGAGCAGGGAAGATGAAGCAAATTATACAGTGCGTCCGCTGACGATACAGGATATCGACCAGTACAACGCGCTGCTCAGATACGCATTCCAGGTGACGGAACAGGAGCTTTCAGAAACCGGGTGGAAGAACGATGAGATAAAGCGCTCGAAGTTCCCGGTGCTGCAGAGAGCCGACGTGCTTGGCTGTTTTGACGGTGACGACCTGGTGTCGCAGTTCGCGGTTTATCCGCTTGAAATGAACATCTACGGCACGAAATATCCCGTGGGATTTGTCACCAGTGTGTGCACCTATCCTGAGCACACCGGGCACGGAATAATGAAGCGGCTGATGATACAGAGCCTCACGCACATGCACGAAAACCACAGACCGTTCGCGCTGCTGTATCCGTATTCGATACCGCTTTACCGCAGGCTCGGGTGGGAGATAATCTCCAACAAGATGACCTACATCGTCAAGGACACGCAGATACCGCGCAGGATAAAGGAACCCGGCTACATTCGCCGTGTGGAGTGGAACGATAAGGAATTCATGCAGCTGCACACGACATTTGCGCAGAAGACCCACGGCTGCCTGTTCCGCAATAACCTCGCGTGGGAGGAATACTGGCGCTGGGACGAGGACGACACCAAGGTCGCGATATACTATTCTGACGACAATGTGCCGTACGGGTACATGGTGTACCTCATCAACAACGACATCATGCACATCAAGGAGATGATATATCTCACGCACGAGGCGCAGCGGGGACTGTGGGAATTTATCCACGCGCACGACTCCATGATAGACGAGGTCCGCGGGAACAACTATTACAGCGAGTCGATAGCGTTTGAGCTGGACGACAGCGACATCAAGGAAACTATCCGGCCGTATTCCATGGGCAGGATAATCGATGTGGCTGAGTTTTTCGGCAGCTATCACTGCGACCCGGACGAGCCGGAGGCGATATTCTGCTTTGAGGTCGAGGACGGGCTGCTGCCCTGGAACAACGGCAAATTCACAGTGAAGTTCGAGCACGGAATCTGCACGCTGACCGACGAGGAGCCTGAATACGACATGAAACTCAGCATTGCCACGCTGACAACGCTGCTGCTGGGCTACAAGACCGCAGAGAAGCTTTACGGCATGAACCGCATAGTTGCCGAGCCTGCCGCCGTCGAAATACTTGACGACATACTCCTGCACCAGATACCGTATGTATCTGACTACATCTGATAAAAAAGCGTTATGGTGTTTTCCGTAACGCTTTTTCTTTAATATCAGCACTGCCCGTAATGTGAATTCCCCCAGGTGAATGTAACTTAATTTCTCTATCACATTATGATGTTGATTTCAAGCGCAATAAAAAAATACCTGCCGGTCAGGGCAGGTATCATAAATCGCAGTAAAAGGATCAGGATATCTCAAGCTGCTCTTTCTCAGCTTCGGCGCCGGAAATGTGGAACGAGTTAAGCACCGGATTTTCGCGGTCCATCAGTGAGAGTATCATGTAGCTTGCCTTGCTGTCGTACGCAAGCCGTTTGTCCTCGTCGGAGGGACGCGAGGGTGACTCCGGGTGGCTGTGCCAGTTTCCCAGCGGAACCAGGCCGTTCGCGCGCATGTCCTTTATAGCGGAAAGCTGCTCCCTGGGGTCCATGCTGAAATGTTCGTTGGATTGGTCGGTGTTAGTCAGCAGGTAGACTTTTTTGATCACCTTTACGCCGTCTTCAAAAACGCCGCCGATAAGCCCGCACGCTTCATTTGGCAGCTCGCTTTCAGCATGTGCGAGTATCTTTTCATAGTCGGATTCAGAAAGCTTTATCATAGATGTACTCCATCGCATTCCACCTGCTCATAGTCTATGAGCTTGGTTATTGTCGGGTGTTCGCCGCATATCGGGCACTTGCTTGTGTCAGACGGCAGCTTTATCTTGCGGAATTCCATTTTCAGCGCGTCGTAAGTCAGCAGATAGCCTGTCAGCAGGTCGCCCACGCCGAGAATGTACTTTATCGCTTCCATAGCCTGCAGGCTGCCGATAACGCCTCCCATTGCGCCGATAACGCCGGCCTGTTTGCAGGTGGGCACCGCGTCCTTGGGTGGTGGGTTCTTGAATACGCAGCGGTAGCAGGGTCCCTGACCGGGGACGTAAGTCATCAGCTGCCCTTTGAAGCGGATTATTCCCGCATGGGAGAACGGCTTCTTCGCCATAACGCAGGCGTCGTTTATCAGGAATTTCGCGGGGAAGTTATCTGTGCCGTCGATAACGAAATCGTAGTCCTTGATGATGTCGAGGATATTCTCGCTGTCGATGAATGTGCGGTAGGTGTTGACAGTCACATCAGGATTTATGGCTTCCATGGTTTCCTTTGCGGACTGCACCTTTGCCTTGCCGACGTCGGCAGTGGTGTGTATCACCTGGCGCTGGAGGTTGGAGAGATCCACCTCGTCCGCGTCAGCGATGCCGATGGTGCCTACTCCCGCAGCCGCGAGGTAAAGCGCTGCCGGGGCGCCAAGTCCACCGGCGCCGATGATGAGCACCTTTGCGTTGAGCAGTTTCTTCTGCCCCTTTGCGCCGACTTCCTTAAGGATAATGTGACGGGAGTAGCGCTCCAGCTGTTCGTTTGTGAATGCCATTACTGACCGCCTCCCATGAAATAGATGAACTCTACGTTATCGCCGTCCTTTAAAACGCTTTCTTCAAACTTACTGCTGGAAATGAACTCCTCATTTACACTTGCTGTAACATATTCCGGAGTTTCAACCTTTTCATCTATAACCAGCTGTGCCAATGTCAGACCGTCTGCTACATTTTTCTTTACTCCTGCTACTATAATTGTCATTTTAAAAATCTCCTTTATTTCAATGAATTTATAATTTCTTCAAAAGACTCTTTATCTATTTTTGAACTTCGCAAATCAGCATAACCAACAGACTAACAAACACACCACCACATATTGTAAGTGCAAAATTATTTGAAAGCCAGGAAGTGTCCAAGTTCAGAAATCCTATTTCCATATTGAGTGTAATGAGGTAGGTAAACACCGCAAATATCGCACTGTTGATTGCTGCAAAGCGGATAACCTTAATTTGTGTTCTCATATAGCACTCCTTTCACCTCAGTTTATGACAATTCGTTCACTGCCCACGTTCTTTAATCTTAGAAACATAATCTACGGCCTTTTTACCTTTTGCCATTGGCACTGTTTCCAGAATGCACCTCCTAGAAGTAACATAGTCCGTTGCAACAAAATTCATGTACCTGACCCAATCTGAGACGTTGATAACGTATAGTACCTCATTTCTATCAAAATCCGAAGCAACAGCAAAAGATTCTATTCTCTGATTTTCTGCATCAAATATAAAATCAAAAATGTAGGAATGAATCAGCCAGTTACAGATCTTATGCGCTTTGATCGTTTCATTCTGTGCATTCT
>ERZ827156.961-NODE-961-length-37329-cov-4.349895_pt1 | contig 37329 bp, 59 predicted proteins | sample MGYA00519919_ERZ827156 | MGnify/ENA primary metagenome ERZ827156 (study PRJEB31778, sample SAMEA3449269) | human gut metagenome | biome: human gut; feature: human-associated habitat; material: faeces | place: United Kingdom | collected 2010/2012 ...
TCTTCACGGGGGTCACAGCACCCTTCTCTCTCCAGTCCACAGTCTCCAGAGCGGGGGTGGCAATGGGGGTAGCGGGCTTGGTCATCGTAGGCTTCAGCATGCAGCCGCACATCTTGGAGGTGGCGAACTCAGTGTTGGTCATATCAGCGAAGGGAGTAGCACCGACGGTGTAGGGATGGTTCTGAGCGTTCATCTTCTTGGCCCACTTCATGTTGTACTCGAAGACCTTGGCACGGAAGGCTCTCTCAGCAGGGAGGTAGTTCTTACCGTATCTGGCCTCGAAATCGGAGAAGGCGTCGTTGAAGCTCACAGCGAGAGCGACAGCAAAAAGAACGTAGACAATAGACTTCATTGTTCACACTTACAATTATTATCTGATGAAATCCACTTACCGTAACGGGCGTTTCTATGACGCACGCATGACGCAAGGTGAACTACTATTTGGACCAATCGAATGCGTGAACGAATTCTTGTAGAGCGTTGATTTCGTAAGCTCGTACTCGCGTAGAATAGTATTGGAATGCACTCACAGATGCGTGCTATCGTACCGTGACGATGGGCCAAGATTGGACGAGAATGGACAATAGCAGGGTCGTTCGGATGTGAAACGGTGAGGAGAGTTCTGTGGATGGGCAGTGAATCCATCGGCGTGGAGTACGGACCACGAAATCCATGTCAGTTCATTCCGTCCTTTCTTCCAGTCACTCGCTCATTGCACATATCAGCTGCTGTAGAGTCCAACCAGATACCTCTTCATCTACGGCAGCGATTCACATGGTGCGGGAACAAACAGCCGAAACAGTCACATAGTATCACATATTCAACCGAGAAGGGGCTTTTTGGAGCTGAACCATCTTCGAATCACAAGAATCTGAATCACCGAGAAGAGGAAGAACGCGGATATCTCGATGATGTTGATCGCGGACACACGGTCGTGCGTCTTCATCACGGCTACGAGTGACACTATCGAGCAGGAACACACAGTCTCTTCGATCCTCCTCCTGGAGACGGTAGGCAGCCTGCTTGCCCTTGATTTCCTCCGTCATCTCCTTGATCTCCTTCATGGAATCGCCAATGTGGATAATCTACGAATGAACCCGGAACGAGAGAAGGCACGTCCTCGTCCTTCAGCAGCTCGGCGTTGTCGTCATTCAGGCTGTCATCTACGTCTCACGCCTCGAACTCGCTCCGTTACAAGTGTCTCCCTCCTCCAGACGGAGCTCCACGCGCTTGACCTCGTTCGAGAACTGCGTCTTGTCATTGTCCAAACAGAACATATACTCCGCGAAGTAGGGAATTTCGAAATCCACATCCTACCCGTAATCCATCCCTATTGACGAGAACGCGATAGATGGCGGGATGCGAAGGATCGGTGCCCATCATGACATCCACCAGAGTCTCGTCACGTCCGATCGATACGACCTATGCCTAACGACTGCGGGAAGCGGAAACGGTGAAGTGGATGTCATGCTTGCCTCCCTCCACCACGTTCACGTACAGCTGGGGTCTGTGGCCGACAGCCATCTCGTCGTACAGGCAGCGCTTTTCGCCGACAGGCACCTACAGCTGAGCAGCGGTGCGGATCCCCACTTCAATAATCACGCACGTGGCGATGCAGAAAAGAACAAGTGCAAGCGTTATTCTCATTTGTTCCTACAGCGGAGAATGGGCGAGAACGAGGAGTGACGGAAATAGTCCGTTTTGAAGAGTGGAAAAGAGTGCCGAATTTGGCGAGTTCACAGAATTCGATCGGATGGACCCTCAAGTGTACCAGAATATCATCGGAGCTCTGAGCTGCATCGCCAACCCGCAGTCCCCGCCGGAGATGCGTGCATTGGCTGAGCAGAAGGTGACCGAGTTTCAGGAGGCCGATTATTCCATCGACTACGCAATGACCATTCTTGTGAATCCCGATCCCAGTAGAGCTGCTTGTGCTTTCAGTGTTGTTTAGACCACACGGACTACGTGAAGCATTTCTGCATGAACTGCATGAAGGTGAACATCGTGTCCAAGTGGATGAAGTATGACGAGACAAGAAAGTCTGCGATTCAGCGCTTCGCGATGGAGTACATCGCAAATAACATCAACGTGACCACAACCACGCAAATTCACTCGCAGGACAACTTGAGTATTCCCTCCTACGTGATGGTCAAATTCGCTGAGGTGTTCGTGGAGATCATGAAGCGGCAGTGGCCACAGCGCTGGAGCAATCTCTACGACGAGCTGACCGCCGTCATGAGGAAGAGCAGCTCCCAGTTCTACACGGGCGTCATGATCTTCGAGTTCCTCCTCCAGGAAATCACGGACGACAGCTCCAGCAGCCGCCTCGCGGAGAGCCGCCGCCACGATCTGCAATCCGTTGCCTTGCCCTCCCTCCTTCACCGTAGGCGTTCAACAGCAAGGGAGACATGTTCATCCGCTTCATTCTCTACACCATGCGCAACTACACCAGCAACGACAGCAATGGCCGGCGCAATCTCCTGGAGTGCGTTCGTCTCTTCACCGTCAGCACGCCGCTGGTTTTCTCCTTCTCACAGCCTCACGCCTAGCTGCTGGAGAGCACGCTGAAGGCCAACTTCAAGGACATCACCGCGTCCTTCAACTCCTTCTCCCTCGACGAGGAGATCCTGCCCGAAATCCTCGCCTTTTTGGGCAACATGGCCAAGTGAGCCTGGCGGGCGGCGCTCACGCGCAGAGTGAAGTACTCAAGCGCCAACCGCAGCTTCGCGCTGACGGTGCTGAGCGAAATCGTGGACATTTCGGGCGTGCTGAGCAGCCACTTCGCCGACCAGTACGGCTTTTACTACATCTATAAGGCCTACTACCTGTGAGTTTACTGCTTCTTCCTCACGCCCAGCGCGGTGATCGACTTCTGCGTCTCGCAGAAGGCGCTGCTGTCCTACTGGCTGCCCAGCGACGCCGCCGTCTACAGCCACCTCCTGTCGCTCATCGTGCCGCTGCTGGCGTTCCCGCGGCTGGAGATCGCGGACCTGGCGCTGGACGCGCTGCCGACGCTGTTCCCCGACATCTCGCGGAATGACAACAACTGCATTCGGTAAGGGCGGAGAGAGGGAGTCATGCGCAGCAAGGAGGCGGAGTCGAAGGTGGGCGAGCTGCTGCAGCGCTTGCTTCTCAGCATCCAGAACAACAACATCAAGAGCCCCAACTTCAACGACATGAAGTGCGGGCGACGGCGCGGCGTGAGGCGTAGCTACAGCGACTACGACAGCGATGATCAGCAGGAGTACATCACGGATTACAACCAGTACTGCGCCGACGCCACCAACCTCGTCTCCACGCTCTGCAACCACTACGCCAGCCCGCTCGTGCAGGCCGTGTTGGAGATGTGCTTGTATCTCTGCCCGCTCATGCGTAGTCTGCAGAGCCAGTTCTCCTCCGACCCCGTGTGGTGCGACGCGTTCCTGAAGATCGTGGGCGGCATTAACCTGGGCATCAACCGCTACAACCTGGACATGACGAAGCAGGCGCAGCTGCTCAGCACCGGCAAGATGATCGTCGACACCTTCATGAAGCAAATCAACGGCCAGAGCGCCGCGGGCGACACCTACCTCGTCGAGTTCACCTTCTCCTTCCTCTGGGTGATGAAGAACGACCTCCCCTCCCTCGTCGAGTTCATCCAGCTCCTCGTCTCCATGATCGCCAACGCCTCCCGCGCCTACAAGTCGTCCCGCGGGAATTCCCTCACTCCTAGCGGCAACCCGGCGGACCAGCTGAAGATCGCCACCACGGCCTCGGAACACTTGTTCCGCGTGTGCAAGTTGCTGGGCAAGTCGCTTCTCATGCAGCTCACGCAGATCCTCGCCGCCATCTTCGAGCAGATCCTCGCCGCGCGCGACGCCACCGTGCGCAACAACCTCTGCTCCGCGTTCCGTCGCGATTCCCGCGGGAATTGACGCGTAGTGAACCTGGCGTCGAACCTGACGTCGCCGCAGGAGCGCACGGAGCAGTTCACGCGTGTGTTCCTGCCCATCATAAACTATCTGATCAGCGACGACGTCAAGAAGTACTACAGCGATCCCTCGCTCTTCCACGAGTACTTCAACGGCAAGTGCGGCTCGCGCCACGGTCTCACCGCTAGTCTGGACGCGCTGCAGGAGCTCTCCGCGCACCTGTCGTGTCTCTCCGCCATGTTCGACGCCATCTTCACCACCTCGGAGTACCTCGTCATCAGCGACTCTGCCTTCCAAGTCCTGGGCGAGCCGCTCGCCCTCCTCTTCAACACCGTCTGCTTCCTCCTCGTCGGCGACGGCTCCCCCAGCCCCGCGCTCGCCTGCTGGCGCTCCGTCACGCTCAAGGAGGCCTCCAGCGTCACCTGCACGGGCCAGGTCCCGCTGCAGTCCACCCGCCTCTTCACGCTCTTCTCCGCGCTCACCGTAGGCTCGTCTGTCTCGCTTCACCCTAGCGCGTGTGGTATCACCTCCTCAGCTGCGAGAAGTCCGCCTCCGACGGCGTCGCCTCCTTCTTCGCGCAGTCCCTGAAGCAGTTCGCGCCCGCGCTCCGCCTCGCCATGTTCTCCACGATCCTCCGAAACATTGTGGTCCCCCTCTACCTGTCCGCCAGCTGTCTATGGGGCGCCAAGGTCGAGCCCACGCCAGGCGTCGTGCAGCTTCTCTACGTCGCGCTCTCCGCGGCGCTGGCCCGTCTGCCGCTCGGCGAGAACCCCGAGCTGAGTGGGCGTGGTGGTGTCGTCTGACGTATAGTGCGAAATCTTGGGATCACCCTGCCGAACGAGACGTCGGAGCGGGCGTTCGCGCTGGGCTGTGACATGATCGCGGAGGAGCTGATGCTGAGCAGCGCAGCGGCCGTGGCAGACCTGCTGGGCGCGCTGCTGGGCTACACCACGCGCTCGTACGAGAAGACGTTCGCCATCCGCCAGTTCTCCGAGGGTCTGGCCGGCCGCGTGTGCGACGGGTACAACCGCGGGAATCGCGGGAAGGGCGCGAACCGCGTGAACGCGTACCTGGGCGGCGGTGCGACCTGTGGGCGTGGTGTGTGGGTGTGAAGAGTAGTGGACGCGACGATGCTGCGTGAGAACGAGGGCGTGCGCGAGAAGCGCATCAGCTTCTTCCGCCGGCCGTTCGAGGCGGTGGTGGTGGGCAACCCCGAGGTGTGCAACGTGATGTGCCAGTTGGTGTCGATGTTCCTGCAGACGGACTCGGAGTGCGTGTGAGGCGTGAGAGTGACGCGTAGCTTGCTGGTAAAGACGACATTGAACCTGTGCTCTTGCTTTGTGCCGTACCTGGGGGCGCGGTCGAACTACGCGGCCTTCCTGGACCAGCTGTTCGAGATCAACATGAAGAAGCTGATGAACGAGGATTTGGAGGAGGTGGTGAAGAATCGCATTCTCACCATCAACACCTACATTTTCAATTTTAACGTGTCGAAGAAGAACATCACGCCGATTCGCATCAACGTGAAGGAGAACGTCTCCTCGGTGATCGATCAGTTCCTGCTGTCGACAGGGCTCATCACCGCGGAGATGTACCAGTCGCTCGTGAGCAAGATGAACTCCTGCAAGGACGAGAGGGGCTGCGTTGAGATTATGCGTGACTTCGTGAATGAGATGCAAAACTCGGGAGAAGGAAGTGGGAACTGAATGGAGAAGTGACACGTAGACTCGAAGGGCCTGGAGAAGCTCAACAAAATGATCGAGATTCCAAAGCTGAACATCGGCAAGGGGAAGAAGAACCGAAAGAACCAGAACTACCAGAAGGGGAGAAACCAGAACCAGAACCAGAAGAATAAAAAGCAAAACAAGAAAAACAAGAAGCGAAATCAGAACGCAAAGAAGAACAGCGTGTTTGGTGATGACGAGGACGAGGACTTGCAGAACATGACCATGTGGCATTGAGACAATTCCGCTGTTTGTTCGGACAAAACCGCGGCGTTTTCCGTCATGGATCGGAAGTGGAAACGGCTCGTTTTTGGATCGAGCCTTGGTTTCTCAAAGATCATTGTATACGAATCATGGTTCGGGGTGCCTATCCACTTCTCATCTCCTAGGGTTTCGAAAAGGAAGTTCTGAAGGCTGGAGACGGAGTGCATTTCCCCAAGGTCGGAGACACTCTTACCATGCACTACACTGGTACCGTGGGCCGTTTCGGATTAGGGTGATGTCGTAGCTCACCAGCGGTAAGGTGTTCGACAGCTCCCGCACTCGTGGCAGACCTTTCCAGTTTGTCATCGGTATCGGCCACGTCATCAAGGGTAGGGCTCGTCCGCAGGGTTTCATCGATAGGTTGGGATGAGGGTGTGATGACCATGTCCCTGGGCGAGAAGGCCAAGCTCACTCTCTCCCCCGACTACGCCTACGGCGCTGCTGGTGTCAGTGGCATGTAGTCGTGTCCATCTCCATTCATGCGTAGCATTCCTCCCAATGCCACCCTGATCTTCGAGGTCGAGCTTCTTAAGATTAACTAAGTATTTGGCGTTTCTTTGTTGACAGGAAAGACTTGAGTTGGTTTTCATAGGAATGGTTTTCTGTGGGTATCTAGGTTCCTTTGCCAAAGGATAGCGTGGAAGGGACGCATCGGGCTGATTGAAGATGGAAGGCGCTTCTTTGTGTGATGTTGTCTAGAGTCACACGAAAGGCATACTGTAAAGAAAGAAGGGGAGACGCGGTCATTCTCAGAAATGAAGTACAACCACATTCCGGATCAGTGTTTCGCATCCATCTCAGGAGAGTTGGATAAGTACACATCCCCCTTGTTCATGTGCTACACCCATCTCTTAATCGCCAAGGGCAGGATTCGGTTGGACTACACTCATCCATAGAGAAGTGGAAGGATACGAGAATCACTGGTATCCTCACATTGGTCACATGCCGAAAGCTGAAGTCAAGCGCTATCCGTATATATGATCCATCGGTACGCGTGTTGTTGTGAGCTATGACGTGTAGACAAGTCGAATGATGTTTGAAATGGAACTGTACAAGGGGATTTCGTCGAAATACAAGTTTGGTAGGCGGTGGCTCATGATTCCATTCACAAACTGTTCCTTCTGTTTTTTATTTGAAGACGATGACGACTGGCTGTTTTGCCGCACCCGAGTGGCTCCTGTGTGTGACCCTTACGTGCTAGATTGATGAAATGGCGGCAAGCATTTCGGATGTCATCCCTGAGCCCGTGGATACGAAGAAGAAGGGGGAAAAGAAGAGGTTCTTTGATCCTATCATTTCCAAATTTCAAGACGTATGGGCTTTCCAAACCCCTCAAGTCGTAGTTCCGCCTTATTAATCACAACAATCTTGAGAAAGTGCGCGTCATCGCCCTGTATTACGAGTAGATTAGTGTAGATGGCGAAAATGTCGTGAAGTTCTTGTACAAAGATGTTATGCCTGTCAAGGCCATCAAGAAGAAGGATCCGGACGCCAATCCCGTGCATGCCCCTTCGATCTCCCCTCGTGAAGAGGACGAGCGCGAGAAGCTCCGGAAGCAGTGCCAGCGCCAGCACTTCACCTTCACGGAAACTGAAATCGCGAATGATCCCCCGCCGGTTCCTCCCCATCCTCTGTCTTTTCCCCTTCCCACCACGCAGAGGCTTTCAGTTCCCCCTCCGCCTCCTGTCTCCCATACGATCGTGAAAGACGCTTCCCTTGAAATCCCCGCGGTTCCTACGGTTCCTATGGTTCCCGCTGACGGAACACAAACCGAACGTGATCTTCTGAAAGCGGGTTTGCAGAACCGCGATTTTTTCATGCTGCTGGGGGAAGAGGATTCTCCCACGTTGTTTGATCAGGTGGATTCCGTGGATCCAAATAGGGAAACCGGGGAAACCAGTCAGCGTCGTGGATGGCGCGGAGTGAGTGATGTGAGCGACACGTCGGAGGCGCCGAATGGAGTGAGCGGCATGTTTGAGAAGCGGGAGCGAGGAGGGTACTTGGAGACGATCGAGGATGAACATGCGCACAATGTGGTGGAACTGCGTCGATACCAGCAGGAGGAGGACGCTTGGAATGACGAGGATCGCGAGGAGCTGGTTCAGGGCGACGTGTACGTAATTGACGATGCGGATCGATTCTTGAAGGAGGAGTCCAGCGAGCGCGAGGCAGACACATTTCGGTCGTCCACACTTCTGCCAATGCCGGAGGAGAGCGGTCGGTCCACGCCGGAGGGGGCAGAGGTGAAGAAGCCGAGGCCACAACCGCGGAAGAAGAGGGATTATGTGGGGCGAAGCAAGGAGTCGATCCTGATCATGCAGGACATCGACGGGCTGGCGGATATGGAGGAGGATGAGGCAGAGGATGAGGCGGAGCCTACCCCGCAGCACACGCCGGGGCACACTATGCGATTGTCTCCCCATTCGACATTGCTGCCTTCCGTGGTCTCGATGTCCTCGTCGCACTACAACTCGTTGAATAGCAATAGCAGTAACTCGGAGTCCTCCAGACTGTCTCCGATTACCGATCGGAGACAAGACTTCTTTGCCCATCCCTTCACACAGAAGCATAACGTTTGGAGTGTTTGTAACAAACGCGCAAAACTAAAACGACTTAGGAAGAGATGAAAAAAGAGAGCATCAACTTCAGAATGTCGGGAACGTCCGCCACTCCCGTCTTGATGTCGAACTGCTTCAGCACGTCTACAGTTCATATTACACCCAGTGCATACTCTTTCCCTTCGGTCCAAAGAAATCGAGAAGCGGCTTTGTCTGTCTCTCAAAAACAGCCAGTCGGTTCTCGATCACCTCCAGATTGTCATCGCTTCTCTGGATCAGCTCCTCGTGGCAATCGTCGCATCGGTTGTTCTCCTTGGGAAGGAGGGGAGGCAGGTTGAACCCGTTGTTCATAATGCTCGCCACATTATACGACCGGCCGCAGTGGGGGCAGACACGTCTTCCCATCAGCTTTTCCACCAGCACGTCATGTGGCAGGTGGAAATAGACCGCCAGGTCCACAGGGATGCTCTTTTCCACAGCGAGCGCCTGGACCTCGTTACGGGGGAAACCATCCAGAATGACGCCCGACTTGTAGATGGGCTGAGCCAGGATCTTCGAAACGACTGGAAGAACGATGTCGTCGGGAACGAGACGTCCGGAATCAACATACGGCTTCACCGCCTTTCCAAACTCGGTCCCCTTCGCCATTTCCTGCTTCATGTAATCGCCCGAGCCGAATACGGGAAGCTACGTCTCAGCGTTCAATCCTATGCGAACATTCAGCACGGGAGAGATGATCCGAGAATACGTGCCCTTTCCCGATCCCGGTGCCCCGAGGAACAGGACATTCTTTCGCTTGATGTTCAGCGCATGGTTCTGCGTATAACAGCAATCACATCGACATCAAACCAGGGTTTTGTAGAACGCCATCACATCGACTCCGGACTAGAAATGATGCAAAGGAGCAGGAATATACGCTTAACATATCGAGTTCTCTCGACAACGCTTCGCTATTCAACGTGCGAAGAGAGGGGAGGATGTACTTCAGTTTGGCTACAGTAACTGCATTCATAACGATTCGAAGAGGAAGAATGCCCAAAACAGCCCTTCCGTTCTCTCCCGATTTGGAGGGTATTTGGTTTGTGGGATCGCCTGAATTCAAATGATGTGATACTGCCCCATTTGGGGGATAGGTGGGCTTTCAAAAGAAGGCATCATTATGGATTTATCCATAAATGATTTGTAAGAAAAGAGTGGTGGTGTACCCTGTAGATCGGATTCCGTGTCTTTTGTGATCGATGTTGGCGGAGTGCTAGGATCGATCGAGGGAGATGGGAAGAAGATTATCGACAGGTTGCTGTTGATTATTCTGAAGATGTTGACTTCATCGCAGCAAACACGGAGTTCCTACTACTGGAAGTAAAATGAATGTGGCATTATGACAGTTAGCTATCGCTTTTTCGATTCCCGGTATGTGTTCGGGAAAACGCCGAACGAGCTCAACAAGTACATATCGCTCTTAAAGAAAAACAATTACACATCCATCTCGTCCTGTGATTATTCCTATGAGGTTAGAATCGTTGTTGTACTCCATGGTAGATCATCAATCGTGGTACCTTCCAAAAGTTCGTGGAGCAGCTCTACGCACTGTTGGATATCCTCTCCCTTGGGAAGAAGCTTCAGAAGAGGTGTCTCTCCGTTGAGTGTATTACGGCTAGTGCCACTCTGACGCAAGCTGTGGAGGAGCAGCGAAAGCGAGTGAAGAAAATGAAGGAAGAAAATGACCCCGCCCAAGAGCAGCAGCTGCGCAATGAGGAGAGTCTCCTGGAAGAGCGTCTGTTGATTGTATTGCTGTCCCACCTCCGTGATACATAGTTGAATGGTTCACCAAATCCCAAGAGAACGCCACTCCTAGTGTGGATCGAGTCATGATAATCTCTCCTTCTCATCTCCAGCACTCTCGAAGAGATCCAGCGTTCGTTCAGCGCCAACTCGCTCTCCGACTCCAACGTCGTCTTTATTGGCGATCTTTCCTACGTTCTCGAAATCCGCGAGGACATGATTTCGCCCCGATTTCTGCAGCTGAGTGTAACTCCCAGTCATGCGTCTGACCCGTAGCAGGAAGAAGATCCCGCGTCCGCCGACATAGAATTCCAACGAACGCTGACCGTGGTTGATATGAGTGTAACGCCCCCCGCACCGCGGGAATTCCAGCGCAAGTTCGACGCGTCCTGGCGAGAGCTGTACCCGGAGCAGGCGCATCAGGTGCGGTGGGCCGTGACGGCGCAGTCGGAGCTGCTGCTGTCGCCGCTGCTCGCCGCGCCCTTCCAGCCAGGCCGTGTGGCGGACGGCGCTGAGCCGCTGCTGCTGCCCGCCGTGTCCGTCCAGCTGGTGGCCAACGCCACGGCCATCGACACCGTCACCTGCGTGAACTTCAGCGGCGTTCCCGTTGCCGCCCCGCCTTCTTCCCAGGACCCGCCGATGACTCCTCCAGCACAGTCCGTGGCGTGTGATACCTCTCAAGATACATCGCATGATACTTCTCATGACCCATCTCATGATACATCCCATGATACATCCCATGATGACACATCCCATGACCCATCGCATGACACTTCGCATGACACATCCCATGACATATCAACACAGCAGCCGGAGGTGACGGAGCTCAGCGCGGCGTACTACCTCAAGAAGCGCGGCACGCGAGTGATCATGTCCAAGGCCGACTACCTCAAGCAGGCGCAGAAGGCCCCCGCGCCGCCGCAGCCCAAGCCCCGCGAGAACACCATGGCAGTGACGGCCGTGCGCGGCGTCACGCCTACCCTCCTTCACTTCCTCCTCACCGCTCCGGCACTGCTCCTCTTCGGTCACTCTGCCGCCTTCCAGCACCTCCTGCGCTCGCTGGTACTGACCCACAAGGCTGCCGTGCTGTCCTTCGGGGCCGCATCGCCTCTCCTGCTCCCGCTCACGACCACCTCCGCCTATCTCTTCTTTGTCGATGAAACGCCCCCTCTTGCCATCGGAGGCATGGAACCGCGGGAATGCCGCCATTTCCTGGAGGACGGAACAACGGACCTGTTCCTGGTGTGGGAGTATGTGCTGGGGGGTCACAACGATTTGAATCCGTGAGGCGTAGAGATCAAACGATATCCCTCTGCGGAGGAAAACGTCCCGATTTCTGGCGTCCTGCCAGGCGACCTTCAATCCTACTCCTTCATACGGAAACTCACCCTGGCAAAGAACCGCGGGGAATCGGAGTTGGAGGAGCCCGCGGAGGAGGAGTTTCTCTCCGAGTTGAGAGCGAAACTCCAGGCGGTTTCCGTGAGAAGAGGAAGAAGTGATGAGGAGTAGATCGATCAGGTGGAGTCGTCGTCGCAGAAGCTGCTGCACGTGGGGGACGTGGGAGTGATTCTCAAGTCACGTGTGGACGAAAAGTTGGGGGAGAGTGGGGGAATGAGAGGTAGTTACCAATCGATTCTTGGGATGATGAACGAGGATTTGGACTGGTTTTTCGCGCAGATCGCGGCGATGCGCGAGGAGTTCCGCGAGGATCTGAGTGGGTGTGTAGCGTTGGAGTGACGAGCAGCGGACCACGCGTTCACGGAGAAGATGATCGCCATTCTGCAGACGCGCTGTCTGTCCGAGGCGGAGATGAACGCCAAGTACGGCGTGCGGTGGGTTCTGAAGGGCGGCGTGAGAGTCAGGTTGAGCGGGAACGTGCCCCAGGTGCGGTGCAGAGAGTACCTGCTTCAAGTGCTGATTCGGCTTTGTGGGTGTGGGCGGCGGTGGTGACGAGCAGACATTTACAAGCACACGCCGGACAAGCAGCGCATGACGCCCTCCACGTGCGTGCTGGCGGCGGGCGTGACGCTGTAGGGACCCCGTGCCGCGCCCGGTGCTGAAGACGATCCTGCACATGCTGAAGCAAATCACCTTCATCTTCGACGCCTTCGATGGCATGAAGGCGTATCTCGACGTGCCGCCACGCTCCTCTGCTTACGCGTAGAGGGTGTTCTGTCCGCTCTTCCGAGACAGCCTGCCGCGCACTCTTCACGTCATTTACTCCGAGCTCGAGCTGGACTGTCCCATTCCCCTCCCGCTCTCCAAGCGGTCAGTACCTCGGCCTGCGCCGTCACATACCACACAACCGTATGCTGCTCAGTCGCACGCCACATCCAAGACGGGGCAGTCACACATCACACAACCTTACACTACGCAACCCCACACTACTCCATCCAAGACGGGGCAGTCGCGAGTGCTGGGGCCTCGGCGCAGTGGGAAGGAGAAGAAGATCGTGCTGACGGCGACGAAGCCACGTGCCACGGAGCAGGCGCAGATGCTGTCGCTGCAGGAGCGGCTGAAGAAGGCGTCGACGGTGGTGTCGTTCCCCACCATCGACTTCCGCGTGGTGAAGCACCACGTGCCGAAGGCGAAGAAGCGCTGATGCGTGTTTGTTACAAACAGGTCACTCAGTTGTACTTCGCCGCGTAGTCCGCCAGAGACATGCCCACACGCTTCCGCTCCTTCGGCGCCGCCACGGGCTTCTCCTTCACAGGCACGTCGTCCATCTTCAGCTCGAACGCGTGGTAGTTCTCCGCCGTCATCGGCGCGCTCTTCTTCTCCTCCACCTTCTTCGCCTCCGGCTCCACCTTCTTCTCCTCCGCGTGCACCGTGCCCGTGCTCCAACTCACCGAGGGCATCGTCGGCCGCCGCGACAGGAAGTTCTCTTTCTACGCCTCACGCCGCCGCGCTCCGCCCACGCGGTTCTGACTCGACTTGCGCATGAGCTCCTCGTTCAGCCGGTGGTGCTTCTTGGCGATGCGGTCGATCACCACGTCACGCTCCTTCAGCAGCCGAATGCGGTCCTCCTCCTCCTCCTCCAGCTCCTCCAGACGGCGGTTCACGTCCGCCAACTCCTTCTCCAGCGCCACGCGCTTCGCCTCGATCTCCCCGTACATCCGGTTGCGCGCCTTCGACAGCTCCTCCTATGCCTCACGCCGCTTCGCCACCTCCACCTCCACGTTCTTCAGCTCCGTCTCCAGCTGGTCTTTCTTCAGCTTCAAGTCGCCCTGAAGGCGGATCGTGTTCACGCGGTGCACATCCACGGTCAGCATGCGACGTGCCATCAGCGCCGCCAGGTCCTTCTCCGTCGGCACCTTGTTCTCCAGCTCCTTCATCGCCTCCACGCGCTTCTTGCACTCCTACGCCTCATCCCACTCCCGAAATCGGACCGATTTTGTCATGATGCGTTGTTGGTGATGCTCGCGTTCGCTCAGGAAACTGTTGAAGTCCTCCTCCGTCAGCTTGCTGTTCGAGAGACTGTTCAGATCCACCTCCTTCTCGCCGTCGCCGTAGGTGAGCACCAAAATCTGGGGGTGAGTGGGGACACAAATCGGGACCTTGTTTGTCATTACTCCATCCACGAGGTATTCGCGCTGGCACTCCTTCACGTCCAGGATCTGACGGATCAGGTAAATGCGCGACTATGGGTGACGCGGGGGAGCGAGAAGCACATCGCCAATCGTTTCGCGATGAAGGACAAAATCGTTGCGAACAATCTCGTCGAAGAAGGCGTTGGAAAGGTAGGACACCACCTTCTCCCTGGAGAGGAAGATGGTGAGCAGATCCTCGAATTCGATGAGCTCGACCGTTGCTATCCAATGAGCACTTCACCGTAAACACACATTTGCGCTTCTTTGCCGGAGCCTTCTTCGGCTCTCCCTTCTTCTTCTTCTCTGTGTAGGCGTCCTCGTCCTCGTTACTATCGCATCAGTACACCCGTTCAGCCACACTCGTCAATAAAGCTATCACTCTGCTCGTAATCATCCTGGTTATATGCGTAGTCTTCATCTTCCTTCCATTTCTTGCTCTCGGCGACGTCCTCTTGGTCTCCATGGTCTTCCTTTCTTTCGCGTCTACACGTGAGGGAACAAACGCGCTCCCTGCTTTTTGCGGTTCTTCAAACGCTTGATTTCCTCGTCCTTCTCCCTTCTGCTGTAGTATTCGCTGAACATCTCCTCGCGCTGGAGGTCGGAGAGCGACTTCCACTTCTCCTCGGTCAATCCAGGGAGGGGAGGCATCTGCGAGTACTGGTCAAACGTTTCCATGATTTCCTCGTCATCCATGTTTCCCTAGCCCATCAGCGCCGCTCCGCGAAAAGATACTTCGTCCGAGAAGACCTTATCTTCCTTTTCTCTCTCGCTCATCTTGTTTTGTGTGGATGCCTCAGCCGATGCGAGAAAAAATGAAGCAAAAGATGCGCCATCCGGGATTCGAACTCGGGTCTCACGCTTGGGAAGCGTAAATGCTAACCACTACACCAATAGCGCCTCGAAGAAACTGTTATCGATTCAGCTTTTGAGGGTGCGAAACGGTCCGTCTCGACTCATTCACCACTAATCATGGGAAGCGGAGGCAAAACCAAGGGAAAGAGACAGGCTCACTCTGCGAAGAGGTACGGAAAGCGCATGCGCGCTCTGCCGAATCGTATGAAGGATCTGGACCAGATTCAGGTAAGTGTGGTGTTGGTACATCACCTGATAGGATGAACTTAAACTGGACCCGGAAAAGCGTTTGATTGAGTATGATGAAGACTTGCCTGGGTTTGAGCTATTGATTACATTTATGGCGTAGTGGCGGCCAGTTCTATTGCCTGTACTGTGATAAGCACTTCACGACGAAGGAGATTCTCGAGGAGCACTACACGCGCAAGTTTCATAAGAAGAAGTGGACACTTTTATTTGGACTGATGGGTTAGTGTGAAGCGAGCGAACGAGGAGCAGTATACGCAGGCAGAGGCGGAAGCGGGTGCTGGCAAGAGCAAGGAGGTGTACCAACCCATCCAGCGTGATGAGAACGGGAAGCCGATCTAAGTCGTTTAGTTTTCTTTTGTTTGGAACGAACACCCAACCCATTAGTCCTCCTTCTTCTCGTCCTCCGGGGGAATGGAGTCGTTGATGACCGTGGCAAAACTACGCGTCACGTCCACTCGCTTCATCGACTAGTTCACAAAGAGAATGAGAACGGTCGTCATCACTCCAATGATATAGCTAGGACTCATAACAGCAAATCATTTCCTACACGTGGATGTTGTAGTACTTGTAGTAGATGCTCATACCGATAAGAATCCAAACCAACAGCAGGGTAATGTTGAGGGTGATCATCGAGGCCTTGTTCGCTATTGCGTGACCGAAACGGAGAGCCATTCACCACCGGGGGCGAGGAACATTAGAATCATCTTCATGATGAAGGAGCCGTCATCCTTGAGCACTTCGTCCGCCATTCTCGCAGTCCTTTCTTGGAAATGAAGAGAAAAGAGTGCACGTGCAGGGGTTGTTGAATATCAAGGAGAGATGAAACAAAGCGAAAAAGAGAAGAAACTAGTTCTCGGTAAAAACAGGACTGATGATCCGCGACTGCGGGTCGATGCACAGGCGACACACGGCCGATGGCCCTTCAACCCGCAACCGTTTGCAATCATCGCACACCCACTGCTTCGGTTCTTCGACTGGGTGAGGGACACACGCTCTGTGGGCGAAGCCCTTGCACTGGGTACACCGGACCCACGAGTCCGTCACCGCGGGCAGAATGCTCAGACCGCACACAGTGCAGCACGCCAGCTCGTTCCAGGACGGCGACAGGAGCAGACTGCACCGGTCGCAGAAGACGTGACGCGCATCGGCCGCATCTCCGCTAAAGCACTCGCGACAGCAGGGCGCGCCGCAGCCCGCGCAAAACACCTTCTCGTCGAACAGCTCGATGTCCGCCTGGCACTTCCAGCAGAAGCTACGCCTCACCCCCGCGCCACGCCCCCACACGCCCGGCGTCACCGTCATCGGCTTGCCCTTCGCCTTCCCGCGGAACGCCTCCTCCAGCGAGGGCACCTCGCGCTTCTCTCCCCTGCGGGGACTGCTGAGCAGCTGCCAGCCCTTCTCGAAGGGCTCCACCGTCCGTCTGTACAGGTCCATCACCTGCTTCTCCGTGGCCGTCTCGGGCAGCGCCGGGACCTTCGCGCGCAGCCTTCGCAACACGAGCGAACCCTTCTTGCGCGTGCGAGTCGCCTTGAAGAGAAGGAAGGGAGTGAGGGCGAGGGCGGCGTACTCGCTGATGATGGAGGCGGGAGACAGCGAGGAACAGATCCAGGCCGTTTGGATGAAGTGCGAAAAGACGTCCGCCTCGATCTCCTCTGGAGATGAATGATGGGCGATGCTCCTACCGTGCATGTTTTGGACCTGATTCTCTGAGAGCGAGGGAATTCGACGCTCTCGGGACTGAAGCAGGTTGGAGATTGTGGACATGAGCGCATTATCCTCACCCACCTTTCGGTTGAGCGGCTTCTCCTACGGATGAAACGAGAAAGGGACGCGCACCTCAGGCATATCACAGGAGTAGGGAGTGCCGTCATCTCCGCACGTCCAGCGATACGGCTGCTTTCCCACCACCTCCACGCGCCTCCACTTCAGACAGCGGTCGCACTGCTTCCACACTTCCCTCGGCGTGGCTTCCCAGTCCTTGGATGGGTCGGCGCACTTGGCTTTGGCGACAAGCTTTTCAAATTTCGTTCTCAAGTCGATAGCCATTTTGCGGATTCCTCTGGAGCGCGTTCCCTTGTTGAATAGCAGACAATTCGAGAAGATGAGGCGAATCTACGAATGAATGAGCGAATCGCTCTGCTACATCGTCGAACACTTGCTGCGAGGACTCGTACTCCTTGTTCTCCAGCTTGTTCTGAATTGTCACAACCAGCAGGAATCGCACTACCGTGATGGTCTCAAAGTCCATGGGGTTCTTGATGACGTCGAAGTAGGTGGGACATCCGAGCGCAATGGGATCAACCGGATTGAGAAATGGATAGGCGTTCTCATCCCTCATCAACGCCTTGACAATAGCGGTGCATTCTTCCTCCTCCGATTTCTCCATTGTCGCGGGTCGAGAATGAAGCCCCCACGCCCTTGGTACAACAAACACAGGACCCGACAGTGTTATTCGTCGAAGTAGTGCTCCAGAGCGCCGATGTCTATCGAGTGAAGGACCCAACTCGCACCTACTCTCCTTTTCGAGGGAAGTCCTGCGCTTGAAAGCGGAAGGCGACAGCGTCACTTCCGTGAGGTTTGCCATATCTACTCCTAATCCATCCTTAGCACCCAACACCCTTGAGGATCAGATGGCGAGGATTGACAAAGGAACGACTTTTCTTCGCATCCACTGTAGTAAGCGAGGTGAGCATCGGCATGTCTACGGATCATCGTCCAGGATGGCACGCACTCCGCATCACCAACTCCGTCTCGTCGTCGTCTTCAAAGGCGAACGCACCGGCGCCGAGTTGGATGGACGTCAGTCGATTCAAGTCTGCGATTCACCCTTCGCGCAATCACACACTCTCAAACGCCACACGCGAACACTCCGCGAAGGAGTCTCCGCCGAAGAGGAGCGAAGTCAGCTTCGACAAGTCGAACCATCACCACCACCGCACACACCTACTCTCCAGCTGCAGATCCGCCTTGCCGAAGCAGCCGTTCTCGTCCGTCAGCTCGCCCATCGCCAGCACCTCCAAACTGTCCACCTCCTCCACCACACACTCCGAGAAGGACGCGAAGGACCCGCTTCCGATCCGCACCTCCTTCACGCTCTCGCACGCCTTCAGACCAAAGCGACCCTCCTGCTTCGCGAAGCTCGCCGCGCCGATCTCCACGCTCTCTAGCGCCGGCAGCTTCTCCAGCACCACCTCGTGCGCCCACGGGAAGGACTTGCCGCCAACGCGCAGCGCGCGCAGGCGCGGGTTGTTCCGGACGGAGAGCGAGGCGGCGCTCTGGAAGGACTGGTCGCCCAGCGCCAGCTCCGCCAGCGCGGGACAGTCCTCCACGGCGAACGCCTTGCACTTCTCACAGACGTCGCCCTCCATCACCACGCGCTCCAGACGCGGCAGGCCGGCGAAGGAGAGGCGCTCAGTGCCACCGAAGCAGGAGAAGTCGGTGTGGAAGAGGCGGAGACTGTCCAGGTTCTCCAGCGCCTCGATGCGGAACTTGCGGAAGGAGTGGGAGCCGACAGAGAGCTCCTCCAGCCGCGGGCAGTCGCGCAGCGCGAAGGGCCCCGCCTTCCCGAGGAAGGCCATCTTGCCCACCGTGAGGTTCTTCAGACTGGGCAGGCCGCTCAGCTCGAAGGCGTCGGCGTCGTCGAAGCAGTTGTCGCCGATGGCGATGGTCTCCAGCGCCGGCGCGTCGTGAAGAGAGAAGGTGTAGTGGCTCATGGCGAAGGCGTTGATGGTGATCTCCTTCAGCGCGGGGCAGTCGCTCACAGTGAAGGAGCCCAGCGCCGTGAAGCTGCTCGCGTCCACGAACAGGCTGCGCAGGCGCGGGAAGCCCACCAGTGCCAGGTGGAGGTTGGCGCGGAAGCAGTTGCGGCCGACGGTGATCTTCGTCAGCGCGGGCAGCGCCTCCAGCTGCAGCTTGAAGTTCTCGAAGGCGCTGTCGCCGGCGGCGAAGGTCTCGAGGCGCGAGCAGTTGGCGAGGGTCAGCACGCCATGGCTCTTGGCGAAGCTGTTGTGATCCACGCGCAGCGACACCAGCGCGGGCAGGTCCACCACCTCCAGCGCCTCCGCCTCCACGAAGCTGCCGTAGCCGATCGAAACCGTCTCCAGCGCGGGCAGTGCACGCAGTTCCAACGCGTGGGCGTGGGCGAAGGCGCGCGGGAACAGCACCAGCTCCTTCACGCGCGGACACTCCGCCAGCGCCAGCACGCCGTCCTTGTCCTCGAAGCTCCCCGTGCCCACCGCCACGCCCTCCAGCGCCGCCAGCCGCGTCAGGTTCAGTCCTTCCGTCTGCTTGAAGCAGCTCGCGCCCACCTCCAGCGCCGCCAGCGCCGGCAGGTCCGTCAGCTCCGCCGCCTGGAAGACGTTAAAGGCGGAGTCGCCGATCGCCAACATCTCCAGCTGCGCGCAGGCCGCCAGGCGGAAGTGGCCCTTCTTCTTCCAGAAGCTGAACTCGCCGACGGCCAGTTTCTTCAGCGCGGGAAGGTCCGCCACCTCCACCGCCTCCGTGTTCTGGAAGCACGCGCCGCCCAGCTCCAGCGTCTCCAGCGCGGGGTTGGCCGCCACGTCGAACTTCGCGAAGGCGGCAAAGGCGCCCTTGCCCAGCACCACCTCCTTCAGCGCGGGGTTTGCCGCCACGCGGAACCCGCCCTCCTTCAGCGCGAAACTGTCCGCACCCACGGCCACGGTCGCCAGCTTGGGGAGGCCCTCCAGGACGAAGCGATCCGCGTTCTTGAAGCAGTCAGAGCCGATAGTCAGTGTGTGCAGCGCGGGGGTGTTCGTTCGGTTGAGAGTCGCGAAGAACTGGAAGGAATTCGCACCCACCTCCAGCTCCGCCAGCGCCTCGCAGTCCGTCAGGAAGAGGTCGCCCTCCCTGGCGCTGAAGCTGCTGCGGCCCACGCGAAGCGAGGCGAGGGAAGGCAGATTGTGAAGATCCAGCTCCTTCACCTCCGTAAAGCAGTCCGAGCCGATGGCGATCTTCTCCAGCGAGGGAAGAACGTCCAATTCGATGTGTCTGGAGGAGCGGAAGGCTCCATCGTCGATAGTCAACTCCTTCAAGAGACCGCAGTCCTCGATGCGGAGATTACTGTTCTGCGCACCGAAACTGCCCTTTCCAATCGTCACACTGCGGAGAGAGGGCATTCGATTGATCCTCACCTTCGGAACCGCGGAGAAGGAAGAGGAACCGATGGAGAGTCGTTGCAGCTTCTTAAATGCACCAAAATCCAGGACAGTGGAATTGACGTCATTACAGCGATGAGCCGGAATGGCCAGTTCCTCCATGTTCCTCGAGAGGGCCACATCACTCAGACACTGTTTCAATGCAGCAAAGGTGGCCTTCTCCTCAGGAGAGAGCGGAGTGTCGATGGACGATATGCAGAAGTACACACAGAAGAGGACAAGTCCAAGGATGCAGGTAAACGAAATGCACTTCCACATCTTCCTCGATTGGTAGTCAACCCCTTTTCCAACGGAAGGACAATCCTCGGTGAGAGGTACTTTCTCCACAGGCACGCTCTCCTTGTTTCTACGGCTCATTCGCCCCGTACCACCACTACGCATCGTCGGTGTGAGGAGCTGCGGCGTACACGTCAACGGTAGAAGAATTGCTCATCAGCGAACAATAGTCTGTGCGCATTGGACTCCCATTCCTTTTTCCTACCAAGATGCTCTGCAATTCTCACAGCGTGATTCGGTATTCAGTATCCGTGCTCCTTTATCCCGTCATAGAAAAGTGGCGCCACTCACGCGTCTCTTCTCGAGGGGTGTTTCCACTTTTGTTCCCAGCAACCATCCTCGTCGCAGCGTGCTGTACATGCCCGGATCCAATGCGAGAGCGATGGAGAAGGGAAAGAAGATTCCGGCTGATGGACTGATTCTCGATCTCGAAGATGCCGTGGCCATCAATGCAAAGGTATACAACACGAATCATGGTGTTATTTTCCGTATAGGCCGAAGCCAGAAAGATGGTGAATGAGCAGGTGAGAAAGGGAGGCTACGGGCTGCGCGAGATTTGCGTGCGCATCAACAGCCTGGAAACCCCATGGGGAGAGGACGATCTTCGCTGCGTGGCGACCTCTGGCTGCAACGCGATCGCTCTGCCCAAGGTCGAAAGCGCGGAGCAGGTGGTCGTCGTTTCCGGTGTTGATGGGTAGATTCTGAAGGTGGACCGCATCATGAAGGAGTGCGGAGCCGATCCCAAAACGGTGCTCATCGTCACACTCGATGAGGTGTAGGAGATTTGGAGTTTGATCGAGACGCCCCGCGGCATTCTCAATGCCGATGAGATCTGCGGCTGCCTTCCTCGCAACACGTGCATCATCATGGGTACGAGCGACCTGTCAAAGGAGCTGAACGTGCACTCGCGCCGCGCCCTGCAGACGGCTCTGCAGCTGGTGATTCTGGCTGCGAAGAAGTACAACAAGGTGGTTTTGGATGGCGTGTACCTGAACGTGCGCGATCTCGTCGGATTCGAGAAGGAGTGCATCGAGGTGCGCATTTAGCATACAAATGACCTGTAGGGCAAGGAGTTCGGATTCGATGGCAAGACCCTGATTCACCCCACCACTGTGGACATCACGAATCGCGTGTTCGCGCCTACAGCGACGGAGGTGGAGGATGCAAAGAACATCATCAAGTGCTTCAAGGAGGCGGAGGCCTCTGGAAAGGGCGTCGTGACGTACAAGGGCAAGCTGGTGGAGAATCTCCACGTGGTCATGGCCGAGAAGATCGTGCAGCAGAACGAGCTGATCGAGAAGATGAAGCAGAACTGAGTTTAGCGCGTGTTTGTTGGTGACGTTCGACTATAGATCTCTTTCTTCCCGATGTTTCGTAGTGTGATTGCACGCTCGATACCTCTTCTTTCCAAATCGACGAGCACTTACGTTATGGGAAACCCGCTGGTGGCTTCCTTCTCTGCGGCGCGTATTCTTCTTTTCGCCCCGTTTACGTGTAGGAAAGAGGACGGCCCCGGGAGTGCATACGGTGAACAAGGAATCGGCGCCCAATCGTGTGGAATGGAGGTGTTGGTGACATGTAGATGGTACTTCTGGAAGCGCGAGTGCTGCGAGCATGAAGGGAACAAAGCAAACGGTGGCAGACATCCTGAAGGACATCGACATGACTTCTTCGGAATTATCAACGACGGAGGCGAAGAAGCTGCAGGAACTGGACAAAATTCTCTCGGAGAGCCCGGATCTGAAGAACCTGTCGATGGACGAGATCATCGGCATGCTGAACATATCGGAGGAGGACAAGAAGCAGCTGGCGTCCCAGGTGAACGACATCCTGAAGTCTGGAGACTTGGACATGAAGGATGCGGAACTGCGCAAGAAGTTCCCCGCAATGGACCCCACGATCGAGAACATCATGAACGACCTGGAGAAGGAGTTTGCAAATGCCCCCGGCGTGAGAGAGGAGTTCCAGAACTGGATTGCGTCCACGCAGCAGAAGCTGGGCATGAACTTGGAGAAGATGGAGAACATGACCACGGAGGAGATCGACAGTCTGGCCCTCCCGCCTCCGAGAGTGAAGGAGATCCTTGACCGCATCATTCCCGACACGGACAAGTTCAACTCGTTGAACCTGGACGAGGGCATGAGCCTGAACATGGACTTTGGCGGAAAGGGAGAGGAGAAGAAGGAAGAGGAGGAGGATGGAGACGAGCCGATTGAGGTGGAGGAGATTAAGATTCGATGAGTTGACTGTTTGTTTTAAAGGAGGTGTTGCTGCTGTGAAACCACACTTGCACTCCTGTTGTCATTCCACACTTGCACTCCTGCTGAGGATTAACACTGCGCAATCGACGCAGGATGCCCTTTCTCGTTCCGTTCGTGTTCGCATTCCCGCTTGCTTCGTTCATGCGTAGTCTCCTCCTTTCTCTCGCGTACTGCAAATTCTGGGAGAATGAAGACGGTCTGCCCTCGAAGGTGTTCCAGAACTCGTATCCCCTGTCTCCCTGGGGAAATCGTTTGACTTTGGGTATTTCACCTCACACGCAGCGATAAGCATAAATACAGCAGACATCGCCTACGGCTACATCCTATACAATTTCAAAGACCTGAATCCCAACGATAAGGAGGTTCGGAAGGTGCTCGAGAAGGTATGGAAGGGAATTTGCGGCAAGAAGACAATGCTGGTCCAGTCTCCACGTGCGTTACCTGCATCGGAGTGAGGCGTAGTGAATACCTCTTGGTCGAACATGAAGCAGAAGGACATCATCGTACAGTTCGCTCGGTCCCAACTCAATTCGATTGTCACGCGTAGTTCGCAGGAGTTGCGCTACACGACGGATGGCGTGAACTGGGCCAAGATGCGCTCCTTTGCCACGGGCGAGATCGAGAACGTGGTGATGGGAACGAACTACTACATCCAGTTCACCGCGACGGACAACCACAGTGCTCGTCGCGCCATGCCTCAATCCTAGACGTGGTCCTGACCCACAACGTGACCGTGTCGCGAGACCGCTCCAACAACTACTTCCTCTTCCACCACACGTTCGTGCCGTCCGGGTCGCACAAGGACTACCTCGGCGAGATGCACTTCATCACGCACATCGATCGCCTCACGCGCCGCACCACCTTCGTAACCTCTCTCCTCTCCCTCCACGGTAGCTGAAGTCGCTGCGCATCGTGTCCTACAACGCCTGGAACACGATGCCCGCCTCGTGGTTCATCTCGGGCAAGCCGCGATTCGATTGGTACTACAAGCGCATGCGTCTGATGGCAGAATACGTGCGCGAGGCCGATCCCGACATCATCGTCTTCCAGGAGATCCGCTACGACGAAACGTTGGGGAATCCCACGCACCGGTTCCAGCTTCAGCATTTGGCGGAGTTGCTGCCGGCATATCAATATGCCTTCCAGGTGGGTGTTGGGAGCGAGCGTGACAACCAGCCCGCGAACATGTACGTGGAGCGCGGCGCACGTGTGGAGGAGGGCGTGGCGATCTTCTCGAAGTTCCCGATCGCGAAGCAGGACTACATCATTCTGAGCCGCGACTTCGCGGACAAGGACGACAACCACCAGCGCGTGGTGCTCCACGCCACCCTCTCCGTGCCCTTCCTCGGGCCCGTGCACGTCTACGGCACGCACCTCTCGCTGTCGGAGCGCGCGCGCGACCGGTGAGGGGAGAGTGTGGGGTTGACGCGCAGAACGGTGGTGGAATTGGCCGCGTTTATTGACAAGAACGGCGAGAACGGGTTCTCCGTGTTCTGCGGAGACTTGAACGCCGAGCCCGACACGCGCGCCATTCGCTACTTGATTGTTTGGATGGGCGGAGAGAGTGATGCATAGGGGCTGGGAGATCTGGACGGGAAGAAGACGGATTACCGCGATGCCTTTCTGCAGGTGCATCCGGAGCCGGTGCCGCGGTCGTCGAACGAGGGCGTGCGGAGGAAGGCGCTGACGTTCCCGACGGATAATCCCGTGAAGCGCATCGACTACATCATCTACAAGCAGGGGAAGGGAGTTCACGTGAGCGTGCACAACTCGCAGCTGATCGGAATCAAGCCGCTGAAGGGGACGGAGTCGGACGACATCAAGGCGGGCATGATGTCTGAGAAGAGTGCGATTTGGGCGAGCGACCACCGGGGCGTGTTCGCCGATTTTGTGTTCAGTTAAGCGGCTCTTTTTGTGTGTCTGTTTCCTTCAGATTGCGACTCGGAATGAGTGTTCGGACGAGAAGACACATCGGAACCATCCCCCAGACGCTCGAAACGCAGATGAGCGAGGGGAACTACTATGAAGCTCTTCAATTGTACAAGTCTCTCCAATCACGGTGATTCACGCGCGTTGCAGATTGACACGTAGGTACGAAGCCGCGGGCAAGTTTAAGGAGCTGGATGAGCTCTCCTATCACGGAATTGTCAACATGAACAAACACAACCAAGTGGATCGTTCTTCGTCCCTGTAAGAACGTAGACAATATCGGCATATGATCTGGCGATGGGATACTTCAACTCATTGAGAGTTCGTGCGGCAGTGTTCTCCACTGTCATTGGAGGTGCTTCTCCGTCTCTCCCCTCATCCATCAGACCAGTTCGTTTCCATTCTTTCCACTTTCCCTGCGGGAGAGGAGAAGGAAAAGCTCATCGACCTGTTCTCCTCGTAGGGAAGTGCCGATGCGCTGAGGCCTAGGTGGTGCCAGTCGACCGGCAACAGCCTGGTTGGATATCCGAAGCTGGACGAGTTTGCGGCCAAGTATTACCAAAGCGAGAGTATTCCTGCGAAACTGGGTTGAGGCGTAGAGAAGTATGCGAAGGCTGACGAGTATTACCGCGTGAGCGGAAACATGAAGGACTATGCGGAGATGGTGCTGGAGTGGGCCCAGAACGGTTACACGAGCGAGGTCGATCTGTTCATTACTCGTCCCATCTTATGGTGAGGACAGGCGGGGGAGATGATCGAGTAGGCTCGCTTCGAAGCAGAACCTCCGCGACGCCAATGCCTTCTTTGCCTGCATTCGCGGTCATGCAGAACTGGCTGCCACGCTGAATTCTCTGCCTCTGATCCATTTCTGCGATTTCCTGCTCCAAACGCTTTCTGTGAGGATGGCTACGAGGATTCATGCACAGAGGGACGCGGTGCCGGTGTTTAACCTACTGAAGGACAAGTACGCGTCTGAGTTGAAGCGCGACGCGTCCTTCGACAAAGTGGATGTGTGGAACGAGACTGACTTGCAGATGATGACGGAGATTGGCGAGAAGTATTACAACATCCGCCCGCAAGGCAACCTGCTGGAGAATATGATGCGCATGTTTTCTGGAATGTAGTAATTGCGTGTTGTTTCCACACACTTTTCGTTGTCGCATTTTCACAGGCCAGTCATGAAGACGAGCGAAGTCGTGAAGCGTTTGTACGTCAATACACTTATGCTTGCTCCAATGGTTCGAATGGTAGGGAACTGTGCTTTCTGTACTTGATTCTCATCGTTTCCAGAATAGTTACCCGTTCCGACTCCTGTGTCGCAATAATGGCTGCAACACCGTCTTTTCCGAAGAAATTGTTGCGATGCGTCTGGTGACATGCAAGCGAAAGATAAACTGTACTCATTTGAATGCGTGTTGAGAATAGCCGTCTTGGGCACGATCGAGTACTACGACAACAAGAACGCGCTCGTGTTCCAAACCACTGCGGATGAGAAGGAGCATCTCGTTCTTCAACTCGGCGTGCCTACTCCCGAATTGGCTGTTCAGGCTGCGAAGATCGTGTACCTTTCGTTCGTTTTGCTTTAGTTACAGGGAGCAGGATGTATCGGCGATTGATATCAATATGGGCTGTCCCAAGCAGTTCTCCATCCAGGGAAACATGGGTGCCAGTTTGCTGAAAACGCCCGACGTTGCTTACAACGTAAGTGATATGGTTGATTGCTCACATAGATTGTCAAAACCCTTTCGTCCTCCATTTCGCTCCCCGTTTCCTGCAAGATCCGTTTGCTCGATGGCCCCGTGGAGAACACAGTAACGAGAATTGAAGAGAGTGAAGGATAGATTGATTTCATGAAGCATCTCATCGATTCCGGAGCAGCTGCCATTACACTTCATCTCCGCTACACGGACGACCGTCCCCGTGTTCCGTGCCACAAGGAACTGTTCCCGACCATCCTGGCTGCCATGAAGGAGTATGCTCCGGATGTCCCAATTTGCTACAACGGAGACGTCTTCTCGGACAAGGACGTGAAGGAGCTTCGAGAGCGCTACCCCGGAGTTGGACTGATGATTGGAAGAGGCGCGATTCTCAACATGGGCGTGTTCAGCGGCAAGGAGACGAAGTACGAGGATTCCAACCGAGACTTTGTCCGCTTGTCCGCACAGTACAACAACTGCTTTGCCAACGTGAAGTACACCGCCTTCCGGGTCATTACGGAGGGAAACCACCAATCCACTCCAGAAGGCACGATTGTGCACAATGCACATGACTGGGAAACGCTGGGCTCTGTATACGGGATTGGAGAGGAGTGCATTTCCATCTTAAAGGGTCTGAAGGAGAAGGGTCTCGAAGTCGATGACAACCTAACGATCGAGAATGCCGGGAAGCACAGGAAGAGCAAGAAGAGGGAGAGGAAGCCGTCCGAGAGCGAATGAGGATTCCCTCCATCTGGGAACGGGTTGTACACTTTTTGATTTCGATGTCGTTTTTTGGAAAGTAAACAATGCACGGCGAAATGACGGAACAGGAAGGATACGACTCCGCGCCCCTTTTCCTTCAGCTTCTCTGAAAAGAAGCTATCGCAGAGTGGCCAGTGCAGGGAGTGATTACGAAGTAGAATCAGCAAAGCCGTCCTTTCTCAAACTGCCTGCAGAAGAAGCGCCTCCCCAAGTGGTGAGTAACACATTCCCCGTGAAAGCAGTTGCGCCGGAGAAGAGGCTGAAGCTGGAGAAGAGCGATCCGCTTGGATCCTTGGAGGGAGCAATGCCGCCGCCTCCCCCAAAAGAGACGCCAGTGGGCGGGCAAACATCTCTCGTAAAGACGATTCAAAGTGAAGTGGAAGAAAAGCTGGACAGGCAGAAGCAGGAGAATCGAGACATCATGGATACTGTCACTGCAGTTGTGAACTCTTATGATGATAAGTAGACGGCCAGCGCCCCGTTATCAGCAGAACAGCAACAGCAGAATGAACACTTCGACGAGACCGTTTCCGATATGTACCCTCGCATTTGACCTATAACAAGCAGCCGCATGTTTTCCAAAACATGGGAGGACTATTGCGTGGACACCATGGAGTCTCTCCTCGACATCGATGGTAGTGCTTCCGATGTGCTGACACGCTAGTGGAGCTCTCTGTCATCGAAAACCAGCTTCTCTTCACGCTGGACAACTCCGTGGATAGAAAGTTGGAATTGTTTAAGAAGACGATCGATATGAATGCCCTATCGACAAAACTGAGCACGGTGGAGAGTCAAGAGACATCGGCAAAGCCAACCCAGTAGACCGTTTGGTTGTTTGTTTTGACATGCTATCACTCACAACGCTGTATTATTGGAGAGAAGCGGGAGAGACAACCAAATCGAGACTCTTTTTGTCACAAGTTGGATGAGGATTATCTACAAGCGAGGACATTGTGGAGTGAGATTGTGCATTCATTCCACTTACTAAGCGTTGAAGGATTGATCCTGTGGTATTTGCGGGGAGAAAATGCAGCTGTGTGATCTCGAGGACCTGTACAGCAAATTTGATATAATCAAAATGTTGCGAATCGGAAGTACAAAGAAACCCAGTTTCTCGTGCTCCGATACGATGAGCTTTCCGGGATCGGAGTGGATACTGCTTTCTTTCACTCATCCATAGTGGAGATATCCAGTACGAAAAGACGAATATAGAAATGCAGGGGCAGGTGACTCCTGGGCTGAATACAGAGGTGGTGGAATCCACGCAGCCGGATCGCGTGTCAAACCACGCCAGTGCATCGGAATCATCGGCATTGCGTGCTTCTGGAGGCATATCTTCTTCCGACAGTGTTGGTGATCGTCGCGTCCTCGTAATCTATAGAAGGCACAGAATTCGGACGATCCAGCGAGTAAGAAATCGAGTAATGTGGATACAGCGTTGGAATCGAAGGAAGAGGATAAGCCGGCCAATCCGTCCGATGGCAGTTTTGAGTTGTTGCCATCGAGATTGTTCACTTTTAGTGGACCGCTGACGAAGTGTCTGGAGGAGGACGATGAGATCCTCTACGACGCCGATCGATTCGTTCCGAACGGGACGACGATCCGCATCAAAGTGTACCTGCCCAACAAGAAGCCGCTGTTCGTGGTGGTGAAGAAGGACGCCACGGTGCAGGACACGATCGAGATGACGATCCGCAAATCGAACGCGTTGGCGGCTGCCTTCCGGAAGGAGTACACTAAGCGCAAGGCCGCTGCCGAGAAGACCCTCCAGCAGGAGAAGGAGCAGGAGGTGTCCGCCGACGCTCACTCGCCCCCACTGGAGTGCGCGCCGTTGGACCCATCATTGGACCCGTCATTGGACCCATCATTGGACCCATCATTGGATCGACCGTTGGATCGACCGCCGTCGCCACGGCATGACAGCCTGGACGAGCTGAAGGACCTACTGAACGGCGAGCCGTTCGCGTCGGAGTTCGAGGCGGGCGGCGCGAAGAGCAAGGTGAGCGTGCGCGTGGACGACATCAAGGGCGTGGACGCGATGCCGCTGCTGACGGACAGCATGGCATACGAGCTGCGCATGGCGGTGGGTGACGGCGAGTGCGACATGGACTTCCCTGGTGGGTGTGGCGCGGCGGTGTGACGGACAGCGCTGGAGCGTGGCGGCATGGTGATGAACTTCCTGGAGGACGAGTCGGAGGGCTTCTGCGTGGTGCCCGTGCCGGACTACCAGCCGCGGTGTGGGTGCAGGAGAAGGGCGTGAGGCATAGCGGCGACGCCGACGTCGATGGACCAGAGCGTGGACATCCGGCTGATGTTCGACGAGAAGGTGTTCAACCTGAACATGCCGGCCACCTCCACCTGCCGGCAGCTGCTCAACGAGGCACGCCACCTGCTGTACCCCGGGCGCGTGTATGAGCTGACGGTGGCGCCGGAGGACAAGGAGCGGCTGAAGATGATGAGCGACGTGGTGAACGAGAACACGCGGCTCTGCGACATGGACGTTACTTCTTTCCGCATTCGCCTGAGTGGGCGTGCCTGGTTCGGATCACTCACAGAGCACTTTTACGACGGGCCGAAGGTGGCGTCGTGTCCCACGTACTCCTACAACCTGGACAACAGCGCCTACGACGACGGCGTGGACCTGACCTCCTACATGTTCACGAACTTCGAGGCGGGCAAGTACAAGGAGTGGCCCGTCGTGTGCGTCACCGCCAAGGGCAAGCGGAGGAAGCGGATCTTCGCCATCGACCGCGACGAGGTATTCGTGTACCCGCTCGGGTCGTTCTCGCGATGTGGAGGGTGCTGCGGCGCGAATCAGACCACCATCTTCATTTCCAACATCTTGGCTATCATCCCGCTGCACGCGCCTCCGGACAGTTTTGAGATCGAGTACGAGGACATCGACTACGACTCGGACGATTCGGACTACGATTCGGAGCAGAATGGCGATGGTGGGAGTGAGCGTGGACTCTGAGTCGTAGACCGCGTGCTGAGACTGCACTTCGAAACAATGACGGTATCCGACTGTTGCGAGATCGTAAACAGAGTGGAGCATTTGATGCGGAACTCGCACTAATTGCGGCATAGGTATGCAGGAAGCCTTTTTTGTGCATTCTCGTGTCTGTTCTATTTGTACTCTTTCTTCTTTCGCTGTTTTTTGATTCGACCCAAATCGGTCCGTATCCTGGAATCGAGGCTGACAAGCAGAAAGCCGCTCGATTCAATGCAGTCCAGAGCACCACGTCGTAGGATTGTGGTGGCAGTCGCCCTGATGGATTAGGCAACCGAAAGAGACGCAATCCAGTTGAGAAAGCGATTCTCCTCTTTGCTATCGTATTTTTCGTCTTCATCATCGTTGGAATTTGCTCGCTTCTGTACATCATTCTGTTCACCGAGGTGAATACGGAGATGTCCTCGACCAAGTGGGCGTTCGCTCTTTCTCCTTCACTCGCAGATATTCGGACGCTGCCTCTCCGCAGAGGAACACGATGGATATTCGGACGGCCCTTTCCTCCTACCCCACGTTCTTGTCGGTCGGCTGTACTGACGGATAGGAGAGGAGTGTCATTCGACGGAAAGAAGCAGATCAGCGTCGTTATGAAGGACAACAGCCTGGTTCACACAGTTGTCGCGGTTTTCCTGAATGAGCGGTAGATAGCCTTCTGGGCCCGCATGAAGGACGTCGTGTCGAAGGGAAAGAGAACGGTCCTTTCAACGTTTGGGGCTCCCTGCTGCGAGCGCTGCAGTACGAAATCGCGTGGCATTTCCATCTCCTTGGAAGTGAACGAGAATGCGGATTCGTACGCCTTTTCCGTCCCGTTCATTCTAGCCTGCTGACGGTTCGTTACCAGAGCAAGCGCAAATCGTGCGATTCCTTCACGGTGGAAGTGGTGGAAAGGTAGTCAAGACTGTATGGAGTCACGCAATAGTCTCACGCGCTGGAACCACTTCGCCATTGTCTTCCATGATCTGGGTGGGGTCTCTGACGCAGCGTAACGCACAGAGTGCGACGAGCACACGGGCATCTGCAAGACGGAGATCCTCTTCTACCTGAACGGCGCGTACCAGGACAAGAAGGTCACCTCCTTCCTGCGTTCCAGCACCAATCTCCTGCGCCAGTCGTCGCTTCTCGTCGGCAGCGATGCCGCGGGAATCAACCCCTTCGTGGGCGACCTCTCCTCCATCGCCGTAGCCGCCCGCCGCTGGCGTGACGCGTAGCTGTTCTCGTCCTCGCTGTCGGAGAAGAGCGTGAGTCGACTGAGCTACACGCGAGCCATCTCGCGCGAGGTGCTGGACGAGGTGGTGGTGGTGCTGAGTCTGCACCGGGAGAAGATGGAGGCGATGAGCGAGCGGGAGAGCGAGCCGGTGGCGATGATTCCCATCAGCCAGGAGGAGACGGAGAAGGTGGTGAAGGAACTGGTGCGCACGAGTTTGGGTGGTGAGGCGTAGAAGGAGCAGGCGGAGGAGGACACGGTAATGGAGAGCGAGGAGGAGGTGCAGTTCTCGTCCAAGCGCAAGGCGAAGGCGGAGGCGGAGAGCGCGGAGGTGCCGCTGGTGCCGAGCAAGCCGATGAAAGACTTTGAGGGCAACACCATCGTGATGATCGATGGTGGGTGCGGATGGGAGGCGTGAGGCGCAGACCGCACGACGGCAAGTCGGTACGTGAAAATGAACGAGCTGGACCTGTTCCAGCTGTCGCTGACGAAGAAGTCGCCGCAGTTTCTGAAGAGCGGCGGGTACCACTTCAAGGTGCCGGAGCGCGTGAAGGGCCAGTGGGCGGAGCTGAACGCGAACCGCACGAAAGAGGTGGTGGCGGCGATGGCGCACTTCTGGAAGAAGTGAGTGCGCGTTGGATGCGTGAGGCGCAGCTATGAGGAGTTTGCGTGGGGCGCGGACGAGGTGCGGCCGCTGTCGAAGACGGGCGTGAACAACAACGGGCACGTAGGCATGACGCTGGTGGACAGCCTGGACACGCTGCTGTTGATGAATATGACGGCGGAGTACGCGCGCGCCGTGGAGTGGATCGCGAAGGAGTTCAAGCTGGACAGCAGGGACGAGGTGAGTGTGTTCGAGTACAGCGTGCACCTGCTGGGCGGGTTGCTGAGCGCCTATGAGATGGCGAAGGACGTGATCCTGCTGGAGAAGGCGGCGGAGGTGGGCGACTTGCTGCTGCAGGCGTTCGACAAGACCAGCGTGTTCCCCGCGGTGAAGGCGGTGGGCGCGACTGACGCGTAGCCGATGGTGGTGCCGCACCTGAACAAGGCGGAGCAGGGCAAGGGCAAGGTGTACCTGGCGGAGATCGGGTGCTTGGCGCTCGAGTTCAAGTGCGTGCGGAGCGGGCGTTTCACTGCTAGTCACCTGACGAAGCTGACGCACAACACGAAGTACGCGAAGGTGATCACGACGCTGTACGACGCGTTTTTCGGCCTGGAGACGATGAACGGTCTGTTCCCGGATAGCATATCCTCTTCCCCGCGCGCGGGCGCCTTAACGACAGCTGTCGCGCACGTACGGCGTGGTGATGAAGAAGGAGTACAGTGTGGGCGAGGCGACGGGCGTGTTCTACGAGTACCTGTTGAAGAGCTTCGTGCAGAGCGGCAACACGGACATGGTGGGTGGTGTGATGGTGTGATTGTGCTCATGCGGTGTAGCGCCTCAAGAAGCGGTTCGACGAGGTGCTGCAGGGCGTGGACAAGTGGCTGCTGCGCACCAGCTACCATGGCGGCTACACCTACATCGGCTCACTGATCGGCAACCAGTTCTACCCCGAGATGGAGCAGTACACCTGCTCCTTCGCCGCGCTCTACGCGCTCCAGGCCGACCTCTCGCCGCTCTCCTCCGCCTCACATAGCATCCTCAAGAGGGCGCGCGCGCTTGCGTGGGTGCAGAGGGCCGGACTCACGCGCAGGTACACGTGCTACAGCATGTTCACGGAGAAGCCCTCGGGGCTGGCGGCCGACACGGTGCACTTCTCGGAGAACAAGGACTTCGAGACGGGCGCCATCGGGATGGAGTACAAGCTGCGCGGCGAGTTCGCGGAGATGCTGTACCACCTCTACATGGTGACGGAGGACCCGATCTACGTGTAGGCGAAATGGAGGGAAATGTTGGAATAGAGAGTGGGGGTGGGAGGTGTTCACCGTGATGGTGAAGGACTGCAAGACGGAGGGCGGCTTTGCGGTGTACCAGGACGTGAACAATCCGGCGTCGCCTCTGGGAGATGAAACGCCCAGCTACTTCTCTGGGAAAACACTGAAGTACTTCTTCCTTCTTTTCGGCGGTTCATCGCATGTGGATTTCCATAAGACCATTTTTACTGCGGGAGCACACATGCTGCCCATCAGCGAGTGATTTTCAACTGTGAGAAGCGCGAATTATGTGGGGTTGTTTGTTCCGTCACGCCAGCTGCGCCAATCGCCGGCAAACACTCCGCAAATACCAGAAATCACGATTCTTTCAGAAAACCCTCACCCGCGGGAATGGAGACTAGTCGGCGGGCAGCAACACAAGATTAGCCTTGTTCACAGATTCTTTTCTTCCTCACCCATTCGTTTGCATAATGGCTCATACGATTACTGCTGTCCAGGGTATGCGCTGGTCCGTTTTTCTGAGTGATAGGCACCACGCAATCTCTCTTCAAGATCAACCGTGCCATTCTTTCCGTGTCGGATAAGACCGGACTGGTCGACCTTGCCAAGTTCCTCGAGTCCTACGGAGTCGAGATTCTCTCCACGGGTGGCACTGCCAAGGCCATGAGAGACGCTGGCGTGAAGGTGATGGATGTTTCGGAGTACACCGGAGCCCCTGAGATGATGGACGGAAGAGTGAAGACCCTGCACCCCAAGGTGGCGATCATTGTTCGTTGTGATGGGTAGGTGCACGGAGGAATCCTCGCCGTGAGAGGCAACGCCAAGCACGAGCAGGACATGAAGGACAACGGCATCAAGATGATCGACCTCGTGGTGCTGAATCTCTACGCCTTCGAGGACACCGTGGCGAAGGGCTACAACTTCGAGACTTGCATCGAGAACATCGATATTGGCGGTCCTTCCATGCTGCGTTCTTCCGCCAAGAACCACGCCGCCGTGGTCATCTGCTCCTCTCCCGCTCAGTACCCTGCTCTGATGGAGGAGATGAAGACACACGATGGCTGCACCACCATCGAGCTGCGCCGCCGCTTCGCCGCGGAGGCCTTCGCCCTCTCCGCCAAGTACGACGCGGCCATCAGCTCCTGGTTCGCCAAGCAGCTGAACCCCGAGCAGAAGACGGACGTAATCGTGACCCGTCCCTACCTGCCCGTGCGCGAGCTGAAGTACGGCGTGAACCCGCACCAGAAGCCCGCCGGTCTGTACCGCCATCTGAGTGGGCGCGCACCGAGTCCATAACGCGTAGACGGTGAGCTGCCCTTCGAGATCGTGCACGGCAACCCCGGCTACATCAACCTGTGCGACGCGCTGAACAGCTGGATGCTGGTGAAGGAGGCGCGCCAGGCGCTGGGCGCTCCCGCCGCTGCGTCCTTCAAGCACGTGTCCCCCGCGGGCGCGGCCATCGCTGTGCCGCTGACGGAGGAGGAGATGAAGGCGTACGAGGTGACGGACGCGTCCATGAGCGGCGCGGCGCTGGCGTACCTGCGCGCGCGCAACGCGGACCCGATGTCCTCGTTCGGTGACTTCGCGGCCATCTCGGAGGTGGTGGACGTGCCCGCCGCCAAGTACATCTCGACGTGCATTTCCGATGGTATCATCGCCGCGGGCTACGAGCCGGAGGCGCTGGAGATCCTGAAGAAGAAGAAGAACGGGAACTTCATCATTCTGCAGGGCAAGGTGGACTTCGCGATGCCGGCGATGGAGTACCGCGAGCTGCACGGCGCAGTGCTGGCGCAGCGCCACAACGACGTGATCCCGTCGAAGGAGCAGATGACGAACGTGGTGACGGAGAACAAGGAGATCCCCGAGAGCGCGATGAACGACATGGTGCTGGGCAACATCTGCCTGAAGTACACGCAGAGCAACTCCGTGGGCTATGCGCTGAACGGCCAGATGATCGGCGTGGGCGCTGGCCAGCAGAGCCGTATCGACTGCGTGAAGCTGGCTGTGGGCGCGGCGCGGCGGCGTGAGGCGTAGGCGCGCAAGGCGGCGATGTGGTACCTGAGACAGCACCCGAAGGTGCTGGGCCTGCAGTTCAAGAAGGGCGTGAAGAAGCAGGACCGCGTGAACGCGCGCGTGCGCTACATCGAGGGCGACTTCACGGAGGTGGAGTACGAGCAGTGGAAGACGCTGTTCGAGGTGGTGCCCGAGCCGCTGACGCAGGCGGAGAAGGACGAGTTCATCAAGACGATGCACGACGTGGCGCTGGTGTCCGACGCCTTCTTCCCCTTCAGAGACAACATCGATCAGGCCTCTAAGTACGGCGTGAAGTACATTGCTCAGCCTGGTGGCTCCATTCAGGATGCTGGCGTTACTGAAGCTGCCAATTCCTACGGAATGGCCATGGTGCACACCGGACTCCGTCTTTTCCACCATTAAGTCCTCCTTCTGTTTGTTTGCAAAACAGGGGCAGTAGTATACACTCTAATCAGTCTTCTCCTCCTTCTCCTCCTTCTCGGGGGTCTTCTTGAAGAGTTTCATGATTCCGCCGATGATCCACAGCAGCACGTAGGAGCCGAAGAACGCTACACGCGTAAGCACTCCCAATCAGCACGTACAGCAAACCAACATAATCGCGATAGCCTTCCAGTTCCAGGAACCGCACTTCGACGCAAACTTGTAAAGGCGCTCGTCGTTCATTGCCTTGAACAGCTCCATGAACTCAGAAGCCTGCTCGGGGTACGCCTCCTCCAGGAAGGAGACGAACGAAGGGACGTTCGCACTGACGAAGTACAGAAGTCTCCAGTGGCAACGATTCCACATGAACTCCTGAGCAGCAGCCTATACCATTACGACCACAGAGAGCAATCCCTACGACACACTCCTTGTGCTCCTCGCTGCAAGTGTCGGGAAGAGACGTGAAGTACTCCTTCTTGCAAACCGTCATAAGACTGGTCTCGTTGCCGCTCAGAACGCCGTCGATGAACTGTCTGAACTCCTTGTTGGTTTCAGACACGTATCCAGGGCACGCATCACGATACTTGGGGAACCGGAGGGCCTCCTCGGCCTCGCTTCCGAGAACAATACAAGCAAGCAGCAAAGCAACAACAGCACGCATCTTCGTATGTAAGTTTTTCTGATTGATAAGCTCGTGCACAAAATGGTGCGTCCAATAAGCATCGCGAACCAATTCCTCAAGATTCGATGGGAAGCCGGTGAATCAAAACCATTGGCGGCAAACTCAGAAATAACCGTTTAAGCCGATTCTTCGGTATTCAAAGGAGAGATACGACTCCCCCTTCTTCCAAGTGACTCTGTGCAGTCACGTAAAGCAATGAGTCAAAAAGAAGAAAGAAGCACAGGAAGTGAGAATAATAGTGAACTGTGATCCAGGGGTAGAATTCAAAGCCTGTATTTCAAACTTATAGTAACAGAATCGTGTCTATCGCCTAATTCATCCCTTCTCTTTGGCAAATACTTCCGTTGTATTAGTCAAACTATGTCCAGCGAAGCTAAACCCTCTGTACAGGCTTTTGGTCGTAAGGTTAGCATAGGAATGATGAGGAAAATGCCACCAGCGGAAGAACTAACCTTGAGTAGAAGACTGCCATCGCCGTTGCTCACTGCAAGTATGGTCACGGAGTCATCAAGCTCAATGGCCAGCCCATTGACGTGATGCAGCCCGAGTGCATGAGAATGAAGGCTATTGAGCCCGTGCTCCTTCTCGGTGCCGAGCGCTTCGCCAATCTCGATATCCGCATCACTGTGAAGGGTGGTGGTCGCGTTGCTCAGATCTACGGTGAGTTTTCCTAGGGCAGCTGTGATCCATTAGCTATTCGCCAGGCTATTTCTAGAGCCATTGTGGCGTTCTACCAGAAGTGTTAGCCTTCGTTCTATTGGTGTCTTACGCTTAGACGTGGATGAGCAGGCCAAGCGTGAGATCAAGGATATGCTGATCTCCTTCGACCGCTCTCTCATTGCTTCCGGTGTGTCTCTGGGTTTTGTTCTGACACCTAGATCCTCGTCGCACCGAGCCCAAGAAGTACGGAGGCCCATCTGCTCGTGCTCGCTACCAGAAGTCTTACCGATAAACGCTTCTATCCATGGTACAATGGAAGTGGTTATACCAATACTGTTGTTTCTTGAACAAAACGGGTCATCGATACTTCCACCTGATTTGATAGAACAGACAACACGAGGGAATTACCTCGTCT
>ERZ827156.962-NODE-962-length-37323-cov-3.258184_pt1 | contig 37323 bp, 37 predicted proteins | sample MGYA00519919_ERZ827156 | MGnify/ENA primary metagenome ERZ827156 (study PRJEB31778, sample SAMEA3449269) | human gut metagenome | biome: human gut; feature: human-associated habitat; material: faeces | place: United Kingdom | collected 2010/2012 ...
GGCGGCCCGCGCAAATTAGGGCGCGGCCCGTGCGGCGACGCATTTGGGATTGACATCATCACTTAACTTTTGAGCTCGTTTGGTGTGCCGCAGCCGTTTGTGCTGCGGCTGTCCCCTGCGAGACGTCATATTTTTTGGAGTTAGAGATGGCACGAGTGTGTCAAGTCACCGGTAAGGCGCCGATGGTCGGCCATCAGGTCTCGCACGCGAACAACAAGACCAAGCGTCGATTCATGCCGAACCTGCAGTATCGCCGTTTCTGGGTCGAGAGTGAAAACCGTTGGGTCCGCCTGCGTTTGACGACGGCCGGCCTGCGTACGGTCGACAAGATTGGTATTGATGCGGTTCTCGCAGATCTGCGCGCCCGCGGCGAAATCTAATAGGAGATTGAACCATGGCAAAGGGTGCACGCGAAAAGATCAAGATGGAATCGACCGCCGGTACGGGTTACTTCGTCACCACGACGAAGAACAAGAAGACCGCGACGGGCAAGCTCGAACGCAACATGTTCGATCCGAAGGCTCGTAAGCACGTTCTCTTCAAGGAAACGAAGCTTCGTTAATCGGTCGATGCAGCGCTGTGCGAGCGCTGAACATCCCGAAAAACCGACTGTAGTCCTCGTGGCTCGGTCGGTTTTTTCGTATGGGAGAAAGCGGGAAGTGACTCAGAAAGTTGCTTCCCGTTTTTTTCGCGGAAACCGCTCTTCCTATAATCGACGGATGAACTACCGCGCCCTTACGGACGCGGTTTCGAGGGACCGTAGTCCCTCTTTTAGTGTCTGACCGATATTTCGGGCAGACACGGGCCGATTCATGCGGCCCCCATTGGCTTTGAGTTGCTTTTGGAGCCACTCGTCACCCAGTGCTTTTCTGGCAATATTGAGTGCGCTGTTGATGTCGGCATTGATCGCCGTACCGTCGGCAGTACGGTACAACCCGCGCTTTTCTCGATTGCCTGAAAACTTTCCCTTGACCGATTGTTCATCGACTCCGTAGTTCGGCACAACATCGAAATCCAAGGCGTTGGCTTTGGAGGTGTAGCTTTCCTCACGAACAATCACCTTGATGCCGTAAGCCTGTGCCTTGTACTTCACCTTGTCAATGAAGCGGGCATGCGGAATGAAAACAAAATTTTGATTGTTCACCTTACCCAGGTTGCATTCCGTCTTCCATTGCGGGTTCACCGCTTGGCAGACGGTTTGACACCGATGCAAAAACGGGAAGCTCCCGATGAAAAGAGCTTCCCTTCAACCATTTCCGAAGGACGAATTAAGGCATCACAAGGCCGCTGCCGCCCGCAGCGCCCGGAGCCGGCGGAACGCCGAAACCGGGGGTGCCCGGGGTGACGATCTTCGACGCGGCTTCGCGACGCATCTGCTGCATCTTTTCGATCGTGTCCTTCACGCCCTGTTTGGCGGCGTCGCCGTAGAGCTTCACGGCTTCTTCGAGGTTCGCGGCCTTAATTTCAAACGAAATCGGCAGGGGCCCCATCTGGGTCATGATCTGCACTTCGCCCGTGTAGATCGGCGTACGGTTAAGATCTGTCGCGCCGGCGGCCGTCACGGGAGTCAGTACATGAATCACGCCCATCTTGCGGTCGGTGATCAGTTCTTCGCGGTAGAGGTTGGCCGCATCCATTTCGACTTTGAAGTCATCCAACTGTGCCATGGCGCAGGTGTCCTTATCAAAAGAATCGCCGCGCAAAGCTCACCGGCTTCACGCGGCGCGGATTAATGAGATGTCGCTATTTTAGCGATAGACCATCACGGGCACTTTGGAGTGCGTCAGAACCTTCTGGGTTTCGCTGCCGAGCAGGACGGCGGCAAGACCCTTGCGGCCGTGACTTGCCATGAAGACGCAGTCGCAGTTCTTGTCGGCGCACACGTCCATGATGGCTTCCGCGGGCGAGAAGGATTTCACCGAGAGGGTTTCCGTCTTGACGCCAGCTGCTTCCATAATGGCGCGGGCTTCCGCAAGGCGTTCTTCCGCGACGCCTTTGACGCGTTCATCGTAATCGTCGATTGATTCCGGACGGTATTCGGAGAGCGAGGTGTAGCTGTAGGGTTCGATGACCGTAATCAGCACAACGTCGGCCTTCATGGCGGCGGCAAACGTAGCGGCGCCCTTAACGGCATCGAGAGAAAGTTCCGAACCGTCGGTCGGTACAAGAATGTGTTTATACATGACGGAAATCCCGTGGTTGTTCTTCTGACAGCTCTCGACGACTACAGTCGCGAGGTTCACAGTTACTTCAGAGCTTCTGCGACCACCTTATCTCGATCCTTTCGAACAAAGAGTCTGCGAACCGCCACTGACTCGGTTTCACTGGAACTTAACGGAGCTATTCCGCTGAGAGAATGCACTTCATCGGCCCGGCAGAGCAGCGATACTTCATGCTGTTACCTGCCGTGTGCTTACGCTTCCGTCTTTTTAACGCCTCGCACTGTCATTCGTAGGCGTGTTTTCCCATTGTAGTGGATTTTCGGTCAATCATTATGACCGAAAATCTATCAAAAGATCGCGCTGACGTGCCAACGCAACGCATCCAATTGTAAGACGCGACGGAGTTGTTTGGAAAATTATGGGACGGGGAAAACATCGTATCGGCGGAAAATCTGTTGCAGGGAGAAAAAGAACGGCAGGCTTTACAATCCGAGGCCGTTCTTCGGCAGAATGTTGCAACAGCGACTTCTTTGGATGAAAAAATGACGCAAGAAAATAAAGAGTCCGCGCAGAACACCGCGGCTACTTACAAGTTTGACGGTGACTTCCTTTTTGGACGCCATCGTGTGCTGCCGCGATGTGGTTGAGGAAGCCAACAAATCCGGAAAAATCGTGAAGCAGGCGGTCGCGTGGACAGTCAACACGCTGTACGCTGTCTGGGCGAAAAAGGCTGGAACGGCTGCGAAGTTTGAGGCACTCGTGAAGGCGCAGGGGGCGCCCGAGGAGATTCTGAAAATTGTGCACGATCAGCTCGCGCAGTGCGCCGTGCTGCGGGACGTGTGGGCGCCCATCGTGAAGACCGTGAAGATGGGGCGCGGCAATGTGCCGCTGGATGCTTTGGGCGGTGAGTGATTAGCAAATCAAATCAACTGAAAAATAAGGAAAAATAAATGATTAACGAACAAAACGCCCCGGAGGCGAGTACAACGGATTTTGACTTTCACTGGCCGGAATTTGACGACGAAGTGATTCGCGCCCGGGATGCTGTGCAGGAAGTCACCAAAGCCGGCAAAACCGTTAAAGAGGCGACGGCGTGGATACACAACGCGATGTATGACCTTCTTCTGAAGAAAGTCGGCACGGCGAAAATATTCGTAGAAGTCATCAAGGCGTTGGGCGCTCCCGAAGCGACGCAGAAACTTTACCGTGATCAGCTCGCGCAGTGCGCGGTGATGCGTGACGTGTGGGCACCGGTGGTGAAATCGGTGAAGAAGAACTACAACCTCGATGGGTTTACCGAGTATGCCGGAGAAACGCTTGGCGAATGGTGGGGAAAAGAATTGATGGCAAGGAAGACGGCTGTGGTTTTGGCGCTTTTGCGTCAGGCATTGACCGTGGTCTATCGTTCGAAAGAAATCTCATTGAACGAGGCGGTTGAAAAGGATGAGACTTTACCTGAAGAACTTCGCAAGGCGGTTCTTGCCGTCATGAGGTGTTATGAGACTGCCGTCATGGAGCGGGATGCGTGGCTGAGCGATGTGTATGAAGGAGCGGAAGACGACGGATATGAGCCGTTGGCCGATGATGTCTGGGAGCGCTTGTCTTCGGGGCTGACAAAGTTCCAGGCGAACTGTTTTGCTATTAGTTTTCCCAAATTTTTATCAGTTTGGGATCTCTTACGGGACAAAAAGCCAGACGACGATGAGACCGATCAGATGTTGGAGGGGCTGAAGACTCTGGGCGAATTGTTGGAACAGGCGGCACGGGAAAAAAGTTACCCGGATCGAGCGAAGGAAATCAGTGCCATGAGAAAGGCTCTGTCTGACGAAGATTGGAGAGCCGCAGTAAATGCCGAACCGGCAGCTCTCAGCAGAGGCTTCGGACAACTGATACCTTTCGAAAAAGACCTGATGTGGAATGCACTGGTGAGTTGCAATAGAGTCGCAAGGGCATTGAAGGAATTGCCGACATTGGATCAAGCCCGTATCTTGACAGACCTCGGGCTCGACGCCGAAATAATGGACAAGTCAAATCATTTGGTGCTTGCCACTCTGCACGCTATGGAGAACAAAATAGAAGAGCCATGGGCGGTGATGAAGAATCCGGAAGTCCCCCAGGACTGATATCCTGATAGAAAAACGCCTCCGAAGCCCAGAAACCTCGGAGGCGTTTTTATAGGTACGGTGGTTACTTCTTCGGCCGCTTTTTACTCACGAGCCACGTGAAGAACACCGGGACGAAAATCGTTGCAACGAAGGTCGCCGCGATCATCCCGCCGAACACGCCGGTGCCCATGGAGTGACGGGCTGAGGCACCGGCACCGGTTGCAAAGACCAAAGGCAGAATTCCCATCACGAACGCCAACGACGTCATCAGAATCGGACGCAGCCGCAGACGCGCGGCTTCGATGGCGGCATCAAAGGGATTTAAGCCCTCTTCCAATTTCTGCACGGCAAATTCCACGATCAGAATGGCGTTTTTCGCCGAAAGCCCCACCAAGACGAGGAGCCCGATCTGGAAGTAGATGTCGTTTGTGAAGCCGCGTACCCAAAGGGCCAGCAAAGCGCCCAAAACAGCAAAGGGCACTGCTAGGACGACCGCAATCGGAAGAGACCACCGTTCGTAAAGCGCCGCGAGAATGAGGAACACGATGATGAGGCCGAAAGCAAAGGCCGTTACAGAAGAACTCCCGATGCGCTTTTCCTGCCAGGCTTGCCCGATCCATTCGACGGCGTAGCCTTCGGGGAGAAATTGTTGGGCCGTATCTTCCACGATCTCAATGGCTTCGCCGGAACTTACGCCCTGCACGGCGGCGCCGGAGAACTGAGCCGCAAGATACCCGTTCATTCGCGCCAAGGATTCCGGACCCGAAATGCGTTCGACGGTGAGAACGGATGCCAAGGGAATCATTTCTCCCGACGAAGACGAACGCACCCAGCAGTGCCCGATGTCTTCGGGCGTCAGGCGGAAGCGGTCTTCTGCCTGCATCATGACGCGGTAGATACGGCCGTTACGGGTGAAGTTGTTGATGAAGGAACCGGAGAAAAACGCCGTGAGCGTGTCAAAGACGTCTTCGGTTTTGACGCCGAGCCGCATGGCTTTTTCTTCATCGAGATCGACGCGGATCGCGGGTGACTCCGCGCGGATAAAGGAGCGCAGTCCCGTGAGCTCGCGGCGTTCGCCGAGCCGCTCCAGAAAGTCGCGCGTCACGGCCTGCAGCTGCAGCGCATCATCTGACCCGCGCGCCTGAATGTAACCCGCAAAGCCGTTCGTAGAGCCCAAACCTCGGATGGCGGCGGGGGTGGAGGCCGTTGTGACCGATCCTTCGGCAGTGGCACCGATCTTGCGAAGCACCTGAAGAATTTCGTCGGCGGTCTCCGTGCGTTCCTCCCAGGGCTTGAGTTTCAGAATGAAGGTAGCAGCGTTGGGGCGGATATCGCCCCCTTGGCTGTCAAAGCCCGTCATGACGAGAACGCTCGCAAGTCCCGGGAGTTCCTTTGTAATCTTTTCACGCATGGCGTCGCTTTCTGCGCGGGTGCGGACGAAAGAAGCCCCTTCGGGGAGCGTCATCGTCATGCGCAGAATCCCCTGGTCTTCCGTCGGCACGAAACTCGTCGGCGTGTGTTGCAAAAGCTGCCAGGCGCCCACGGTGACGGCGACGAGAATGAGGGCTGAGACGATGCGGAACCGAAGCGCCGTCTTCACGAGCTGCAGGTACCCGTAGGTGAAGCGATCCAACAACCGGTCAAAGTGAGAAAAGAACCAGCCCTTCTTTTTCTCAGCGTCGCCTTCTTTGAGAATGACGGCACAGAGAGACGGTGTCAAGGTGAGCGCCACAAACCCTGAAATCGATACGGAGACGGCAATCGTGATCGCGAACTGCTTATAGAGTTCGCCGGCCATGCCGCCCAAAAACGCGACCGGAATAAAGACGGCGGCAAGCACGAGTACGATCGCCACCAAGGCGGAAGCGACTTCCTTCATGGCTTTCTGTGCGGCTTGCCGCGGGGGAAGTCCTTCCTTCGTCATGAGGCGCTCGACGTTTTCGAGCACCACGATCGCGTCATCCACCACAATGCCGATTGCGAGCGTCATCGCGAAGAGCGTGAGGGTGTTTAACGAAAAACCGAACGCCCAAAGCCCCGCCATGGTGCCGATTAAGGACACGGGGACGGCCAACATCGGAATGAGCGTGGTGCGCCAATTCTGCAGAAAGAGGAAGACGACGAGGAGCACGAGGAGCCCGGCTTCGCCTAAGGTTTTATAAACCTCATTTAGTGAAGCTTTCACAAACACCGTCGTGTCATCCGTGATTTCGTGTTCGACTTTTCCTGCGGGGTAAAGTTTCTCAAGACGCGTGAGTTCTGCTTTCACGGCGTCCGCCGCCGCCATGGCGTTCGCGCCCGACTGCAGATAAACCCCCACCGTGATGGAGGGTTTCCCTTGAAAGACGTTTAAGAACTCGTAACTGCGTTTACCAACCTCGGTGCGGGCGACGTCGCGCAGACGCACGGTATGGCCTTCCGAGTCGGACTTCAAGACAATGCCGCCGAACTCTTCCGGGGTGAGTAACTGTCCCTTCGTACGGGTCGTGTAGAAAAGCTGCTGGGTGTCGGGGGTTGGGGCTGTTCCGATGCGCCCCGCGCCGCGTTCTTGGTTTTTATCCTTGACGGCGCTGCGGATATCGGAGGGCATCAGGCCCATCTGCGCCATCTTGAGCGGATCCATCCAAATGCGCATGGCGGACTGCGTGTTGCCGAAGACCGCCACATCCCCGATGCCGGGAAGGCGCTTTAAGTAATCCACGACGTTTAAAAGGGCGTAGTCCGCGAGCTGCGTCGGGGTGAGAGAACCGTCAGGCGACGTGTAGACAATCGTCATCAGGGAGTCGTTTGTGCGCTTACGTACGTTGACGCCGTTCGTGCGGACGACTTCCGGCAGTCTTCGTTCTGCGGTTCTCACGCGGTTGTTGATTTCGACGACGGCGTCGTTCGCGTTCGTACCCACGTCAAAGACGCACTGAATGCGTACGTCGCCGTTGGCACGGATGCTCGTGGTGTAGTAGATGAGATTTTCGATGCCGGACAACTGATCTTCAATGGGCGCCGCGACCGTACGCGCCAAAGTCTGGGCGTTGGCGCCTTCGTAAGACGTGGAGACCATCACCGAGGGCGGCGTGATGTTGGGGTACTGCGACAGAGGGAGTACCCGCATCGCAATGAAGCCCGCAAGAACGATGAGAATCGACAAGACTGCGGCAAAAATCGGGCGGCGGATGCAGAACTGACTGAGCATGGTAAGCCCCCGCTAGAGCTTCGCGTCGGCGGTGTGATCCGCGGCGGCGTAGGGATTCACTTCCGGCGCGGGGGGAAGGACGACGGGCGTTGCTTTCACGGCCGTGCCGTCTTTGATGCGCTGCAGGTTGCTCACCACCACGGCTTCGCCTTCGGAAAGTCCCGACAAAACGATCCAATCCGAAGACTTCCAGGTCCCCAACTTCACGGTGCGGGCAGACACCTTGCCGTCTTTTTCAATAAAGAGCTGATAGGTGCCGTCGGGTTTTTGCTGAACGGCGCCTTGGGGTACGCGGAAAACGTTTTCCAGCGTCTCACGCGCAAGCTGCACGTGCACATACTGACCGGGGAGAACCTGGCTCTTTTCCGTCAGGCGGGCGCGCAGGGTAAGGGTCGCCGTTTTGGGATCAATTTCTCGGGCGACGTAGTCAAGTTCCCCCGTGAGTTCGTTTCCGGCGGTATCAAAAAGTCGGACGGGGTTCGCGGTCGTGATGCGGCGTCCGGCCGCATCGCTCTCCGAAACCGTGAACGTGACCCGCAGATCATCGGGCTGAGAGAGTGTGGTGAGTACGGTGGAACCCGCCGTCACCCAGCCGCCGACGTTCACCAGCGCACGCCCCGCGGTACCCGCCGTGGGTGCCGTGATGCGGGTGTAGGCAAGATTAAGGCGTGCGGTTGTGAGCGCGGCCTGGGCGGCCTTCACTTGAGAGGCGGAAACGGTGAGCGAACTTTTGGCGTCATCCAAGGCTTTGCGGCTCGAACTCCCGGCCGCGGCGAGCTGGGCCGTGCGTTTCATTTCGCGCTCGGCCTGAGCGTATTCGGCCTGACGCTGCTTTACGGTTGCTTCCGCGGCAGCAAGCGCTGCCTTGTAAGGCGCTTCATCAATCACAAAGAGTGTTGCCCCTGCTTTGACGCTCGTGCCTTCCGCGTAGCTGATGCGGGTAAGGTTGCCCGCGACGCGGCTCACCACGTTGATTTCGGAACGGCCTTCGGCGCGACCGAGCGCTTCGAGCCACATCGGTTCGTCCGACGGGACGGCGGCGATGGTTTTAACGGGAATCGGGGCTTTGGTTGTGGGTTTCGGAGTGTCCTTGCATCCGGCAGTCACTAAGACGACGGCGGAAAAGAGAAGAGCCAGCGTCGCCGAGGGACGGGAAAAAACGTTCAGCATAGCGGTATGTTTTTTTTGAGTGGACGGGGCCGGTGTCTTTGGGCACTCTTTTCCCCAAGATAGCCGACAGTATGGCGCGGCGGGCTTAAGGGGGGACGAAGCGGTGAAGAAAATTAACTTTAATTTACCCGGCGTCGATGGCAAGGCGATCGCCGGAAAAAATAATGAACTGCAAGCTTAATTCCACAACAATCGCGCGATTGAAAAACAGCGCCGTGCGTGAAGAGGGAGACCGCGGAAAGAAATTTCGGCAGCCTCCCAGAAAATCATCAGATGATGTCGGTTGCGCGGTTCAACCACCGCTGCGCCCGCGGTGACAGACGGTTTGTGAGTGCTTCCTTCACCTTGCGGTGATAGTCGTTCACCCACCAGATTTCATAAGGCGTCATCATCGCCGTGGTGATGAGTCGGTAGTCAATCGGGCAGATCGTGAGCGTTTCCATCGTGAGAAACGGCATCATTTCGTCGGGTTCCGCGTCAGCTGCGACGGGCGTAACGAGGTTTTCGATGCGGATGCCCCAGCGGCCTGAGCGGTAAAGCCCCGGTTCGTTGGAAATGACGATCCCTGGGACGAGGCGGGTGTCGTCCGTGGTGGGGCAGCGCGGGCTGATGTGCGCGGGGCCTTCGTGCACCGAGAGGTGGAACCCCACGCCGTGCCCCGTGCCGTGACCGTAGTCGGCGCCGATCGCCCAAATGGGGGCACGCGCTAAGGTGTCCAACTGCGCGGCGTAGGCCCCTTTGGGGAAGCGCGTCGTTGCAATCGCGATGTGGCCGCGCAGTACCGCCGTGAAGTCGCGCTTCATTTCGGGCGTGGGGCGGCCGACCGTCAGCGTACGGGTGACGTCCGTGGTGCCGCCCGTGTACTGGGCGCCGCTGTCCACCAAGAGGACGTTGTCCTGCAGGAGTTCGGCTGCCGTATCTTTTTTCGGCGTGTAATGGGGTTCCGCGGCATTGGGGCCCCAGGCCGCAATCGTCGTGAAGCTCTCGTCAAAGAAATCGGGGCTCTTCGCGCGGGCTTCGTGCAGGAAGTCCGCAACGTCGCTCTCCGTAATCTTCGTGGCGTTGGCGTCACATTCCGCCACCCACGCGAAGGTTTCCGCGAGTGCCACGCCGTCGGTGACCATGGCATTTCGAAGTGCATCCAATTCCGCCGGCGTCTTGCGGCTTTTGAGAATGGTCGTCACTTGCGTGCCGGACACAATCTGAGCGTCTGAGCGGCCGTTTACCACCGCCGCGGCTTTGGCGCAGGTGCGGTACTTGTCAAGAAGCACCGTCCCTTTGATTTTCGACAGTGCGTCAAACGCACTGTCGTAAGGTGCCGTTTGAATTCCGGCGTCAGCAAGGTACTTTTTCACGTCGTCCGTCAATTTCACGTCATCCACAAAGAGCACGGCATCTGTGGGGGTGACGAGTAAGAAACTCACGAAGACCGGGGTGTGGAGCACGTCGGAACCCCGAAGGTTCACCGTCCAGGCGATGTCGTCCAGGCTCGAAAGAAACGTGGCTGCGGCTTTCTTTTCCGCAAGGTTCTGACGGATTTCAGCGAGTTTCTCAGCAACGGGTTTCTGTGCCGACGTGAAGACGCGCACGGGAGCGGTGGAGCGCGCCGGGCGTTCCGGCCAAAGGTGGTCGATCAAATCTTCCGTGTCTTCGACCGTTACGGATTTCGCGGCCATCTCGGTTTCCAAGTGTTCCAGACGTTCCGCGGCGACGGTTGCGAAGTCCACGCCAACGTGAGAGTCGTCTGCGAGATTCATCGCGAGCCATGCCCGCGGCGTCGGCACGTCTTCTTTCCCCGCCTGCATGACGGTGATGCCGGTGCCCGCGGTTTCGCGCGCGGCCTGATCCCAATAGCGGCTGTCCGTCCAGAGAAGGGCTTTGTCCGCCGTCACGATGAGGGTGCCGGCAGACCCCGTGAACCCCGTGAGGTAGCGGCGAAGCGCCCAGTTTTCGGGGAGATATTCACTCATGTGCGGGTCGCCTGTGGTAACGATGAGGGCCGTCAGATCGCGGTCGGTGAGAGCCTGTCGCACGGCGGCGAGGCGTTCGGAAACAGATGTCGGCATAAAGACCTTCTTAACTTCTGGTGTCGTTCCTCTAACAAGTGGGAACGGCGCTTGGGCGTGAGTTTAGAAGAGTTTTTGGCGAGTGAGTGAGGCGGAGAAGAGAAGGTAGAAAAAGAACGTTCAATACAATGACGAACAGTCATATCGCCTGTGGATGATCGCGGTACGAAAAATTCGGTGTTGGTAGGGTGTTGGGGCGTTCACCCGTTGTCGAAGAATGCGTCAGAATGATGGCTTACTCGCAGAAGCCGTTCAACAGATTTGAGCTCGGAATTACGGCGCCGCGGCTACAAAAACGCTGATTCGCGCAGCGGCCGTATTTTCTGAAGAAAAGCGGGCGTTTGTGTGTTGGCAGAGCGCCGACGCCGAGTAGCTGGTCAAAAGAGTTTCCGCAACGTGACGGTCAACGGCATTTCGGCCGCGCCGTTTTCCCGTGTGTCCTGTCCGACGTTGACGGATTCGATGCGCCAGCCCGCGTCATAAAGTTCAATGACGGACGCGGTGATGTGAAGCGCCGGACAATCTAAGGGCAGCGTTTCGAAAGCGTTGCCGACGGAAAGCGGAACGGTTGAAACGCAGGCCAACCGCATGCGGTTCGGGGCGTCGTAAAGCGCCGTGAGATCGGCGCGCGGGGTGGCCGAGATTTCATCGGTTTCGTCCGAATTGGTCGTGGCACAGCCCGTGAGGAGGGCGCCTACAGCAATGGCAGCACAAAGAGCAAGCTTGAATGACATGGGTAGTTTTGTGTGTTGAGAGTGTGGTTGTTACTTGACCGTTGCCGTAGTCAATTTTTTGATGAGTGGAAGTAGCTCGTTCAGGCGGGCGACGGGAAGGCGGTAAGGGGAATCGTGCGCTGCTGTCCCGTCTTGAGGTTGTATTCGACGAACTTATCCCCGGAGCTCGCGTAGGCAAAGGGAACGTCGAGCATCTTTGCGTACGTAATCGCCTGCCCTAAGCCTTCTTCGGCGGTTTTCGCGGCATGTTTAGCTTCGAGAACGGCGACGGGGACGTTGGTGCTGTGAAAAAGCACGTAGTCCGCCCGTGTGCGGCTCGATTCCTTGTAAGTCTTATTTTGGTCGGGAACGATGCGGAAGCGGTCAGCCTTGAGGTTGTATTCCATCACGATCTGCGACAACGGCCATCCGGCTTTCTGCAGCGCGGGCGTAATGCGCTGCGTTTTGGTGTCTTCTTCTGAAAGCAAAACGGTCATCTAAAAAGCCCTCATCGGCGCGGAATCCGCACGTCAAGTCAATGGAAATACAGGATCAAACAACAATTTTAACAAGGGAAGGGGCGATTGCAGTGCCAACGATGGAAGCAAAATTAAGCCAACTCGGGAAGTAAAAATCGGACAAATGAGGAAACGAAAATAAGCCAAATACGGAAGTAAAATGCGTCCAAATGCGGAAGTAAAAGTCGGCCAAATTAGGAAGCAAAACTTGTCCGACTCAAGAAGCTGAATGAAATATATTTCAAAATCAATTGAAAAACAGAAAAAGATGGCAACAGGATACAAGCACCGGGTTATTGACAACCTTCTGAAACGCAAATTGAAGGGGATCGGCGCGGTATTGATCGAAGGCCTGAAACTTTGCGGCAAAACGACGACGGCTGAGCAAGCCGCCAAAAGTGTGGTTTATATGACGGCGCCTCAAGATCGGAAGATGAATGAGGAATTGGCAAGAGTCCAGCCGAATGTCTTGTTGGAAGGAAAAACACCGCGCCTTATTGATGAGTGGCAGGTGGCTCCGCAGCTTTGGGATGCGGTACGTTTCGAAGTAGATCACCGGAAGAAAACGGGGCAATTTATTTTGACAGGCTCCGCCGTGCCGGCTGACCGCAGTGCGATTTTCCATTCCGGTACCGGACGGTTTGCCTGGCTCCGAATGAGAACAATGAGTCTTTTTGAGTCGGGGGAGAGCAACGGAAAGGTTAGTCTGAAAACGTTGTTTGACGGCCGATTTACTGGCGGTCAGTCCGAACTCACCTACAGCGATGTGGCCTATTTGGCGTGTCGGGGCGGTTGGCCGACGGCTTTAGGACAGGCTCAAGCTATTGCATTGGAACGAGCGACGGATTATTACGATGCCGTTGTCAACGTCGATATTTCCCGAGTGGACGGAGTGAAACGCAACGCAGAATATACGAAACTGTTGATGCGTTCTTATGCCAGAAATCAGGGCTCTCAGACGTCGTTGTCCGGTCTTTTGGAAGATATGACAGCCAACACTGACCGTGAAGTAATGAGTGCGAAGACGCTCTCCGGCTACTTGGAGGCCTTGAGGCAGATTTTTGTCATCGAAGACATGCCCGCGTGGAATCCCAACCTTCGATCCAAGACCGCAATTCGGACGGCGGACACGCGTTATTTTTCTGATCCGTCGCTTTGTGCGGCGGCGTTGGGGATCGGACCCAAGGATCTGGAGAAGAACCCGGAAACTTTCGGCTTTGTGTTTGAGACGCTTTGCGTGCGGGATCTGAGAGTGTATGCAGATGCGTTGGATGGTACGGTGTACCACTATCGCGACAAAACCAATTTGGAATGCGATGCGGTTCTGCACCGTCGGGACGGTTCCTACGGTCTGATTGAGATTAAGCTCGGCGGAGACTATGCCGTGGAGCACGGAGCTGAAACTTTGAAGGCTCTCGCAGAGCGGATTGATGCCGACAAAATGATGCAGCCCGCTTTTTTGATGGTATTGACGGCAGTGGGGCAGTTTGCTTTCCAGCGGGAAGACGGCGTGTATGTCGTACCGATCGGCTGTTTGAAGGATTGACAAAAAGGGCCGCCCGCAGGCAGCCCCTTTCAATCAGCCGATTAACGGCGGCGGAACTTCAGCACCATACCGGGCGGGAGGTTTGAACTCACCGATTCAAACCGGCTGTCGTCGCGCTTGGGTTCCTGACGACGGTAACGGCGATCATCGTCGTGCACCAAGGTCGACACGATGTCCGGACGACGGCGACGTTCTTCAAAGCGGCGAGCGCCTCGGGCCTGTTCCGTGCGGTTGTCATCCCGGCGGCGGAAGCGGTTACCTTCGGCGGCATCCTCCCCAAAAGCACGGCGGGGACGACGCTCTTCCGAGCGGCGGTCTGCGAAACGACGGTCTTCCCGACGTTCGTTGCGTTCATCTTCTCGACGGCGGTCAAAGCGGCGTTCGCTCGTTTGAGGCCGATCCCCGCTGGAGCGGGGCGTGCGGCGCGGGGCGTTGTCGCTGAGGGTAGCCGCGGCGGGGCGCCGGACGACTTTCTTCGTGAAGCGTTCGGCGGCGTTGTCCGTCGTTTCGACTTTTGCTTCGTTTTTGCGGGGCGCCGTACGGGCGTTTTCCTGCTTCTGGCGTGCGGCACGGCGGGCTTCACGCATCTTGCGGAGTTCTTCCGCACGTTTTTTATCCTGCTCGGCATTGTCGCGGGCAATGTCTTCCGGCACGTCGCCTTCGTAGCCCGCGGCCGCCTGCGTGGCAATCTTCTTCTTGAGAAGCCGTTCGATGCCGCGCAGATAGTCTTTTTCGTCCGGGGACACGAGGCTCACGGCGTGACCGGGGTGACCGGCGCGGCCCGTACGGCCGATGCGGTGCACATAGTCTTCGGCGACGTTGGGGAGTTCGTAGTTGACGACGTGGGGGAGCCCCTCGATGTCGAGGCCTCGAGCAGCAATGTCGGTTGCGACCAAAACGCGCACGGTGTGATCCTTAAAGCCCGCAAGTGCTTTGGTGCGCGCCGACTGGCTTTTGTTGCCGTGAATGGCGGCAGCGACGATGCCGTCTTTTTCAAGCTGCTGTGCCAGGCGGTTGGCGGTGTGCTTCATGCGCGTGAAGACGAGCACCTGTTCCCACTGATTGTCGACGATGAGATCCCGAAGCAATTCACGCTTGCGTTTTTTTGCGATCGTATAGGCTTCCTGCTCGATGATGGCCGCTTCCTTGTTGCGGGCAATTTCGATGTTGACCGGATCCTTCAAGAAAGAGTCGGCGAGTTCGCGGATTTCGTCGCTGAAGGTGGCGGAAAAAAGAAGCGTCTGACGCTTTTCCGGGATGAGCTTTAAAAGTCGGCGGATGTCGTGGATGAACCCCATGTCGAGCATGCGGTCGGCTTCGTCAAGAACCAGAAATTCCACGTCTTCCAGGGACACCGTCTTTTGCCCCAAGTGATCCAGAAGACGTCCCGGCGTCGCAACGAGGAAGTCCACGCCGCGGGAAAGGGCCTGAATCTGCGGATTGATGCCGACGCCGCCGAAGACGAGCGCGGTTTTAAGCGTCGTGTTGGCGGCATACGCCTTGAGGTTTTCGTCGATCTGCGCCGCCAATTCGCGGGTCGGGGCGAGGATCAAAGCGCGCACGTGTTTGGGCGTGCGTTTTTTTGGGGCGGCGAGCATTGCCGTCAGAATGGGGAGCGAAAACGCCGCGGTTTTCCCGGTGCCCGTCTGGGCGGCCGCCAAGACGTCGCGACCCTTTAAAAGTTCGGGGATCGCCTTTACCTGAATGGGAGTGGGATTTTCGTAGCCCATGTCGGCGACGGCGCGGGTGAGAGGCTCCGGGAGACCCAGAGCAGCAAAAGCATTGGTCACTTGATAGTCCGTTAGGGTGGTGCGGCAGGCGTCTGCAGACGACGTACGTCGCCTTCCGGCCGGCAGAGGCCGCACCTCAACAAAAGACGGAGCGGAAAAGACAGCGTCGCTCCGTAAAACGCGTTGCCGTCGGATTCACTTTTTTCCCGTCGGTCGGACGACGAGAACGTCAACGGCAGTGCGCTCAAAATTCGGAGCGCGCATTGTAGCGTGAAGCGGTGAGGAAAAAATAGGCAAAGGACGGAATGAATGGAAAGGGATTGTGTCAAGAATGGCGAACTGGATTGGCCTATGATTTCTAAAGTGAAAATCAACAGATAAGATGCTGTGCCCGCTATGATTGGAGAACAAAATCACGAGGATTTTCCAATCTCAAGCGTATCGCCGCCCGTTTCGTCGGCACGAAGCTGAAGGCGTTGGTCGTAGAAGGTAGGGAAAAGCCCATCAGACAAAGTCGCCTAATTTAGTGTTCAAGAACACGGCGGCTGCCAATCCCGCCGTTTCAGTTCTCAACACCCGCGGCCCCAAGACGGCGCACTGCCACCCGGCGTCGCGCGCCTGAGCAACTTCTTCCTCCGAAAAACCGCCTTCCGGACCCACAGCAAAGGCCACACTTTTCGCGTTTCTGAGAACGGGTGCCGAGGTTTCACCGGGGTGCATCAGCCAACGAACGTCGGCCGTGACGGATTTCAAAGCGGCTTCCAATGAAGGAAGTGCCGTGACGGACGGCAGAACGTTGCGTCCGCACTGCTCGCAGGCGCCGATCACGATGTCCAGCCAGCGGGCGAGGCGCTTTTCAAGTTTGTCACCGGAAAGCCGCGTGACGGAGCGGGCGGCCGGCACAAACACGATATGAGCAACGCCGGTTTCCACGGCTTTTTCGACAATCCAGTCCGCTTTGTCGTTGTTGACGAAAGACTGAATGAGTGTGAGCTCCACGGGGCTCTCTTTCACGGGAGTCGCCACGGTTTCCACCGTGATCCAGGCGTCTTTGCCTTCAAAGGCAATCGGCCCCTGCGCCGTATTCCCCTTGCCGTCAAAAACGAGGATCGGGTCGCCTGCGACGACCCGCAGTACGCGGCCGGCGTGGTGCCGAGCGGCTTCGGAGAGGTAAGCACGTTCTCCCTCCTGATAGGGAGCGGACTGCGGAGAATAAAAACGGGCGACGGCGGGCATGACGGAACTCGCGTTGGTTGCAACGGGGGCAATCTAGCGCAAAAGGAAGAGAAGGCCAACTCTCAAACGAAAAAGGTCAACTCTGTGTATTGGGATACGGCCAACTCTGTGTATTGGGATACGGCCAACTCTGTGTATTGAAATACGGCCAACTCTGTATGTTGTAGAGTAATGTGCTATGATAATAAAAAATATTTTGGAGTGTCTCTATGGTATATAAAGCACGGCTTGTGGATCAGGTTTTGAAAAAATATTTACAAGCTATGGGGGCTGTTCTAATTGAAGGTCCGAAAGGTTGTGGAAAAACGACGACTGGTGAACAGGTAGCAAAGAGCACTCTTTATTTAGGATCCAGTCGAACGAGAGAGGAAACTTTGGAGCGTTTGGGGTACAGCCCTGCCAGTGTCTTGTCTGGGGCTGCTCCGAAGTTAATTGATGAGTGGCAGGTTATTCCTCAGCTTTGGGATGATGTGCGTTTTGAAGTAGATCATCGACAGAAACCGGGGCAATTTGTTTTGACAGGGTCTGCGCTTCCTGCAGACCGCAGCGAAATATTGCATACGGGAACCGGTCGTTTTGCTTGGTTAAAAATGCGGACGATGAGTCTCTTTGAATCGGGGGACTCCAATGGTGCGGTCAGTTTGAAAGCCTTGTTTGAGGGTGAGAACGACGTTGTTGGGGATACCCCTTTGCCAATAGATCGAATAGCTTTTTTAACCTGCCGCGGTGGTTGGCCTCAAACATTGAATCAAAGCGATAACATAGCATTGACACTGGCGTACCAATACCTTGAGGCGATTGTTAATACCGATGTATCCCGGGTAGATGATGTCAAAAGAGCGCCAGAAAAGGTTCGGCAGTTTCTGGGGTCCTATGCTCGAAATGTAGGATCTCAGACGGCTATGACGGACATTCGGAATGATATTGTCAAGGGTATGGCAGAAGAGTCATTCAACGAGAGAACGTGTTACTCCTACGCTGAGGCGCTTCAGAAGATCTTCGTTATTGAAGAAACGAAAGCCTGGAACCCCAATTTACGGTCGAAAACGGCCATCAGAACGAGTGATACCCGTTATTTCACCGATCCGGCTATCGGGGCGGCAGCCTTGCGGATCGGGCCGCAGGATCTGTTGAATGATCCGAAGACGTTTGGTTTTCTTTTTGAAAATTTATGTATTCGAGATCTTCGGGTGTACGCCGACGTTTTAGACGGTGACGTGTTTCACTACCGTGACAAAAACGGACTGGAATGTGACGCGGTTCTGCACCGAAGAAACGGAACGTACGGATTGATCGAAATTAAGTTGGGCGGTCAATACGCCATTGATCATGGCGCAGAAACTCTGCACGCGTTGGCGGAAAAAATCAACACGAAGCAAATGGCGCATCCGTCGTTTTTGATGGTGTTGGTGGGGGCCGGAAACAGTGCTTATAAGAGACGGGATGGTGTTTGGGTGGTACCGATCGGATGCCTGAAGCCCTAAAAATCGTTTACCAAGACCCCGAGGGGCGTCGTTTTTCGCGGCGCCCCTTTGTTACAATGGCGGAACGCCGTTAGGAAAATGCTGTTGGGCGGGGTTTGTCTTGCCCGCAGAATTTCTTTTTTCGGCTCCCCTATCATTTTTATTGATACCCCAAGAGACTATGTCCGAACCCGTTTCCGCGCAGACGATGGCCAACGCCGTTCGTGCGCTTGCCATGGACGCCGTCCAGAAAGCCAAATCCGGTCACCCCGGCATGCCCATGGGCATGGCTGATATTGCCATCGCCCTCTGGACGAAGCATCTCCGTCACAATCCTAAGAACCCGAAGTGGGTCGGCCGCGACCGTTTTATTCTCTCGAACGGCCACGGCTCGATGTTGCAGTATGCCTTGTTGCACCTCACCGGCTACGATCTGTCGCTCGACGATTTGAAGAACTTCCGTCAGATGGGAAGCAAAACCCCCGGTCACCCCGAAGTGGGCGTGACGCCGGGCGTGGAAACGACGACGGGCCCCTTGGGGCAGGGCATTGCCAACGCCGTCGGTATGGCGCTTGCTGAAAAGCTCCTCGCGGCGGAATTTAACCGCGACGGCTTCCCCGTGATCGACAACCGTACGTACTGCTTCTTGGGCGACGGCTGCATGATGGAAGGCATCAGCCACGAAGTGTGCTCTTTGGCGGGTGTCTGGGGCTTGAATAAGCTCATTGCGTTCTACGACGACAACGGCATCTCGATCGACGGCAACGTGAAGGGGTGGTTCAACGACGACACCAAGAAGCGTTTTGAAGCCTATCACTGGAACGTGATCGGCCCGGTGGACGGTCACGACATCGACGCCGTTGCGAAGGCCGTGGAAGAAGCGAAGGCCGAAAAAGATCGCCCGACGCTCATCATCTGTAAGACCGTGATTGGTTTCGGTTCCCCGAACCGCGCCGGTACTGCCAAAGCGCACGGCGAAGCTCTGGGCGACGAAGAAATCGCCGCCACGAAGGCGAAACTGGGCTGGAATTACGGTCCCTTTGAAATTCCGGCGGAGGTTTACGCCGCGATGGATCACCGCGAAGCGGGTGAAAAGGATGAAGCGGCTTGGAACGCGATGTTTGCGAAGTACGAAGCGGCTTATCCGGAACTCGCGAGCGAATTAAAGCGCCGTTTGGCGGGCGAACTTCCCGCGAATTTTGACGACGTCGTCTTTGAAGCGCTCTGCAGCGCACAGGCGGCCGCGGAATCCGTGGCGACCCGTAAGGCGAGTCAGAAGGCCTTGAATGCCCTCGCACCGGCGCTTCCCGAACTCCTCGGTGGGTCTGCGGACTTGACGGGCTCCAACCTCACGAATTGGACGGGGGTGGAACGCCTGACGCACGACAACCTCCTGGGGCGCCACATCAGCTTCGGCGTGCGCGAATTCGGTATGAGCGCCATTCAGAACGGCGTTGCGCTTTACGGCGGCTTCATTCCGTTCTGCGCCGGGTTCCTCACGTTCTCGGACTACGCCCGAAATGCCCTCCGAATGGCAGCCCTCATGAAGCTGCGCTCCATTTTCGTCTTTACGCACGATTCGATCGGTTTGGGTGAAGATGGCCCGACGCACCAGTCCGTGGAACAGGTCGCAAGCCTGCGCCTCATCCCCAATATGGACGTGTGGCGTCCGGCGGATACGGTGGAAGCGATTGCCGCGTGGGACGCCGCGATCGAACGCCGTGACGGCCCGAGTTCCCTCGTCTTCTCGCGTCAGACCGTGGCCTTCACGGAAGACCGCGACGAAGTCGATGCGGACGCGATCGCCAAGGGCGCCTACGTAGTTGCCGAAGCCCCTGCGGGCGAAGGGAAAGCCGAGTGCATTATTGCGGCGACGGGGTCTGAACTTCCGATCGCGACCGAAGCCCGCAAGCTTTTGGCGGCTCAGAACATTCAGGTGCGCGTGGTGTCGGTGCCCTGCGCCGACGTGTTCGATCGTCAGGACGCCGCTTACCGCGATGCGGTCTTCCCTGCCGGGACGCCGATCCTCGCGATCGAAGCGGGCGTGACCGGTCTTTGGTACAAGTATTTCCGCGGCAAGGGCGATGTGATGGGAATCGACACCTTCGGTGAATCGGCTCCCGCCAAGGTGCTGTGGCCGCATTTCGGCTTCACGGTGGATAACGCCGTGGCAAAGGTGCGCCGCCTCGTAGGCCGTGCCGACTGATTCAAACTTTATAAGGAACAAAGAACATGACGATTCGTGTAGCCATCAACGGGTTCGGCCGCATCGGCCGCAACGTTCTGCGCGCGCACTATGAAAGCGGCAAGAAACGCGACCTTGAAATCGTGGCCATCAACGCCCCGGGCGACGTCAATATTCATGCCCACCTTCTGAAGTTTGACACGGTGCACGGGCGCTTTGCGGCCGACGTGAAGACGGAAGGCACGGACTGGATGATCGTCAACGGCGACCGCATCCGCGTCTTCAACACCCGTGACCCGAAGGAAATTCCCTGGGGAGATCTGGGCGTTGACGTGGTGCTCGAATGCACCGGTGCCTTCACGGCCCGTGACAAGGCGATGATGCACGTCGAACAGGGGGCGAAGAAGGTGCTCATCTCCGCTCCGGGCAAGGACGCCGACGCCACCGTCGTTTACGGTGTGAACGACCACATTCTTACAAAGGATATGGTGATCGTTTCGAACGCTTCCTGTACGACGAACTGCTTGGCTCCGTTGGTGAAGCCCCTTCACGAAGCGATCGGCGTGGAACGCGGCCTCATGACGACCGTGCATTCCTTTACGAACGATCAGAACGTCACCGACGTTTACCACAAGGACATGCGCCGCGCCCGCGCGGCCGGTATGTCGCAGATTCCGACGAAGACGGGCGCGGCGAAGGCCGTGGGTCTCGTTCTTCCGGAATTGAATGGTTTACTCGACGGCTTTGCCGTGCGTGTGCCGACGATCAACGTTTCTTTCGTCGACCTCACCTTCATCCCGAAGCGTGAAACGTCCGTGGAAGAAGTGAATGCGATTATGAAGGCTGCTGCGGAAGGTACGGGTCTCAAAGGCGTGTTGGGTTACAACGACCTGCCCCTCGTTTCAAGCGACTTCAACCACGACGATCGCTCTTCGATCTTCGACTCGACCCTGACCAAGGTCTCGGGCGGCCGTCTCGTGAAAGTGACGAGTTGGTACGACAACGAATGGGCGTTCTCCTGCCGTATGCTCGACAACGCGCTCGCGATGATGGCGGCGCAGTAATTTTATTAACGCACCCCGAAAGGCGGAAAGGCAACTTTCCGCCTTTCGTCTGATGGAAATTGGTAACTACGAGGTAAGTGACTCATGCAGGTTCTTACGTTGGAAGGACTGGCGAAGGCCGGTCAGTTGAACGGCCGCCGTGTGCTGATCCGCAGCGATCTGAATGTTCCGCGCGATGAAGAAGGCCGTATTACGAATGAAGCGCGTCTCATTGCAAGCGTGCCTGCGGTGCGGCTTGCGGTGGACAGCGGCGCTGCGGTGCTCGTGATGAGCCACCTGGGGCGCCCGACGGAAGGCGAATGCCGTCAGGAAGATTCCCTGGCGGGCGTGGCGGTGCGTATGAGCCAGTTGGTGGGGCTGCCTATCCGCCTCGTCAAAAACTACTTGGACGGCGTCGAGGTGAAGCCGGGCGAAGTGGTGATGCTTGAAAACTGCCGCTGCAATAAGGGCGAAAAGAAAAACGACGCGGAATTAGCAAAAAGGTACGCGGCGCTCTGCGACGTGTTCGTGAACGACGCGTTCGGCACCGCGCACCGCGCGCAGGCTTCCACGGAAGGTGTCGCCCGGTTGGCGAAGGTGGCGTGCGCGGGGCCCCTCATGGCGGCGGAAATCGATGCGTTGACGAAGTCCGTGCAGGACGCCGAACACCCCCTGATGGCGATCGTGGGCGGGAGCAAGGTTTCGACGAAACTCACCATTCTCAACAATCTCGCAAAGACCGTGGATCAGTTGATTGTGGGCGGCGGCATTGCCAATACGTTCCTGCTTGCAGCCGGTAAGAGGATCGGTAAGTCCCTGGCCGAACCCGAACTCGTCGACGAATGCAAGAAGGTGCTCGCAACCCTTGCGGAAAAGGGCGCGAACCTCCCGTTGCCCACGGACGTGGTGGTGGCAAAGGCGTTTGCAGCGGACGCCGAACACCGCACCTGCTCGGTGGACGACGTGGCAGACGACGAGATGATTCTCGACGTGGGCCCCGAAACGGCGGAAGAACTCGCCAAACTCGTGAAGGCCTCAAAAACCATCGTTTGGAACGGCCCCGTTGGCGTATTTGAGATGGAACCCTATGCGGGCGGTACGAAGGCCTTGGCGGCCGCGATTGCCGACGCGACGAAGGCGGGCGCCTTCTCGATTGCCGGGGGCGGCGATACGGTCTCGGCCGTGCACGCGTTCGGCGTGGCGGACAAGGTGAGCTACATTTCGACGGGCGGCGGCGCTTTCCTCGAATTCTTGGAAGGTAAGACGCTGCCGGCCGTGGCCGTTTTGGAAGAAAAAGCGAAGGCTTGATCGTTCTGCGCTAAAAAAGCCGTCGGGGACTGACATTTTCCCCGGCGGCTTTTTCGTAGGGTTAAAAAAGTTCCGCCTGACGCGACGGTCGTTTGGGTTTAAAGGGAAGCGTGAGGTCGTGCCGAATCCAATCGAGCAGCAATTCGACAATATCGGACTGCTCTTCGGTCGTCAGCGCGCGGCCTTTCGGAATATGATGCCATTTTTCGAGGCACCCGCGGCAACAGCAGGCGCAGGCGTGTTGCGCCGTGAAGACGGGGTGCCCCTTCATCGGTGTCTGTTTGCCGTCGTTGGGAATATCCGCTGGGGCAAGCCTTGACGAAATGAATCCGGCGGCGTGCGCTCTGAGAATGGTTTCGCCTTTTTCGAGGGCGTACCCCCGGTCGGCAGGCGACAGGTGAAATTGCGAGCGGAACTGCGAGAGCGCAAGGCGCTTCAGTTGTTCGTCGTGCCGGGGATCATCGGAAAAAACAACGGTAACGGAGTCAATCATGATTAAAGCGGAAACTACGCAGAAAACCTGGGGACGGGCGACGTTGACGAGCGCCGAAAAGCTCGAGGATTGTATTGCGAATTACGACTTCCTACCGTTTTTCAGTAACGAGGTGACGGGGTGGTCGATTGAAGAAAAGACCCCGTCCCGTTTGTGGTTTACGGAGGAACCGGGCCCTTGGGAGTGGAAGGGCCCGATTGCCCGACAGGGGAATTTTCTTTATGGGAAGTTTTTTGAAAAGAAGGCGGGCTACGTCGACCGGACGGTTTTCGGGCGCTTTGCGCAGATTCGCCGCTCGCTCCCGAGAAGCCGCAACGACAAGACGCTTGCGCGCGAATTGTGGCTCGCGGACTTCATGAGCTATGGCGAGGCCGTACTGAGCCCGGACTTAAAGGAAGCGTGGTCGGACGAATTCGGAACGACGGCAGGGGTGGACAGTGCCTTGGCGACGCTGCAGATGCGTACCGAACTCGTGATCGCGGACTTTGAATATCGGCACGATAAAGAGGGAAAGCCTTACGGGTGGGGCTTGGCGCGTTACGTGAAACCCGAAGCCCTGATCGGGGAAGATTTCCTCGCGGAAACCGCGGCGAGCCCGGAAGCCGCTTTGGAAGAGCTTGTGGCGGGGCTCGTTCAAAAGCTCCCCGAGGCCGATCCCGCCGTGTTGCGCCGGATGATCGCCGGACGCCGATGAAAAACATCCTTGACGAAAAAAGCCCGACATCTTCGAGATATCGGGCTTTTCTTAATGTCGCTCCGCTAGGGGAGCGACCCTCAATGACGCTTTAGAGCTTTGCGGGTTCCGTCGGCGCTTCTTCTCCTTCTACGAAGGGTTCGGTACCGAGTTCGCCTTCCATGCGGCTCACCAAGAGGGCGGTCGTGGAGTCACCCACCACGTTGATGGACGTACGGATCATGTCGAGGATACGGTCGACGCCCGCGAGGAGCCCCACCACTTCGAGCGGAATACCGATTTGCGTGAAGACCAAGGTGGACATAATCAAACCGGCCCCCGGGACGCCAGCCGTACCGATGGCGGCAAGCACACCCGTGAGAACTACGATCACCTGATCAGAGAACGTGAGCGGGATGCCGTAGATCTGCGCGGCAAAGACCGTCGTCACACCCATGTAAACGGCCGTACCGTTCATGTTGATGGTGTTGCCGAGAGGTACTGCAAAGGACGCGATGGCTTTGGAAGCACCCAGGCGGCGGGAGGAGACGAGGTTCGCGGCCATGGCGGCGGCGGACGAGCAGGTCGTGAAGGCGATCAGCCACGGTTCAAAGATGCCCTTGAAGTACTGCATCACCGGCAGCTTGATGATGAGCTTCACCAAGGGGACGTAGATGATGATCACAAGGAGCGACGTGGCGATGAAGGACGCGAGGATCAACTTGCCTAAGGGGAGGAGAACGGCGAGCCCGTGCTGACTCACGACGACGGCGATCAAGGCGAAGACGCCGATCGGGGCGTAGTACATCACGACGTTCGTCATGCGGATCATGACGTTGCCGACGGTATCAAAGAAGTTCGTCACGCCGCGGCCCTTTTCACCGAGCCAGTTGAGGCAGAAGCCGAACATGATGGCAAAGAAGATGATCTGCAGGATGGAGCCCTTAGCGAACGATTCCATCGGGTTCATTGGCACGATGTTGAGAAGCGTGCTCACAAAGCTCGGCGCCTTGACGCTGGCGGCTTTGAGACCTTCCGTGGAGAGCGTGAGGCCGATGCCCGGATCAATGAGGTTGGCGATGAAGAGACCGAAGATCACGGAGACGGCGGACGTTGCCATGAAGCAAAGGAGAGTCTTGACGGCAACACGGCCCAGCTTGGAGACGTCGGAAATACCGGCGGCACCGGCAACCAAGGTCGCAAATACCAACGGTACGACGACCATACGAATGAGGCGAATGAAGAGATCGCCCAGAGGCTTCAGGTAAGTCACCGCAAAATCGGAACTTACGAACATACCTACTACGACGCCGAGTGCCAAGCCCAGCATCATCTGCATAGGCAAGCCCAAAAGATGAGACTTCTTTGTTGCCATAGCATCTTCTCCTAAAGTTAAATAGATGTTTCTTTGTTCTAGTAATCACTTACAAAACAAGTGTTTACCAAAATGAAACATTATGTTTCGGTTACTTTTACTTTACACTGCTTTTGTAAAGACTGCGGTTCCGTATTAACCATCATTTGCGTTTTGTCAAAGTCCCATAAAGTTTCGTAGTACAAAAAGGTGGCGACGCCTTGAAGTTCGCCGGTTTTAGGGTGAAAAAAGGGGAAATTTCCCGCAGAAATTTCCCCTTTATGGCGGGCGTGATCAAGCGCCCGAGCAACTAGTGACGGATCAAGAGAATCGGCACGTCGCCCTGGGCGGCCACACGCGTTGCGGTGGAGCCCATCACGGCGGACTTAAAGCGGCCGTAACCGTGGCTCCCCATCACGACGATGTCGAGCTTCTTTTTCTTCGCAAACGCCGCAATTTCGTCGCCCGGGTTGCCTACGAGGCAAATTTCTTTCGCGGTAACGCCGGCCTTGGTGAGCAAAGGACGCACGGGTTCGACGGCTTCGTCGAATTCCTTCTTCTGCAGTTCGATCACTTCGGATTCGGAAAGCGCGGGCAGTGCCATGCCGGCCATGTCGGGCATGACGGCACCGGCGTAGTCACTCGTGACGTTGATGAGGAAGAAAGAGGCGCCTTCACCGAAGAGTTCCTTATGCTTCAAGGCGTATTTGATGGCGGCCGTACCGAACTTCGAGCCGTCCACGGCGATGCCGATGCGCATGGCGTCGACTTCGGGAGCGGGCTTGTTGCGCAAAATGAGAATCGGGTTTTTCGTGCGGGCCAAAACGCCGTTCGTGACGGATCCCAAGAAGAGCCCCGCTAAGGCCGTGCGGCCGCGGCTCCCCATGATGATGAGGTCGGCGGGGAGTTTGGTTGCTTCTTCGGCGATCTTTTCCGCGGGATCGCCCACGATGAAGGCTTCGGTGACTTCAACGCCCTTCGTCTTCAAAAACTTACGGGCGGGCTTGAAGATTTTTTCGGCTTCGTCTTCGTAGTAGCGCATCAGGGAGTCTTTGCTCACGAGGCGCGCCGCACGGGTGGGAAGCGGAGCGAGGACGACGAGAAGTTCGATTTCCGGGTTCTTTCCGAGCAGCGTGGCACGGGAAGCAACGAATTCCAACGAGTTTTCACTGTAGGAACTGCCGTCAATGGGAACGAGGATTTTCATAAGTGTGCCTCTTCGATTTTTGTTCGGTCCGCCGTTTCCCCGGAGGGGAAAGAGGTCGGCGGAACCGTTGTCTTTCTTTTTTAGTTATACCCTGTGAACATCCGGCTGTAAACACAGGGCGCTAAGTTTTTTACCGTACGATGAGCAACGGAATCTTCGTCTGTGAAGCGATGCGGAGTGCCGTCGACCCCAAAAGCAGCGACTTCAGCCGTCCGTAACCGTGGCTGCCCATCACGAGGAACCCGGCGTTGCGGGTTTCGGCAAACGTGGCGACGGCGTCGCCCGGCGTGCCGGTGAGCGCGACTTCTTCCGGTACGACGCCGATAGCGGCAAAAAGCGGGCGCACCTTGTCCATCGCGGCTTCAAATTCCTTTTTCCCCGCAAGTTCCGCGCCGTCGGCTCCCGAGGAAACCACCGTGGGACTCACGTGTACCAAAATGAAGTTCGGGGTTTCGCCGAAAAGCGAGCGGTGTTCCAGGGCAAACTTCACGGCGGCCCGGCTCTCGTCGGAACCGTCCACGCAGAAGACGACGTTGACGCCTTTATCCGCGGGCGGCGTCGTGTTCCGAAGCACCAGCATCGGAATGTGGCTGCGTGCCAAGACGCCCATCGTCACCGAGCCGAAGAGAAGTTCTGAGAAGCCCGACATACCGTGACTCCCCATGACGATGAGGTCGGCGCCGCGATCTTCGGCTTCCCGGGCGATGACTTCCGCCGGGTGTCCGACGAGCGCCGTTCTCACGGCGCGGCTTTCGGGCACCGTTCCCGAGGCCTCAAAGGCGTTGGCGGATTCTTCTTCGTAATACCCGGCGAGCGCCTCTTCGCTCATCAGAGCACCCGCCCGCGCCGGAAGCGAGGGCTGCACGTTGATGAGATCAAGTGCCGGATGATCCGCGAGGAACGTTTTTCGGGAGGCGAGAAAGGCGAGTGTGCCGCGGCTGAAGTCACTGCCGTCGAGGGGAACCAGAATTTTCATAAAGTCTCCTTTAACGACGGATGAGCAGAATCGGAACGTTGCCGGAACTGGCAACCCGCATGGCGGTGGAGCCCATCACGGCGGACTTGAAGCGGCCGTAGCCGTGGCTGCCCATGACGACGAGGTCGAGCTTCTTCTTGGCGTAGGCGGCAATTTCCTTACCGGCCTCGCCGACGAGCATCACTTCCTTCGGCTTCACATTCGCTTTTTCAAAGAGCGGACGCACGGTGTCGGCCATTTCTTCGAAGGTCTGCTTTTCCGCAGCATCGATTTCTTCCGGTGTCATCGTGGGAAGACCGAAGCCCAATTCGGGCATGGCGGCGTTGGTGACGTCGGGGGCGACGGCAATGAGGTTGAACTTGGCGGCACGGCCGAAAAGAGCCTGGTGCTTGAGGACAAACTTCACCGCGATCTGACCGTAGGCGGAACCGTCCACGCAGATGCCTACTTTGAGCGCATCGGCTTCAGGGGCGGGTTTGCCGCGCAGAATCAGAATCGGGTGCTTCGTGCGGGCGAGAACGCCGTTGGTGACGGATCCCAAGAAGAGCCCTTCGAGCGCGGTACGGCCGCGGCTACCCATGACGATGAGGTCGGCGCCGAACGCTTCGGCTTCCTGTGCAATCATTTCCGAGGGATCGCCCTGAACGATCTTTTCTTCCGCGGCGATGTGGTTCTTCTTGAAGAACTTGCGGGCGGGCTTCAAAAGCTTTTCCGCTTCTTCGTCAAAGTAGGCCTTGACGCCGTCGGGCGACAAAAGCTGCACGGCACGGGAGGGCAGAGGCTGCTGAACGAGGAGCAGCCGGATCGTGGGTTCTTTGCCGAGAAGCGTAGTACGGGACGCCACGAATTCGAGTGAATTAGTGCTGTAGGAGCTGCCGTCGTAAGGTACGAGAATTTTCATAATTTCCCCCTCTCTCAAAGGAAAAGAAACTTTGACGGCTCGCATTGTTTTTCGGCTGTTGTTGAGCGTCTTTTTAGGGATGCTCCGCGAGCCGTTTTTCTACTAAGAGTTATACCCTAAACGAAAGAAAAAAGACAGGGAAAATGTAGTACAAATCTGCTTTAACGCAAGGTATTGCTTTTCGTACGCGAAAAAGTGCCGTGAAGCGGGGATAAGGACACAAAAAAGCCGCTTCGACAATTCGAGGCGGCGCACGGCAAGCGAAAAAGCGAGTCAGAACTCTCGGGCAATGAGACGGATTTTTAAGCGCCCCGCCAGTTCTTCGGCAGCGTCTTCAAAAAGAGCTTCAAAGGAAAAACGCTCGGCGTCCGTGAGGTCGGCTTCTTCCCAATGAAGCAGATCGACGGTGAGGAAATTCTCACGGTCGGTGAGAAGGTCGTAGAGGGCATCCAAGTTGTTGCCGAACCAGCTTTCGGCCTTAAGGCCCTCGGCAAACGCCTTAAAGACGCCGTCCTTTTTAAGCCCCAGACAGTCGAGGGTGAGCACGTCGGAAGAGTAAACGGTCGGCATAATCAGCGCTCCTTAATGCGGCGGAAGGATTGGTAGTGATCGGCGGTGTACCAGTATTCACCGGACGTCGCGGGGTCTCCCGTAGTGCCTTTCCCTGCAATGATGCGGCGAGGCCCCCGGTTTTTGAGTCCCGGCGTCTTCACGGTGTATTCCGTGTAGTAACCGCGTTTTTGCCGCGGAAGGATTCGTTCATAGTTGCCGAAGACGGTGCCGTCCTTGGCATAAGGAAAGGGGCCGCCCGCTTTGATGAGCGCCAACGTTGCCTGAGCTTCGCGGGGCAGATCGGCCGCGGCGACGGTGGCTTCGCTCCGGATAAAGGAAAAAGCGTCGGCGGTTTGCGGGACGACGGCGGCTGTGATGCCGCATAAGAGCGCCAGTGCGGCGGCTAAGGCGGCACTTTTGGCGAAGAAGGTTCGAATGAGACGCTGCATGGTGTCCAATCCGTACGGCGGATAACAAAAACGCCGCAAGGTGCGGCGATGATGCGTGGCGTCCCCATGGGGATTCGAACCCCAGTTCTAACCGTGAGAGGGTCATGTCCTAGGCCTCTAGACGATGGGGACAGAGGCTTTTTGAGAAAGGCCGTCATTCTAACCGACGGCCTCTCGTTATGCAAACGCGTTATTGAGCGGCCAGTGGCGCTTTCGGCGTGCGCTTCATGGAACCCGCCACCAAGTCGAACTTGAAGAACCGGCATTCCAAGGGACCGTTCATGAGGGGAACCTTGCGGGATTCGGAAAGCCGCATCTGACGCGGCAGCAGACGGTCGCTCGTCAAAAGCCACGCGGTCCAGCCCGCAAAGTGATGCTTCAGATTGTCCGCCACATCCTTCATCATGGCGGCAACCGAAGCGCTCTTCGGATTGGACTGTTCGCCGTACGGGGGATTCGAAATGAGAAGCCCGGCGGCGGTTGCAGGTTCTGCCTTACGGGCGTCGCACTGCTTAAAGGTGAGTCGACCGTCGTCAAGCAGCGCACCCAATCCCGCCTTGCGGGCATTTTCACGGGCCTTTTCAACGACGATGGAACTGATGTCGCTTGCGGCGATCGTCACCTTGGCGGAACGGTTGACGGCGGCGAGGGCATCGTCCTTGATTTCCTGCCAGAGTTCCTTATCAAAGTCCGCAAAGTTTTCAAAAAGGAAGTGCCGCTTGAGACCGGGAGCCATGTTGCAGGCAATCTGAGCGGCTTCGATGGCAATTGTGCCTGAGCCGCAGAACGTGTCCTGAAGGGGCGTGTCGGGCGTCCAGCCCGCGAGTTTCAATAGGGCGGCCGCGAGGTTTTCCTTTAAGGGGGCTTCGCCCTTATCCTCGCGCCAACCGCGCTTAAAGAGGGCTTCGCCGCAAAGGTCGAGGTAGAACGTGCAGAAACGTTCGCTCACGTACGCAAACACGCGGATGTCGGGATGAGCGCGTTCCACGTCCGGACGCTTTTCAAAAAAGTGCACGAAGCGGTCGCAGATGCCGTCCTTAATGCGCAGGAGGGCGAAGTCCAGACTCTGCAGCGGAGAGCGATGCGCGTTGATGTCGACGCGGAACGTCTGGCTTGCGTCGAAATAGTTTTCCCACTTGGTGCGGCAGGCGAAGTTATAGATGTCTTCGGCGTCGCGGTAGTCGCTCGAACCCAAGCGCATCAGGATGCGGCTTGCCAAGCGGCTCGTGAGGCAGGCGCGCATGGCGGCTTCCATGTCGCCGTCGAAAGCAACGCCGCCGCGTTCGGTTTTGTAGATTTTGCCGCCTGCGGCGACGAGTTCATCGGCGAGCATCGTCTCGAGCCCCAGCGGGCAGACGGCATAGAAAGAAAGAGGTTTTGCCATAGCGTTTAGTGACGGCACTCGCCGTTTCCAAGAACAATGTATTTGAGATTGGTGAGCCCTTCGAGCCCCACGGGGCCCCGGGCGTGAAGTTTTCCGGTACTGATGCCGATTTCGGCCCCCAAGCCGTACACGAAGCCGTCAGCAAGGCGCGTGGAGCAGTTCACCATGACGCTGCCGGAATCGACGGCGCGCAGGAAGGTGTCGGACGCGCGACGCGAATCCGTGATGATGGCGTCCGTGTGGTGTGAGCCGTGGGTTTCAATGTGCTCGATCGCATCTTCGAGCGTGTCGACGACCGCAATCGAAATGACGGGCGCATTGTATTCGGTGTCCCAGTCGGCGTCGATCGCTTTGACGACGGGGAGGCCGGCCTTTGCAAGGATTGCTTCCGCACGGCGGTCGCCGCGCATTTCGACGTGTTTCTCAGCATAGAGGGCGCCGATTCGGGGCAGAAAGTCGTCGGCGACGGCTTTGTGCACAAGCAGCGTTTCCATGGCGTTGCAGGGCGCATAACGCTGAGTCTTCGCGTTGTCGCAGACGGTGACGGCCATTGTGAGATCGGCGTCTTTGTCGACGTACGTGTGGCAGATGCCGTCCAAGTGCCGGATCATGGGGACGGTCGCTTCTTTCTCCAAGCGTGCGATGAGGCCCTTGCCGCCGCGGGGAATGATGACGTCCACATAGCGATCGGCCGTAATGAGTGCGCCGACGAAGGTGCGGTCCGTGGTGGGGGCGACCTGTACGGCGTCGGCGGGGAGCCCGGCGTCGGCCAACGAGTCAGAAACAAGTTTCCCGAGAAGGCGGTTCGTTTCCTCGGCTTCGGAGCCGCCGCGCAAAATGGCGGCATTGCCGGATTTAAGGGCGAGAGCCGCCGCGTCCACCGTGACGTTGGGGCGCGCTTCGTAGATGATGCCGACGACGCCCAGCGGCACGCGCATTTTTCCCACCCGGATACCGGAAGGCTGAGGGCGGATGTCGGAAATTTCCCCCACGGGGTCGGCTAAGGCCGCTATGTCGCGGCAGCCTTGCGCCATCTGCTTTAAGACGGTTTCCGTGACGGTGAGGCGGTCCAAGAAGGCGGGTGCAAGGCCTTCGACGCGGGCCTTTTCGACGTCGCGCCGGTTGGCGGCGTAGACAGCGTCCGCGGCCGCAAGCAACCGATCGGCAAGCGAGAATAGCGCCCGGTTCTTCGCATCCGTCGAAGCGACGGATAATTGTCGGGCCGCGGCTTTGGCGCGGCGTCCGACGTCGGTCATCAGAGCAGTAACATCAGTCATCGCAGTTATTTCCCGGGATTGGCAAGAAACGTGGTGAGGGAGGCGAGTTCAAGCCACGCGTCGCCGTCTTTGTCTTTTACGACGAGCCCCTTGCCCAAGCGCTCAATATCGGCGCAGAGCATGAGGGCGGCTTCCAGACGCTGTCGGTTGTTGCGCTGGGCGCAGGAACGGATGCGGGCGGCTTTGTCTTGCCCGCGCACCCCGGCTTCCCAAAGGGCGTCGCGCGGGAGCTTCCCGGCGTCCATCAGCGTGCGGGTGAGGAGCGTGAAACGTACTTCGTCCGTGATCTGCCACAGGATGGCGGGGATTGCTTCACCTTCGTTCTTGAGGTTTTCGATGACGCGAAGCGCTCGGCCGGCGTCCCCCGTGAGAGCCGCGTCCAAGAGTTTTTCCGTGTCAAAGCGCGCGACATCGAGAACGCCCGACTTCACCATGTCGCCTGTGATGCGGGTGCCTTTGTCGTATTGGTAGGAGAGTTTCAGCACTTCCTGCGAGGCGGCAAGAAGGTTTCCTTCGCAACGCGAGGCGAGAAGTTCGATCGCTTCGGCATCTGCGGAGAGTTCATAGCGGGCGAGCCGCTCTCGTAACCACAGCGGAAGGTCGGAGGGACTCACCGGGTTGCATTCCACGACGCTTACGGCTGCCGTGAGTTTTTTCCACCACGCGAGCTTTTTCACCGACCAATCCGACGGCATCGAGATGATGACGACGACGTTGTCCAAGGGTTCGGAAGCAAGTGCCGTTAAGGTTTCGCTCCCCTTGGTGCCGACGCGGAACGACGTGAGACGAATCTCCACGATGCGCTTTTCGGCAAAGAGACTCATGGCGCGGCAGGCGTCAAAAACCTGCGACCAGTCCCAATTGGCGCGCGCATCGAGAATTTGTCGTTCGGTATAGCCCTCCGCTCGGGCGGCTGCGCGGAGGGCGTCGCACGCTTCAATCATGAGAAGCGGCTCTTCGCCCGTGACGAGCCACAGAGGCGCAACGCCCTTTTTGAGTGCGGCCGGAAGTTCCTTAAAGCGCATGGCGGCGGTTCCGACTTATTCCGCGGCCGCCTTGAGCGGCTTGGCGGCTTCGACGCGGCGCAGCATCTGATTGGCGGCATCCGACTGCATTTCTTGGTACACGAGCGCTTCGGAATTCTGACGGCTTAAGTATTCGTCGTCGCTGTAGGAGACGGAACGCACGGCCGAAATGACGGATTCCGGGACGTATTCCCGGCCGTCGGGCGCCGAAACCTTAAACGCCACCTTGAGCGTGAGTTCGTACTCGGCGGCGTCGCCCTTCGTGTTGTAGGAGAGGACGTCACGCGACTGCGACATCGAGGTGACTTTCAGAATGGCTTCGGCGTCCGTCGCGGAGTTGACGACCTTTACGGAAGAACCCGCGGTAAGGAGTCGCACGAGACGCGCGCGGAATGCGGAGTTTTCGTCCATGTCCACGTAAAGCGTCTTAAAAGGCAGCGTGAAGCTGCCGCGCAGGTGAAAACCGCACCCGGAGAGAACCAAAGCGGAGGCGGCACCCAGAATAAGCCGGCGGGAAATCGTCATGAAAAAAGGCCTATCGAGAAAAAAACAGTGACTCTCCATTATAAGGAGGCTCGGCACTGGGCTAAACTCTCTTTTGCCGGGCCCAAAACGGGCTCTTTTGGGAGACCCTTATGTTTGCGGTAGGCTTTGTCGGTGCGTCGGGGGCCGGAAAAACGACGCTGATGGAAAAGACGCTCGCCGTTTTGGTCGGGCGCGGCTGGAAGGTGTCTGCCGTGAAAAGCACGCACCACGACACGGATACGGATAAGCCCGGTAAGGACAGCTGGCGCTACCGCGAGGCGGGCGCGAGCGAAGTGATTTTGGCCGGACGAAACCGCTGGGCACTGATGAGGGAGACGCCCGGAAGCGAAGTGACGTTGGCGGAACTGCTTTCGCGTCTTGCGCCTGTCCACATGGTTCTCGTCGAAGGTTTCAAAAGCGAAGAAGGGATCCCTCGTATCGGCGTCGTAAGAAAAGCTTTTGATAAGGCGTTGCCCGCGAGTTCGGAATTCGTGGCGGTGGCGACCGACGATGAGAATTTTGTTCTTCCCGAAGGCGCCGTGCGGTTGCCGGTGAACGACGCGGAAAAAGTAGCGGATTTCATTGAGACACTTAAAAGAAGGGCACAGCAGTGATTACGTATAAAGAAGCGCTTGAGCGGCTTCTTGCGGCGGCGCAGCCGATTGCGAGAACCGAAATGATTCCGACCCTTTACTCCGAAGGGCGCATTTTGGCTGAAGCCGTCAAAAGTACGGTGGATGTGCCGCCCTGGAACAATTCTCAAATGGATGGGTATTGCCTCGCGGCCGAGGCGATTGCCGCAGCGACGCCTGAACATCCGGTGCGTCTCCCCGTCAGTCAGCGTATCCCGGCGGGCAGCACGGGAACGACCCTCGCGACGGGAACCTGTGCGCGCATTTTTACCGGGGCCCCGTTGCCGGAAGCGGCGGACGTCGTGGTGCCGCAGGAAGACGTGGAACGAGCAGGAGACGACGTGATTTTCCGTGCGCCCGCAAAAGTCGGCACTTATGTGCGCCGTCGGGCCGGGGACGTTGCGGCGGGTGACGTGGTGGCGGAAGCCGGTGCCAAGCTGACGCCGGGGCTTTTGGGACTCATTGCGAGCGTGGGTGCCGCGTACGTGACCGTGATGAAACCACTGCGCGTCGGTGTCTTTTTCTCCGGCAACGAACTGACAATGCCCGGAGAACCGCTGCCTTCGGGCGGTATTTATAACTCCAACCGCTTCACGATCCGTGCGCTTTTAAAGGGCTTGGGGTGTGACGTGTACGACCTGGGGACGGTGCCGGATTCGCTTGAAAAAACGAAGGAAGCCTTCGAAAAGGCGTCCCGCGAGACGGACGTCATCATTTCGTCGGGCGGCATGAGCGTCGGCGAAGAAGACCACATTAAGCACGCCGTTGAAAGCCTTGGAAAAATTGATATGTGGCAGGTGTGTCTGAAGCCGGGAAAACCCGTGGCGTTCGGCGAAGTAAAGGGAGTGCCTTTCATCGGTTTGCCCGGTAATCCGGTCTCGTGTTTCGTGACGTTTCTGATGTTGGCCCGCGCTTTTATTCTGAAGCGCCAGGGCATGAAGAACGTGAAGGTGCGGCCCTTGGCCGTCCGTGCGGATTTTGCGTGGGATAAGGCCGGTACGCGCGAAGAATTTGTGCGGGTGCACCGCAACGAAAACGGGGGGCTTGATCTTTACTGTACCCAGAATTCGCAGATTCTCGCAAGCTGCGCATGGGCTGACGGCTTGGCGGATATTCCGGCGGGTGCCGTCGTAAAAACCGGTGACGTCGTTAATTACTATCCTTTCCGAGACCTTTTCCTGTAAGAGAAAGACGATGCAGATCAAAGTGAAATATTTCGCCATGCTCCGCGAAGCGTTGGACTGTGATGAAGAAACGGTGATGATTCCCGAAACCGTTAAAACGGTGGGGGAGCTCAAAGCATGGTTGACCGACAAGGATGACACGCACCGCGCGGCGTTTACTTCCGTGAAGCGCATCCGCGCTGCGGTAAACGGCGTGATGGCGCAGGATGCGGCGTCGCTCAAAGACGGTGATGAAACGGCATACTTTCCGCCTGTGACCGGAGGCTAAGATGGCGTACACGAAAGTCGTCGTGCAGACGGCGGATTTTGATGCAGGCAAAGAATCGGCGGCTTTGTTGGCGGGCGACACCGCAGACGGCGCTTTGGTGACCTTTACCGGCCTTGTGCGCGGGGGCGGCATCACGGCAATGGAATTGGAGCATTACCCGGAAATGACGGAAAAGTCGCTTCGGGCGATCGTTGACGATGCCCGTCGCCGCTGGCCGGTGTTGGGGGGCGTCACGATCATTCACCGCGTGGGAAAACTTTTGCCCGGCGATCAGATCGTGCTCGTCATTGTGGCGAGTCCCCATCGCGCGGTCGCTTTTGAAGCCGCAGAATTCATGATGGATTGGTTGAAAACCGAAGCGCCTTTTTGGAAAAAAGAATACCTCACCGACGGAACCGCCCTGTGGGTAGATGCGCGGGAGACGGACGAAAAAGCGAAGGACAGATGGAACCATGTGGGCCACGCGTGACGGCAGTTTTTTCACCGTTCTTCTGGCGGTAGGCCTGGGCGCCGCCCTCGGGGCGATGCTTCGGTGGGCGCTCTCCTATTGGTTTAACCGCGTGTGGGACGTGATGCCGGCGGGGACACTGCTCTGTAATCTCGTCGGTGCTTTTGTGATCGGGCTCGTGACGGCATACCTGGCATTGCATCCGGCGGTACCGGCTTGGGTGAGACTCTTTGCCGTCACGGGACTTTTGGGCGGATTGACGACGTTTTCCACTTTTTCCATGGAAAACGTCACGCTCATGACGGCGGGCGCCTGGGGACGGGCATTTTGTCATGCCGCAGCACATCTTTTGGGGTCATTTGCGATGACGGGCGCCGGTTTTGCGTTGATGAAAGCTCTTTTGAAAGGATAACGAGTATGACGAAAACTTGGGTTGCAATGACGGCGGTACTCTTGCTGTGCTCCGTGGCTTCGGCTCAGACGCCGCCGACGGAATGTTTTGATAAGGCTGTCACCCAGGTAGAGTACGCGGCGTGCCTTAAAACCGAAATGGAAGCGCTCGGCAAGCAGTACAAGAACGTTGAGGAGCAGGTGATGTCGCGGATGCGCGCCTTGGATCGCGTGCAGAAAAATAAGAAAGCGACGCAGGCGTTGACCGATGCCAATAAGGCGTTTCAGACGTACGTGAAGGAAGAGTGCGAGCTCATTGAAAAGAGTTACGGTTCGGGGGCCGGCGCCGGCGCCGCGGGGCTTGCCTGCCGCATCAACCTCACGCGCCTGCGCATGGGAGCGTTGCAGCACCAGTTCCTGTCGGCGCAATAATTGTAAAAGTAAGCATAAAATATTTTAGTAAATAAAATAATAACAACAATCCCCCCCCCCCATCAACGCCTTGATAACATCTACGGAACGACAGTCCAATATTGAGCTGCTTCGAACCTTGGCGATGGTGATGATCGTGGCGCACCACTTCGCCGTTCATCGGTATCGACGTTAATCCGGAAGCCGTCGCTTTGACGGAGCGGCGGCTGGCGGACATTGTCCGAACGGAATACCGACATCTGAAAGACGATGTAACGGCTTACCTCACGAAAACGGAAAAAGAACTGGCGATTTTGAAGCAGCTCGATTGTCAGATTGTGCAGCGAAACAAAGGAATGGATGCCATTCTGACGAAGCAGTATCTGGGCGCGCCGGTGGCTGTGAAACTGCAGAAAGAAGCGGAAACGGCGGCAGAAGCAGCGGTGCTGCTGCAGGCCGTGGGGAAAAAGAAAAACTGTCGAATGACGGTGCTGATATTGAGAGAAGCCGATAAAGCAACCCTGAAGTTTCCGGACGATATGCTGGTGCTCACGAGTTATAAAGCAGATATCCCAAACTCCCGGGTCGCTAGATCACGAAAACCGATCTAAGCGCTTCGGGAGTTTTGCTATTCCCAACAGAGAGAACAAGTCACGATGCCGCTTGGCCACAGCCTTAACGATGAAGGTATTCGTTGCTCTGTGTTTGGTGGCTTGTACGCTCTGCAATTGGATCAAAG
>ERZ827156.965-NODE-965-length-37253-cov-4.327652_pt1 | contig 37253 bp, 57 predicted proteins | sample MGYA00519919_ERZ827156 | MGnify/ENA primary metagenome ERZ827156 (study PRJEB31778, sample SAMEA3449269) | human gut metagenome | biome: human gut; feature: human-associated habitat; material: faeces | place: United Kingdom | collected 2010/2012 ...
TTGAGCCGCCCGCTGAAGCCGTCGCCGCCGTTTGAAGGGCTGGTGCTGGCGGCTGCGGGGGAACTCGATGGTTATTTAGAGAAGTGCTTGTAGTTTTGGGTGTTTGTTGCAAATCAGGTGGTGAGGAATGGAGCAAGATGGGCTTGATGAGGAAGGAGAATAACAAGATGGTTAGTGCAACAAAGAGTCGAGGGTACAATCAAACAGTCGCTGATGGGCTCGTCCAGCTCGAAGGACTGCAGGATGGAGCAGAAGTCCACATTCTCCCACAGGGGTTTGGTGTCATCGATCACACGGGAAGCGTCTTGGGAGGCTTCAGGAGCGCAACGAGAAGCCTCAGAGACATCGCGTGAGTCCTCCCTCGAGATCTCCTGCGAAGAAAGCGTGTCGGATATACTGGCGTCCTTTACGTAGTCCTCCCAGCTGTACTTGATGGTGGTCACGCCTACCACAGTGCCGCAGAACTCTCGCAATGTCGTGCTGGCGCAGGTGTGCTCGTAGAGGGAAGAGCCTGGCTCCGCGCCCACGCGGCAGGCGTGGAGAGAGAGTTCATGCGAGTGGTCCGCAATTAATCTCCACTTCTTCAGAAGATGTCGGAACACACAGGCCATTTTCCGCGTTTCACAGGCAACCAACTAACCGTCACACTATGCCATTTCCACCACTTCAAAGATGGGGCTGAAGCCGTAGTCCAGCATGATGTTGGAGGAAGCAACGTCGAGAGGAACGAACCGAAACACCTTCTTTTCGTCCCGGGAAGAGAACCGCTTGAGCGGCATCTGATTCCCTGCGGGCTCGACCGAATAGGCTGATCGCTATGCTTTCATTGCAATATACCCATCGTTACCTTTACGGACGTAGATCGTTTGATTTGCGTATATTGCGGGTTGAATTGCGCCGCTTCTCCGCGAAAAGAAGAATCATGGAGCGCGGGAGCGGAAAGAAAGCTTGCATTCTGCTTTGGGGACAGATAGGAGTTTGAATACAAGGGGGTTGCTCCGTTTGGATGATAGGGCGCATTCTTCGGCATCACTCTCGGAGTGCTGACGGGAGTCATACTCTCCACTCTGAAGACGTCGTAGAGGGTTGTGCCGGGGTCAACCGAATGAAATACATAGGACATTTTGAGATTTCAAGCGGATGAAACGCCCCGCCATCTTTTCCCGCTAAGAGAATGGAAGTCAATTCGACCTTGGCTTCCATTAGAAGAAGTGAAGGGAGTACCCTGAATCAAGGGAGACAATCACTACCCTCCATTCCGCATCATGGGAAACGCAGTGTGAAACAAACACGAGAAATGGAACCTCCTTTGGCGATAAATGCAATGGGCTGCTTCACAATGGTGTTGATGGAGAGAACCGATGCGGTGATGTTCAACGCCACGGTGAGCACGAACACGCCCAGAAGAAGCCAGTAGGGAATATAGATAGAGAAGGGCACTTCGGTGAGCAGATTCATCTGGATGGACACGAGCGAGGCGATTCCCACTCCAATCACCACCCCGCTGATCGTGGACCCCACCGTATTTGAAATGGCCTCGATGATGAAGATCTGCCGCTCATTCCCCGATTTCGTGATTACCCAGTACAACTGCTGCGAAGAGCCTCCGATGGCTCTGAAAATGCCCATCTCGTGTGAAGTGTCTCGGGAAGCCGTTCTACGTCACACGATCGCAGATGCGGTACTGAATGGAAATCCACGTGGCAAAGAACAGCAGCACGCAGCACAGCGCAGCCACTACGTAGAAGTACACGTCCAGCGCCAGCTGCGCATCGTCGATGGAGTGGAAAAGGGAGCGACGCTCCGCGAAGGAAGCCGTGGCGTCGTCCTGAAGGCTATGCGTTACAGTGGTGAGAGGGAGGAACAGCGAGCGTGTGGAGTCCACCATGTAGGCGTATTGCTGCTCTGTGAGAGAATCCTTCAGCTTGATGAGGAGTCGGTTGTAGTGAATGTCTTCAGAGAAGAGGGAGGTGAACGTTTGTTCGGACACGAGCAGTGTGGGCGCAGTTTGGAGGTAGTTGTACTTGCTGAAGGAGAACCCGGACAGTTTCTGCACCGTGGCAACTTGCGTGATTTGGTGGGAAGTCTGCTTGGAGGTTTTCTGGACAGTTTGAGATACTTGCGAACGGAGAAGAAGAGGATGGGCGGTGTGGGTGGTCAAGTCACGGTGAATGGAGGCGGGAAGGAGCGCGGGAAAGAAGGTCTGGTAGGCGGAGGCAAGATCGACAGAGGGCGTGGGTACTGGAATGAGAGGAGGAAGAAGAACTCACAGGAGCGAACGTCCTGAGAAGGGAAGCGTGAGGGCAGCTGATAGGCGTGGGAAGAGCGGAAGAACTCCTGCAGCGACTCCGTATCTGACGTGACGACCATGCTGCGATCTCTGTTTGTTACGGCATACCCACACACGCACATCAAATCCAAGTAGTGAGGCGTCAGGAACGCCACGGTCGGCTTGAGGGCGCTGAGTTGCGCGAAGCTGGTGAGCGTGCCCTGCGTCACGGGCGCGGCGACGAACTCGAAGCCCTGACACAGCGCCGCGTTCTGCGGCTGGTTGAGAAAGGAGGCGAGCGCGTCCTTCTGGAGGGCCGCGGAGGAGATGGAAATATCCGTGGGAATCGAGAGGCGAATGTTGGCGTAGAGCGTGGCGGCCTGCAGGCGCAGGAGGCAGGCGGCGAACAGGAGAAAGGTCTGCGAGACGGTCTGCAGGAGGCCCAGACGGAAGTTGCTGCGGCGATGGAGACGGGCGTTGTTGTGGGCGTACAGCGAACAGCGGGCGAGCGAGCCGCAGCGGGAGAAGAGGAGAGAGACGAGGCGGGAGAGCCACTGGGAGAGATAGGAGGAGACTAGAGTGGAGAGAGAGGAGGAGGCAAACGAATGGTGATGCCGAGAAGGGAGAGAATGAGAATGATGTTGAGAAGGGTGAGGAAGCGACGAAGGTTGCTGTTGAGAAAGGCTTCGACGCCGTAAACAAACACCAGCACGCCCATGGCCAAGAGAATCACACCGAACAGAATCATTTGCAGGGAGATCGGGGTTTTGCGACTGTCCTTCACCACGACGCGCGTGTCGTTCACACCCTGAGCGTGAGCTCGAATTCGGGGGATCCCACGGAGTGTTGAATGTCGATGGCGTCGATGAGTTTCTGCTTGAGGAAAGAGAGAGCAGGAGCGGCAAGTGCGAGAAGAGGCGAAAGGAGACCGATGAAGGCGGAGAGGAGATAGGAGGAAAGAGGAGGAAAAAGAGGCAGGTCGAGAAGGAGGGACTTGTTGAAGAGCACGGCGAGAAGGAGATAGAGGCCGAGGCTGAGAAGGAGACCTGCCAGAATGCCCGGGAGCGTGAAGAAGAGGAGTTGGGTGAGAAGAATGGAAATGGCGCTTGTTTTGCGGAGCCCGACCAGACGCAACAGAGCGAGTTCAACGCTGTGCGTGAGAGAGGAGGTGAGGGCAGACAGCTTGTCCTTGAGCGAGCTGAGGAGGAGGATGTAGATGACGTAGGCCGCAACGAGGGTTATGATCACCACGATCATGACGAAGACCTGATCCAGCAGCACGGTGACGGAGGCGAGCGACTGGAGCGAGGCGTACAACAGGTACTGGACAGTGGCGGTGGAGGGCAGAAGAGAAGTGACTTCGCTGGCGTAGGCGTTGAAGCGTCTGAAGATGAAAGAGAGGGAGGAGGAGGACTCGCCCATGTTGGTGTGCGTGTAGAAGGAGGCGTGCTGCGATGACTGGATGAGGTATTGCATAGTCAGCTCGTCCACCGCGCTGAACGAGGAGTCGAAACTTTGGGGCGTGAGGGATTGCTGGGACCACTCGCGGAGAAGGCGTTTCGTCTCTTCTCGCAACATCGTCAGCGACACCACCGCCACGGAGCCGTACGCCACGGACCACTTGCCCTGCGGGTGAGGCGGGCTGAGGGCGAGAACCTGCGGCGAAGCCACCGTGTCGGCAATGATGAAATCGCGTTCGAGGAGGAGACGGGAGTGCAGGAAGTGGAGTCTAGGGAAAGAGAGGAGAGAAGGAGTACATGCTGTCCACGGTGGCATTCTCAGTAGCATTGTTGGTGGTGTTACTGGTGACATTGCCGGTGGCATTGTCGGTAGCATTGCCGGTGATGTTGAGAGGCGGGAAGAGGCTGAGGGTGAGCCGAGAGAGGAGGATTCACGAGAGCAGTTGATCGTCGGCGATGGTGTCAAGATAGCGGCTGATGTTGACGGAAAGATGGAGGGTGTCTCCGGGAGATAAGGAGAGTGCGTTGGCGAGGGAGGAGGAGATGATGGTTTCGCTCTCTTGCAGTGGAGGGTAGTTCCACGCCCGTCCGAGCTTCATCGCAGATTCTCGTTCACTAGGGAAGAACGAGGAAGCGCGAATACTCATCAATGGCAATCACGAAACAGAGAAAAGAAGGCGACAGAGCGCACTTTTTCATACTTGATGCTCGAAGCATTACTGATGGTTTTGCGGATGCAGGAACGACCCAGCGCGGAGTTCCCTGACTCGAAGCGCTCTTTTCCAAGGCTATATCGAGCTGTGTCTACACTGTTATGAGGGTGAAAAGAATGGACTTGGTTTAGGAAAACGGTGCTTGCATCCGTTGATTTGGGAACAAGCGTGATATCCTGCTCTCCGACCTGCTTTTCTGCAATGCGAAGGATAAGATAGTTGCTTCCTCTCGCGATACACTGCACTTCACAGAAACTGGCGATTGTACTTGCATGAGCGATATAAAGCACACCACAATGAGGATCGTGAAAAAGCCGATCCAGAAGTTGCGTTTATGGCGTGAATTGTCCGAAGCCACATATCTTGGGGAAAAAGGATGAAGCGGAGGTACTTAAAGGAAAGGGTGGCGGAGGCAAGCACGCCGCTCATGGGGAATGCGAAATGAACTGACGTGGGTACGAAGCACCGTTGACAAGAATCCAACAAACACACAACACCTCAGTTGTTCACTTCTGCGCTCGCCTCCTTCATGCTACCCATCACAACGCACCCCCATCCTCACATATCCTTCTTCTCGCCCTGGTTGATCATCTCGTCGAGCTTGCTCTTGGCTTCGTCCTCCATGCGGCGAATGTCCTCCATGGTGAGCCCGTCCCACGCGTCCATCTGGCAGATCAACTGTCTCATGGTGCGGGTGAACACCTTGATCTCCTGAGAACGGACCACGTTCTCCACGATGGTCTGCAGACCGAAGTACTTGAAGGTGCCGGTTAGGGATTACTGAAGGAACAGCATAGGATATTGAATTGTCACCTTCTTGTAGCAGCACATCACAGGATCTACGCATGATGCGGGCGACACACACCTACCCATAGTCTTATACCACTCCGGGGCAAGAGGACCGATGTTGCGCTTCTCGCTGTGGTACTTCGTCACATCCTGCGCTCAATCACGCGACTTCACTCCTACCTCGTCCGCGGGAAGAGTCTCGCTGCTTCCCTTCTTCGCGACATCGATGAAGTACACCTCGCGCTTCTTCAGCTCGTGCGCATCCATGTTGAGCGCATTCTCCGTGGTGCCCTTATCCTGAAGGTACTTGGACTCGATGGCGATCTTGAACTTCTCCATCGAGAAGTAGCCGTTCGTCATCACGGTCAGGCAGTACGGATGGGCGTTCCACGCCTCCTCCCACAGGAACAGGGAATCTGGCATGTCAAAAGGGAAACGAAACCCTTACCCGAAGGCATCATGGCCTTCAGCACTCTGGGGCACATGGAAGAGAGGACATACCTAGCGGTGACTTCAAAACCGGAAACGTCACTTCTTCAGAGTGTACTGTCCCTTCACCTTGGGGATGGGAGTCTTGCTAATCTCGCTGAGGCCCATATGGCCGTCCGTGTTGTCAAAACTACGTGGGTGAGTGCGCATCCGCACCCTTACGGTTCGTTCTTCATGACCACAATGCCCTCGCCTCCACCGGTGACCTTCTCCTGGGCGGTGATTACCATTGCCAGCTGCGCGACCTGAAAATCGGAAACGGTAATCGGAAGAGGAATACGGAATTCAATGATCATAACTACTTGGAAATCTGTACGTGAAATGACTCGGAATCGGTGAAGAAAGGAATAACCGCGGAAGAAACGCAGAAATCGAAGTTTGGCAAATAAACACCGGAAACGAAAAATGCAATCAGTAACGAGACACATAGGGAGCGGGAGCTGCCGCCGAGCTCATCTTGGCCTTCACGACCTCCTTCAGATACTTCGCCTCGAACAGCTCCTTCGCGTTCGTACGGATCAACTATGGGTTAGCGGGATAAAGTAGAGTGACGTCAATTCCCTCCTCCATGTTCTCTCTGGAGAGCATGGAAGACAGAATGTCGTTCAGATCCTTGTGCGCCTTTTCAGACGCCTCCAGCTCCATAAGCCTACGTCTCACTCCGCAGTCTCAATCGCACTGTCGCTTCTCATCGGGAGAGAACGAGAAGGCCAGTCGGTAGTTGCTCTCCAGCGTGTTGCCTCCCGATCTCTGCAACGACGCCACGCTCTCCAACTCCTTCAGCTACGATCGAGTGTGTAGTGAAACGCCCACTTTTCGTTGCAACGTCTCCTTCTGCTCCGTAAGCTGGGTGATGGATCCCTTGGCCTGCTCCGTGGCGTCTTTCAGCAGAGCAGATGTCTCCTTCAGCGACTCCTAGGGAATGACGAGTACGAAGTAGCATTACGCAATTCGCTTTCAACTCCTCCTCCTTTGCTACGGATGACTCAAACCCCTTTCTACCACAGTGCACGGACTCATATAGCGAGATGAAGTCAGGATAGAGCAGATTCTTGCACGAGTTGATTAGGCTCTCCTTAAGCGATGCAAATAAGCGTACGCAGGGATGGGATCGTTGCACACGGGGAAGGTCTCGTTGAACAGCTGGTCCAGCCACTGCATAAACTGCATCATCGTAATCTACTGGGAAGGGGAGTTTGAACACGGTACGCCGCGTCCAATTTGCGCAATCGGCTGGTAGATGATCCGTCCATCGGGGTTCACCAAGCCCTGAATGGGGAACACTTTGGAACCTATCCCTGATTTTCGAGTGGCAGAGGCTTACCGACATCGGGACGAATAAAAAGCGCCAGCTGCTCGGTCGGGAAGTAGGACGGAACGTCCAGTTCCATATGGATGCTGTAGGTGGTGCCGCGATACTGGCAGCTGTGATAGAACTGGCACTGTATGTAATTCTTGGGGATGCCATCCAAAGCTAGGCGGTCATTCCTCTCGCTTGCACTCTACTGAGACACACCATGGTTATGGGACATGACCGAAGCTCCGGGTACGTGAGAATGACGTTTTGGATCGCCATCCTGTTCTACTGCTCACTGAGTGCATTGGCTCGAACCACAGGGTTCAGTCGTCCCAGGTACATTTCAGCGCTTGGATCCATTCCTTCCTTCGATAGATCAGTCTTTCTTTGCTCGTTTCCTTGTTTCCAGAAATCGAGCCGAAATGAGTCATGAGAGAAAAGTGCAACAAAGCCGAGGATTACATAAAGAACAACTTCACCATCTCCATCGCCGCCACGAGAATCACCACGCCCGCAATGCCGAACGCCGTGAACAACACAAAGAAGGGGATCTTCGCGTAGTAGTTGTAGTACACGACGCGGTTATTCACAATGTTGCTGTCAAAGTCGTAGGACTCTATTCGTCACCTCCTCTCCTCGGTCGCACCTCGCAACTCAACCGAAATGGCGAATTCCTCTCGATGCACCTCGTCCTCCGCGGTAATTGTGTAGAACTGCACCGTTCCTCCTTCATATCCCTGCGTTTCAATTTTCTTCGTCTCTCCTACGAAACTGCCGAAAAGGCTCCCTTCTTCGTCAATTCCCACGCCCTCCGGCAGAGGCGGCGTAACGCTGTAACGAACTCCCTGCGGCAGGCTGGAACGAGCAACGAAGTTGGAGTGGAAGCCCAGGCGCAGGTGATGATTCGGGAACAGGGGCTTCTCGAAGCCGCGATTGCAGACGTAGGGGAAGAACTCGGGGAGCCAGGTCACCGAAGAGCCCTTGTTGTCTTCACATGAGGAATCAGCGAGATGATCACCGATCACGTAATACCGATAGAAGTGATACGGCTTTTCATTCTCCGAAATGGTGTACGTGTAGCGCCGCAATACGGAGTCCACGGGAGGCTCGTCCTCGCGATTCACCTGTTTCCACGTTTTCCCGTCGTGCGATCCAGAAACCGTCCAGTTTCGAGGCGCGTAGGCAAATAGGTAGTCATAGACGTCGTACCGGTTCATTGTGAACGCACTACGCGTAATGCGGGGGAATTCCGGAATACTCGAAGAACGAGTTGTTGAACACGAGAGACGCTCTCTGTCGGGAGTGGAAGTAGAAATACTCGTTCGAGTAGTCAAAGGCGAGAGAAGGGTCGTGAGTGTCGACGAGCAGAGAATGCGAGACCACGTTTGAGAAGGGAATGTACATGCAGTCTAGATTGAATGTGGCATGGAGGGCAAACGCGAATCGGAAGAGGAGGGGTAGCCGTACAGGAACACGTTGTTCATGTGGAGGCCATCATCGAACTCGAAGATGATCGTGTTCAATCCCTCATGCACCGACTCGCCGCTGACCAGAACGCTATGTGTGAGACATGGAATGCATGGAAACCGGTAGTAGTTCTGATGATTCGAAATGTGGTTCGATTCTCTAGAACTCATGTTGCATTCTATTCAGTACTCGAAGACAGCGATGTTGTTGATGGAGACTCGAACGCTCACAAAGTCATTCGTCATTCCGAGTTCCAGTGCAGCGAACCCGTTTCCCTCTGGAATGTAGAATCGATTCACGAAGAAGTTGCTCGTCGACGGCTCTCCTGTCACTTCATGGATGTACTCCGGGCGATTCTCGTCCTCTCGGATGAAGTCCCTGTCGAAGGAGTCGAAGAAGACGGTGCTTTGCCCGATCTCCTTCCAGAGTTCCTCCGAGCTCGTTACGCTGAATACGCCCCACGTTTGATAGGGAGACACGATGTACGTCACTAGGGCGTAAGAATCGATTATGAGAATCCACTTCGAAAACGATATGTTTCTTTCGATCCGCTCAGACAGCTGCCCTTGAAAAAGAGGAATCCACTCTCGCCGCGCACCTCCACATACGCACCATCGTCCCATCCATCCCCGTCTCTACACGATAAAAAAGATAGCGCATGCCGTACGCGTCCAGAAGGACCAAATCATACACCAGGTCAACCGTCTTCTCCAGACAGAACTCGAACGTCTTGTTCGCCTTGAATTCGGTCAGAGGACCGCCCTTTGCAAGCGTTTTGGTTGTGTGATTCCATCGTCCCTGGATCAGGAAGGATTCGCTTGCCTGGTGAAAGCAGGTTGCACTGTTGCGCTTGAGTACCGAGATGTACACTTCGTCCTCACCGCAGGCAAGGGAGTTCCCTACCACTCACCAATACCCCCACAAACTACCCAGAGCGAAGAGAAGAAGCAGTAGCAATGTGCAGCACAAGACGGGCATGGATTGCGAAATGGAATGTGAGAAGCAGTAATGAGTGTTGAATGGGCGTCTTGTAAAAAAGTTCATTCTTCTCAGAGTGGGAAGGGGAAGAAACAGAATCGTGTTTCCCACTCTCCTGTTTCTCGTTGTATGAGTCAGCAGTTGTTGAGAAATTCATACAAGCAGTTGCTGCGCTATGCCAAGCAGTTCGATGCGCAACCCATTCTGAAAGTGCCTCCTCTCCCTTCCTTTCAGCGGTATAGTTCGTGCTGTCCGACGTGATCAAATCAACGGCGACATCTTCCACTCCCTCGCTTCCCAAGTGGTTCTCGAACGATCTGCACATTTTGATTCCATCCCTGTTGCAGTACGTCTTATTGCAATCACCATACTTATACTTTAGAACGAACATGACGTACTATCCCTCCCAATCAGCGGTGGCTCTGTTGAACAAGCGATTCCAGCCCACAGCCCTTCCGCTAGATGAACGCAAGTTGGAGTTTGGGAATCCGTTGACTCTAGAATTGCCTCCAGCAGCACTAAGATGATCGACTTTTGCACGGCGGTGCTTCGGTCGTCTTCAGCCGAGTACAAGGTGAATCTCAACCGCTGCGAGGATCTGTTCTCCAATGCGAGTCTCGCGTACCAGAAGGACCAGGATGTGTACGAGAAGGTGAAGCCATATGTCGTGAATCTGACGACCGAATCCCAACTCAAGGAGGGAACGATCTTGCTGAATTACCCCACCACCGTTCTTTCCCGCAAGCACACTCTTCACCTGCTGGACCGCGATGAGTTGCTGTTTGTCACGCGAGTGAACGAGCTCGGGGTCCAGGGCGTGATCCTAAATCCGTATCCGCCTCTTTCCTTCTTAACAAGTAGCCGAAACGTGCGTGTGCGCACTGCTGGTTCTACGCTGCTTGTTACCTCGCGAAAACCGGCGGAGGGAAGGAAACAGTACATCACGCGCTCCGTGGAGGATTTGGACTTTTCGTCTCATACCAACGGTCTTCACCGTGTCGTGGGCGCCCTTCACGACCCCATTGCCATCACGGCAGTGCCGAATGGCATTCCGACCACCAAGGAGGTGGTTCGGTTTGATTCACTGGAATGCTTCACATATCCTGAACTCGTTGAGGGTGCGACTTAACCGCACTGTGGACGAGATGGTCCAGTTAATCACGGGAGGAGACATGCTGATGCTGCGGTGCGAGAATCCACTTCCCCTGTTGTTCGACAGTTGCTGCGATGGAGTGGAGTGAGGAATAGAGACGATCAGCAGAAAGATGATGTACAGCAACCTGATGCACAGCCTCGGCGGAGAGTGGGAGTCCGTCGGTTACTGCGTGGAGCAGTCGATCTTTTAGCGCCTGTTTGTGACAAACACGACAAATGAGCAGCATGCGGTTGTACCCCAGATTGATTGCCTTCAGTAGCTTGTCCCTCAGAATCTCCTTCGATGGCTACGATTTACTCACTCCGAAGGGAGGTACATAGCGCGGGAGATGAAGCAGCCGCACGCAGGTCGAGGACGTGGGTAGACTGTCCTCGCCGGCCGTGCTCTCGACCACCGAGAAGAGGGACGTGGACTTCTATGCATGAGCGAAATGGCGATGCACGACGGAAAAGCGCTTCCTTCCCGTGACAAACAGCAGCAGACAGTCCCGCTCCTCCGAGGTCAGAGACACGAGAACGTCCACGAATTGCTGCGTGTAGACATCTTCCTTCCCAAACTCTCCTGAGAAGTCGATCGACTCGAGCAGCATCTCGCGCGTCCACTCCGCGGGCGGAGAAAAGAGCATCTCCTCCAATTCCCGATCTGTGAAAATCGAGAGGATTTTTGGATCCAGCACTTGTTTGAGTCCTACGCGTGATGCCGAAGGGCAACGACCACCCGAAGTGATCAGTTTGAATGCGGGACGAATGCCCTCGCCCATCACACACTGGATGTAGCGAGAGAGCCACAGTGGGAACGCATCGGACGAAAGCGGCGCATCGGCGTCGTTTGACTATGTGTGAAAAGAGGAGAGAAGGAGCACAAACTCGGGGACGAGGTTGACGCTGGGATTGGAGGGCAGTGCGCAGGAGATCATCATCGCGGACACATCGACCGCTTCACCGCGCGAGAGTTGCATCATGATCTTCAAGAGACCACTGAACATGCTGGAGAAGGGCTCGCCCGCCTGCTGCAGCAGAAGCGACACTAGCATTGACAGCGACGGCGAAGACAAACCCTCTTCGGTCGAACGGAGCCGCAGCACGCCCTGCGTCAGATACTGCAAAAAGAGGGGGTGTGGTGGGAAGTCAACCTGGAGGTGGTTCTGCAGGCAGAGGCCCAGCGCGAAGCCGAAGGCGAAGAAGGTGGATTTCTTCTCCTCGAAGAGGGCATCTTGTTTGGAGAGAGGAGCCGGAATCAGGCCGTTTTCTGGAGCGAAGTAGGGAGGGGATGAATCGATGGGTGGAATGGTCTACGGTGAAGACGGCGAAGATTGACAACCTCTTGACAAGGCTTCGTGTAGTGCAGCGCGTCCATCATGGCCTCCACGTCAGCGCGCGTGAAGACGGTGCGAAGCTACGATGAAACACGCGTTCTAGTCAGCACCATGTGTCGCGGCACGGCGAGACCCGGGTGTGTGTGCTGTGGCTCGTCGATGCTGGGGATCTCGTTCTCGACGTCGAAGGCGACGAAGGAGCAGACGGGACAGAGCAGCGTGTGGCAAGAGCACTCCTGCTGCTGGGGGTGGGCGTCAAACCACACCCACACCTCCTGCAGGTTGCTGCGCGTGAACGTCATCCTATGTCTCATCCGCACAATCCCGTGCGCACCAGTACAGCTGCGTGCTGTCGTGTCTGCCGCAGTGCCGGCACGTGGTCTCCACCGCCTTCGTATACCCACACTCCCTGCAGTACAATTCGTCTACTCTTCATCCCGCCCATCGCACTCACTTCGCGCGCGGTCCGCCGACAGCAGGCAGTGGTGCTCGGGGCAGCAGCAGCCCTCCAGGCACGCGCACTTCTGGCAGCGCAGCAGCACGCCGTTCACCGCGTCCTCCCGCGGGTCCTCCAGTCCCGTGGCCTCCGGACCCCGCGGCGGGTAGTTCAGCATGCGCGCTGTGGACTGCGCCGCGTAGGGCGCTTGGCTCGCCTCGTTCCAGAGATGGAGGGAACGGCGTTGGACCTCGTGGAAGAAGAGAGTCAGACACTCCGTGGTGGGGCCGTTGCCGATGCCCTCCTCGCCGTAGAACTTGGTCTGGAAATCAGCCCGATTTCTGTCACGCACTTGGGTCTCGGTGGACTTGTCGAAGACGGAGCTGAGATAGAGAAGACTGAAAACGGGGTTTTGGCGGATGGCGGTGTAACGCATGAGCTGAGCGTGAGAGAAGGAGGTGGTGACCACCATGGGCTGAAGAGACTGCGCGTAGAGGGAAGAGTGGCAAGTTGTGAACAGGTTGGTGTAGCTGGTGTGGGCGTTGAAGCAGTAGCAGTCGCTACACGTCAGAATGCTCCGCCGTGGGTACAGGTAGTGCGTGCGCGTGGAGAGGGAGAACAGCGCAGGCAGGCAGGTTAGCGTCGTGTCGAGCCAGGGCGGCAGCAAGCGGCCCAGCACCACGCAGGAGTCGCGCAGCAGTCGCGCCAGCAGCGCGTCGAGTGCGGGGTTGACGAACGCCGTCTCGTCGATGGCGTGGAGAGTTGTGTGTGTATTCTCTGGTGTTGTTGTTGTTGTTGCTGCTGCTGCTGCTGTTGTTGTTGTTGTTACCGTCTCAGAGGCATCCCACACGGGGAAGGTTCCATAGAACGCAACGTAGCGATTCAACACAAGGCAGGCGGAGAGGGTGCCTGCGAGCGTCACGGCCGCGTCGCTGAGGGCCATGTCACAAAACCGCTTGCGGGCCTTCTTCACCGCGGCAAGCCGGCGGGCCAGCGCGTGGGAGGCGTCGGAGGCCAGCGCAGGCATGGAGGTGATGGGCGTGAGGGCCGCCTTGCGGTTGATGAGCATGAGAGGCGCGGAGGGGAACTCGTGCATGCGCAGCAGCGTGAGGTCGACGGCGAGGTCGTGCGAGAAGGGGAACTCGAGGCTTTCCGTGGGTGTGAAGCGAAGCAGGACGGACATGATGGAGTGGTACACGGAGAAGGCGAAGTCGACGGGACAGCCCTTGAAGGTGAAGCGGAAGAACGGATAGTCGTTGCGGTTGGCCATCCACTGCGGAATCAGGTCGTGGAGGAAGTGGAAGCGCGGCGTTCGCTCCAGGAAGTCCAGAACGCGGTTGGCGACTTCGTTGATAGTGTCGGCGGCGTTGAAGGAGGCGTTGAAGGAGGCGGTGGGTACCTCGTCGGTGAAGTGAACGTGGAAGGTGATGGAGAGAGTCTTCTGGAAGGCAATGGCGCTGCTACTGGGCGTGAGGAGGTTGTTCTAGGGTGGAGAGAGGAGGACGTGGGTACGGGCAGCAGCGGCAGGTGCATCAAGAGGCTCTGACTGAGATAGTGGAGGAGGGGCGTGAGCTGCGGCGCGTCTCCGCCCAGCAGCGCCTCCGCCAGCCAGCGGGCCTTCAAAAGGAGCAGTTTCTTGTCTGTGGTTGGTTGTGTGGTTGTTTGTGCGTTTGCTTGATTCTCTTCCTCCTCCTCTATTTCCTTCTGATCCTCTTCCTCCTCTTCCTCCTCCTTCTCTTCCTTCACTCGCCTCTCCTTCTTTCCACTCCGCACACCCCACGTGGCGGCCAGCTGTTGCGACACGTCGGTGACGGCGGCAAAGAGCGGCAGCAAGAAGTCCAGGTCCTGCACGAAGCACGGCTGCAGCCCCGCCATTAGCGACTTGAACACCACCGCCGCCTTCGCCGCCGTGCTCTGAACCGTCTCCAGGTCCTGACAGCGCAGGAATAACGTGACGGTTTCAGCACAGCGCCGCAAGGGATCGGCGTGGGTCTTGTAGTAGTGCAGAAACTTCTTCTGCGCGAGCATGCGCTGCACAACCTGGAGATAGAGGCGGTCCTCCTCGCACAGCAAGCCAGCGTGCGGCGTGTTGAGTGAGAAGGTGCTGGCGTACGGGGAGGCGAGCAGTGCCGGTGCGAAGAAGGAGGCGTCGCCGATCAGAGCGCGGAGCAGGAGGACGACTGTGTGGATGCGCGCGGAGTCGCTGAGAGTCAGGTAGTACTCGAGGAGCGCGGGGAAGAAGCTGGTGGCAAAGAAGCGCTGGAACTTGGCGAGCGGCTGACGCGGCCCGGCACCTGCCATGCGCGTGAAGAGAGTGATGATGGCGTTTTGCACGGGCGGCGCGGGCAGCAGCAGATACTGTGCGAGCACCTTCACCTTGACGATCAGCACGCCTTCCACCTTCAGTCGCGTGGCCTCGGCGGTCTCTACGCCTCACGCGCCTCTTCCACACACACTGCCGCCCGTCGGCGGGTCGTCGTACAGCATCTCCGCCAGTAGGAGCAGCCCGCTCGCCACGCCGTTCAGCGTGGTCGTCCACGCGTCCGCTCGCTCGGTGGAGTCGTCCAGCAGGGCGGCGAAGCGCTCCATGCCGCCGAGCAGGAGCATGTGGTACGGGGCGGCGAGCAGCGTGGCGTGCAGGAAGGCGTAGTTGCGGAAGAAATAGAGACAGGAAAGAGCGTCGCCGAAGATCTCCGCATCGAGGAGGGAGACGGAGGGGGAGCGAATCAGGGTGAGGAGCGTGTTGACGAGGGGTCGAACGATGTCGTCGGGGTAGTGAGTGAGGGTTCTAACTCTGTGGAGAGTGTAATTCAGGAAGAAGAGACAGGAGTGGATAGCTGGCTTGGAATCGCTCTGGAGGATTGAGAGTGACTGCTTGAGCATCATGCCCACTCTGGATTGGGACGAGAGCGGGACGTTCTTCTGCAAAATGGATACGACGACTCGTTTGCACTCTGCCATGTTGTCGAAATGGAACAGAGGAAGGACAGTGCAAAAGTACTGAAGGAGAGCCCCCAAATCGGCATGGAGGGCAAAGGAGATGCGGAGTTGTTTCAAGAGCTAGCCAGTCAGTCATGTCATGAGCAACTACTGCAAACATGGTTCCCGTCAGAGTCGCTTTGGACATACTGGGGGAGAAGAGAAGCAGACTGTTAACACCCTTTGCAATGTGTGCACACGTGACGTCCTTCATTGTGATTGCAGTTCGGTAAAAGAGGGCAGCCGTCTGAAGGACATGGGGACTGCTTTTGAAGCGATCGATTGCCCTAGAAAGGAAATCGTAATTAGCATCCATACGACTCCAGATGGGCCAAAAGGGACTTGAAGGAAGCGAGTTGGTCCTTTAGAGCCGAGCGATTCAGCAACTCTGTTATCACCTTCTGGAGAGTGTCCTACGTGATGAGAAACAGTCTATTAAAAAGACGATCAGTTCCGATTCAGTCATCGTGTCCATGGCATTCTGCGCCGATTCTAGCAATTCCTGGAATCCAGTGCTCATGTCCAACTCTTTGTCGGGCCCTTCTCAAAGGAAAACACTAGTCTCTGTTAGAACCGCGGGAATGTCTATCATTCGTATCATGACGCAGAAACTAAGAATGAAGGCCTTAACCTGGGTGGTTCGCTTGCTACTATTTGCCTCTGTCCTCGCCTACACGGTGAATCCTCACCTCTCCTTCGCTGCTCCTTTCAACAACTTCAACTACGATGGTTGATTGACTGTGTGCAATCACTTACGCGTAGGAAGGAGAACGCTTCAGGAGTGGACCGATGTGGGGGACGCCGTCATTAACGAATACTTCATCCGCCTCACCCCCGACCGCCAGAGCAAGAGCGGTGCGATCTGGAGTGGACAGTCGTTCACTAGCGGTGAGTTCGTGACCACAATCAAGTTCCGCATCAGCGGACAAGTGGGGAAGGGAGCGTAGAATCACCCATAGGGCGCGCATTTGTACGGAGATGGTTTCTCCGTGTTCTTCACGCAGAACGTGTCTCCCCTTCCCGTACTCGGCACCGAGGCGCGTGTCACCGCGTAGGGCAAGATGTTCGGACTGACGGACCACTTCTACGGCTTCGCCATCGCCTTCTCCACCTTCAACAACCAGGACGTGGGAACGCTTCGCATCGCTCACCGCTAGTTCTCTCGCTACCACCGCGACGTTGCCGTGTACCTCAGCACGGACCAGAACGAGGGCGCCTACACGCAGGACAAGGATCACACGGGATGCTACTCCCGTTATCGTTTCCACGAGAAGCGTCAGGATTTCTCCGTACTCTCCTCTCCCTACCCTCACAGACAGGTGGACAACTACGCGGTGGTGAAGATCGGCTACTCGCAGAAGGACAGCATGATCCGCGTGTCGCTCGACGAGAAGAACACGGGCAACTTCCACATCTGCCTCAACGAGCGCGTGGACCTGAAGCCGGACTGGTGGCGCACGGCGCACCTGGGCATCTCGGCGTCGACAGGCCAGCTGGCGGACAACCACGACATCCTGTCCGTGGAGACCGTGGAGGGCGAAGGCGACCCCGATAAGGTGAGCGTGTCTCCCTCGCGCGCGGCGGCGAAGCTGGAGGAGGAGGAGAACTCGGCGTTCCAAGCGATGATGGCGAAGCGGAGCGTGAACCCCGCGGCACTGACGGCGGAGGAGACGAGCCTGGTGAAGGTGATGGAGGCGATGGACCAGCACCAGCGGTTGGACGTGTCGAAGTTGAAGCGCGAGCTGGAGCACCGCATCGTGGCGGTGGAGGAGTCGCTGAACAACATGATCAAGAAGCTGCAGCAGTCGAGCGATCTGTCGGAGAGCCGCATCTTCGACATCGAGCAGTCGCTGAAGCGCGACGTGCAGTCGTCGATGAACACGAAGCTGGAGAAGCGTGTGCGGGCTGTGGAGGACGTGTTCGCGGACCACTTGAAGGAGGAGGTGAAGAAGAGCAGCCGGAAGTGGATGATTCCGTTCGTGGTGCTGGTGTCAGTGGTGGGCGTGGTGCTGCTGTTTGTTTACGTGGGTGAAGAGAGGGCGTGTGATGCGTAGGGAAAGTACAGAACGGCTCTGAAGACGCACCTTTTGTAAAGTGAGGGATTTGTGTATTGGTGTGTTTGTTTGTACTTCATTCTTCAGAGCATCTGTCCGTCAAGAACACTTCTTTGTGTCAAAGAAAGGTCACATCTCAACAACACGAAAGCAACTGTGTCAAACAAAGAAACCAAATGGACAAGGCGTCTCGCTCCTCCGCCACACTGCTCTCCTGCTTCTTCTCGACGGTCACCTCGTAGCTGACGCTGCACGAGTACCAGCTGCTCTTCGAGTTGTCGAAGATCAGCCGCACGCAGCCGTCGCTCATCGCCTCCCACTCGCCCGTGATCAGCGACGACTTGGACTCCACCAGGCACAGCGGCACCACCGTCTGGATGAACTGGTCCTTCGTCAGGAACTGCACCGAGAACTCGATGTTGCGGTCCAGCGAGCTGAAGCACCACTGCACATCCTCGCCCATCTTCACCGGAATGTCGATCTACGTCTCACGTCCCCCACGCACCCCCACATTTTCGACTCCACGGTTCGGCAGAGACAGCACGTCCGTCATGGCCGAGTGCGTCTATTCCTCACATCACGCCTCCACGTTCACCTCGCAGATGGCTCGGCCCAGCACACAGCCGCCCTTGCACTCGCACTGCCCGCCGTACACCTTCGGCAGGTCCTCCATCTTGAAGTACGCCAACAGCTTCGCCGCGTTGGGCACGCGCTTCAGCTTCTGCTTCTGCAGGTCCGTCATCCACGGCTTGATCACTACTAGTCAGAAATCGAAACAACTCCTGCCGTTCCAGAAGTAGTTGAAGATGGGCGGGTAGTTGATGACGTACACGACGTCGGAGGACTCGGGGTAGTAGTAGGTGTGAATGAGAATCATCTCCTTGAAGATGTTGAGAGCCTTCAGGTTCATGTGGCGGCTCAGCGACAGACCCTCCAGGTCGATGATGGTGGAGTTGCCGATGTAGTCCACGCCCATGCGCTCGCTGGCGTCGCGGCACAGCTTCTCCATGTACTCGTTGTAGTAGATGTGCGCGTTGAGAATCTCCTCCGCCGAGTACAGCTGCGGATCAATTGATCGCGATATCATTACGCTCAGAATGTGGCGCAGATTCAGATGGCCGACGTTGAAGATGGTACAGGGCTAATCGTCATGACATGCTGCGAACGCCACTCTGCCAAAGCGGTCCGTCTTGTGAGTACAGTAGAGAAGTCGCCGGGAGATTACGTCGTGATTCTACGGGTATCACTGGGAAGAGCCACTACTCTTTTGATGTCCGGATTGTCCAGGATGCTGTCTATGTTGTTCTCCTTCCGCCAGGCAATCAGCTTCTTGATTCGGTTCACTACTTGTCAATTCGCGCAGGACGCACTCTACACGCGCTCTTTTCGTTGAATTTGGATGTGTAAAGGTAGCGAAACAGAATCTGATCACTCAGGGGGTAGTCCACGCCTGTACATAAAGGCATCCCCATTTCCACTCACCCTTTTCGGCAACATACTCCTTGAACTTCTGGAGGGCCGATTTCTTGTCCTCTGGGATTCTAAAGTTCTGCATGGGTAGGAATATGAGTAAAATGGGGGCGGGTTTCACTTTTCTCCATGGCTCCGAGGCGTCCCATCAAGTGGCGAATGGAATCGGGTGCATCACGCTGTAGCTATAGCGAACTGCCCAAGGTGACCATCGGCTCTCTCCTTCTGACGATCTTGGTAGCCTTCGTCATTACGGGTACGGCGTCCCTGCACTGCATTTATGGGCGTAGCAAAACAGCAGTGGGTCCAGTACTTCTGCGTTCACCGCGTGTATTTGTTTTCGCTCACGGGAGTGGATTCGCTGCAATCGCATGAGGAGTAGCTCTTCCGGTCGTTGCTGTCCGTCGCATACACGGGAGCGTTCTCTGTGGGGTTCCTCATGTCCACCATTTTCGACGCGAAGTGCATGTGGGGACTGGAGTCGAACACCTTTGCGCGTCACGAGGCGGATTTCGTGTGGATGCTGCTTCTCGGCTTTGTATTCACCTGTGCTGCGTGCTGCGTGATCCCTCGCTACTTCTTTCTGGGCATTTCACTGCGATACATGGTGCTGTACTACTGGGCGAGGAGGAATCCCTTCTTCAAGGTGAGCATGTACTTCATTCCCCTGAAAGCCACTCTCCTCCCCTACGCGCTTCTTATAATCAGCTTCCTCACATCGGGAGAGTCGTTTTGTTTGATTCGGGTCATGCTTAGGATTCCGTGGAGTGGGATCGTGGGGCTTCTCGCGGGACACTGCTACTACTTCGCCCGTGATGTCATTCCCCTGGTCTACAGACACCGACGAAAGCCCGTTCCACATTACACCCAGGCCCCCTATTGGCTGTGAATATTGGTGGTAGATCGTTACACATAGCAGGAAGGTGTGTGGAGAAGTGCCCAGTCGTCATGCACACAGGGATTGAGTCATGTTTTTGTTGCGGGGATGGATTTTGTGTTCTTGTATCTTACTTTGTGCCTTCTATTCCTTGTTGTGTTGATCACACCCTCCAATCTGTGGTTTCGACAGTGCTTTGAAGGCCGGTCGGAACGGTATCCGCGACGGAATGTCGGAAAGGAGACGAAGAAGGAGTAGGGGTTGGGAGTGTCCTTCTTGGTAATTCGGGTTTCTAGTGATGTGCTGTGCTTTATGATTGCTGCTATGATCACTCTGTATTCTAGCTTCACTCCTGTTTGTTGAAAGAACGCAATTCACAATTCAAACTCGTCGTTGGAGAGAATGGACGCAAAGAAGGAGGAAGTGAAGACAAATCAAACGGCAAAGGAGGAGAGCGTGGAGTTGACGGATGAAGAGAAGGCGTTGAATATCACGAAGGTGCAGAAGGAGCGAATGGAGCGGGACCACGACATGATAAAGGACTACTACAAAGTGGGGATCGGGTGGTTCGTGTTCCATTAGGGTTTGCTAAAGGAATGGGCGGACGACCTGGCGGCTCGGCCCGTGGAGGAGAAGAAGTCGGAGGAGGGGCGAGCGGCGACAAAGCTCTGCCAACAAGTCGCGGATACACTGAAGGGGTTCTTCAAACTGTGCACGAAACGAGTATATCTGCTCTTTTGTGATCACGCATAGAAGATTCCCTTTGACATTCGCAAGAACCTGCTGAAGATCAAAGACTGCATGGAGAAGAAGGACTTCCGCGAGGTGGACAATGCGTGATGAAATAATGAGAAGGCTTACAAGATCTATCTGCTCATCACCATCGGCAATGCGCCGTGGCCCATCGGTGTGACTGCCACGGGAATCTACGAGCGATCGGCACGCGACCGCATCACGCAGGAGAGTGTAGGCCGTATTCGTCCTCCTTCCGCCGTGACGACTAGATGCGATGCTGAACGACACGGTGCGCGTGTATCTGACGATGATCAAGCGGCTGATGAACTACAAGGAGTCCAAGACGCCGGACGGCATCTCTTCGGGATGTGTTGTGATGAAGAAGTGCGTCTGTTTGTTGCACCTACACACATCCCATCTTTCATGGTTTGCTCCACTCATACAAATCCCTTCACACGCTGCTGAATTGGCGCGATACAAAAATGGGAGGGATTACGCATATGCAAATTCTGTTCTTTTCAAGAGGAGAGCAGGAAGTCGTTTACTGATTGCTATTTTCGAGCGGTACGTGCTTGTGAAGGGAGTGAAGCCTGCGGAGGAACGGGGGAAGACGTTGCTTTCAGTTCCCCCGTTTTGTCCTTTTCTGTCAGTGAAGCTAACGGTGGTTGTAGAATCGCGAATCGATGGACCAGAAGAGCTTTGAACAATTCGAAACGCTGTGCAGCGCCGTTTTCGGCAACGTGGGAACGGGCAACACGGCCGAGGCGAGAGAAATGCTCGAATCTATATGCTTGCATCCGAGCTTCGTGGAAAAGTCAGAGTGGGTGCTGATGGGGGCGGTTTAGCAGCAGAACGGTATTTGAGAACTCGAAGAACATTTACGCACTCCACTGCGCGGGCACATCACTGACGAGGCTCATGACGGACTATTGGAACAACTACGACGACGATCAGAAGCTGCGCATCCGTTGTCACTTCCACTAAGGGTAATCGGTAGGAGACTTCATTCTGCAGTACCTGATCAAGAACGGTCCCGAGCTTCCCTCTCACATCACAACCACGCTGTGCACACTCATCTGCAGGATCACATCGCTGTCCTGGATGACGGACACGCGCGAGCGCAACATTTTGGATTTGATGCTGCAGTACACCAAGTCGCGCGACAACTGCATCATCGCGCTGACGGTGCTGGAGGAGCTGGTGGCGCAAATGATCCCCAAGAGTAGTCACGCCCTTCCCCCTCACCCGCAGAGACGAGCACGCAGCAGCAGAACAAGGCGGCGCTACAATTCCGCGAGAGCAACTTGTTCAACATCACCTCGCTCGCTATGAACATGCTTCGCGATACCTTCCAGGCCGACGACGCCACCGTGGGCTCCGCCAAGCTGCGCGAGGACCTCTACGACCGCTCGCTGCGGCTGCTGATCCGCTGCTTCAGCTTCGACTGCCGCCCGGCGAAGGTGGAGGACGGGCTGGAGAGCCACCCCACACTGGGCATCCCGGGCGACTGGCTGCCACAGTTCCTGACGGCGGAGAACCTGGCGCTGCTGTTCAATATGTGATAGTGAGTGATGGTGCTGAGGCGTAGCTATCATCGCAGCGCGGCGCCGGTGACGACGGAGGTGGTGGAGGCGGTGCTGTGGCTGGTGTGCGGGTCGCGGTCGGACCTGTACTCGTCCAACGTGGACGCGAACATCTACAGCGTGCTGCTGGAACAGCTGCTGGGCGTGCTGAGCAGCGGGCACGGGCTGGACGACCTGGAGACGGTGCACGCCTTCTGCCAGCTGCTCGACCGCTACAAGGTGCGCACGGAATCGTGCGGATGAGGGTTAGATGCTGTGCAGCGTGCGGATGATGGCGGAAGCGGGTTTCCAGCAGCTCGTGGCGCTGGCAGCCACGTTCACCACCACGCTGATCGGCTCGCTGTACGACTCCGCCAACTCCCTGGCGTACCTGTTCCACTTCTGGTACAGGCTGTGCCAGGACGTGGGCCGCCTGCTGTCCGACGTGTACAGCCAGCTCAGCGCCTTCCTGGAGGCGCAGCTGCTGATCGTGGTGGAGGCCTACCTCGCCAAGCGGCTGAACGATGTGCCCGACTGGGCGGACAGCGCGGAGGACGACCCGCTGACGGCGATGGACGCGTGCTACTGGGAACTGGTGTTCTTGGGAGGCATGATTCGCTTCCACTACAACAAGGGAATGAAGGTAGTGGCGGACTTGTATGACGGCGTGAACAAGGAGTACACGGTGCGGGCGTGTGAGCGGCGTGAGTGATAGAGCGAGGTGCGCATGCTGAACACGATGAAGCTGAGCGGCGCGGTGAACCCGGAGCTACTGGGCAAGGTGCGCGTGCTGGAGTGCCGGCTGGCGTGGCTGGTGAACGTGATCGCGGCGACGCTGGCGGGCCTCAAGTTCACCTCCAACCAGATCGAGCGCGAGGAGGAGGCGCTGGACGCGGAGCTGTCCAAGCGCGTGTTCGCGCTGAGTCACAGCCTGCACTACCGTCTCAACGGAGTGAGGTCAAATGGATGGCGTGAGGCGTAGAACAACGCGCTGCGACCGGACATGCGCCTGGAGCTGGCGCTGCTGTTCTTCTTCTCCGTGTTCCGCGACGTGTGGGCGCCGCGCGGGCGGGTCAGGCGTAGGTTCTCGGCGCTGACGACGCAAGTGGTGTCGGACGCGGCGTTCACGACGGCGTTCACGCTGTCTGGCATGAAAGAGAACGTGGGAGTGGTGTGCGATCATGAAGTGAAGGCATGCAATCACTACTTCGAGAAGATGGGTGTGGGCGACTACGCGTCGGTGATGAACGCCGTGGTGGAGAAGATCTGCAGTAACCTGCGCTACTGGGGCGACTGCGACGCGGTGATCCACGCCAGCCTGAAGCTATTCCTGTCGCTGAGTCAGGGCTACCAGGGCTGCAAGCTGCTACTCCAGCTGGAGAGCGTCGACTTTATGCTGCAGAATCACACGGTGCGCGCACGCCCGCCGCCTTACGCGTAGGAGGACACCTTCGGGTTCCTGGCGGCGCCGTCGCTGTTGCCGCTGCGCACGCAGTACTATGCGACGCTGACGCGGCTGATCCTGATGGACAACGTGCCGGGCCGCCTGGAGCTGTTCATCGCGCCCTTCTCCACGCTGCTGCAGAAGCTGCTGGCGGCGGACTTCGCCAACAGCAACATGAGCGTGAGTACCACAGTGTAGAGTGAGGCGTAGCTGCCGCTGACGAAGCTGTTCAAGGACCTGCGGGGCGTGGGGTCGTCGTGCGGGGACAGCCGGTCGTACAACATCGTCTTCGAGACACTGTGAGTGCGTGGGCGTGCGGTGACACGCAGGTTCGAGCCGCTGCTGCGGGTGATGATGCGCACCATTGAGGCGTACCCCGCCATGCTGGATTTGGTCGCCGCGCTGCTCAAGTGCCTGCTCGCTTTTGTGTCGGCGTGTGTGTGCTGTGTCAGTCATAGAGACAATCACGAGTGTCGTGTCGACTCGGGCGCCACCTCCACCAACGGCATCCAGCTGTTCAAGAAGACGGCGCTGGTGATCTGCGGCTACGCGCGCTATCTCCTCAACTCCCACATCGACTTCGCAGGCGTGATCCAGCGGTGTGACTCACAGACCACGGCACCCGACTCGCTGTTCCGCTGCGCGCGTCTGCTGCTGCAGGTGATGAACACGATGCTGAGTGGACGTGGGGGCGTGGCGTGAGGCGTAGCGGGCAAGTACATCCCCTTCGGCGTGTTCGCGCTGTACAAGGACTCGTGTCTGCGCGACAGTCTGGAGGCTTGCATGTCCATCGTGCTGCAAATCCCATCCTTCCAGATCGAGGTGCGCTCCAGAAATCGGGGTGATTTCGTAGAAGCGCCAGAAGCTGGAGAACGCGTCCTTCTGCTTCATCGACATTCTGTTCACCAACCACATCGCGATTCTGAGTCAGATGGCGTCGGAGGGCTTCATCAATCTGGTTCGCTTCGTCGTGTTGGGAATTGACTCTTTCGGTGGGTGCCAAAAGTCGGGGTGATTTTGTAGACGCGGAGACAGTGGCGAAGTGTGCGGACTGCATCGACCAGCTGGCAACGTACTTCTACCTGAACCGCAACCGCGACACGGCGACGGTGCGGAGCCTGCAGCTAATCGTGAATGCGAACGCGTCCCTGTGGAACGACCTCTTCGAGAAGATTTTGAATGCTCTTCTGTTCAACAAGAAGTCGGAGGAGGCGCTGTCGCGGCCCATCCACTCCATCTACCTGATCGACTCCGGGGTGGCCGAGCACTACTACTCGGCGATCGCTGCGACGCAGCCCGCGGACGTGGTGGTGAAGCTGAAGGATTCGATGATGCGACTGACGCAGGACCTGGACGTCACGCTGGAGCCCATCCTGCGCGACCAGTTCTGCGAGAAGTGCAAGGAGTTCAGGAATGAAGTGCTGAGCTATCTCGTTCTTTACTCTTGTTTATTGCGAACAAAGCGGTTCCCATAAGAAACAATAAAGAAACACTACGCGGCCAGTCGCTTCCTCCCCTTCATCTGTCTGTTCTTCAACACGCGACGTCCATCTCCTAGGAGTCACTCATTCGACCTGAAATGACCGGTTTCGAGACGGTGGCGGAATCCGTGCTTCCGCTGACGGCGAATATTGCTGGGCTGGTACGTTCTCTTCAGAAACGCGAATGGACTCACGGCTAGGAATGAGCGTCGTCGAAATGGAGTCCCACAGGGAAGCGCAGCCGGATTATTCCACAGAGCAAACAAACCCAGGGCAGAACAGCACAGAGCCGTGGTAACCGGCTCAAACGACGACAGTCCTATAGTAATGAGAGGGAAAACATGTAGAGTACGAGAGAAGAAGGCCATTCGCAAACACTGTGGAGATGGGTTCTCCCACACTTTTCGATGCTCGTCGGAGTGGAATCTGTGGGATTGTGGGGTGAGGCTGTATTCATCGTTTCTGGAATGGAGATGGCCTGTAGAGCCCTTCTGGAGGGAATTGGGCGTGTGTATCTTTGCACATGGATCGGCGCCAAAATGGAATCAAGTATCCTACTGATTCTTCTTCACCTGCACGTGAAAACAATACTATTAAATCACATACACGAAGCGTTCATGTTGCCACCCAAATGATCCAGAAAGGGGAGCATTTTCTGTCGCCAGTGCAAAGAAGGCTCGATTTTTGCCCGATCTCAAATAGACAATTCTCTCTGGGTGGTATTCCCCGTCCTTTGACTCCTTTTTATCCATCTGTAGGAGAGTGAACGGTGTGCCACATCATGGACTAGGTTTTGAATACCCCTTACCAGACTCAGAGATAACCACTCCGATGGAGGACAATGGCAATATGACAATCGAAGGAGCATCAGCGGAGAAAATGGAGGGTAACGAAACCCCGAAAGAGTCCATGTCCGGTAGGAAGCGCTTCCTTTTATGCGAATCTAGTGGTTTCGAAGGAAGAAGACCTCCCCATTACCTGCGGAGGCATTATGCGAGTGGGGACCAAGGAAATGACGATCTTCTGCGTCGATGCGTTTCAAATCACCGACGAAACGGGTACTTCGCTTGCGCTACTCGTTTTCCATTAGGAGCCTTCGTGTCACTCAGCGCACTTGCTCAGACACGCGAATCGCTGGACGTTCCCGTATTCCTCTCCGGCACCATTGTGTCCCCGTTCCCCCAAATGCAGCGACCAAAAGAGAACCCGTTCCTCTGCAAACAGCAGAGTGCTGCTCCGATGAAGCGGAAGACCGCTGCGCAGACCCGGAAACGACGCGAAGACGACGAAGCGATGAGCGTGTCGGACGCAGAGGACGTTCCGGCGGCGGATTACCAGAGCAGCAAAGCGATCTTCACGGCCAACGCGATCGGCGTGCTGAGCTTCGGCACAGTCACCAGCCGCGAGAAGTACTTCACGCCGACGCTGCTGTTCCCCGTGGGCTACCGCAGTCGCCGCTCCTACTGGAGTATCTACCGGCTGGAGTGGAAAAGGGTAGAGGGCGTGAGGCGTAGCGAGCGACTGGAGTACGTGTCGGAGATCGTGGACGGCGGCGAGGCGGGCCCGCTCTTCCGCGTGTACCCCGAGTGCGACCCGTCCGACGTGATGGAGTCCGCGTCGTCCTCGGGCGCCTGGCGACAGGTGCTGCAACGCGTGAAGGAGCTGCGCGAGGCGCACGGCGAGCCGGCGTCCGGCACGGCCGTGTCGGGTGAGGTAGTGAGGTGTGGGTGAGAAATAGGTCCGGAGATGTACGGGCTGACGAACGCGGCGATCGCGCAGAAGCTGGAGGCGCAGGAGGGCGCGGCGGCGTGCGAGGGGTACGTGCCGGTGAAGGAGCGGAAGAAGAAGAGTCACATACCGCAGGGCGACGGCGAGGAGGAGGACGACTCCTTCGAGTTCGACTCGGCGTCGGAGGCGTCGCTGGCATCGGAGGCGTCGGCGATGCTGGAACTCTCTGAGGAGGAGGCGCTGGAGAAGGAGGCGCTGCTGGAGGTGCAGGCGCTGTCCGCGCGGCGGCGGAGTCGCTCGGCCAAGGCGGACAAGTCAAAGCGGTTGTCAGCACAGTCGAAGGAGGCAGCACCGGCAGAGGAGACGGTGGTGAAGATGCTGAAGCGCGCGATGGTGGGGAAGGACAGCTGTCTGCGCGTGCGCTGCCGGCGCTGCGAGGGCGGGCTGGAGGCGGAGGACAGCCTGATGTGGGCGTGTGGCGCGGGGCTGAGGCGTAGCGACAACGTGATCCGCGTGGAGTACCCTGCGAGTCTCTTCACCGTGAAGAAGGAGCGTGTGGAGGCGAAGAAGGAGCGAACGAACGGAAAGAAGGAGAGTGTGGAGGTGAAGAAGGAGCGAACGAACGGAAAGAAGGAGAGTGTGGAGGTGAAGAAGGAGAGGGCGGGACGACGAGGCCGCGGGGAGGAGCCGCTGTCGGCGGAGGCGATGTTCGACATTGACATGAGCGGCACCTACCGCACGGGCTTCGAGGCGGTGGGCCGCAGCGAGGGCCGCGTGAGCGTGAAGGCGTGCAGTTCATCGCTGCTGAAGCCGAAGGCGGAGCTGGTGCTGCACAAGATGAAGTGAAGCCTGGCGAGGTGTGTAAAGCATAGGCTGGTGCTGGAGAGCGACTGGGCGGCGGGCGCCACGGGCCACATGCTGCAGCTGCTGTACGCCTGCCGCCTGCTCAAGCCCTCCGCGGGCCTGCAGGAGTCCTCCGGGATGGCTGCGCTGCTGGAGAGTCTCGTGAGCAGTGGAAACGCGGCGCTGGCAGAGGAGGCGCGCGCGGTGCAGGCGCTGTGGAAGCACGGACGGAAGCGCGGGAGGAAGGAGGAGGAGGGCGCGAAGACGCGCGGGAAGAGGGCGAGGACGGGCGGCGTGTCGCCGGTGCTGAGCGACGACGTGTCGTTCGAGCCACCGATCGGCGAGGAGAAGGCAGAGCGCGTGCGCGTGTCGATCCGTGTGCGGAGTTGGGGCATCAAGTACCACGAGCGGGACTGCTTCGTGTACGCGCTGGGCGAGCAGTCGATCTTCGTCCTCTTCGGCAACTCCGTGGCGGTGGAGCCCGCCGCGCCATATGCCGCCTTTTTCGCGCGGGAGCAGCGACTGTTCGAGATGTGCTGGCAGGTGTACGCGCTGCTGCGCGCGCTGGCGGAGAAGGGCGAGTTTCTGCTGTACGACCGCGTGCTGGGCGACATCTGGAACGACAACCGCAGCAAGGAGGTGTTGCTGGTGGAGGAGGACTTCATCGCGGAGTACCCCTTCCTGAAGCGCGAGCTGCGCGGACTGGACCGGATGCGCGGCTTCCCGCTGAACGTGAACACCTTCAGCGTGAACGAGTTCATGGAGACGCTGGGCTGGAAGCACGAGTGCTGGAAGCGCAACCTGGGCAACGCGGACTACGCGTTCCTGCTGGAGGAGGAGCTGGAGATCGCGTACTACCGCAGCGGGCTGCTGGAGGCGGACGAGAAGGTGGAGGAGGCGGTGGAGCGCGGCGAGCTGCCGGCACAGCGCGGGCGTGTGTGTCCCGAGCCGGCGGCGTGCGAGCTGAGCGCGGCGGACTGGAAGTGAGTGTGGGGAGATGGGGTGAGGCGCAGACAGCTCGTGGAGGTGTGGTGCTTCATCCGGCAGTACCGCGACGTGCTGAACGTGCCGAAGGACGTCGTCTTCCCGTTCGATCGCATCACGCTGTTTGACGAGGCGCCCACCAGCGACGACAGCGTGGAGCGAGTGAACGCGTACCAGTTCCTGCTGCAGTTCCTGCTGGCGGAGGAGGCGAAGCACGCGATGACGCTGCGCAAGCAGATGCGCGAGGTGGACTGGGTGACGTCGGGACTGTACGGCTGCGCGCGCTTCGCGGGGCTGTGCGACGCGAGCAATTTCCCGAGCTTCCTCCGCGGGTTCTTCGACAAGCATTGCTTCGATGTGGCGGCCACGCAGGACCCCGAGCGGCGCATGATTCTGGTGCTGCTGCAGCTGATGCGCCACCCCGACTGCTTCATCTTTCTGCGGCCCGTGGACGAGGAGCGCCACGACGTGCCGGGCTACGCAGAAATGGTCAAGCACCCGATGGACTTTGGTACGATCTGTCGGCGGTTGGCGGAGGGGTGGTATGATGCGTGTGATGCGTGTGATGCCTCCGACACTTCCAACACCTCCAACACTGCCAAGGATGCAAACACTGCCAACACTGCCAACAAGTCTAACAGAGATCGCGATGGTGAAGACACGCGCGGCATGGGCCTGGTGGGCGTGGTGCGCGACATCTTCCTGATCTACGCGAACTGCCGACTATACAACGGCTCAGACTCCTCGGCGTACCGCTACTGCCAGAAGATGCTGACGCTGACGGAGGCGCTGCTGCGTCGCTGGGTGGAGGAGGCGTGCGTGACTGAGGCGTAGATCGTGCCGCTGTGTCCCGAGGTGGAGGACGTGATGCCCGTCAAGGAGGTCGAAAAGTGGGGGCGTGGGGGGCGATTCAGCGTAGGCAGTTCAGCGACGACGAGTCTGCGCCGAGCAAGAAGAAGAAGCAGAGAGCGCCCGTGGCGGTGAAACCACGCGCAGTGCGCCTGCCCTCCTCGCTGCGCGACGCGGTGACGGCACTGGCGACGCAGGAGTTCTCGAGCCTGCCGACGTCGTCGCAAGTGCTGCTGCTGCACGCACTGTACGAGGAGGCCGTGTCGACGGAGACCATACTGGAGGAGGCGAAGAAGCGGAAGGAGGCGCTGACGCAGCTGCAGCAGGAGCTCTTCTCCGTGGGCACGCAGATGCGCGAGATCACGGCGCTGTACTCGAAGCAGGAGTTGGCGCTGCGCGACCGTTTCATCGACGCGGTGATGCAGAAGGAGCTGCCGCCGAAGCAACAGCAGGAGCTGCTGGCGTTTACCTACAAGCCCAGCGACAAGGCGAAGAACCCAGCGGAGAAGGAGCTGGCGGCGTTTCTGAGCAAGAAGGCGTCGGTGCTAGAGGACCTGAAGGCGCGCGTGCGCGACATCGAGACGCGCATCATCGCCTGCGTGAAGACGAGCTGGACGCCGACGGCGCTGGGCTGCGACCGGCACGGCACGGAGTATTTCTGGCTGCCGAACGACCAGCCCGCGCGCGTGTGGGTGGTGAACGAGGACAGCGGGACGTGCGGGTACCTGTGGAGCGCGGAGCAGGTGCTGCAGCTGCTGAACTGGGTGGATAACCGCGGGAAGGAGGAGCAGGTGCTGTACTCGGTGCTGCGTCGCATCGGTCCGCAGATCGTGCAGACGTTGGAGGAGCAGACGGCGGCGCTGACGGTGCTGGTCAAGCCCTCGGTGGCGGACCTGTCGGCGCGGAAGAAGAAGGAGCTGGCGAGCCGGGAGTTCGTGCTGTGCGAGGCGGACGGCGCGACGACCCTGCGGCAGGTTCACGGACAGTGGGTGGGCGTGCCGGCGGTGGAGGCCAGCGCAGCGGACTGGTGGCGGTGCGAGAAGAAGCGCGGGCGCGCGAGCGCCACGGTGCGCGCCATCGTGGAGACGCTGTTCCAACCGCTGTTCGTCCGCGAGGAGAAGAAGGCTGGAATTGAGGAAGCTGGTCGTCGCTTGCTGGCTGCGGCGAGCGGGCCGCTGAAGCTGGAGGCGTACAAGGCGCTGGTGGCGGAGCTGGAGGCGGAGCTGGTGGCGTGCGTGCTGCCGTCGTACCTGTTCCCCGACTGGGCCGTGGCGCGGCGACTGTGGGCGGACCGCGTGGCGGCGAGCAAAACGTTCAGCGACGTGTCGTACTACCTGCGGGACCTGGAGGCCTCCTGCGTGAACTTCGCGGTGATCAACGCGCTGACGCAGACGGTGGACCGCGGCACCTTCCTCGGGTTCTACGAGAAGCAGATGAAGAAGCCGCCACGTCTGCCGGAGGAGGGCGAGACGGTGGTGTACTCGGCGCAGGGCCACCGCGCCGCGATTCAGGCCTTTTTCCGGAACAACGCGTTCGGGAGCGTGTTCCAGAGCGCGGAGCAGGCGCAGGCGGCGGACGCGCTGTGCAAGGTGCAGCGCGTGGAGTACTTCTGGGGCAACGGCAACCCGTTCCTGCGGGTGTTCCTAACGCCACTGTCGCCGCTGGTGCTGACCTCCTTCGTGGAGTCTTACTACGATTGCCTCGACAAGGGCGCGCTGGCAGTGACGGTGCACGCGCCGGCGGAGGAGGAGGCGCGGAAGCCGTTCGTGGTGCTGGTGTGGCTGGCGAGCACGGAGAGCGAGTTCGTGATCCCCTTCAGCGAGTATTGCAACGCGTTCGTGAACAACCTGAAGCCCGGCGACCACATCCGCATGTGGTTTGACGGCGTCGACGCGCAGGTGGGAGTGACGAAGAAGCGCAAGGAGGCGCGGCTGGAGGGCTCGTTCCTGACGGGCAAGGTGACGGCGGTGGCGCCGGCGGAGCGCGGGTCGTTCCCATGGGAGGGCGTGACGGTGACGTGGGACGGGAACGCGAGCGAGGCGGGCACCAACCGCATCAACGCGTGGGAGTGCGAGTACCAGGCGAAGGAGGCGCGCGACCGGCTGCGCGAGGGCACGCGCGGGAGTGGCTGGCGGTCGGGCGAGACGCGAAGGCTGACAGAGAACGACCTGAAGGCGCTGCGCGAGAGCGCGGTGGCGATCGTGAAGGGCCACACGGCGGAGGAGGGCGAGCAGTTCTTCCGGTATATCTCGCGGTACTGGGCGGAGAAGGGGCAGGAGGTGGTGAAACCGGTGTTGTCGTACGAGACGCTGGACCTGGGCCTGTTCTGGAAGCTGATGCAGGCGTTCGGCGGCTACGAGATGGTGGTGAACAGCAAGGGCAGCTGGCAGAGCATCTACAAGCTGCTGCCGAACTACCGCGAGCAGAACACGAGCGCGCCGACGTCGCTGCACAAGATTTACCTAAAGTACTTGTGGCAGTTCGAGAAGGACCAGAGGGAGGAGAAGGGGCTGCCGCCGATCTGCCAGCCGCGCCTGCCGGTGGCGACGTGCCCGGGGAAGGGGACGGGGAAGGCGAAGGGCGAGAAGGAGCCGGGCGAGAAGAAGGGCGAGGAGCTGCTCATGATGGATTACGCGCCGAACATCCAGTTCATGGTGAATGCGATGAGGGAACAAGAGAAGCTGAAGAGCGTCCTGTTGAACAAGGTGAAGGCCATGCAGAGCACGCTGCAGTATAGGGAGGGCAGCATTTCAACGGTCACGGGGGAGATTTCCGATTTTGCGTACAGGGGAATTGTGCACGGTAATGTGTGCATGCTGAAAAGGCGCATCGAGCTCATCACCAAGTTCATCTCTCAGCTCAAACAAATTCTCAACTTCTATTTGTAACCTGTCACTCTGCTCTCTTTGTTCCATCGAATGAGCGAAAAGGAGGAAAGCGTTGCTAATCGCGAGGGTTATGAAGGGAAGCGGGAAGCCTTCCAGACGGATTGTTTCGAGACGCTGCAGCTGAAGAATGGAATGCAATTGAAGCTTTCGTCGCTGGATGCCTATTTCCTGAACCGCTGGGTTTGTCCGAAGAAGAAGCACCGCACTTGCTACTGTAAGAAGTTGCGGTCGTATGGAAAGGTGGAGTTGTCCTCCTCCTTCTACATGAAGCCGAAATCGCACTCCATCATCTTTTAAGTGTATCTATCATCTCAACTATTGTGTATGTATTCCCTCAATTAGTGTATGCAAACAAAGAGTCGCATTACGAGTTGGGATAGAACACCAGATAGCGAAGGTGGATGAGGCGTTTGTTGATGCGGACCCGCTCCAGCCCCCAGATGATGTCCTTCCAATCCACGTTTTCCTCGAGAACGACGGTGCGCGACGAGTCGAAGGGAATCTACGTGACAGGAGAAGCGGCAACGCCCTGCCTGTTCGGTGCGCATCTGCTGCCTGTCGAGGATGAACTGGGGCTTGACCACCGACAGGCAGTAGTTCAGGTGAGGGATGTAGTGCTCGTCGGAAGGGGCGTAGCGCTTCAGCTCGTACCGGTCTGACTCATCTTCGAAGTAGAGGGTCTGCCACCGCATGCGGTAGCTCGTCCAGTCCTGGGGATAGACGCCGCGATCGAGGACCTGGAAGATGTTGTACTTGCAAACACGCTAGTTGTCATGTTTGTTGGACCCTTACTTCAAACGCGAGGTTGAAGCACTGCAGGTACTGGATGTGGATGTAGCGCGGGGTTGCGGGTGTGTCGGACGAACTGTCCTTGGAACGCGGCTCGATGGAGGGAGAAGCCAGGACGTTCGCATCCGAGAAGGGTTGAACCCTCGCACGCTTCAGTTGCGGCGAGGCGTCCCGTTCTCCCAAACGCTTTGTGGAGATGTGCATCCGTTGATTACACAACATTTTTGTGAGGAAACACGCTCAACACGACAATCCCATCTCACTTGCACAAGTCGCAAATGTACTGTTTGCTTTTGCGCAGCAGGTCTAGGGACTGAAAGCAGCTGCACTGGCCTACCGGATATGTTCTCGTGTTGATTGATCACACAGGAGATGTGGTAGGAGCGGTTGCATTTGCAGCATGTGATCTACGCATTTCAAGCGTGAACGGAGGAAATACCATAAAACCGTACGCCAGTTCGTTACACCGCATGCAACGTTCCTGCACCTGTCTGTTATCCGTTGTCGTGTCCGTATTATGATTCTGCTGCTCTGTTGCGTGATCATCCGTTGTTGTTGATTTCACTACTTTCGGCGTTAGCAGTGAGTCCTTTAAGGGGAGAAGAGTGGATCCCGCTTTCGAATAGCTCCTTTTCTTCTGTCCATCAGTCAAAACCGCTATTCTAACCAGAATTGCGTTTTCGTCCTCAAGTGCCTGCATTCGAGCCTCCATACTCTCGCGCAGGATTGAAATGGCGCTCTATTGGGAAGGATGGCGTGTAATGCGTACGTCGAATGAAATGGGTGCAGCAGTTGCCGCTTTCACTGACTCCACTGGCTTTGCTTCCTACTCTTGATTGATTCATCTTCCACTACTGTTGCCTTTTCTTGCGATGTTTGAGTTGCAGCCTTCTCCTGTTGTGCTTGAGTTGCAACCTTCTCCTGCAGCCTTTCAGTCGCTTCCCTTGCTTGCAACTCCCTTATGGTTGCCTCCAACACCGCGATCTGCTTCTCATAGCCGTCGATCTTTTCGCAGATGGGAACAACCACGGGCAGTGGCGGCTCTTCCTGCTTCTCCACCACTGGCTGCTGGTTCTCCTGCTTGACGACGATGACTGGCTGCTGACTCTCCGGCTCCTTCTTCAGACGGCTGATCTGGGCAATCGCCTCTGCCAGGAGCTGGAAGAGAAAGAGGGAGTTGTCGTGGTAACGGCTGCACAGCTCCTGGTAGTGGGCGATGGTTGTCGTGGCCTGCTCGAACTCGACGCGCACGTCGTTCATTCGCTGGAGCACCTTCTGCATCTTCGTGTCCAGGTACGCCATCTGCTCCTGATGGATGGACTCTGATGCGCTGCCAGTGGTTTTGCCTTGCTGGGATGTCTGAATCTGCTTCAGCGACTCTTTCGCTCATTACCCTCAGGAAGTCCTACCGATTTCCGCCGTCTTAGCTTCACAGAGGTGCTGGAGAGCGGTCCGTTCGCTGTTGCTGTACGCTAGAGGTGAGGACGCCAAGAGGGAATCGACTGAGCTGGTTCTGCAGCTCCCACACCTCCTTCTCGTGCTGAGCGGTGAGTTCGTTCCTTTCCTTCTCCAGCGCCGTGGCTCTTGTCAGTAGTGTGTCGTGTCTGTTTGTTAGTTTTCTCCCTCTTCTTCACTTCTTCGCCCATTCCCCCACCTCCTCTGAGTGTCGCTTCTCCACCGCTTCCACTCGCTCCTGGAGTTCCTTTCTCTCCCTCTGGAGGGTTTCGATGGCGGAAAGCAGCCCCTTGGTCTGTCTACGTCCATCATCTTTGAAACGAGCAGTCACTCCTTTGCCTTCATCAGCAGGCATATTCCATTGCTTCCCACCGGTTGATCGCTCATTTGACTGCTTGTCGCATGGATGGAGGGAAATGAAACCATGATGCGCAAATGCGTTCTTATGGGAAGTAGGGTTGGGTAAAAAGGAAATGGAGTGTGAAAACAGAATGGGATCATCATTGCCTCCATGGCTCATGAAAGCACGTGTCTTTGAACATAGAGTAGCTATTTGAGGTGTTTTGTGAAAGAAATGTGTGGAAATCGAAATGGTTCTTGATTCCCCCTCCTATCGCTAAAAGAAGAGCACAACTAGATGACTGGAAAGGAGTGAAGCAATACAGCACACTCCCACTCAATCACAACTGTGATTCCCACTCCCTTCCAAATCCGCTCCTTTCTCCATTTATGAGCAGATCCAACGGCATGCGACTCTACCGCCAACCTCTCGCTTCAGTTCGTGCATCCCCGTCAAACGCCTCTATCCACCCATTCAAAAAGGGCACACAGCTCATCTCAGTGTCCAGAGGAGCGAACCGCGAGAAATGATCCAAACCCAAGAATGAAACGCCCAAACGGAGAAACAAGGGGGAAATCGGCAAAAGCCCAATTGCACCCCACCCAATATATCCTTAACGAAGGCAATGCTGGCGAAATTCTTGAGATCTACGGCTTCTGCTGCCACGAAGACTTATGGTTATAATGCTGTCGCTGCCACTAGAGCCATTGCAGCTCGTTCGATGTCCGTGCGTGTTGCTTGCGATGGAAACGAGGCAGCTGCCGCCTCGGCATATAACGTATCGGAAACGGCCATTATTTTCCCCATCACTCCCTCCTCTCCGATGGGAGAGCATTGCGACGTCTGGTCGTCCCAGGGACGCAAGAACATCTTCGGCCAGCCCGTGAAGGTGATCGAGATGCAGGTGGGTGGCCGGCGGAGACGCTGATGCGTAGTCTGAGGCTGGAGCGATGGGTGCCCTCCACGGCGCTCTCGTTGGCGGTATTCTGGGTACCACGTTCTCGTCCTCGCAGGGTTTGATGCTTATGATCCCTGATATGTACGATTTGCCGTTTTGCTCAGTTCTCACTTCCTAGGCTCAAGGTTGCTGGCGAGCTCCTTCCCGGTGTCATCCACGTTGCCAGCCGGTCGGTTGCCAAGCAGACGGGCTGCCTGTACTGCGATTACAGCGATGTCTTCACCACTCGCGGCGTGGGCGCTCTCTCAATATGGATAACGCGTAGACCGGCTTCACCTACCTGTCTTCGCACTCCGTGCAGGAGGCGCACGATCTTGCCTTAGTTGCTCACATTGCTGCGTAACCCTATTCTCCTCTTAACCAACCCGTAGCCTTGAGAACAGCTACCCCATCCTGCACTTCTTCGACGGCTTCCGCACGTCGCACGAGGTGGCCTCGATCGAGATGATGACGCCGGACGAGGTGAAGAAGGTCTACCCCTTCGACAAGGCGCTGGAGTTCAAGAAGCGCGGCCTGAACCCCACGCACCCCGAGGCGATCGGCGTGGTGGAGGGCGGCGACACGTGGATGCAGCACGCGATGGCGAACGGCCCGCTGCTGGAGAAGATCCCCGAGAACGTGCAGGCGGCGATGGACAAGGTGGCGTCGGTGACGGGCCGCCAGTACCACCTGTTCGACTACGCGGGCGCGGCGGACGCGGACCGCGTGATCGTGGTGATGGGCGCGTCGGCGTCGACGGTGGAGGAGACGGTGAACTACCTGAACCAGCACGGCGAGAAGGTGGGCGTGATGAAGGTGCACCTGTGGAGACCGTTCTCGCTGAAGCACTTCCAGGCGGCGCTGCCGAAGACGGTGAAGAAGATCTGCGTGCTGGACAAGACCCGCGAGGACGCGGCGTACGGCGACCCGCTGTACGAGGACGTGTGCGCGGTGGCGAACGACATGGAGCAGAAGGTGACGGTGGTGGGCGGTCGCTTCGGCGTGGGCGGCAAGCAGTTCACGCCGACGATGGCGAAGGCGGCGTTCGACAACCTGAAGGCGGACAAGCCGCGCAACCACTTCTGCCTAGGCATCGTGGACGACGTGTGCCACTCGAACCTGCCGCTGGGCCCCACGCTGAACGTGAGCCCGAAGCACCTGAAGCAGTGCATCCTGTACGGTCTGGGCTCGGATGGTACCGTGGGCGCGACGCAGGAGGCGGTGAAGCTGATCGTGGACAACACGAAGCTGAACGCGCAGGCGTACTTCGGCTTCGACGCGCACAAGTCGGGCGGTCTGACGGTGACGCACCTGCGCTTCGGCCCGGACAAGATCACGTCGGAGTACAACATCGAGAACGCGGACTACATCGGGTGCCACGCGACGGGCTACGTGAGCAAGTTCGACATGCTGCAGAACATCAAGGAGGGCGGCACCTTCGTGCTGAACGCGCCGTGGAAGACGGTGGA
>ERZ827156.971-NODE-971-length-37179-cov-19.127680_pt1 | contig 37179 bp, 29 predicted proteins | sample MGYA00519919_ERZ827156 | MGnify/ENA primary metagenome ERZ827156 (study PRJEB31778, sample SAMEA3449269) | human gut metagenome | biome: human gut; feature: human-associated habitat; material: faeces | place: United Kingdom | collected 2010/2012 ...
ACCATCTCCGAGGGCCATCTGGTGCTGCGTCCCGACCAGCTGGAGGAGGAATTCAAGCAGTGCCTCGATCTGGCCAAGTACTGTCTGGCTACTGTGGGTCTGCTGGATAAGTGTACGTTCCGCTTCTCCCAGTGGGATCCCGCCAACCCCAACAACAAGTACGAGGGTACGGCGGAGCAGTGGGATCACGCACAGTCCGTTATGGAGCGCATCCTGAAGGACCTGGATGTGGACTACACCGTGGGCATCGACGAGGCCGCGTTCTACGGCCCCAAGCTGGATATCCAGTACAAGAACGTCTACGGCAAGGAGGATACCCTCGTTACCATCCAGATCGATATGCTGCTGGCCGAGCGCTTCGGCATGTACTATATCGACGAGAACGGCAACAAGGCCCTGCCCTATATCATCCACCGCACGTCTCTGGGCTGCTACGAGCGGACGCTGGCCTACCTCATCGAGGAGTACGCTGGTGCCCTGCCCACGTGGATGATGCCGGAGCAGGTGCGCTTCCTGCCCATTACCGACCGCGCCGCCGACTACTGCGCCCAGCAGGCCGCGGAGCTGCGTAAGCAGGGCTTCCGCGTGGAGGTGGACAGCCGCAACGAGAAGGTGGGCAAGAAGATCCGCGAGGCTACGCTGGAGAAGATCCCCTACATGCTGGTGGTGGGCGACCGCGACATGGAGGCGGGCACCGTCTCCGTCCGTACCCGTACCGGCGAGGATCTGGGCGCCATGTCTCTGGCGGACTTCAGCGCTCTGCTGCGCGACGTGGTGGACAGCAAGGCCCGCAAGTAAGCGGAACGCATACCGTTAAAAAAGAGGAGCATCTTGGGGCACCCTCCGTGAGGAAGGTGCCCCAACTGCTTTACATTTGACTCCTTTTCGGATTGTGTTGTCACAATCCGATGCTCGCTATCCCTATGGACTCGGTGACGTATGCTTCGTATTATTTGTTTATAACTTCTTTGTACCAAGTTGGAACGGGTTTTGTCATATTATCATACCAACTTAGTACATCTTTTGCTTGATTTACCATTACTTGAATTTTGCTCTGACCAAAAGGAATTGCCCAAGGCACAGAAGATAAAGTATTACTGCTGATATAAAGTGCGAGCAACTCCCAAAACTGAACCGGCACATCATTATCGAAGTACCCGTTTACCATTCCGGTTGCAAATAAAGGAGCAGCTTGAGCACACCACACAATGCGGTTAAATTCTTCCCACGGATCTCCAAAGTCATTTCTGTTAAAATCAATAATGTAAAGTCGCTTATCATTCCCTATCATCATATTGCCGATATGGTAATCTCCGTGCTGATAGGTTCGAGGGCGACCGCTGAGCAAATATCTGTGAGCGTTAATGTAATCAATGAAGGCTTGACCATTTTCGTACTTGACAGGACATTCTTCATACATCTTGATTTTGTGGTCTGCTTTACGATTAAAATAGATTTCCCAATCTTCTATTTCTTTCGGAGCGGGGATTTTATGAATTTCTTTTAGTATTTTTCCCGCTTCAAAACCATAAGAATACTGTTCTTGGTTTGTTAAATTATGTATATTTTCTTCTGCATCAATGCCATCTATCCAAGTTTGAATAGAATAAACTCCTTCATCAAATGTGCCGAACTCTAAGGGGCGGCACATTGGTACACCGAGAGCTGCTACCTGACCCATAAGTTCATATTCGTTTTTCTTCCTGTCATACTGTTCAATCGGAGAAACACGAAGCAAAAATTTATTTCCTTGCTCGTCGGTAACACAGTATTTTCTATCTTCTGACCAACCTTTATCTATTAGTTGCTTTGTAATAAACTTATGTTGTGGCACAGTCTTTCCCTCCTTCAGATAGCAAATAGTTATTTGCTATCTGAAAATTATTATATCATAAAATGATTTTTCCGCAAACCAGTCATTTTGACGACTTACAAAAGCAAAAAGGGAAACGACTTCCTTGCGGAGTGTTTCCCTTGGATGCTCCTCTTTTTTTGCGCCCCTGCCCCTGCATTTTGACTGGTTGATTTGCAGGAAAAGTGGAAAATTCCTGCAATTTTGCAGGATTGCCCATCAAAATAACAATTTACCATGTTATTCGGTGAAAACGTCGATCGTGCAAAAACTCCGGCAGAATCGGAAAAGTGCATAAAAAACGGCGGAGAAATCAGACAAATCGGACAACACTTGTGAAAAAACTTTTTCAAAAAAATGAATTTTTATGTATTTGGATGTTGCAAAACAGGAAAAGCCGCGTTATAATGGGCGCTGTAAGAGCAAGCCCCTCAAGCGGAGGGGTATATGAAGGAGAAGACTGTTATGAAGAAACTGATGAGCATGATCCTTGCCCTGATGATGGCGCTGAGCCTGGTGGCCTGCGGCGATAAGGGCGGCAGCGGCGACAACGGCGACAGCGCCAGCAAGCCCGAGCATACCGACACCACTACGGTGGCGGTGGGCGCGGTGATCCTGGCCCGCGACGATGTGGCTGAGGACGATGTGTACAAGTTCGTGGCCGATATCTTCGACAACGCCGCGGACCTGGTGACCAGCCACGCCAAGTACGGCGAGCTGAGCCTGGAGTACGGCGCGTCCATCACCTCCGTGCCCTATCACCCCGGCGCTGCCAAGTACTTCGCTGAGAAGGGCATCGATGTGGCCGCCGTCAAGGATGGCGCTGGCACCGGCGCTTCCCGCAACCTGCGGTTCGTCACCGGCGGCGAGTCCGGCACCTACTACGCCTTCGGCTCCGTCATCGCCCAGCACGCCACCAACAATACCAATGTGTCTGTCACCGGTTTGGTTGGCAACGGCTCCAAGTCCAACGTGGAAGAGCTGGCAGATGGCAACGCAGAGCTGGCCTTCTGCCAGTCCGACGTGATGGCCTATGCCTACAACGGCACCAACCTCTTTGAGAACCCCATCGACTGCTTCTCCACCGTGGCCGCCCTGTACATGGAAGATGTGCAGATCGTCACCACCGATCCCAGCATCAAGACCGTGGCTGACCTGGCCGGTAAGAACGTGTCTGTCGGCGCTGCCGGTTCCGGTGTGTACTTCAACGCTGTGGACATCCTGAGCGCTTATGGTCTGGGCGATCTGGACGCTGACGGCAAGTTCACCAAGATCAACGCCACCTATCAGAGCTTCGGCGACAGCGCTGACTCCCTGAAGGACGGCAAGATCGACGCCGCCTTCATCGTGGCCGGCGCCCCCACCACTGCCATCATGGATCTGTCCACCACTAAGGCTGCTTATCTGGTGTCTCTGGATGACGCCCATATCGACGAGTTGCTGGCCGCCTCTCCTTACTACACCAAGCACGTCATCCCCGCCGGTACCTACAACGGTCAGGACGAGGATGTGACCACCGTGGCTGTGGGCGCTGTGATCCTGGCCCGTGACGATGTATCTGAGGATGCTATCTATGCTCTGACGGCTGACATCTTCGACAACGCCCCCGATCTGATTAGCAGCCACGCCAAGTACGGCGAGCTGTCCACCGAGTTCGGCGCTTCCATCACCTCTGTGCCTTATCATCCCGGCGCTGCCAAGTACTTCGCCGAGAAGGGCTTCGATGTGGCAACCAAGTAAAGATCTGAACGGGATCTTTACAGCATCACCGCCATTTCCTTACTCATAAGTATGTCATTCAGGCTGCGGCGGAGAAATCCGCCGCAGCCGTGAGTGGTTCTAAAGAGAAGCACAGCTCTCCGGAACGGAAAGGAAGGGTGTGTGCGGGAAACCCATCAGGGGATTCCTGCACCATTAAAATCAGCCTTTCCGGCGCGATGCGCCGGAAAGCTGCGGCGGAGAAATCCGCCGCAGCCGTGAGTGGTTCTAAAGCGAAGCACAGCTCTCCGGAACGGAAGAACAGAGCGCTTGCTGCGGACCAATTTACAAGAATTTACCCCGATCCCCGGTTGAGAAGGACAGAGATCCGCTGCCCCTGTCAACTGCGGATGTGAGAAAACGATCAAGGAGGAGACCATATGGGCCTGTTCAAGAAAAAAGACCCCATTGTTGAAGTGGAAAAGGCACTCGACCACGAGGTGCACGAGATGGAGCATGATATCCAGGCGGACGTGGATGCGGTCATGAAGAAGTATGACCGGGAATCCAACACCCGTATCTGGGAGGGGGCTCCGAAAATCGCCTTGCAGGTGCTGATGTCGGCCTTCTCAATCTATTGTATCCTGATGACCCTGTTCAGCAAGGCGCTTCCGGAGCGGCGGTTGTCCCTGTTCCTGGGCTTTATCATCATCATCGGCTATCTGGTGTATCCCGCCAGAAAGGGCGCTGCCCGGGTGAACCATGTGCCCTGGTATGACTGGCTCCTGATGGTTCTGGGCGCTGGCAGCTTCTTCTATTTTGCCATCAACGCATTTTCCATCATTCAGCTGGCCACCAAGCTCCAGCCCGTCCACATCATTGTCGGTGCCATCGGTATTGTGGTGCTGATCGAGCTGTGCCGCCGGTGCGTGGGCCTGCCTATTCTGGTGGTGCTGGGCCTGCTGCTGATCTACACGTTTTATAACCAGCTCAGCTGGGACCCCAGCTTTTACAAGGCGCTGAAGAACATCGTCTATAAGCTGTTCTACACCACCAGCGGCGTCATCGGTACGCCGGTAAGCGTCTGCTACACCTACATTGTGCTGTTCATCATCTTTGGCGCATTTCTGGAGCGCACCGGCATCGCCAACTTCTTCATCAGCTTCGCCAACCGTCTGGCGGGCTGGTCTTCCGGCGGCCCCGCCAAGGTGGCGGTCATTTCCTCCGCCCTGTGCGGCATGGTGTCCGGCTCCTCCGTGGGCAACACCGTGACCACCGGCTCCTTCACCATCCCCATGATGAAGAAGACCGGCTACAAGCCGGAGTTTGCCGGTGCGGTGGAAGCGGCGGCCTCCACCGGCGGCCAGATCATGCCCCCCATCATGGGTGCTGCGGCTTTCCTGATGGCCGAGTACATGAAGCTGCCCTACGCGCAGGTGGCGGTGAAGGCCATCCTGCCGGCGGTGCTGTATTTCACTGGTATCTTCATCGCTGTGCATCTGGAGGCCAAGAAGCTGGGATTGAAGGGCGTGCCCCGGGAGGAGCTGCCCAAGTGGCGTCTGCTGGCCCGGGACTGCTATCTTATTATTCCCCTGATCCTGCTGGTGTGGCTGGTGTCCTCCGGCAGCAAGACCATGTCCCACTCCGCGGCGTACTCCATTCTGGCGGCCATCGCCGTGGGCTTCGTGAACTTCTTCCTGCAGGGCAAGCGCGGCGACGAGAGCACCGCGCCCCAGACTACCGGCAAGGCCCTGGGCAGCGCCGGCAAGCGCTCCCTCTTCTCCGCGGTGGAGTCTCTGGAAGCCGGCTCCCGCGGCGCCATCACCGTGGCCGTGGCCTGCAGTATGGCAGGCATCATCGCCGGCTGCATCACCGTCACCGGCCTGGCGTCCATCCTGATCAACGCCATCGTGCAGCTGGCGGGCAACGCCACTATCATCGGCTTGGTGCTGACCATGCTGTGCTGCATCGTGCTGGGCATGGGCGTGCCCACCACGGCCAACTACTGCATCATGGCCTCTACCTGCGCGCCCATCCTCATTCAGCTGGGCTTCCCGCTGGTGGCCGCCCACTTCTTCGTGTTCTACTTCGGCATCGTGGCGGACATCACGCCCCCGGTGGCGCTGGCGGCCTACGCCGGCTCGGCCATCGCCAAGTCCAACCCCATGAAGACGGGTATAAACGCCACAAAGCTGGCCATTGCGGCATTCATCGTGCCGTACATCTTCGCCTACAGCCCGGCGCTGCTGTTTGAGAACATCAGCGGCTGGTGGGAGGTGGTGCAGATCGCCATCAGCGCGCTGCTGGGCATCTTCGCCATCGCGGCGTCCCTGAACGGCTTCCTGTACAAGAAGCTGCACTGGATGCTGCGGGTGGTGCTGGCCATCGGCGGTCTGGGCATGATGATCCCCGGAACGCTGACCGATGTGGCCGGTCTGGTGTTGGTGGCGGCGGTCATCGCCTATCAGAGGATCAGCGCCAAGAAGCAGAACGGCGGCCCCGCTGTGGCGGCATAACTGCATAGGACGGAACACCCCTGTACCCGAAGCGGTACGGGGGTGTTTTTTCGCACCGGAGGGGCGGAGCGCAGGGTTTTACAATTTGGACACAGATTTTTTGGGCAGACGGGCGAAAATGCCTGATACAGACATCTTGCGCGATCTGACAAAATACGCTATGATTCGTCCAGTAAGGATACACAGTGCTACATAGTTTCTAAATAGAAACTATGTAGGCGGGGGGCAACCGCTGCCCGGACGAGAGGAGGAACGACATGGCATTACCGGCAAGGAGCAGCACCGCCTATGCGGCGGTGGAGCTGCTGTCCCACCGAAGGGGTGCGGAGGTGCTGACGGCGCTGGGCGGCGGCACGCTGCGGTTCGGCGAGCTGAAGGACGCGGTGGAGGGCATCACCCAAAAGACGCTGACGGCGGCCCTGCGGTCGCTGGAGGCGGAGGGGCTGCTGACACGGAAGATGTACCCGGTGATCCCGCCCAAGGTGGAGTACACCCTGACGCAGGCGGGCCGGGAGCTGGTGGTCATTTTGGAGGCCCTGGGGCGCTGGCAGGAGAAGTATCGCCCGGGGGAAGGAAAGGAGTAAGCGAGCATGGCGCAGACCACACGGAATGCCCTGCGCAAGGGCTTTTTGGAGCTGCTGGAGCAGCGGCCGCTGGATAAGATCTCGGTGGTGGACATCGCGGAGCACTGCGGTGTGAACCGGAACACGTTTTATTACTATTATTGTGACATCTACGCCCTGGTGCGGGAGGTGCTGGAGACGGAGCTGGACAGCGTCATCAACGCGCAGCCGCCCTGCGAGGACTGGTGCCAGCTGATGCTGCGGGTGGCGGATTTCATGCGCAGCAACCGGCGGGCGGTGTATCACCTGTACCACTCCAACCAGCGGGAGCTGCTGGAGAAGGCGTACTATCAGGTGGCCTATCAGGTGGTGCAGGGACTGCTGCGCCGCACGGCGGAGGGATTGCCGGTGGCGGAAGAGGACATCCAGTCGCTGGCGGGGCTGTATACGGCAACGCTGGTGGGACTGATGCAGAGCTGGCTGCTGAACGGCATGAAGCAGAATGAGGAACAGTTCCTGCGGCGGGTGAGCCGGCTGACGGAGGGCACCATGCGGCAGGCGCTGGAGCGCAGCTGCGGGGAGGAAAAGGCGTGAGCGGGTTCTGGCGCTGCATCGTATACGCCATCGTGCTGGCGCTGCTGGCCCATCCGCTGGGACAGGCGCTGCCGGGGCGGTTCCGCCCGGAGAAGGCGCCGTTCCGGCCGTGGAAGTGGGAGAAAAACGGGCGGATCTACGCCAAGCTGGGCATCGACAAATGGAAGAAGCTGGTGCCGGACATGAGCCGCATCCTGCCGGACATGGTGAAGAAGGAACTGCCCGCCGGGAGCGGGGCGCTGGATGCGCACCAGGCGGAGACGTTGGTGCAGGAGACCTGCCGGGCGGAGGTGGTCCACGGGGCGTCGTGCCTGCTGGGGCTGGCGTTTCTGTGGCTGTGGCCCGGCTGGGGCGGCGCGGTGGTGCTGGCGGTGTGGGTGCTGCTGGCCAACCTGCCCTTTATTCTGATACAGAGATATAACCGCCCGCGGCTGATGCGTCTGGCATCACTGCTGCGGAAGAAGGAACAGCGGAGAGGAGAGCATAATGCGCGTACTGATACTGACCTGTAACACCGGCGGCGGACACAATGCCGTGGCGGCGGCGCTGAAGGAGCGCTTTGAGAGCCGCGGCGCGGCCTGCGACGTCATGGACGGGCTGGGGTTCATCTCCAAGAAGGCGTCCAAGTTTGTGTCCAAGTGGCACACGCGGTTCTACCGGAAGTACCCCAAGCTGTACAAGGCGGGGTATATGTCCGCGGAGGAGGACCAGGGCATGGACCGCCGGGACGGGCCGGTGTACCGGTATATCGCCCGGGGCGCGCGGCGGCTGGGCCGGACGCTGCAGAGCGGCGGCTACGACGCGGCGGTGTGCGTGCACGTGATACCGGCCATGATGATGACGGCGCTGAAGCAGGCGTGGAACGCCTGCCCGGTGTTTTGCTTTGTGGCCACGGACTACACCTGCAGCCCCACGGTGGGGGTGTGCACGCCGGATATATGCGTCATTCCCCACGAGGAGCTGACGGATGAGTTCGTCCACTGCGGCATCGCGCGGGAGAGCATCCTGCCGGCGGGTATCCCCGTGCGGGGGGCATTCCGGGAGAAGGGGGACCGGGCGGCGGCGCGGCGGGCGCTGGGCCTGCCGGAGCAGGGGAGGCACATCGTGCTGATGAGCGGCAGCATCGGCTGCGGGCCCATGGGCGACGTGGCCGAGGAACTGGATATGCGGATGGAGAAGGGGGACTTCGCCACGGTGCTGTGCGGCAGCAACAAGCAGATGCGCTATTCGCTGGGGCTGCGAGGGCTGTACCGGGTGGGGGCCGTGGGCTTTACCACGGAGGTACCGCTGTATATGGACAGCGCGGACGTGCTGGTCAGCAAGCCGGGCGGCATCAGCATCACCGAGGCGGGTACCCGGGGCGTGCCGCTGCTGCTGGCGGACATGGTGGGCGGCTGCGAGACGCGGAACCAGGAGATGTTCACCCGCCACGGCTGGGCGGCAGCCTGCGCACCGGAGGAGATGGCCCAGGGGGCGCTGGCGCTGCTGGAGGACACGGTGGCGCGGGAGGCCATCGTGGCGGCCCAGAGCCGGGGCTTCGACGGCCTGGCGGCGGAGCGCATCGCGGCGGCGGTGTGCCGGCGCTGCGGCGCGGCGGAGAGATAAGGCAGCGAGATAATACGGCGGGCTATTGCATTTTGTGGAAAGTGTCGGTATAATTGTGAAAGAAATGGCGATTTGTTCACAGGCAGGTCATAGATATATCGTAGGATGAAACTGCCGAAAGGAGGGCGTCTGCCAATGATGATCGAAAAGACCGGCACCATACGGCTGCGGGATATTCCCACCGGTACGAGACTGTCTCCAGAGGAGCAGGAGCTGGCGGCGGGGATGGTGCGGGTGACGCACCTGTACCGCAGCGCGCTGAAGGTGGCGGTGACACAGATGGAGATACTGGACGAGGAATTCGCCCGGCTGTATGACCATTCGCCGATCCATCACATCGAGTACCGCATCAAGTCGCTGGAGAGCATCATCGACAAGCTGCACCGGCGGGAGCTGGAGGTCAGTATCGACAATATCTACGCCCACATTCAGGATGTGGCGGGGATACGGGTCATCTGCAACTATCTGGACGATATCTACTACCTGCGCTCCCTGCTGACCCGGAGCGAGTCCTACACCGTGCTGCGGGAGGTGGACTATATCAAGGAGCCCAAGGATACGGGGTACCGGAGCCTGCACATCATCGTCAACGTGCCCTTTGTGATTAGCGAGGGGACCATGGTGCTGCCGGTGGAGATCCAGCTGCGGACCATCGCCATGGACATGTGGGCCAGCCTGGAGCATGAGCTGCGGTACAAGTCCGACCGGAAATTCACCCAGCAGGACGCGGCGCGGCTGCGGCTGTGCTCGGACGCCATCAGCGAGATCGACCGGGAGATGCAGGACATCTATCAGGGAAATGAGCCGCAGTATCACGCATGAGAGATAAAAAAGGACCGCCGGGAGGCGGTCCTTTTGCTTTTGCTCTGGCTTACAGGTGGTACTGCTGCTTATATTCCTCGTAGTACTGGGCGAAGGAGTGGGATTTCATGGCGCGGACGCTGCTGAGGTATTCGTGGGTGTCGAAGGAGTCGGACTCCAGCTCGATGATGGCCACGGCGATGTTGGAGCAGTGGTCGGCCACGCGCTCGTAGTTGGTCAGCAGGTCGTTGAACACGAAGCCCTGGTTCAGGGTGCAGGCACCGGACTGCAGGCGGTCCACATGGTGGGACTTCATCTCGTCGCACAGGCCGTCGATAATTTCCTCCAGCGGCTCCACCCGGGCGGCGCGAAGGGGGTCGTTGTCCACAAAGGCGCTGACGGCCACGGACAGGATCTCGCGGACGGCGGACTCCATGACCTCCAGCTCGTGGCAGGCCTCGGGAGAGAACTGCAGGTTCTTGTCGTGGATCTCCTTGGCGGCCTCAGAGATGTTCAGGGCGTGGTCGGAGATGCGCTCGAAGTCGGAGATGGTGTGGAGGTACTTGCTGACCTCCTCGCTCTGGGCCGCGGAGAGGGATTTGCTGGTGATCTTCATCAGATAGGTGCCCAGCTTGTCCTCATAGCGGTCAATGATGGACTCGGTCTCGCCCACCAGGCGGAAGTCCTTGTCGGACCAGCGGCTGCGCAGGTCCACGGCCATCAGCAGGTTGCCCTGGGACCGCTGGGCCATGGAGTTGGTGACCAGGCGGCTTTGCTCGATGGACAGGGCCGGGTGCTGCAGGAAGCGCTCCTCCAGACGGTCCATCTCCTGCTCCTCGGCGACAGAGCCGTCGTCGGGGAACAGCAGCTCCACCAGCCTTTCCATCAGGCCGATGCAGGGCAGCAGGACGATGACGGTGGCCAGGCGGAAGAGGGTGTTCATCAGGGCGATAGACACGGAGGACATGACCGTGCCCATAAAGGGGAAGCGGAAAATGGCGTTGGCGCCATAGAACAGCAGGGACCAGATCAGCACGCCCAGCACGTCGATCAGCAGGTAGATGAAGGCGGTGCGCTTGCCGTGGAGGTTGGCGCCCAGGGCGGACAGCAGCACGGGAACCGCCGCGCCGATGGCGATGCCCATGATGATGGGCAGGGCCACGTCGAAGGCGATGGCGCCGGTGACGGCCAGGGCCTGCAGGATACCCACGGCGGCGGAGGCGCTTTGCAGCACGCTGGTGAAGGCCAGGCCCACCAGAATGCCCAGCAGGGGGTTGGAAAAGCTGGTGAGGATGCGGATGAAGGCATCGCTCTCCCGCAGGGGGGAGACGGCGCCGGACATGGCGGACATGCCGTACATCAGCACCGCGAAGCCCAGCAGGATCTCGCCCACATGGCGGTTGCTGGACTTGCCGGTGAACATGCGGAGGATGATGCCAACAACGGCCACGATGCCGGTGAGGACCTCGGTGCTCAGCAGCTGCACCACGCCGCTGCCGCCCTCCAGAGAGGACAGGCAGAGGATCCAGCCGGTGACGCTGGTACCCAGGATGGCGCCCATGATGACACCGATGGCCTGGCGGACCCTCATCATGCCGGAGTTGACGAAGCCCACCACCATGACGGAGGTGGCGGAGGAGGACTGGATGACGGCGGTAACGCCGGTGCCCAGCAATACGCCCTTAAGCGGGGTGCTGCTGAGCTTGTACAGCACCAGCTCCAGCCGGCTGCCGGCCACCTTTTTCAGGCCCTCGCCCATCAGGGACATACCGAACAGGAACAGCGCAATGCCGCCCAGCAGCGAAATGACGTCTGCAATGCCCATGGCCCATACCCTCCCATGATAAATTCTTCTTATAGGTAGTATAACAGGCTATCGGGGGATTTGTCGACTGCAACCGCAAAAAAGTCGGTAGAAATTTTACGTTTTTCTTAAACTACACTTGTACTTCTTGTCAAAGGGGGAGAGAGCGGGTATAATCGTAGCGGACAAAATCGCGGAAAGGAGCGGAATATGCTCAAGCATTGCGCTATCGTTTTTTTCGTCTCCATGGTGCCGTTGATCGAGCTACGGGGTGCTATCCCCTACGGTGTGGTGTTCGGCCTGCCGCTGTGGCTGACGTACGGCATTGCCATCGTGGGGAATATGCTGCCGGTGCCGGTGATCTATTTCTTCGCCCGGAAGGTACTGGTGTGGGGCAAGGACAAGCCGTACATCGGGCGGTTTTTCACCTTCTGTCTGGAAAAGGGGGAGAAGGCCGGGCGCAAGCTGCAGGCCAAGGCCGGGAAGGGCCTGTACTGGGCGCTGCTGCTGTTTGTGGGGATCCCTCTGCCGGGGACCGGCGCGTGGACGGGAACACTGGCCGCCAGCCTGCTGGACATGGACTTCAAGAAGAGCGTGCTGGCCTGTATGGGCGGCGTGCTGCTGGCGGGCGTCATCATGGGGGTGCTGAGCCGGCTGGGCGTCAGCGTGTTCGGCGGGTAAATTTGTCTTGCAATCGGCGGGCAAATACAGTATAATAAGCCGGTAATATCTGCCGGTGTGATGGAATTGGTAGACGTAGTGGACTCAAAATCCACCGCTGGCGACAGCGTACCGGTTCGAGTCCGGTCACCGGCACCAAAAAAGAGACATCCGTGAGGATGTCTCTTTTTTTGCCGCTGATAGAAGGGTATATACGAATTTGGTAAAAATTACCAATACATCAATAACTACTTGACATTTCGCTGTAAGAATATATAATAGATACACGAACCAGCAGTGGTACCACTGCTCTTTGTTTCAATTGTGCATTGAAACAAAGAGGTCTGTACAATGGGAAAGGAGGAGAAAATGAGGAGGATAAGCTGTTTTTTACTAATGCTTGCCCTGCTGCTGACAACGACCGTTGTTGCGTGGGGGACAGTGCCGACTGACGGGGAGGTGCCTCCGGGTTTGGTGAATGTGTCTCGATCCAAGACAGCCACCGTACTGGATAAGGACTATCGGTCCACCGTTACGTTGTCACTTCCCAGCGCAGAGGAAAAACTGGCCAGCGATGTGGTCTTTGTGCTGGACAAATCTACAAGCGCAGAATTGGAGAATAAGGCGTTAAAGCTTCTTGCCGACCTGAAGAAAGAGGTGAAGGAACGCGGTGTGATGGTCAAGGTCGGCGTTGTTATTTTCAATCGGGCGGCAGAGGTTGAGCTCCCGCTTACGGAGCTTACAGAGGAAAACTATACTACCATTGAGGCTGCGATAAGAAAAACTATATCCAGCGGCAGCAATACGCATGCGGGACTTCTTGCGGGCAAGGAAATGCTTGATGGCGATACGGCGGTCGAGCCGCACCGCAAGCATCTGATATTTGTCAGTGACGGCGTTACCTATCAGTTCTGCAAGGGGGATGATCATACTATCCCGTATACGCGCAGCTTTGATGGCAACCTAATCTCGAATGGTGTTAACCAGTGCGGTACGCTAACTGAGTTGAACGTGCAGTACGGGTACAGTGACGAAGAGGCAGAAACGTCTATTCCCAAGGGCAGCATCGATAACTGGATGAGTGATATTGCCGGAAGAATGGGGACAGACAACGACAACGAGAATTGGGACTACCAATATACTGGGGAAGCTCCGACCGATAATAGCCAACTGCTGCAGAACAAGAAAAACGTTTCAAATGTGGAGAAAGCCCTGTACCTGACAGAGAGCACCTACAAAGCGATGCAGGAGAAGGGCTATCAGTGCTATGCCGTGTTGGCAAAGGAAACACGTCAGTGGGGCACCGCCTTTATGAACAGACTGGCGGGAGGGAGAACAGTCGATTTTGACTCAATCCAACATAAAGTCCTCTACGCTGTTGATGCGGGTTCCGCTGTGGCGGATACTGTCGGCAAGCGCTTCGATCTCGTTCCCGGCACGTTTCATCTCACCGTTGGCGGGCAAGAACTGCAATATAAGCAGGATGGAAATGTGACCTACTTCGGCGGCGACCGGAATGAGAGTAATTACCGCTTCAAGATAGAGTACAACGGTGCCACCGACAGCTTCACATGGAAAATCAACGAACCGGTCTCCAACTTTGCCCCGGTCAAGCTTTCCTACACCGTAAAGCTCGCCGGTGCGCCCGCCGCCGGCACCCACGGTGTGATGGATCTGAATGGGGACGGTTATGTGGATGACACCACCACACCCGTAGACGTGTCAAAGGCGCTTTATACCAATGAAGGCGCTACCTTGACACCGGTAGCCACAGACGGTAAGGAGGGTGAGGCTCTGGAGTTCCCCAAGCCCTCCGTGTTCTACACGGCGGCCGCCTATTACTACAGCGAGCCTCCCGCGCCTGTGAAAAGGACGGTCAGCCCCACGACCTTTGACGCGGGAATTGCCGTATACGCTGAGGTCGCCGCACTGTCGCTGGCCGGCGCGGTAAAGCTGTGCGGAAGGCGTGGCCGCCGCGATGCCTGAGAGGATATCCCTCCCACGGCTGATGTCTTCCTCCCTGCACCGGCAGGGGAATACAGAGAGCACCCCGAAAGGGGTGCTCTCTGCGTCCGGCATTGATTTGCTGTTTATTTACGATTTTCCCTCTACCAAAGCGGTGCAAGATGTGGTATCATATAAGCGTAAGAGTAGGCTGTGAAGGGAGGTGCCGCCGTGCACAGCGTGAAAAAATATATCGTCTTGGCAGCGCTGGCGGCCGTGCTGACATGTCTGCTGGCGGGCTGCGGCTTTTCCGACGCCTCCGTGGAGGAACTGTTTCAGCTGCCGCGGATGGCAGAGGAGTACACCGGTCTGACCCAGGAGCTGGAGGCGCTGATCGCCCAGGGCTACGAGTACGCCTCGCCCACCGGCGGGCGGAACATCCAGTCGGTGCAGATGGTGGACCTGGACGGCGACGGACAGCAGGAGGCCCTGGCCTTCTTCCGCATGAGCAGCGACGAGAAGGCCCTGAAAATATTCGTGTTCCGGCTGGAGGACGAGAATTATCAGCTCTACTGCACCATCGAGAGCAGCGGCACCGCCGTGGACAGCGTGTACTATCAGGATCTGGACGGCGACGGGCGGCGGGAGCTGATCGTGGGCTGGCGCATCAGCGCCGAGGTGCAGACCGTGGCGGTCTACACCGTGGCCCGTGAGCCGGTGGCGCTGATGTCCAGCGGCTACACCCGCTTTACCATGCAGGACCTCAACAGCGACGGTCTGCCCAGCCTGCTGGTGCTGCGCACCGACGCGGACAGCCAGCCTGTGGCGGAGTTTTACGGCTGGCAGGACCAGCAGATGGGCGTGGCCTATCGCTGCGTGCTGTCCAGCACCATGGCGTCCATAAACCGGGGCAGCCTGGTCAGCGGACGGCTGGACGCCGACACGCCGGCCCTGTATATCACCGGCGTGGACGAGCAGGGCATGGCGGCCACGGATATTCTGGTGTTCCGCCAAGAGCTGGGCCTGGTGAACCTGGCCCTGTCCGGCAGCAGTACCGGCGTGTCCAACGCGGTATATCCCTACCGACAGCTGCTGCCCCAGGATATCAACAACGACGGTATCATCGAGATCCCCAGCCCCGACGCCAGCTGGGCGGCGGAACAGACGGACGGCTCGGCCGGTTGGCTGCGCTGCGACAGCGAGGGGAAGCTCATCACCGTGGCCAGAACCTATCACAGCCTGTCCTGCGGCTGGTATCTCACCATTCCGGAGAGCTGGTGGGACTGGAGCGTAGAGACCGCCACCACCAGCATCACCAACGAGAATCAATTCAGCCTCAGCATCAACGGCGACCCGGTGCTGAGCCTGTATACCATCACCGGCGAGAACCGGGAAAACCGCGGCCGCATGGGCAAGCGCGTGCTGCTGCGCCGCCAGACAGCCACCATTTACGCCGGTGAGCTGCAGGACAGCGCCTCGTACTACGGCATGGACGAGGATCTGCTCCGCCGCAGCTTCAGCCTGATCGTCGGCAGCTGGACCAACTGACAAGGAGGGGAATACCATGAAGAAAGTTCTGGTACTGGAGGATGAATCCAGCATCCGCAGTTTTATCGTCATCAATCTCCGCCGGGCCGGCTATGAGGTAGTGGAGGCCGAGAGCGGCGAGGAGGCGCTGGAGAAGCTGAAGCTGCACAGCGACGTCCGCGTCGCCCTGCTGGACATCATGCTTCCCGGTATCGACGGCTTTGAGGTCTGCCGCCGTATCCGCGCCACCAACGCCTCCATTGGCATTATCATGCTCACCGCCCGCTCCCAAGAGATGGACAAGGTAACCGGTCTCATGACCGGCGCCGACGACTACGTCACCAAGCCCTTTTCTCCCGCCGAGCTTACCGCCCGCGTAGACGCGCTCATGCGCCGCTCCGGCGGCGGCGCCGTCGAGGCCGGCGAGATCGATCAGCCCCCCTTCCTCCTGAACACCCGCAACCGTACCCTCGAAAAGAACGGCCAGCGCATCAAGCTCACCCAGGTGGAGTACGCCATCATGAAAATGTTCATGGAGAACCCCGGCAAGGCCCTCTCCCGTGAGGAGATCCTCGACATGGTCTGGGGCCACGACTACTTCGGCGAGCTGAAGATCGTCGACGTGAACATCCGCCGCCTCCGCCTGAAGATCGAGGACAACGCGACAAATCCGACCTATATAACCACCATCTGGGGCTTCGGCTACAAGTGGGGGTTGTAATGCGCGTCTCTTTTCCTGATACTTCGTTGTAGCTCTTTGCTGTACAAAAAGTACAGCGGCAGAGCTGCGCCTCGTCTCAGGAAAAGATCCGCGTATTACAGAGAAGAGGTGTTTTCTGTTGATATTTCGTTGCGGGGCTTTGCCGCACACGGAGTGCAGCGGCGGAGCGGTGCCTTGTTTGGGCTGTGCGCTGCGGTGAGAGGGCTTTTGCGGTGTGGAGCGGGGCGATGACGGCGGGCGCGGGGCGCTTACGACTGAGCAGAAAGGAGATGGACACGCATGGCAGGGAAAAAGAGAAGGGTGCAGGGTCTGCGCCGCCGGTGGATCACCGGCAGCATGGGGCCGGTGCTGGTGATTTTGCTGCTGGTGGGCGTGCTGATCTCCGTGGGGTTTGCCAGCAACTACTACAACAGCGCCAGGGCTACGCTGCGGGCCAAGGCGGCCGCAGGCGCGGATTATTTCAACACCTATGTGATGACCAGCTATCGGGAGTACTACCGCAGCGCCACGCTGTACGCCGCCGCGTTTGACGACGCGGACAAGGTGGAGCTGCAGTTCCTCAACAGCTCCGGGCGGGTGGAGGTGACCACCCGCGGCGTGACCACGGGCACCTATCCCAATACGCCGGAGGTGCTGGGCGCGGTGGAGAGCGGCACGGTGCAGGACTATATCGGCCGGGACAGCGTCACCGGCGAGCGCATCCTGGCGGTGTCCGGATTGCTGAAATTCAACGGCCAGGTGGTGGGCGTGATGCGCTACGTCACCGCCGTTGGGAATATCGACCGGCAGGTGCTGCTGACGGTGCTGCTGGTGGCGGGCGTCATGGCGGCGGTGATGGGGCTGATCGTGCTGTCCAGCATGATCTTCATCAACAACGTGGTGGCGCCGGTGTCCGCGGTGTCGGAGGCGGCCAAGCGCATCTCCGGCGGCAGCTACGGCGTGCAGATCCCCAACAAGTATTCCGACGAGATGGGTGAGCTGGTGGACAACATCAACGACATGTCCCGGAAGATCGGCGAGAGCGAGCGGATGAAGTCGGAATTCATCTCCTCGGTGTCCCACGAGCTGCGGACGCCGCTGACGGCCATCAACGGCTGGGGCGAGACGCTGCTGTCCGACGAGAGCAGCGACGTGCAGCAGCTGAAGCGCGGCGTGCAGATCATGGTGAAGGAGTCTCGGCGGCTGACCAACATGGTGGAGGAGCTGCTGCAGTTTTCCCGGCTGGAGGACGGGCGCTTTACCTTGCAGGTGGAGGACACCGACCTGCAGGCGGAGCTGGAGGACGCGGTGTACAGCTATCGGGAGCTGTTCCGTCAGGACGACATTGCACTGGAGTATTCCTGCGACAGGGCGGAATACGAGGAGGTCATCTCCGGCGACCCGGAGCGGCTGAAGCAGGTGTTCTGCAACCTGCTGGACAACGCGGCCAAGCACGGCGGCAGCGGCAAGCGCATTGCGGTGCACCTGGGGCAGCAGAACGGGGAGTATGTGATCTCCATCCGGGACTTCGGCCCCGGCATCCCGGAGGCGGAGCTGCCCTATGTGAAGCAGAAGTTCTACAAGGGCTCGTCCAAGGCCCGGGGCAGCGGCATCGGCCTGGCGGTGTGCGACGAGATCGTGCAGCGCCACGGCGGACGGCTGGACATCGCCAACGCCCAGGGCGGCGGCACCGTGGTGACGGTGTATCTGCCGCTGAAGAAGCAGACGGAGACGGAAATGTAAAAAATAATCGAACAAGTGTTGCATTTTATCGCGAGCTGTGCTATGCTTGCGTCAGAAAGGAAAACAGCAGGACTATGGAAAAGAAAAAGGGCGCCTTCCGCACCAGTATCGGCGGACAGGCGCTGATCGAGGGTATTTTGATGCGCGGCCCCAAGAAGGACGCAATCGTGGTCCGCTCGCCGGAGGGACTGGTGACCAAGGTCACGGAGCGGAAATTCGTCAAGGCCAACTATCCCATTCTGGGCGTGCCCATACTGCGGGGGGCCGTGACGTTCGTCGGGTCCATGATCACCGGCGTCAAGGCGCTGATGTTCTCGGCGGATTACTTCCCGGAGGACGAGAATGCCAAGCCGGACAAGGTGGAGCAGTGGCTGACCGACCATGTGCCGGCGGAGAAGCTGCAGTCGCTGCTGGTGGGCTTCTCGGTGGTGCTGAGCATCGGGCTGATGCTGGTGCTGTTCATGCTGCTGCCCACGTTCCTGGCGGGGCTGTTCCACGCCACCAGCCCGGCCATACACAACCTCATCGAGGGCGTGGTGAAGATCATTGTACTGCTGGCGTACATGATCCTGTGCTCCAAGCAGAAGGACGTGTACCGGGTGTTCTGCTACCACGGCGCGGAGCACAAGACCATTTTCTGCTATGAGGCAGGGCTGCCGCTGACGGTGGAGAACGTGCGCATCCAGCCCCGGCACCATCCCCGCTGCGGCACCAGCTTCCTGTTTGTGGTCATTATCGTGTCCATCATCGTATCCAGTTTGGTGTTTCCCTACATCAACTGGCAGAGCGTGTGGGTCCGCGTGGGTGTGAAACTGCTGCTGCTGGTGCCGGTGGTGGGCGTGACCTACGAGTTCAACCGCCTGGTGGGCGCCCACGACAATGTGCTGACGCGCATCCTGTCGGCGCCGGGCATGTGGCTGCAGAATTTCACCACCCATGAGCCGGACGACAGCATGATCGAGGTGGCCATCGAGGCCATGAAGCTGGTCATTCCGGAGGAAGAGGGCACGGACAAGTGGTGATCGTGTCGAAAAGATCCGAAGAAAACGAATACGAGGCGTATTATGGCGATAACATATAACAACTTGTATTTAGATATACGGCAGAAATTCCTGCAGGCGGGTTTGCCGGAGCCTACGCTGGAAGCCCGCGAGCTGGTGTGCTGCGCCGCCGGAAAGAGCCGGGAGGAGCTGAGCCGCGACGGGCGGCTGTATGTGCCGGAGTCGGTGGAGCAGCAGGTGCGGCGGCTGGCGGAGCGCCATCTGGCCGGAGAGCCAGTGGCGTACCTTATCGGCGAATGGGAGTTCTATGGCCTGCCGCTGGACATCTCCGAGAGCGTGCTGATCCCCCGGCCGGACACGGAGGTGCTGGTGGACCGGGCACTGACGTATCTGAAAACGCTGGAGACACCGCGGATACTGGATCTGTGTGCCGGCTCCGGGTGCATCGGCCTGGCCCTGGCCAAGAACATGACCGGCGCCCATGCGGTGCTGGGAGAGCTGGACGAGGGCGCGCTGCGCGTGTGCCGGCAGAACATCCGGCGCAATGACCTCAGCGGACGGGTGGTGGCCATGCAGCTGGACGCGCGGGAGAAGCCGCCGGCCCATCTGGGGGAGTTTGACTGCATCGTATCCAACCCGCCGTATATCCCCGACGGGGACATTGCGGGGCTGGATGCGTCCGTGCGGGACTATGAGCCGCATCTGGCGCTGCGGGGCGGCGAGGACGGCCTGGATTTCTACCGGAGCATCACGGAGAAGTGGACGGCGGCACTGCGCGTGGGCGGAAGGCTGCTGTTCGAGGTGGGCATCGGGCAGGCGGACGAGGTGCTGCGCATCATGCGGAGCGTGGGCTTCGGAGACCTGGAGATCACGCCGGACCTGAACGGCATCCCGCGGGTGGTGGAAGGCGTGCTGCACGCGGAGATATGAGCATTTGACTGTCCGGTTTTCGGGACAGTCGGGGAGATACAATAGACACATAAGAACTTGAGGAGGACGGAACTATGGCAGCGAAGAAGGAACCCTTGGCCCCGACCCCGGTGGTATCCGATAAGAAAAAAGCGCTGGAGACAGCCATGCAGCAGATCGAGAAGATGTACGGCAAGGGGTCGATCATGCGCTATGGCGCGGAGAGCACGCTGAACGTGGAGTCTATCCCCACGGGCTCGCTGTCTCTGGACCTGGCGCTGGGCATCGGCGGCCTTCCCCGGGGCCGTATCGTGGAGATCTACGGGCCGGAGTCCTCCGGCAAGACCACGCTGGCGCTGCATGTGCTGGCGGAGGCCCAGAAAATGGGCGGCGAGGTGGCCTTCGTGGACGCCGAGCACGCGCTGGACCCCACCTATGCCAAGGCGCTGGGCGTCAACGTGGAGGATATGCTCATCTCCCAGCCGGACACCGGCGAGCAGGCGCTGGAGATCACCGAGGCCCTGGTGCGCAGCGGCGCCATCGACGTGGTGGTGGTGGACTCCGTGGCGGCACTGGTGCCCCGGGCCGAGATCGAGGGCGAGATGGGCGACAGCTTTGTGGGACTGCACGCCCGATTGATGAGCCAGGCGCTGCGGAAGCTGACGGGCATCATCAACAAGACCAATTCCATCGTGATCTTCATCAACCAGCTGCGTGAGAAGGTGGGCGTGATGTACGGCAACCCGGAGGTCACCACCGGCGGCCGCGCGCTGAAGTTCTACGCCTCCGTCCGCATCGATGTGCGACGCATCGAGACGCTGAAGTCCGGCGGCGAGGTCATCGGCAACCGCACCCGCGCCAAGGTGGTGAAAAACAAGGTGGCGCCCCCGTTCCGCGAGGCGGAGTTCGACATCATGTACGGCGAGGGCATCAGCAAGCTGGGCGACCTGCTGGATCTGGCGGTGAAGCTGGATCTGGTGCAGAAGAGCGGCTCCTGGTTCAACATGGGCGAGGTGCGGCTGGGACAGGGCCGCGACGCCGCCAAGCAGTACTTCCGCGACCATCCGGAGGAGGCGGACAAGCTAGAGGCGGCGGTGCGGGAGAACTTCCACAAGCTGATGGGCAGCCAGTCCCGGGTGGCGGCCAAGGCCGCGGGCCGGGCGGTGGACGTGTCCGCCGACGATTTTGACGACGAAGACTGATGCGCATAGAACGCATTGAAAAATCAAAGCACAAGCAGGAGCGCGTGCTGGTGTTTCTGGAGGGGGGTGACCTCCTCCGGATCACCAGCGCGGAGCTTCTGCGCTTTGGTTTATATAAAGGGATGGACGTGGGGCCGGAGCTTGTGGTAGAATTACAGGAGGCGGCGCAGCGCTCGGAGCTGAAGCAGACCGCGGCGCGCATGGCCTCCGGCCGGATGCTGTCCAAAAAGGAGGTGCAGCGCCGCCTGACGAAAAAGGGCGCTGACGAGGAGCAGGCGGCGGAGCTGGCCGACTGGCTGGAATCTCTGGGAGCCGTGGACGACGAGGGTTACGCCGGGGTCATCGCCCGGCATTACGGGGCCATGGGCTACGGCCCGGGCCGGGTGAAGCAGGAGCTGATACGCCGTGGCGTCCCCAGTGCCCTGTGGGACGGCGCGCTGGCGCAGCTGCCGCCGGCGGAGGACGCCGTGCGGCGATTTATCGCCGGAAGGCTGCGGGGCCGGGCCATGACGCCGGACGACAGCCGCAGGCTGGCCGCCGCGCTGCAGCGGCGGGGCTTTTCCTGGAATGACATACGCCCGGTGCTCAATGAGTGGGGGCAGGAGATCGACGAGACGTGAGGTATACGACGTGAAGGTTGCATTTATTTCCCTTGGATGTGCCAAGAATCTGGTAAATACGGAGCAGATGATGGCGCTGTGCCGCGAGGCGGGCCATACGCTGCAGGAGGCGCCTGCCGGCGCGGATGCGGTGGTCATCAACACCTGCGGGTTTATCGACAGCGCCAAGGAGGAGGCCATCGACACCATCCTGTCCGTGGCGGCGCTGAAGGCCGAGGGCCAGGTGGGTAAGATCCTAGTGACCGGGTGCCTGACCCAGCGCTACCAGCAGGAGATACTGGACGAGCTGCCGGAGGTGGACGGCATCATGGGCACCGGCAGCTACGGCGAGATCGTGCCGGCACTTTCGGAGATGATGGCGGGCGGTACGCCCCGGCGGTTTGCGGACATCCACGGGATGATCGACGAGTTCGACCGGGTGCTGACCACGCCGGGACACTATGCCTATCTGCGCATCGCCGAGGGCTGCGACAACCGGTGCTCCTACTGTGTGATCCCCTCTCTGCGGGGCAAATACCGCAGCCGCCGCATGGAGGACGTGCTGGCGGAGGCCCAAAAGCTGGCGGAGGCCGGGGTGAAGGAGTGCATCGTTATCGCCCAGGACATCACCCGCTACGGCATCGACCTGTACGGTGAGAAGAAGCTGGCGGAGCTGCTGCGGGAGCTGTGCAAGCTGGATTTCCGCTGGATCCGGCTGCACTATCTGTATCCGGATGAGTTCACCGACGAGCTGATCGACACCATCGCCGCGGAGGAGAAGGTGCTGCCGTATCTGGATATTCCCATCCAGCACTGCAACGACAAGGTGCTGAAGGCTATGAACCGCCGGGGCAACAAGGCGGAGCTGCTGGCGTTGTTCCGGGATCTGCGGGCGCGGATACCCGGTCTGGTGCTGCGCACCAGTCTGATCACCGGACTGCCCTTCGAAGACGAGGCGGCCTTTGAGGAATTGTGCGAATTTTTGCAGGAGGTCCGCATCGAGCGGGCGGGCGTGTTCCCCTATTCTCCGGAGGAGGGGACGCCGGCGGCGCGTATGCTGAACCGGGTGGACACCGCCGAGGCGGAGCGCCGGGCGGAGCTGGTGGTGGACGTGCAGTCCCGCATTATGGACGACTTCAACGAGCGCCGCATGGGAACGGTGGTGGAGGTGCTGTGCGACGGCTTCGACCAGGAGGCCATGCAGTTCGTGGGCCGCAGCTATGCGGAGAGCCCGGACATCGACGGGCGCATCTACTTTACCGCCGACCACGAGGTGGAGGCGGGCGAGTTCGTGCCGGTGCGGATCACCGGAGCCATGGACGGCGAACTGACCGGCCAGCTGGCCGAGTAAATTTGGTTTTCTTTTCCGCCGGAATGTGCTATACTGGGGCGGAAACGTAAGAGAAAGGTGGATACATATATGACGACGGCCAACAAGCTGACCATCCTGCGGGTGCTGATGATCCCCGCATTTCTGGTGGTGCTGTACTGGAATTTCCCCGGCAGCCGCTATGTGGCGCTGGGTATTTACATCGTGGCGTGCCTGACCGACCTGCTGGATGGCTACATCGCGCGGCACTATAACCAGGTGTCCGACTTCGGAAAGTTCATGGACCCGCTGGCGGACAAGTGCCTGGTGATGGCGGCGCTGTGCTGGTTCGTGGAGGAGGGCACCTTCTTTGCCTGGGTGCTGGCCATCGTGCTGCTGCGGGAGTTTGCCGTGTCCGGCATGCGCCTGGTGGCGGTGGAGAAGGGCCGCGTTATCGCCGCCGGCTGGTCCGGCAAGGTCAAGACCGCCAGCACCATGGTGTGCATCTGCCTGATCCTGCTGGGCATCCCCCAGTGGCTGAACTATGTGTGCCAGGGCATCATCTTGGTGACCACGGTGTACTCCGGCATCGAGTATTTTGCCAAGAACGCCGATGTGTTCAAAGAGGTCAAATAAGAAGCGCAGGAAGAGCAAAAGAGCAGTCACTTCATACTGAAGTGACTGCTCTTTTTCGTCTGCAGCAGGCCGGGCCAAAGGCGCACCTTATGGCTGGCATAGGCGGTGATTCTCAAGCACAAATGGGGCAAGCATTTCCTGCCGGCGGCGTTAAAATCTTGTTAACTATAACATGACTACACCATGACGAACATGTTATAATGCTTCATCAACCGGATGTCCTCCTTGGAGATCATCAGCTCCTGCGTGAGCTTCTTGTCCATAGTCAGGGGCTTTTTGCTCAGAAGCCGCTTGGCGGCGCTGGGCATCAGCGGGCGGCAGGAGATGCCGTAGGTCAGCACCCACTTGAGGTCGTCGTCCATATAGGGCTGGGGGATGCCGATCTGGTACTTGTCCATGGGCATATCGTCATTTTGCAGCAGGATGGCGCTGAAGGCCTCGTAATGGGTCAACACACCGTGGTAGGAGCTTTCACACACGCGGTACTGCTCCAGATTTTTGACGTTCATGTACATGAGCACCTCCGCGGCGCTGCTGTTGGCCGTGGGAAAGATGTCGATGACGGTGCACTGGGCGCGGTTGACGCGGCCGTCGAAGAAGTACATGTACAGCCGGGAGACGTTCCGGAAAAAGGCAGGCACCTCGGCGTAGTACCGCTGGTCCACGCTGGGCGTGTTGCGGTACAGTAGGTCGTGGATGCTGACCTGCAGGGCATCGGCGATGTCGTACAGCGTGGCGATGTCCACAGAGATCTGGCCGTTTTCGTACTTGGAGATGGCGGAGCGGGTCTTGTAGATGGCCTGGGCCAGCTCGTCCATGGACATCCCGCGGCTCTTCCGCACGAAGCGGATCTGCTCGCCCACCCGTTTTGCGGCGCTGTTGTCAGTTCCCATGTCGATTTCCTCAAAATCAAGTAATTGTTAATCCTTGCGCTATTTTTGCTAATTATACATAATCCTCGGTTTTTTGTCAAGAAACGGTCCTGTCAGGAAACACAAAAGGGAAATGTGTCTCCCGTCAGGAACGAGCCTTTGATTGCGATTAAAGCCTCTAACCCGTTATAATAACCATGAAATTAAATAAATCAAGCATGAAACTGTGAAAAAACACAATAAAAACACGTTATGTTTGGAGAGGTGTACAGAATGAAGATCAAAGCCGACAAGTTATTTTTTAACGGGAAGATCTACACCATGGAGGCCGAGAGTGTCTGCAAGGATACGGTTGTCCTGAAAGACGGAAAATTCGCGTTTGTGGGCACGAAGGAAGAGGCCCTGGCGCAGTTCGACTGCGCGGAGCAGATCGATCTGGCGGGCAAGACGGTACTGCCTGGTATGGGCGATTCGCACCTGCATTTCTTCGCGTTCTGCCAGACGTATACCACCGTGGACCTGGGCGGCGCGACGTCCAGAGCGGAAGCGCTGCAGCTGCTGCGCGATCGGGCTGCCGAGACGCCCAAGGGCGAGTGGATCAAGGGCTCCAACTTTGACCAGTCCAAGTGGAAGGACTGCGAAGACCGGCTGCCCACTCGTCTGGACTTGGATGAGGCCAGCACGGACCACCCCATCGTCATCAAGCGCGTGTGCCTGCACACGGCGGTGGCCAACACCATGGCGCTGGAGAAGGCCAACATCACCAACGGCTATGTATACGGCCCCGGCGGCCTGGTGGAACTGGACGCTGACGGCAACCCCAACGGCATCTTCCGTGAGCAAGCCTCCAAAATTTATGATAACCTGATCCCCGACCCGTTCCTGGTGCCCGCCACCCGGGAGAAGTGCATGAAGAAGGGTCTGGCGCTGGCCTCCAGCCTGGGCGTGACCATGATGCACACCTACGCTGCGGAGATCTGGCACTATGATGAGGACTTCGCCGACTATGTGGCCCGCAGCGACCGCGGCGAGCTGCCGGTGCGTATGGCCGTATGCCTGGACTACATGTTCGACCCGGAGAACCTGACGCCCGCGCAGCGGAACGATCCCTACCGCTGCGCGCGTATGGGCAGCTTCAAGAGCTTCTCCGATGGCTCCCTGGGCTCCCGTTCCGCCAAGCTGTACACCGACTACGTGGACGATCCCGGCAACACCGGTATTCTGGTCATCAGCCCGGAGGATCTGGCCAAGAGAATGTATGAGGCATACCGCCATGGCTTGCAGCCCGCCACCCACTGTATCGGTGACAAGGCGCTGGAGGTCACTCTGGACGCGGTGGAGTACTGTCTGCAGCAGGGGCTGAAGGACGGCATGACGCCGGAGGAGCAGGCCAAGCGTCTCCCCTTCCGCCTCATCCATGCCCAGATGGCTACGCCGGAGCTGGTCGAGCGCATGAAGAAGCTTCCTCTCGTACTGGATATCCAGCCCACGTTCCTGATGACCGACTTGCACTGGATCGAGGAGCGCGTGGGCAAGGAGCGTGCCGCGCTGAGCTATCCCTGGAAGACGTATCTGGATGAAGGCTTGGTCATGGCCGGCGGCTCCGATGCTCCGGTGGAGAGCTTCAACCCCTGGATCGGCATCTACGCCGCCGTGACCCGTCAGGATATGAACGGCTACCCCGTCGGCGGCTATCACCCCAACGAGAAGGTCTCCGTGTATGACGCGGTGTGTATGTACAGCAAAAATGTGGCCTATGCCAACGGCGATCAGGACCTGATGGGCACCATCGAGGCCGGCAAGTTCGCCGACATGGTGATCATCGACCGCGACATCTTCCACATCCCCGAAAACGACATCAAGGACATCAAGGTGCTGAACACCTATATGGCCGGTATTGAGAGATATCACCGCGACTGATACGCATAGCATAACAAAGGAGTTAAGACATGAAATTGAATTCTTTTGACAAGGTCAAGCAGTTAACGGAAGAGATGGTCGCCATCCCCAGCATCAATAAGGAGCCGGGCGGCGAGAGCGCCGTGGCCCGCTATATGCAGGACTTCTATATGTCCCTGCCCTACTTCCAGGCACACCCCGAACAGGTCAAGTGCTTCCAGACCAAGAACGACTTTGTGGAGCGGCACAGCACACTGGCCTATGTGAAGGGCACCAAGGGAAATTCCAACCGCACGGTCATCCTCATCGGCCACATCGACACCGTGGGCGTAGATGATTTCGGCACCATCCGCGAGTATGCCTTCCGCTGCGAAGAGCTGCCCGCCAAACTGCGTGAGACCTTCACCCTGCCGCAGGAGGTCATTGACGACATCGAGTCCGGCGAGTACCTGTTCGGCCGCGGCGCGCTGGATATGAAGTCCGGCGTGGCGGGACACATGTACCTCATCCAGTACTTCTCCGAGCATCCGGAGGAGCTGGACGGCAACCTGTTGGCTATCGGCGAGTGCGACGAGGAGGACAACTCCAAGGGCATCATCACGGCGCTGGATCTGCTGGAGGAGCTGAAGGAGAAGGAGCATTTCGAGTATGTGGCCTGCGTCAATGCTGACTACTCCACCAACTACGCCCCCGGCGATGAGAACCGCTACATCTACTACGGCAGTATCGGCAAGCTCCTGCCCTGCTTCACCGTGTTCGGCAAGGAGGCGCATGTGGGCCAGGCCTTCAGCGCCATGGATCCCAACCTGCTGCTGGCCAATATCACCCGCAAGATGTCGCTGAACACCGATCTGTGCGACATCGCCCAGGGCGAGGTGGCGATCCCGCCCATCTCCCTGAAGCAGATGGACACCAAGGGCCCCTACACCGTGCAGACGGCGCTGACGGCCTTCGGCTACTACAACTTCTTCACCCACGGCTGGGACCCCGCTGTGGTGCTGCAGAAGAGCAAGGAAATGGCCGTGGAGGCCTTTGATGAGACGGTGGAATACCTGAACGCCCAGTACAAGCGCTTCTGCGAGCTGAGCAAGGTGGAGTTCCACGCGCTGCCCTGGAAGACCCGCGTGTACACCTGGAGCGAGTTCTACAACGCGCTGGCCCAGGAGCACGGCGAGGCGTTCAAAAAGGCCATCCACGAGTTCACCGTGAACCTGCACAAGGAGAACCCCGACCTGGATCTGCGCCTGTTCGGCCTGCGCGTGGTGGAGGAGGCCTGGAAGTGGTCCGAGGACAAGTCCCCGGCGGTGATCGTGTTCTTCGGCTCCATCTTCAGCGCCCGCATCGAGATGACCGGCCGCACGGAGAAGGAAAAGGCCCTGCTGGACGCCGTGGAGAGCGCCATCGAGGTGGTGCGGCCCGAGGCACAGCGGCAGATCAAGACCCGCATGTTCTATCCGTATATCTCCGACTCCAGCTTTATGGCGGTGTGCGACGACACCCTGGCCATCCAGGCGCTGGAGACCAACATGCCCCAGTACGGCGTAAAGTACACGCACCCGGTGGACAAGATCCGTCAGATCGACGTCCCCGTCGTCAATATCGGTACCTTCGGCCGCGACGGTCACATGCTCACCGAGCGCGTGGATATGCGCCAGACCTTCCAGAACGTCCCCAATATCACTTATGAGGTGGTCAAGCGCCTTCTGAAGTGATCCAGCGATTCGATAATTGCACAAAACACCGTGAAGAGAGAAAAATCACTAACTGCAACGCGTGAAAGGAGAAAAGTATGGCTATTCTGCAAGCGATCCAAGACTTTGGTAACTGGTTTTGGGGCATTCCCATCCTGATCCTCATCGGAGGCGGCGGCCTGTTCCTGACGATCTATCTGGGTTTCCCCCAGATCCGCCACTTCGGCTATGCCATGAGCCAGACCTTCGGCAAGATGTTTGCCAAGAAGGAAGAGGGCAAGGTCCGTCCCATCTCTGCCGCCTTCGCGGCACTGGCCTGCGCCGTGGGCGCATCCAACATTGTCGGCGTGCCCGTGGCTATCGCCCTGGGCGGCCCCGGCGCCGTGTTCTGGATCTGGATCCTGGCTATCCTCGGTATGTGCACCAAGTACTGCGAGGTGGCACTGGGCATCAAGTACCGTCGTAAGAACGACGTAGGCGAGTGGGTCGGCGGCCCCGCCTACTACCTGCGCGGTCTGGGCAAGAAGATCGGCGTCGTGTTCGGCATCGGCTACGCCTTCTTCTTCATGATCGAGCTGGTCCCCTCCCTGGCCTCTCAGGGCGTTTCCGCTGCTGAGCAGTTCAACGTCTTCGGCGCAAACCAGACCGTCACCGGCATCATCATCGCCGTTCTGGTGGGCGTCATCCTGGCCGGCGGCTTCAAGCGCGTGTCCAGCGTCACCGACATCCTGGTGCCCGTGATGGCCTGCCTGTACGTGCTGGGCGCTCTGGTCATCATCTTCGCCCACGTGGGCGAGATCCCCGCTGTCATCGGAATGATCTTCAAGGATGCCTTCACCGGCCGCGCTGCCGTCGGCGGCTTCGCCGGCGCCACCATCATGGCTGCTATCCGTTGGGGCGCTGCCCGCGGCGTGTACTCCAATGAGGCAGGCGTGGGCTCCACCATCGCCGGTCACTGTACCGCCGATACGGATCACCCCATCCGTCAGGCCCAGTTCGGTATCTTCGAGGTGTTCATGGATACCATCGTGATCTGCACCATCACCTCCCTGGCCGTTCTGGCCTCCGGCGTGTGGACCCAGGAGGGTCTGAGCTCCGGCCAGCTGGCCCTGGCTGCTTTCCAGTCCGTGTTCGGTAACTTCGGCGCCATTTTCATCGCTGTGACGGTGTTCCTGTTCGTGTTCTCCACGATCATCTCCGCCGGCTTCTTCGGCCAGATCCAGGCTGAGATCCTGTTCGGCCGTAAGTTCTCCAAGATCTGGGTGTTTATGTATCCCCTGTTCATCGGCATCGCCTGCGCGTTCTCCGACGTGACCACCATGTACATGATCACCGACGGCTTCATGGCTATTATCGTCATCCTGAACATGATCGGCCTGCTCTTTATGTGCAAGCAGGTGAAGGATCTGCAGAAGGAGTTCTATGGCACTCCCGGTAAGTACTACCTGGCTGACAAGGCCTCCAAGGAAGCTGCCAAGGCTGCAAAGAAGAACTGAGACGATCGCAATACCTGAACCCCTGTTATTATTTCCTGTGTGTTTTGTGCGTTTATTCGTAATACCTCCCATCCGGCTCTCCGGAGCCGATACCCCCTTACAGCAGAAGACCCGGTCCGTCAGGACCGGGTTTTCTGCTGTGAGGAAGGTATATCGATGGACAAAGGCAGACACGCCCTTGTCCATCGATGGTATTGGTGCTGTTGGTCAGTGCGGGTCGTCGCAGATCAGCGTCAGGCCCGGCGGCGACTCGTGCTGCAGATAGGACAGCACGCCCTTGCTGGCGCTGTCCATCTGCCCGGCGTGAAGAATATGAACGGTCACCGGCTGCGCGCCGGCCGCCGCGGTGAGCCACTGGATAAACGCCTGCGCTGTGGCGGCGGGCGAGGCTGCCGTCTCGCCGCTGCCGCCGGCGTATGCGGCCGCGGCTGGCTGTATGCCGCTCAGCAGCCGCAGCAGCTGGGTGTCCCACTGCTGCACGACGCCTCGCGGCGCTGCGGCCAGCAGCTTCCCGACGGTGTCCGCCATCCAGAAGAAAGGGATATCCGGGATGCAGTAGGTGGACACGGACAGGCCGCTGGGTGCCGCCGCAGGGGACTGCGGCGCCGCCGCTTCCGGCGCGGCCTTCAGCTCGGCGTATTTCTGCGTGATGGCGCTGCCGGGATAGATATCCAGGTTGGAGGCCAGCCGGCTGCGGAATTCATTGAAAAAGCCGATGGCGTGGCTGCGGTCGCCGGTGCGCTCATACAGCGTCATGAGCCGCAGGGCCAGCTGCTCGTTGTACGGCTCGCACTCCAGGACCCGCTCGATGATGCCCAGCGCCTCCTGCAGCAGGCCGCTCTGCTCGTACATGTCTGCCGCCTTCATCAGCAGCTGGTTCTTCCGCTTTTCGTAGTAGATGCGCTGGCTGAGGATCAGCTCGTTCAGCGCCTCGCAGTTGTTGAAATAGTACCCCTCCAGCAGCTCACCGCCGAAGGCGTCGCAGGCCTTTTTCAGGTCGTCGGCCGAGCGGGTCTCCGGGTCGATCTCGTCGATGGTCTGCAGGTCGCACAGGTAGTCATAGTCCCGGTCGATGCAGCAGTAGTCCCGGTCCAGCTTGATCAGGGACGCGCCGCCCTCACCGGAGTCGGTGCTCTTCTTGATCTTCCACAGGGTGTAGCGCAGGTTGTATTTGGAGGCGTTGGCGGAGCTGTCCGGCCACAGATAGGCCGACAGCTTCTCGCGGGCGTAGTACTCGCCGCCCCGCAGGAACAGGATGCACAGCAGGGCGCAGCCCTTGTTTCCCAGCTCCGGTGTGATGTCCGTGCTGTTGAAGATGACCTGGGGCTTACCAAACAATTTGATTTGCAGCATGGCGATCACCTCACTGTTGGCTGTACAGCACGGAGCCGGACTTGATGGTGACGGTCACGCAGACCTGTTCCAGCTGCGCCTTGGGCACAGCCATAAGGTCGCGGTCCAGCACGACGATGTCGGCCAGATACCCCGGGGCCAGCATGCCCTTCTGCTTATCCTCGAACAGCGCGTAAGCGCCGTTGACGGTATACATCTCCAGCGCCTGCCGGATGGTGAGGTTGTGCTCCGGCACGGCGCGGTTCACCGACGCGTGGATGCCCAGCAGGGGCCGCGGCTCGGTGACGTCGCTGTCGGAGCCGCCGCACACCACCACACCGGCGGCGAACATGGCATCAAAGGGGTTGGAGCGCAGATAGCGCTCGCCGACGCGCCGCTCATACATGCCGCCCTTGCCGCCCCACATGTACTCATAGGCGGGCTGCACGGAGAAGATCAGATGCATCTCCGCGGCGCGGGCGATCTGCTCCGGCGTGGCCAGAATGGCGTGCTCCACCCGGTGCCGCAGCGCGGTGGAGCCGCCGGCGCGGATGGCGCGTTCGTGGGCCTGCAGCACGGACTCGATGGCCCGGTCGCCGATGCTGTACAGCGCCAGCTGTGTCTCCTGCTGATAGCACTGCTGCACGAATTCGTCCAGATTGTCCTGGGGCAGGAAGATGCGCCCGCGGTAGCTGGGCCGGTCGTTGTAGGGCTGCAGCAGCGCCGCGCTGTGGCTGGCCAGCGTGCCGTCCACCATGATGTTGCCGCCGACGCGCCGCAGTCCCAGCGCCTGAATCTTGGACAGGTCCATGGTCTGGTAGAACAGCGGCATGTCCACGGGGAACTCACTGCTGTGGGCATAGATGAACTCGGCGTCCCGGTCGTCGAACAGCCAGCCGCCCTCGATGGCCGCCACGGTGGTGATGCCGTTTTCCAGCAGCTTGGACATGGCCATGTGGATGGCCTCCATGCGGAACTCGTCCGGCAGGCTCTTCAGCACGTTGGAGCGCAGCACATAGTTGGCGTTGTGCCGGAACACGCCGGTGGGCAGGCCGTTGCTGTCCAGCTCGATCCCGTCCAGAGAGAAGGGCACCTTGTAATAGAGCAGCGCGTGGGTGTTGAGCATGCTGACGTGGTATTCCTTGGAGAAGATGACCACGGGGTGGTCGCTGCAGTACTTGTCCAGCACATACCGGTTGGGAAAGCACTTCTCCGCAAACTGCGACTCCTCCACCTGGCAGCCCAGGATAGCGCCCTCCCGCGTCTCGGCGGCGGAGAGCAGCTCGCCCAGCTCACTGTGGGAGCGGGCGGAGCTGAGATCCACGCTCATCATGTTCACGGCCGTCTGCATCACATGAAAGTGGTTGTCAATGAAGCCGGGCAGCACCGTGTTGCCGTGGGCGTCGATGACCAGCGTGCCGGGGGCCGCAAGGGCCTGCCAGCCGTCGCCGCCGCCGGTGGCGCAGATGGTCTTGCCGGCTACGGCCACCCACTGGGCCTCTTCGCTGCCGCACATGGTCAGGCACCGCCCGTTTTTGATGATGGTATCTGCATGCATATCGGTGTATCCTCCTGTCGGAATTCAGCCCCCGCGCCGTATGACCCCTATTGTACAAAAAATCGCGGCATATGTCCACTGCAGCGGCCGCGGCGCGGTCATACGCAGGAAATATAGAAAATTATAACAGGGAAGGGTTGAAGCGGACGTGAGAAAAGTGTTTATTTTGACGAATGGAGACTGCGAATATAATTTCAAGACAGAGAATTTCCAAACGGTTATCCCACGTCCGGCACAACGCCTGCCTATTATAATAATAACACAAATACCGGCGGCGGTACACATCCGGCTGCCGGCATACGAAAAATATAATTGCGAAGGGCAGGGATGCGCATGAGCGTTTTGATCCTGAATCGGGAGCAGGTCAAGCAGGTCATCTCCATGAAGGAGGTCATCGACGAGGTGCGGGAGGTATACCGCCTGAAGTCGCAGGGCAAGTCCGTGATCTGGCCCCTGGTCAACTATGAATTTGTGGACGAGCACGCGGCCATGGATATCCGCTCCGGCTATATCAAGGGCGTGCAGCTGCACGGCCTGAAGATGCTCAACAACTTCCCGGAGAACCGGGACAAGGGACTGCCGCCCTTTAACGGCATCATGATGGTCTACGACTCCAACACCGGCATTCCGGTCAGCGTGATGGACGCGTCCTATGTGACGTGCATGCGCACCGGCGCCGCCGGCGCGCTGGGCGTGGATCTGCTGGCCCGGAAGGACGCGAAGCACCTCTTTATCCTGGGTGCGGGCAAGCAGGCCCCCTTCCAGATCGCCGCGACGCTGCTGCTGCGTCCCGCCATCGACAAGGTCTATATCGCCGATCCGATGTTCCCGGACAACGCGGTGCGGTTTGCCGCGGGTATCGCGCAGCAGCTGGCCGATGATTTCGGCATCGACGCCTCCGGCGTGGAGTTCGTCCCGGCGCTGGAGCTGGCCTCCGCCGTAGGCGACAGTGATGCCATCATCACCGTCACGCCCTCCCGCAAGCCCATCATCCAGAAGGCGTGGCTGAAGCCCGGCACGCACCTGAGCTGCCTGGGCTCCGACATGGAGTCCAAGCAGGAGATCGAGAGCGAGATCTTTCGCGGCGCCGCCTTCTATGCGGACGACCGCGCCCAGTGCATCCGCGTGGGCGAGATGGAACTGCCCATCAAGCAGGGCGTGGTCAGTGCCGAGGACATTACCGGCGAGCTCGGTGACCTGATCGACGGCAAGGTGCCCGGCCGCACCAGCGATGAGCAGACCACCATTTTTGACGCCACCGGCCTGTATATCCTGGACCTGGCGGCGGCCAAGGTGGCCATTGACCGCGCGCTGGACCAGGGCGTGGGCCTGCAGGTAGACCTTTGATACGCGACATCGTATACGACATATAAAATCATAGAAACAGGAGGATCTGAACATGAAACTGGCATGGTTTGGCGTGGAGGAATGGCTGAATCCCATGGACTCTCTTGCCCGCATCAACCTGGGCAGCAGCTGCGTCAGCGCACTGCGGATGGACGAGCTGTTTGACCTGACCGGCGAGGATCTGGATGCGTTCCTGAACGAGATGCGCACCATGAGCCTGCACTATCACCATGGCGACGCCACCGGCTCCCCCCGCATCAAGGCGGCGGTGGCCGGCATCTATCCCAAGGGCAACGTGAAGCCCGAGGAAGTGATGATCACCCACGGCGGCACCGGCGCCAACGACCTGGTGCTGATGAGCGTTCTGGAGCCGGGCGACAACTGCGTGGTGGTCAAGCCCTCCTACCAGCAGCACTATGACATCCCCAAGGGCAGCGGCATCGAGACCCGCGTGGTGCAGCTGAAGAAGGAGAACGGCTATCAGCTGGACTTCGATGCCCTGGACAAGGCCTGCGATGAAAAGACCAAGCTCATCGTCCTCACCAACCCCAACAATCCCATCGGCGTGACGCTGTACGACGAGGGCCTGCGCAAGGTGGTGGATATCGCCGCCAAGCACGACGCCTGGGTCCTCTGCGACGAGGTGTACCGCGGCATGGATGAGAACTACATGCCCTCCATCCTGGACTACGGCTATCACAAGGCCATCTCCATCAGCAGCATGTCCAAGATGTTCTCCATGGCCGGCACCCGTATCGGCTGGATCGTCTGCCGCGACCACGATATGTACGAGATCATGAAGACCCGCCGCTCCTACAACACCATCTGCTGCGGCATCTGGGACGAGATCATCGCCTCCGTCGCTCTGGAGCACTACGAGGCCTTGTGGGCCCGCGCCCGCTCCATTCTGGAGCCCAACCGCAAGGTGGTGGAGGACTGGGTGGCGACGCAGCCCCACCTGCACCTGCGGGCCAAGGCCATGGGCACCACCTGCCTGATCGACTATGAGTTCGACGTGGACTCCGAGACCCTGGCCAAGGACGCCATGGCCGCCGAGCAGATCCTAGTGGTCCCCGGCGACTACTTCGACATGCCCCACACCATCCGCGTGGGCTACGGCGCCTTCCGCGATCCCCAGGTGCTGAAGGCCGGCCTGGAGGAGTTCGGCAAGTATCTGGAAAAGTACAATTGACCGCCGCTCTCCGCCTACAATAGACGATAAAAACAGGGCCCGGCAGGCGCTTTAGGTGCCTGCCGGGCCTTGCGGCACTTGACACCGGGAGGAAATCCTGCTACTATAATAGCCAAGCGAATAGCGCGATGAACGGAAAGAGTACGCGCCGCAGCTTTGCCAAGAGAGGGATGGTCGCTGGCTGAGAGCCGTCCTGCGGAGTGGCGCGGAAAGTGCGTCCGGGAGCGCGGGGGATGTGGATGCCCTCCGGGCGGCCGCCGTTACGGGCCGGACTTGAGTGATAAACGAGAGTGGAACCGCGATTTTTCGCCTCTCATGCCTGCGGGCGTGGGAGGCGTTTTATTTACCCTGTACCATCACTTTGCATAGAAGGAGACGTATCATGTATCTGTATAATTCCGCCACCCATAAGAAGGAAGAGTTCAAGACCCACACCCCCGGCCACGTGGAGATGTACACCTGCGGTCCCACGGTGTACCATTTTGCCCATATCGGCAACCTGCGCTCCTATATCATGGAGGATGTGCTGGAGAAGTATCTGCGCTACGCTGGGTATGATGTGAACCGCGTGATGAACATCACCGACGTGGGGCACCTGACCTCCGACGCCGACGAGGGCGAGGACAAGATGCTCAAGGGCGCTCGGCGCGAGCATAAGTCCGTTATGGAGATCGCCCAGTACTACACCGATGCGTTTTTCTCCGACTGCCAGAAGCTGAACATCAAGCGCCCCGACGTGGTGCAGCCCGCTACCGGCCTCATCGACGACTATATCAAGATCATCTCCCGCCTGCTGGAGAAGGGCTATGCCTATGTGGCCGGCGGCAACGTGTACTTCGACACCTCCAAGCTGGAGCGGTACTACATCTTCAACGACCACAACGAGGAGGATCTGGCGGTGGGCGTCCGTGAGGGCGTGGAGGAGGACACCAACAAGCGCAACAGGAACGACTTTGTGCTGTGGTTCACCAAGTCCAAGTTCGAGGATCAGGCCCTGAAATGGGACTCCCCGTGGGGCGTGGGCTATCCCGGCTGGCACATTGAGTGCTCCGGCATCTCCATGAAGTACAACGGAGAGTATCTGGATCTTCACTGCGGTGGTGTGGACAACGCCTTTCCCCACCACACCAACGAGATCGCCCAGTCCGAGAGCTATCTGGGCCATCCCTGGTGCCCTCACTGGTGCCATGTGGCCCATCTGAACACCGACCACGGCAAGATGTCCAAGTCCAAGGGCGAGTTCCTCACCGTCTCTCTGCTGGAGGAGAAGGGCTACGACCCCCTGGCCTACCGTTTCTTCTGCCTCCAGAGCCACTACCGTAAGAGTCTGGTGTTCACCTGGGAGAATCTGGACAACGCCACCGTGGCCTACAACAAGCTGCTAACCCGCATCGCCGCCCTGAAAGACGAGGGCGAGGTAGATCAGGCCGCCTTCGACGAGTACAAGGCCAAGTTCACCGCCGCCATGGACAACGACCTAAACACCTCCATGGCCGTCACCGTGCTGTACGATGTACTGAAGGCCAAAACCAACGATAAGACCAAGCTGGCCCTGCTGGACAGCTTCGACACCGTACTGGGCCTGAAGCTGCTGGAGAAGGCGGCGCAGCTGCGCAGCAAGCAGGCCGCGGCGGCTCCTGCCGCCGGTGAGTTCACCGTCATCAGCGAGTCCGGCGAGTCCGATGCCGCCGTGGAGGCGCTGATCCGCGCCCGGGCCGACGCCAAGAAGGCCAAGAATTTTGCCGAGGCCGACCGCATCCGCGATGAGCTGAAGGCCCAGGGCATCGAGCTCACCGACATCCCTAACGGCGCCAAATGGAAGCGGGTGTAAGACCGCGTCCCCCGAAAACCGCAAAAAGAGCCGCCTTACGGCGGCTCTTTTCCTGCCTTGACCCCAGCAGGGGGGGAGCGGCACGGCCCGCCGCACCCCATATCAAAACTTTGTCAGAACTACCGAAAACGCTTCGGAAATTTTGTAAACAAAATAGAAAAATCCACTTGACACCGGCTGCGTTTTCCTATACAATATACCGGTACGCGCGCAATGGGCACAACACGCCCGGAGGCGTTTACAAATGCGATGAACCGGGAGATTGCTCCGCAAGGAGGTAACTTCCGGGGAGTATGTC
>ERZ827156.973-NODE-973-length-37119-cov-12.676964_pt1 | contig 37119 bp, 30 predicted proteins | sample MGYA00519919_ERZ827156 | MGnify/ENA primary metagenome ERZ827156 (study PRJEB31778, sample SAMEA3449269) | human gut metagenome | biome: human gut; feature: human-associated habitat; material: faeces | place: United Kingdom | collected 2010/2012 ...
TCCTTTTACAGCCCTATTCCCCTCATTTTTCGTTTCATAAAAAATCATTAAAATTCTATCATCGTTTGTCCCACTTTGTCAATATTTATCACTATTTTTGTTTACTTTGCAAAAAAATATGCAACCTTTTTGTTTAGGTTGCATATCTATTATTGTTAAATTTTATTTTTTTGTAAGCTCGACAGATATTTTATATGTTCCGTAAACCCATGAATCATTGTGATTTGACAGAGTTACAACCAAATCGGCAGTATTACTGTCGTCAAGCTTAGATGCGTCACAAGTATATACCAAATCGCCGGAGTCAATTTTTGTATTTTCGGGCGCAACTACGATTATTTTAAAATCTGTAAACACAAGCTTATAATCGTATCCGTTAGGAACATTTGTCACTTTTACGGCAGATTTATCAATATATACCGTTTGATTTTTATATTTGCTGTCAACCGTAACATCGGCTGAAATATTGTCATTACCGTCGAATATCGATTTAAAACCGATAAAATCTTTCGAGGTAAACTTAAAGTGATTTTTACCCTCGTGCAGTTGATTATAGTTAATAACACCGATTACAGCCTCATTAATATCTACACCGTCAAGAACTCCTGCCGTAACCTTATTTACCGAATAATCGACCGATAAGATGCTGTTATCTGCTATACCCTTAGGGGCGTCCTCAAATTTAACATTTACCGGAAGAACAAGCTTTTTAACAACAGGAATTGAAACGGAAACGGATTTGATTTCCTTGTCTTTGTCCTTAGATGTGATTTTTAAAAAGCTTTTTTCGATACTGTCGTCGCCCTCAACATTCAATGAACATTCGGCAGAATATGTTTTGCTGATATTTGTTGCATTTTCAAAATCAACATTAGCGGTAACCCCGGTAATTTTGTCGACATATGTTTTCGGACCTTGAACAATGACGGTTTCGTCACTCAAGCTCGGGTCACCCCAAGCATAGCCGTTTGCAAGAACCGAATTATCATATTTCAAATCGACATCAAAAGTTTTAGCCGCACCGACATCAAAATAGCCCTCTATAGATGACGGATAAACACTTTCAACGGTAAAATCGAGAGTTTTTGATGACTTTGTTACCAAAATAGGAATAGACTGCTGACCTGCTTTTGTAACATTAGAGGTGTCGAATTCAACATTCAAATCATCCTCCCCAACCTGACCGACAGCATATTTTGGACCCTTAACGGTAACACTCAACTCAATTGAATCTTGAAGAGAAAAATACTCCATGCCAAGTTGCTGTGATAACTCATCGGAAATTGTTACCGGAACATCAATTTTGATTTTTTTGGATTCATCGGTGCCAACACTGATAGAGGTTGAAATCCAAACAAGAACAGCAAGAAAGAGCGAAAAGAAAATCAAATATTTGTCATTATATACTAATTTATAGAAAAAGGACTTGTTTTCATTTTTTGAACTGTCAGCCATTATTTTTTAAACCTCCTAACAAGTTTTGAAATTATTTTTTCATCGCCGGAGGTTCCGTTAGGAATAAACTGCTCAGATAAAATATCGCGAATATCACCGCTTGAAACATCGCGTGTAATATTTCCGTTTATAACAACGCTGATACTGCCTGTTTCCTCGCTGACAACAAAGATTATCGCATCGCTTTGCTGTGACAAGCCAATGGCGGCGCGGTGTCTTGTGCCAAGCTCGGAGGCAACATTTTCCTTTGTAAGCGGCAAAATACAACCTGCGGCATAAATTGAAGAGCCGCGAATAATCATTGCACCGTCGTGAAGCGGCGACTTAGGATAAAATATATTTTCAATAATTTCCTTTGACGGTGCGGCATCAATAACCGTACCTGTTTTAACAATATCGCCGAGCATTGTTTCATTTTCAAATACAATCAAAGCGCCGACCTTATCATCCGACATTTCAGCGCAAGCCTTACAAGTTGCGTCAATGGTTTTATTCATTTCGGCAACATCAAGCGCTACACCTGAACGGACAATCGATCTAATGCTGTTGCGAGCAGCGCCGATGCCCATTTGTTCAAGAATATTTCGGATTTCCGGACCGAAAAGAACAACAACAATTATTATAATGTTTGTAAATATGATTTTAAGCAGATAACTTGATGCAACCATGCCCAAGAAATTGACAACAAAATAAATTATTGCGACAAAAACCAAGCCCTTGATGAGCTGCATTGCTCTTGTTTCACGCACAATGCGCAATACCATATATATAACAACTGTTACAAACAATATATCAACAACATCGATAACGCCAAAGGTGCCGAAAAGCCCTTTTACCTGATTTGTTGTATTTACAATTGAATTCCAGAGATTTTTAAAATATCTGAACTGAAAAGCAAGATTTATAAAATTTATATAATTTAAAGGCATTTTTAACATCCTCAAGTTTTATTTGTTTTATTTTAACACATTGACAATAATAAATAAAGTAAAAACTGACATTTTAATAATGAAATTACATTTTTTTAATAATATTGTAAAATTCAAAACACTCTTTGTCTGTATTAAATGCGCCGAGACTGACTCTGACGGTGCCAAATTTCAAAGTGCCGAAATGTCTGTGTGCAAGAGGCGAACAATGGAATCCTGCACGAACACAAATATCGTTATCGGCAAGAAACGAAGCCACGCTTTCGCTGGATTTATCCTTATAGTTAAACGAAACAATCGGTACGGATTTCATGTATTTCGGTGCAGGAGTATAAAGTTTGACTCCCTTAATTGACGAAAGCATTGCATAAAGGTTTTGTGCCTGATGCATTTCTTTAGTATAAATATTTTCAATACCTGTTTTATTAACAAAATTGATTCCCTCACCGAGAGAAATAATCCCGGAGTTGTTAAGCGTGCCCGACTCGAATTTGTCGGGCATATAATCCGGCTGTTGCAATTTGAGTGAATCGCTTCCGGTGCCGCCAGCCGTTACTGTTGACAGCTTAACGCCGTCACAAACACACATAAATCCCGTACCCATGTTGCCATACAGTGATTTGTGACCCGGACAGCAGAGAACATCTATATTATCGCGTTTCATATCAATGTCAATAACCCCGGCGCTCTGTGCCGCGTCAACTATAAATCTTACACCGTGTTTTTTGCACATTTTGCCGATTTTTGTAATAGGGAAAACAACGCCGAACACATTGCTTGAATGCATACAAACAATCGCTGAAGTATTAGGCTTAATTAATCGCTCAAAATTGTTAACCGTTTTGTCGTCATCAAACGAAAACTCAGCAATATCATAATCGGCTACGCCGTCATCCGAAAGTTTTTGTGCAACTCTTGCAACGCTGTTATGCTCAAGTGATGAAATAATAATATGTCCGCCGTTTTCAACCGAGCCTTTAATTGCATAATTCAATGCTTCGGTGCAGTTTTTCGTAAAAACAACATTTTCGGGACTGCAATTAAACATATCGGCAGTTTTTTCGCGCACATCATAAATCATCTTCGCTGCCTTAAGACTTTGAGCATATCCACCCCTGCCGCTGTTAAACGAATAGTATTTCATAGCAAAATACGCCTTATTGAGCACCGGCATCGGTTTTGGATATGTTGTTGCGCCGTTATCAAAATATATCATTCGCGCTCAACCCCCGTGACAGATATTCCGGCCTGTGATAAGATTTTGTATATCTTTTCTTCATCGCCGGTTTCAAGCTTAATAACATAGCCGCATCCATCGGTTGGTTGAGGGTTTTCTATTCTGTGAATAATCGGCTTGTATCCGCGGTTTCGTAATAATTTTGCACCGCGCTGTGCATTTGTCACAGAGCCGATTTTGAATGAAACAAACATAAAAACACCTCAATTCTTTCATAGTTCATACTATGCGAATTGAGGTGTTTCGTTTAATTAAAATTATTCGTCAACCTTGCTTTCGGCAATAACCTTTTGTGCTATATGTTCCGGGCAACGTTCATATCTTGCAAAGGATGTTGTAAACGAGCCTCTGCCCTGTGTGATTTGACGCATCGAAGTTGAGAATGTTGTCATTTCAGCCTCCGGAACCTCGGCGATTATTTCCTGCATTCCGTCGCCGTTAGGTGTCATTCCAAGTACTCTGCCGCGGCGCTTATTAATATCACCGATAATGTCACCCATTGCCTCATCATTGCAAACGGCATTCAATGTTACAATAGGTTCAAGCAAAATCGGACCTGCCTGAGCAATACCGTTTTTAAACGCAAGCGAAGCAGCTGTTTTAAAGCTCATTTCGCTTGAATCAACAGGATGATAAGAGCCGTCAAACAATGTAGCTTTAACGCCAACCATCTTATAACCTGCAAGAACGCCTTTTTCCATTGAGTCACGCAAGCCTTTTTCAACAGCCGGGAAGAAATTCTTCGGAACGGCTCCGCCGACTATTCTTTCGGCAAAAATTAAATCCTCGGTATCATACGGCTCAAATTCGATTAATACATCGCCGAACTGACCGTGACCGCCCGATTGCTTTTTGTATCTGCCTTGTGCTTCGACTTTCTTTGATATTGTTTCTCTGTAAGCCACCTTTGGCTGTTTAAGCGAAGCGGCAACATTATATTTTGAAGTGAGTTTTGAAAGACAAACATCAAGGTGCTGTTCTCCGAGTCCGGAGAGGATAGTTTGGTGAGTTTCTTTATTAACCTTGAATGAAATTGAAGGGTCTTCCTCAATAATCTTTGCAATAGCGTTTGCTATCTTTTCCTCCTCTCCCTTTTTGTCTGCCGAAACAGCCATAGAATATGAGGCGGTGGGAATAATTACACTGTCGAGGGTGACAACTTTATCTGCAAGGCACATTGTATCGCCTGTTTTAAATGTTGAAAGCTTTGCTACGGCACAAATATCACCGGCACATACCTCTTTTACATCGGTTTGCTTTGCACCCAAGGTATTAACAATTTTACCGAGGCGTTCATTGTCCCCCGTTCTTGCATTTCTAACCGTCATACCCTGCGAAATTTTGCCGCTGACAATTTTGAAAAAATTAAGTTTTCCGATAAATGGGTCGGCAACGGTTTTGAAGCAAATTGCCGCAAGCGGCGCATTCTCGTCAACATTCAGCTCAACCGGCTCGCCGTCGGAATCAATTGCATACTCGGATTTCGGTGCCGGACAACAGTCTTTTATAAAATCAAGCAACATATCAACGCCAACACCCGTTAAGCCCGAAAGAGCAAAAACAGGTACAATCGAGCCGTCTGCAATACCTATGGTCAAGCCCTTAAGCTTATCCTCTCTTGTAAGCGGATTACCGTCAAAATATTTTTCCATCAATTCGTCATCTGTACCGGCTACAGCCTCAGCAAATACTTCTTTAATCGCCTCAAAACGAGGAGCATCGTCATGTAAAATATCTGCCTCAACTTTGTTAACTCCGTTGTATGTATAAGCTTTATCATCAATCATATTATAATATCCGACAACCTTGCCGTCAGTGATAACAGGAACGACAACAGGACACATTGAGGTGCCGAATTTTGCAACAAGTCCGTTAAAGGATTTGTAGAAATCCGCGCGCTCATCATCCATCTTTGATGTAACGATAATTCTTGCCATACCTTTTTTGCCTGCGTTATTAAACGCTTTTTCTGCGCCTGCGGCAAGACCTGAGCGTGCCGAAACAACAACAATGGCGGAATCTGCCGCTCTTAATCCTTCATTTGCACCGAGAGCAAAATCGAACAGACCGGGAGTGTCAATAATATTCATTTTTGTGCTTTGATAATCAAACTGCAAAACAGATGATGAAATGCTGATTTTTCTTTTCTTTTCCTCGGCATCAAAATCCGAAACAGTATTTGAATCCGCAATTCTGCCCATTCTTTCAGTGACTTTGCTCACATTAAGCATAGCCTCACAAAGAGTGGTTTTGCCCTTAGAGGAGTGACCGACAACAGCCACATTTTTTATATTATTCATAGAAAACATCCTTTCCAATATAGCTCATTGGTAAAATTGTATAATATTTTTAAACTTATGTCAACTATTTTTAAACATTTTTGACATAATAGATAAAAGTTTAATATGTGTTAATAATTATACACTGAGAAATAATTATGCAATAAAGAATCAAATAATAACAAAAAGCGGACGATTTGCATAGAATATAATTCAATTTACAGTGTCGCAAAGATACAGTATTTTTGTAAATTTTGAACATATACGACATTATGTTGTGTAGTTTTCACAGTGAATTATCGTTTTTTTGCACAAATATTAGGTATGAGTAACGATTTTATAAAAAAGAATTTATATTTCTTGCAATAATATTAAAATTATATTAGAATTTATAACTACTATCATTATAATTAAGTAATATTATAAATATATCAAAGAGAGGGCTTTTTTGTAATGTATAAAATCGTCTCAAAAAGAGAACTAAATTCAACAGTAACACAAATGGAGATTGAAGCTCCGCTTGTTGCCGCCAAGGCACAACCCGGTCAGTTTATCATCTTAAGGGTTAACGAAGACGGTGAGAGAATTCCCCTGACAATCGCAGGATGTAACAAAGAACAAGGATGCGTAAAAATTATTTTTCAAATTGTCGGAGCTACAACTGCAAAGCTCAACCATAAAAATGAGGGCGAATACATCAGCGACTTTGTAGGTCCGCTCGGCAGCGCAACTAAAACAGACGGCATAAAAAAAGTTTGCATAATCGGCGGCGGTGTCGGCTGTGCAATCGCTATGCCTGTTGCACAAAAATTTCACGAGCTCGGTGCAGAGGTAACAAGTATTGTCGGATTCAGAAACAAGGATATTGTTATTCTTGAGGACGAATTTAATGAATGCTCTGATAACCTTGTGGTTATGACAGATGACGGCTCATACGGCAGACACGGCAATGTAACGGCTCCGCTTAAGGAAATGCTGGAAAACGGCAGTCAGTTTGATGAAATCATCACAATAGGTCCGCTTATTATGATGAAATTTGTTGTTGCTACGGCAAAGCCTTATAATGTACCGGTTACAGTATCAATGAACCCTATAATGATTGACGGTACAGGAATGTGCGGCGGTTGTCGCTTAACACTTCACAGAGGCGGCGAAAGAATCACAAAATTTGCGTGTGTTGACGGTCCGGAATTTAACGGATACGAAGTTGATTTTGACGAAGCAATGTCGAGAGGCAGAATGTACTCTCAATTCGAGCGTCACGCATACGAAGAAACATGTAACTTATTTAAATCGGAAAAGGAGGGCAAATAATATGGCTATGATTCCAAACAAAAACGAAATGCCTTCACAATCTCCGACTGAAAGAGGCAAAAACTTTAACGAAGTAACATACGGCTATACTGCCGAATTGGCTCTAAATGAGGCAAAAAGATGTCTTAACTGCAAAAACAGGCCTTGCGTATCGGGCTGTCCCGTTAATGTTCAAATTCCCGACTTTATCGCAATGATTAAGGAAAACAATTTTGAAGGCGCATATCAAAAAATTGCAGAAACATCATCACTTCCGGCTGTATGCGGAAGAGTTTGTCCGCAAGAAAGACAATGCGAGTCAAAATGCACACTCGGAATTAAATTTGAATCGGTAGCAATCGGCAGACTTGAAAGATTTGTTGCAGATTACCACAACACACATTCAACCGAAAAACATAAAAAGGCTGAATCCAACGGTCACAAAGTAGCAGTGGTAGGTTCCGGACCATCAGGACTTGCATGCGCAAGCGATTTGGCAAAAATGGGATATGAAGTATCTGTTTTTGAGGCATTGCATCAGGCAGGCGGCGTTCTTGTTTACGGTATTCCTGAATTTAGGCTTCCAAAAGATATAGTAAAGAAAGAGGTCGACGCTCTCAGTGATTTGGGCGTTGATATTGAAACAAATGTTGTTATCGGCAAAACACTCACAATCGACGAGTTGTTTGACAAAGGTTACGAGGCTGTATATATCGCAACAGGCGCGGGCTTACCTAACTTTATGGGCATTCCGGGCGAGGCACTTAAGGGCGTTTATTCGGCAAACGAATTTTTAACAAGAAGCAATCTTATGGCGGCTTATAAAAACGATCCCGACACGCCGATTATGAAGGGCGGAAAAATTGCAGTAGTAGGCGGCGGAAATGTTGCAATGGATTCTGCAAGAACAGCATTAAGGCTTGGCGCAGACGAGGTGCACATTATTTACAGACGCTCAATGGAGGAAATCCCTGCGAGAATGGAAGAGGTTGAGCACGCCAAAGAGGAAGGAATTGAGTTTAATCTCTTAACAAATCCGATTGAAATTGTCGGCTTTGAAAATCCCGAAAATCCACGCGATGAGAGAAACGGATTTGTAACGGGAGTAAAATGCGTTAAAATGCAACTCGGTGAGCCTGATGACAGAGGCAGACGCCGTCCCGAACCGATTGACGGTTCCGAATTTGTAATTGATGCCGACACTGTTATTATCGCAATCGGCACATCCCCCAACCCGCTTATCAAAAATACGACAGACGGCCTTGAAGTAAACAAAAGAGGCGGCATTGTTGTTGACGAAAACGGAATTACATCGCGTGACGGTGTATTTGCCGGCGGTGATGCCGTAACAGGCGCGGCAACGGTTATTTCCGCAATGGGCGCAGGAAAACTTGCCGCTCATTCGATAGATAAATACTTATCATGATTAAAATGCTCGATTGAAACACATAAACGGTGCACAATCGAGCATTTTTAAAAGGAAAGTGAAATACATATGACAGTAGTTATAACGGGTGCATCAAGCGGTATTGGAAAAGAAACAGCAATGGCATTTTTGAAAAACGGCGACAAAGTATATTGCCTGAGCCGCCGTCCTTGCGATTTAAACGGAATAATCAATATAAAGTGCGATATAACCGATGAAAATCAAGTCAAATCTGCATTTGAAGAGATTGAAACAATCGATTTGCTTATAAACAATGCGGGCTTTGGAATTTCGGGCGCTGTTGAATACACAGAGCTTTCCGAAATGAAATCGCAATTCGAGTTGAATTTTTTTGCACAAATCTGCGTTACGCAATGCGCTCTGCAAAAACTTAAGCAATCAAAGGGCAAAGTTATTTTTGTATCATCAGCTGCATCAGTATTTTCAATTCCGTTTCAATCATTTTATTCTGCAACCAAAGCATCAATTGAATCTTTAACAGCAGCATTGAGAAATGAGCTGAAAATGTTTGGCGTGCAGGTCGGCTGTGTAAGACTCGGCGACATAAAGACAGGATTTACGGCTGCGCGTGAAAAAAGTTTTAAAGGCGATGAAGCATACAATGGTATGATTTCGCGCAGTGTAAGCGTGATGGAGAAGGACGAAACAAACGGTATGCCTCCGAGTGCAGTTGCCAAAACGATATTGAAAATATCATCAAAGAAAAATCTTCCGCTTGTGACAACAGTCGGCGCACAGTATAAATTTTTGTGTTTTCTTTCAAAAATATTGCCGAGTGCAATAGTAAATAAGCTTGTAGGCTCAATTTATATGCCAAAAAAATAACATGATATACAAAAAGAGAAATGAGAATTGACTCATTTCTCTCTTTTTATTGTATTTAATAATTCTGCCTGAATTTTAGGCAATTCGTTGCTTTGAAAAATTTGAGCAGTCGTTTTTGCAGTGTGTTTGCGCCGCTTAAAAACCGCATCAAATATTCTGTTTAAATAAGCAAGCGGTATAAATAAACTGCACTTTCTCGAATAATCATAATATGCTCTGACATATTCGGCGGGCGGAAAAATCCATTTAAAAAGAGCTTTTAGTTTGCCAAAGGCTCCTACTCTGCCGTCGGAATTTTTTGCGACAAGATAACCGCCGAGATTGCTTTGCTCAAGCCCAAAAACTCCGCCGTCGAGCATTACACGTTCAAACATAAAAAGTGTATTTTCATCAAGTTGAATTTTGCTTGCAATCGGTGTGTCAAACCACAAATTGCAAAGAGCGAGTATAATTTTTGCCGTATATTCAATGCCTGCATTTTTGCAAAGTACAAGGAATTTTGCCTCGTTAAAACTATCAATGTTGCGAATAAAAGCATCAATATCCGCAAGCATTCTCACTCCTGCGCCCGTATATGCCAAATGTTTGCAAAGGTGACAAAGGATATAGAGCAAATGGTTATAATCATCAAGCGAATATTCACATCCCTTAACTGTGCAGTGTGAAAAAATATCATCGAAATACTCATTATTGACATCGGCATCTCGGTGCATTTCGATATCGCAGCCGTCGATTTCAAAGGTCTTTGTATAATAATCATCATGTACTAATCTAACGCCCTGATTAATCAATACGGCAATATCGTCATCAAATGAGTTTGAGCGAAGAATAATGTCTATATCGCCGCTGGTCCTAAGTTGCGGAATCGGATAGAAATTGCTTAAAACCGCGCCCTTAACAATTATATAATCAACGCCGTTGTCATTTAAAACGATTTTAATTTTATCAAGCGCACTGCGCTTTTTGTCATAATCAAGCAGAGTCAAACCGAGCTGTTGATTAAACGCTGAGCGTATTTCACCCGACGGCTGATACTCCTTTTGTAACAGCTTTGCCGTTTGAGTAATAATTGCTGTCATATTATGAATTGATGAAAGTTTGTATATTCCCTGCCAATCGTAATTCTTGTTTTTGGGAGTTTTACCGTTTAAAAAGCAGTTAAGGAGGTATAAAAATTGTGATTTATCATCAGTCATAATTTATACCTCCTTGTTTTTTTATTTATTGTTTTTAAGATTTTCCATTAATTCGTTATGATAATCGTTTTGCTTATTGCGGACAATTTTTGACGGAATAAAGCAGAAAAGCAAAATCACAGCCGCACCGAGGAACAACTCCATCGGGTAAACAATATTATTTTCAGACACGCCCTTGTTAGCCGCGTTAATGATAACCTGTGCCACTATCGGACCGATAATCATGGGAATGAGAACATACATAACCATACGACAGCCTTGGAACAAGCCCTCCTTGCCCTGCGGTATGTAATCGCGATATGATGCGGTGAAAAGGCCTGCCATAACAAGGCTGACGCCGATAACAAGTATGCCTCCGATAATCAAAATCGCAATTTCTGCTTTTTCATTTTTGTCGACAAAAAACTTTGCGGTCCAGATTATGATACAGCCGATTATTCCGGCAATGATAGTCGGATAATAAAAATGCTTTTTGCCGCATTTATCCATAGCGGTTGAAACGATAACCGACACAACTGCGGCAACAACCATAATTATACCGATTGGGATTATGTAGTTCTTGATTTTGAGCGTTCCCTCAACTATGTTAAACAAATAGTTTACATAAACCTGATACGCAATCGCAGACACCATATTGCCGGAAAGGCAGATATAGAGCATTTTATTTTGCTTAATCGTGGACGGTTTAAGCGAATAGATAAAATCGGAGAAAAAAGATGTATCCGATTTAGGTTTAATGCCATCCTTATCTCGCATAATGAACAATCCGAACGCACCGCCGACGGTCGGTATGATGCCCATTATCAAAAAGAACTTTTGCCAATCGGAGACTGTGGCGTTGTTATTTGTGAGCGAATCAAATCCGCCGAATACAATCGCAAGCGCAACAAGAGGCATAATTGCAAGTATTGTGTCAACCTTGGCTCTGTTTGCCGTGTTCGTGACATCCGTTATCCATGTATTAAAAGCGGCATCATTACTTATTGAGCCTATGACGGACATAATGCAGTCCATCACAACAACAAGAATAACAACAGGCAAAACCTTTTCTTTGGTAGGTTGCATAGGAACAAGCGAAAATGCGGCAATTGTAAATCCCCAAATCACATAGCCCCAACAAATGAACACTTTTCGTTTGCCGCGTCTGTCACACAGCGCGCCACCGATAAGCGTTGAAAGCGTCGCAAACACGGCAGACCACGCAACAAGCAGGGTCGTCGCATAAGGTGCTTTGGTAATTTCGTTTTGCATAAAGCGAGAAAAATACATATTCTCGACAACCCACGCAACTTGGCCGATAATTCCGAAAAGGAAAACCGAAACCCAGATGCGCGATGAAAGCTTGCCGAGTTTTTTTGCATCGTTGCTCATAAAAACGCCCCTATTTTTCTTTATAATACAAGTGACAATGGCAAAATCCCTCATAATCGGGATCGGCGATTTGTTCACGAAATTCTTTGCAGATACATAAATTATCTTCGCTTTCAACAAGTCGGCATGGGCAATATCCGCCTTTTGCAATCATCGAGGCATAAATTTTGTCTGCAATTTTTTTATTTGGATTTCTGTATATTTTCATAAAAAGTCACCAATAAAATAATTTATGTAATTATTATAACAAAAAAGCAGTTGAATAATCAACTGCTTTTATCACCTTTTTATAAATATCTCGCAAAGAGTATAGCCGTGGACATTACCAAAACTATTATCGTTGCCGGAACAGCTTTGACGCAATATTTGCCCCAGCCGATTTTATAGCCATGTTTTGCGGCAACAGATGTGCCGACAACATTTGCCGAAGCACCGATAGGAGTTGCAGAGCCGCCGATATCTGTACCGATTGACAAAGCCCATGCAAGCGTTTGAATTGAAATGCCCGACGCACCGGCAAGTCCGCTGATAACGGGAACCATTGTAGCCGCAAACGGAATGTTATCAACAAATGCGCTTGCAACCGCCGATACCCAAATGATTATAGCGACCATAATATATGCGTTGCCGCCGCTTATATGCTCGATAAACGATGCAATAAGTTTTAACACACCGGTTTGCTCAAGGCCGCCGACTACAACAAAAAGTCCGATGAAGAACAAAAGTGTTTTATAGTCGACCTTTTTAAGCATCTCGCCGATATGTTTCGGCGCCGTAACAAGAGTAAGAAACGCAATGAAAACGCCGATGGTTGCAACAGTAAGCCCTGTTTGTGCGTGGGTTACGAGAAGCACGACAGCACATGCAAAAATAACACAGCTTATAATAAAACCTTTAAAATCAAGAATTGCTGTTTTAGGTTCGGGCAAATCGTCGGGATTAACGGCATTGCTTTCCGGCTTTAAATCCTTTTTGAAAACAAGAAGGAAATAGAAAACAATAACAATAAGAGAAATACCTGCGATAAGGCCTGTATTTGTAAGGAAATCGCCGAATGTCAAGCCGAGCGATGTACCGATGATGATGTTAGGCGGATCGCCGCACATTGTTGCCGAACCACCGAGATTTGCACAGAAAATCTCCGACAAAATCATTGGCACGGGGTTAAATTTAAGCAATTGTGCAAGCTCAATAGTAACAGCTGCAAGGAAAAGAATAACCGTAATGCTGTCGATAAACATTGAAAGCACCGCACTCATTACCATAAATACAATAAATATCGGAACAACCTTGTATTTAACAAGCTTTGCAAGGCGCATACACAGCCAGCGGAAAAATCCGACTCTTGCCATACCCTCAACCATAACCATCATACCGGCTATGAATATAATCGTAGCCCAGTTGATGCCCGATGATTCTTCGGACGCCTGCCCGCTTTCATACCAAAAATTTGTTGTAAAAATATTTTTTACATTAAGTGTGTCTAATATTGCACTGCCTGCAGCAGAAAAATCGTGGTTACAAACGCCGAGACCGATTACAAAAACGCCGAGAATAGTTACAAGAGCCGCAACCAATGTTACGATGTGCCTTTCAACCTTTTCGGAAATAATCAGACCGAACATAATCACAAATATAGCTACGGCAATAATTTGAGCAACTGCCATAATATTTGCCTCCGTTTTAAAAAACTAAAGTATAGAATAGCACAATATTATGTATTTTTCAAGCAATATCGACACAAGTTATACATTTTTTGGAAAGTGTAATTATAATAAAAAGCGAATACCGCACAATATAAAATCGTGCGGTATTCAAAGAGAGAAAAAAGATAAAAAACTGATTAATAAATGGCCTGCTCCATCATAGCTTCTGCAACTTTTTCAAGCGAACGAAAAACTTCTTTAACACACTGAATGTATTCAAGCTTAGCACTGTCGCGGCGTTCGACGGTTTTAATTACATTTTCAATGTATTCACTCATCTTACAAACTCCCTTTTATATTAGTGCATGGTGAGTCACCGCTCACCTTTAACATAACATTTTGTTGTGCATTTGTCAATATATTTTTTCTGATTTTGTAGCATTTTTATACAGTTTTACTCATTGAGACAAAAAAATAAAGACGCAATCGCGTCTTTATCCTACTTATATATTATTTAAGCGTTTTTTCAGGCTTTCAACAGAAAGACAGTCGGCTGTTTTCAGGAGTTTTTTGTATCTGTCCATATTATACTGCGAATGCTCCGTTTCCTTTGACCAAAGGTGAATTGTCCAGCTGTTCTCGCCGAAATATGTATTTATCAAGACGCCTACAACAGCCATTTTTACCTTTGATAGCACATCGTTGTCGTAAACACCCTGCAAAAAGTATTTATAAACAAAATATGCGGCTATGTTTTCGTTGTACTCGGCATTTGTTATTGATTTTTCGGTGTAATTTGCAACCTTTTCCTGCCATTCGGGGTTAATAAGCTCGGGATTTTTGAAAACATCGAAAAAGTCAATATCATCGCCGCCCTCTCTGTATTCTCCGAGTTGGTTTTGAGTTTCAACGCCCAAGTCAAGCAACTGTGACAGCCGTTGTGCAATAGAAATAGAATCATCCTCGAGCAAATCGAAAGCAAGATTTCTCGCTTTTATCAGGGTAAAATATGTCATTGCGTCAATATCGTTCATTTGCGGCAGTTCGTCAGTTACTTCAGTTTCAAAACGAAGATGCCCCTTTAAACCGTACATCATATCGGACGCAACAGGGCACGAAAATGAAATGCCGATTTCACGCGTTGAGCCGTAATCATAAATGAAGCGCGGAAATGTGCGGCAAGTAAACGGAGTATGCTCGCCACCGATAGCAATGTGCATATCGCAGAGATTTTCGTCATTCAAAAACGGGCATCTTTTTTTCGGTGCAAGGTGGAAAATAGTATTGTCAAACTCATCCTTATCAAGCACGCTGTCGATTCGCTGCTTAATTTCGAGGCTTTTATCGAGCGAAGCGTAATATTTTAGCGAATCGGAATCGGCGTCGACCTCCCATCCCTGACAGCACGAATCGGGGCACGCACCGGCAATACATTTAAAATCTTTATAATATATAGGCTTTACAATCTTCATAATTATTCCAGTCCACAGTTGATAAATGAATGTTTTTGTATTTTCCGTCATTGGAAACATCTTTTAAAACTTTGATTTCCGGTGGGAAAGAAATTTTACGGTTTTCGTCGGAAATTTCAAGTTCAATCAAGGCTCTGTCTTTCCAAAACGGAAAAACATCAAGTTCAAAATATTGCGATTCATATAAAAGGCAATATCTGCTTTTGGTAATTTTATGTCCGTCCGAGCCTGCGTTGTTTACAAGTTCGTTATAGCGGCTTTCGGTTATAATATTTTCGTATTCAAAACATTTTTCGCCATTTATGCGGATTTTTCGTGTCTCAATATACATAAAAATGCCGTCGGCTCCCCTTTTTCTGACACGGTGACGGACTGTTTTTGAAGGCAGATAAACTTGCTCGATATCGGTTTTAAAAATTTTATATTTTGAAAGTTGCGAAAAATCGGGCATTTTAATCAAATATTTTTTTTCAAATTCTATATTACTTAAAATACAATTTGTTTCCCTGTTGATATCGTCAATTGCGTTTTGAGAGTCAATAAATCTGAAATGAGGATGACCGACCCAATAATCGAGGAAAGAGTCGGATTGATTTTTTTTATTTCCGACATAAAATACGGCATCAAACTCCGACCAAAAATTAATTAAATTAAAATTCAGTTCAGATTTCGATTTTTTCAAACTCTCGTTGCCTGGCACAAACAGCACTTTATCACCAAACGCACTTTTCAGCGACGGCAATAAACCGTTAATATATTTATCGTCGGTACTTGCCAAGGCAATGCTAATTACATCATTCATAAAATCACCGTTATTATTATAAAATAACAATGCCCGAAAGTAAAGGGATACTTTCGGGCATCTGTCAAACTTCCATTTCTTTTATGTTAAACTCGTTTCCACGCAGAAGATAAGTTTCCTCACTGCCGCAGTACGGACATATTTTGCCGTGTTCAACGGTTGAATATGTTTTGTTGCAACTTTCGCACAAAGTTATTGCATCTATTCGCTCAATAAGGAGTTCGCAATCCGTGAGCATTTCGTGTTTTTGCGCCGCCCATTTCCAAACATCAAGCAAATATTCAGGGATAACGGTTGAAACTTCACCGATTTCAACCGTCACCGAATGAATGTGAGAAACATTGTTATGTTTTGCAACATCCTCAACCGCATCGATAACACAGAATACAACTCCAAGCTCATGCATATGGTTTATTCGTCCTTTCCGATTGATTTGCGGAAAGCTTTGTATTTTTCGTTATATTCCTTGACCTCTTTCGGCTGATACTTAATGGCGATTTTAGCACCGCGTTTAGCCGCATAAGGAAGAATATATTTAAACTTATCTTCAGCCTTAACCATTTTTGAAGCATCGGGGTGCGTACGATGGAGTTTGATTGCATCAAATTCGCACTTTGTTGTGCATACGCCGCAACCGATACATTTATTCGGGTCAACAACCGATGCGCCGCAACCGAGGCAACGCGAGGTTTCAATTCTTACCTGCTCCTCAGTGAGTGTTTTATGCGCATCTCTGAACGACATTTTGCTGTCGATTGATGTGTCAAATCCTGCATCTTGACGCTGTGACTTATCGTAAGAATTAGGGTCGAGCATAATATTGTTTTTATCAAGTTCAATAAAATCACGACGATTTTTGCCGATAGTCATACTTGTGTGCGGCTGAACAAATCTGTGAAGTGAATCGGCAGCGCACTTACCCTGTTCAATCGCATTGATAACAAATTTAGGTCCGGTGTAAACATCGCCGCCGACAAAAATTTCAGGCTGTGCGGTCTGATATGTCAAAGCGTCGGCAACAGGATAATTTCCGTGCCAAAATTCAACTTTGGTATCCTTAAGAAGACCGCCCCATTCGATTGACTGACCGATTGCAAACACAACATTGTCAGCATCGAGAGTCATTGTTTCGTCCTCATCATAAAGCGGTGAGAATTTTTTTGTTTCAGGGTCAACGGTTCTGATGCATTTTTTAAATACAACAGCCTTTACCTTGTTATTTTCGTCCTTAATAATTTCTTTAGGACCCCAAGAATTGCAGATTGCAATATCCTCTTCGAGTGTTTCGCTGATTTCATCAACAGACGCAGGCATTGTATCTCTTGATTCAAGACAAACCATTGAAACTTCATTTGCGCCGAAGCGGTGAGCGGTTCTTGCACAGTCAACGGCAACATTACCGCCGCCGATGACAACAACCTTGCCGTTCATTTTTTGATTTTGATTTTCCGTAGCGGAATGGAGGAAATCAACAGCGATTTGAATACCGTCTGCATCCTCGCCGTCAACGCCCGGCAATCTGCCGCCCTGACAACCGATAGCAATATAAAATGCCTTATATCCCTGCTCTTTAAGCTCGGCGATTGTAACATCCTTGCCAACCTCAACGCCGCATTTAATTTCGACACCAAGTTCCTTGATAATATCAATCTCTGCATCAATTACATCTTTTTCAAGTTTGTATGACGGAATACCATAGCGCATCATACCACCTGGTTTTTCACTTTTTTCAAATACAGTCGGCAAATAACCTTTTGTTGCAAGATAATATGCACATGACAAGCCCGCAGGACCGGAGCCGATAATAGCGATTTTCTCGTCCCAATGCTTTTTTCTGTTTGACGGAATAACAACAGGCGGAACATATCTTGTTTCGCTGTTCATGTCCTGCTCGGCGATAAACTTCTTAACAGCGTCAATAGAAACGGCTCTGTCAACAGTGCCTCTTGTGCAGGCATCCTCGCAAAGATGATTACATACTCTGCCGCAAACAGCCGGGAACGGATTATCCTTTTTTATAAGAGCAAGAGCCTCTTTATATTTACCCTGTGCAGCCTTTTTAAGGTAGCCCTGAACAGCTACATGGGCAGGGCAAGCGGTCTTGCATGGAGCAGTACCGGTATCATAGCAGTTGATTCTGTTATTATCTCTGTAGTCCTCATCCCATTTATCTTCGCCCCACTTTGTATAATCGGGCAATTCGTGACGAGGATATACAACGGGACCGGATTTTGTGCAAAGCTTTTGTCCGAGCTTAACCGCGCCTGCAGGGCAATATTCAACACATTTACCGCAAGCAACGCAATCCTTTTCCTCTACCTTTGCGGTATAAGCAGAACGCGACATATTCGGTGTGTTGAAAAGCTGTGATGTCCTCAAGGCGTTGCAAATATTGACATTACAGTTACAAATCCCGAAAATTTTATTATCGCCGTCGATATTTGTAATTTGATGAACAAAGCCGTTATCCTCTGCATTTTTGAGAATTTGCATAGCCTCATCATATGTAATATTGTGACCCTTGCCGGTTTCAACACAATAATCCGCAAAGTCACCGACACCGATGCACCATCCGTAATCATCATCACCGCAACCCTCTTCGAGAACGGCACGCGACGCACGGCATGAGCAACGGCCTACGCCGATTTTGCCCTCATATTTTTTGAGCCAATAAGAAAGGTGTTCTATATCGATGGACTGATTTTCCATTGAAATTGCTTTTTCGACAGGGATAACATGCATACCGACACCGGCACCGCCGAGCGGAACCATTTGTGTAATACCTGCAAGCGGAACAAAAGTCATTCTTTCAAAAAATGATGCAATAGCCGGATGTTCTTTAAGTCTTTTATTCTCGCCGTTTTCGTCCTCATCCATATTGAAAAGTTCTGCCGAGCCCGGAACGAACATCGGTAAAATATATCTTCTTTCTGACTGTGGAGCAGTTCTTCCGTTATGGTCATAATGATAGCCGTAGTCATACTCTAAAAGTCCGATATAGCTCATCTTGTCAAGGAGCTCTTGGAGTTTTTCAGGCTTCTCACCCGTAAGTTTCACCGTCTCGTCAAATGTGTACGGCGTTCTTAATTTCATTTTTAAGGCAACATCTGCCATTTCGTCGTTAATAAGCTCTGCAAGTCCCCAATATTCCGCATCGGATACTGTAAGTCCTTTCATTTTGTGTGCCGCAACATCGGTAATTTTTTTACCGAGAAGCAATATTTTTTCACTCGGTTGAATGTCATTCATATGAGGCGGAATTACCGCTTTGCTTAATTCGGGCATATTCTCAATTCCTTTCAATAAATAATACAATCTTCCCTATCAAATATTCTACAAGATTGACAATTAAATGTCAATAAACACGATATTGTTTTAACAAAATAGGTATATACAAATTTTGACAATTATATAAAAATAAGCGTACTTCTGATGAAGTACGCTTAAAAATATTACACTAACCTAAATTTATAATACCGACTGATTTGAGGAACAAAACGAACAGCAGCACAGGTGCGATATATTTAATCATTACCTTGTAAAGGCGGCGTCTGCCCATTTTGTATCCGCCCTTTTCAACCTCTTCGATGATAGTGTCAGGCTTAATAAACCAACCGACAAGAATACAGGTCGAAATTGAAACAAGCGGCATAAATACATTATTACTGATATAGTCGAGAACATCAAGAATTTGAGCGGTAGAGCCGTTTGGCAAAGGAAGCTCAAAGTAAAGTTTATTATAGCCGAGGCAAACAATAATTCCGCCGATAAGAGCAATTGCGCCCTCAATCAATGTTGCTTTTCTTCTTGAAATTTTAAATGCGTCCATAAAGCTTGAAACAATTGCCTCCATTACGGAAATGGCACTTGTGAGCGCTGCAAAAAGCACCATTGCAAAAAAAAGACAACCGATAACATTGCCGATTGCGCCCATTTGTGCAAACACCTTTGGCAATGACACAAACATGAGGCTCGGACCGGATGCATCCATACCTTCTTTGCCCATAAATACATACACGGCAGGGATAATCATAACGCCTGCAAGGAAAGCAACGCCTGTATCGAATATCTCAATTTGATTAATTGATTTGCCCAAATTTGTATCATCGCTGACATATGAGCCGTATGCAATCATAATGCCCATTGCAACGCTCAAGCTGAAGAACAGCTGACCCATTGCGTCAACAAGAACATTGACAAATTTGCCGAAAGTCAATCCCTTTAAATCGGGAACAACAAGGATTTTCAAACCCTCAAGTCCCGTTCTGACAGTTCCGTCATCGGCATTGCTTTTGAGTGTCAAAGAAAAAATTGCAATTGCAATAACAAGTATAATCAAAATCGGCATAATTACTTTTGACGATTTTTCAATACCTTTGTTAACGCCTAAAAGGATTGTGCCCGCAACAAGAATAAAGAAAACAAGGAACATTATAATGGGACTTATATCGCTCGTAATATATGAAGTGAAGTAATTATCTGCCGCGGCGGCATTTCCCTGCCCGGTCAGGAACACGATAAAATATTTGATAACCCAACCGCCGATTGCACAATAATACGGCAAAATCAGCATTGGCACGAGACAGCTCAAAACACCTACATAGCCGAAACCTTTATGAAGTTTTGAATATGCTGTAAGCGGTCCCTGCTTTGTCTTTCTGCCAATTGCGACATCGGTGGTGAGAAGTGTAAAGCCAAATGTCAGAGCGAGGATTAAATAAATAACAATAAACAGTCCTCCGCCGTCTTTTGCAGCTAAATACGGGAATCGCCAAATATTTCCCAAGCCGACTGCACTGCCGGCAGCAGCAAGTACAAAACCGATTGTACCGCCGAACGAATTTCTTTTTTCCTCCATGGAATCCCTCTCTTAAGTAAAAAATATAGTCACATTATACACTATTTGTTCTATTTTGTCCATAAAAAAATAAATACCTGCAAAAAAACAGGTATTTATATGAAATTAATTATATTTATGCAATGCTAAATGTTAAGGCTGTCATTCATACTGCCTGTTCTGTAGCCGCCCAAATCAAGTGTTACATATCTAAAGCCGTATTCCTTAAACTTTGAATTAATAGTGTCCTTAAACTGCATAACCCTTTCCGTTTCGTTTGGCAAAACCTCAATTCGTGCCACATCGTTGTGTATTCTGACACGAACCTGTTTAAATCCCAAATCCAGCAAAAGTTGCTCGCTTTTGTCAATCATATCAAGTTTTTGAACAGTTATTTTCTCTCCGTAAACAAAACGCGACGATAGGCAGGCAAACGGTTGCTTATTCCATGTTTTCAGCCCGAGTTGTTTTGATAATGCTCTGATTTCATCCTTGGTCAATCCGACCTTTTTCAGCGGACTCAAAATTTCAAGTTCTGAAACGGCACGCATACCGGGACGGTAATCGTTAATATCATCAGCATTTGAGCCTTCGACAACGGCGTTTATATTATTTTCATCGGCAATGCCTTTGATTTTTGAAAAAAGCTCTTTTTTGCAAATATAGCATCTATCGGGAGGATTATTGCTGAATCCGTCGATTGAAAGCTCCTCGCTTTCAAATACGATTTGCCTTATGTTTTCAGACTTGCAAAATTGAATTGATTCGTTAAGCTCGCGTTTTGGAAACGAATGCGATTTTGCAGTGAGTGCCAAAACATTATCGCGAGGAAGTGCATCCACTGCCGTTTTGAGCAAGAATGTTGAATCAACGCCGCTTGAATATGCAACAGCAACGCTGTTAAGCGACGATAAATATTTTTTTAACTCAAGATATTTAATTTGCAAACTCGGCTCAACATTCATTTTTAACACCTGTCAAATCCTTGATAACCTCGCCTGCGATAATCAAGCCGACAACAGACGGAACAAAAGCCGTACTGCCCGGCACCTGTCTGCGAACAGTACAGTTGCGCTTTGTGTCGGGCGGGCAAATACAATGATGCTTACAACTATTTTGGTCGTCATCAATCGGCGTCATTGCAGGCTCCTCGGAATAAACGCATTTTAAGTGATTAATTCCTCTTTTTTTACATTCTCTGCGCATCGTTTTTGCAAGAGGGCAAACCGATGTTTTTGAAATATCGGCAATTTTAAACGCTGTCGGGTCGAGTTTATTGCCTGCACCCATTGACGATATAATCGGCACACCTGCTTTTTGAGCGTTTTCAGCAAGGGCAAGTTTGCCGGTAACGGTATCAATCGCATCTACAATATAATCATATTGAGTAAAATCGAAATCATTCGCCGTTTCCGGAGTGTAAAAAACATTGTGCTTTGTTATTTTTACATTAGGATTAATATCGAGGAGTCGCTCCTCGGCGGCATCCGTTTTTTGCACACCTATAGTTTTGTGGGTTGCAAAAATTTGGCGATTGATATTTGTCAGACAAATTTTGTCGTCATCAATAATATCAATTGCGCCGATACCGGACCTTACAAGCGCCTCGGCTGTAAATCCGCCGACACCGCCGATGCCGAAAACGGCAACGCGCGAATCTGCAAGTATTTGCATGGCGTCAGCGCCGAATAATAATTCAGTTCGTGAAAATTGATTAAGCATAGTCATTACCTACCTTTTTTATAGGTACAATTAATATATCACTGTTGAACAATCAAGTCAACACAAAAATGAGCAAAACCGCAAGGGCAACGCTCGGAAAGTAAGTTGAGTTACTTTCTTATGCGCAACCGATGCGGTTTTTACAATTTTAAAGATTATTCGGTTTCGTCGTTATTTTCCGAATCAATCGGAGCCTCTTCCGATTCAAATACAGCGGTATCAACAGCGTTTTCGTCGCTTTGAGTTTCGCTTATTGTGGCTTGTTCATTCTTTTCGGCCTCAATCTCCTGTGGCAATTTGCCGTATTTCATCAGCGATTCAAATTCATCACCGCTGATTTTTTCTTTTTCAATAAGTGTGTTGGCGAGGAGCTCAAGCTTATCATAATGCTCTTTAATAATGATTTCGGTCTTGGTATATGCATCACGCATAAGTTTTTCAACTTCGGAGTCAATTCGAGCCGAAGTTTGCTCGCTGTAGTTATTGACATGACCGTAATCTTTTCCGAGGAAAACCTCACCATTTCCGTCATCATAAACAACCGGGCCAACCTCATCGGTCATACCATATTTAGTAACCATATCGCGGCAAATTTCCGTCGCACGCTGTAAGTCATTTGACGCGCCGGTTGAAATATCGCCGAGTGCTATCGCTTCGGCAACTCTGCCGCCGAACAATGACACAAGATTAATAAGCATTTCCTGCTTAGAATTATAGTTTTCCTCCTGAGGTGTGTACCAAGTATAACCGCCTGCACCGAGACCGCGCGGAACGATTGAAATTTCCTTTACAGGGTCATGACCCTCAGTGAAATACGATGCAATTGCGTGTCCTGCCTCGTGGAAAGCTGTAAGTTTTTTAGCTTTTTCGCTAAACTTATGCGACTTTTTCTCTGTACCAAGTTCAACTCGGGATTCGGCGTCCACGATTTCAGAATTAGAAACAGCCTTTTTGCCTCGTCTTACAGCAAGGAGTGCCGCCTCATTCATAAGATTTTCAAGATCTGCACCGGTGAATCCGATTGTGTCCATTGCAACCTCGTGCAAATCGACATCGGGAGCGAGCGGTTTATTCTTTGAATGTACTTTAAGAATATCCTCTCTTCCCTTTGCATCGGGACGATTAACCGTAATCTGTCTGTCAAATCTTCCCGGTCTTAAAAGAGCCGGGTCGAGTACATCAGGTCTGTTTGTAGCGGCAATTACGATAACGCCGGTGTTATTGCCGAAGCCGTCCATCTCAACGAGGAGCTGATTCAATGTTTGTTCACGCTCGTCATTTCCGCCGCCCATACCGGTGCCTCTGTGTCTGCCGACAGCATCAATTTCGTCAATAAACACAATAGCCGGTGCTTTTTTCTTTGCCTGCTCAAAAAGGTCACGAACTCTTGATGCACCGACACCAACATACATTTCAACGAAATCGGAGCCTGAAATTGAAAGAAACGGAGCGTTTGCCTCACCGGCAACTGCTCTTGCAAGCAATGTTTTACCTGTACCTGGAGGGCCTACAAGAAGAACGCCCTTCGGTATTCTTGCACCGAGCTGTGTATATTTATCGGGCTGTTTGAGATAATCAACAAGTTCTGTCATCTCTTCTTTTTCCTCATCACAGCCTGCAACATCGGCAAAAGTTGTCTTATTATCGCCCTCGCCAACTTCTTTGGCTTTGACTTTTCCGAAGCCGAGAGTTCTATTTGTTTCGTTGCCAATGGTATTGCCCATTTTGCGCATCATCCAAAACGAGAGTGCCGTGATGATAACAACAAGAATTATTGTTGGCAAAAGGCTTAAGAAAATTGAATTATTGGAACCTTTCAAATAGTTGTAAACAATCTGCTTATCCTTATTTTTTGGGTCTTTATTGTAATCGTTTACATAGTCACCTATATCATCGAGAAAATATGAAACACTCGGAACTGAATATGTTTTAGCCGACGCTTTTTTATCGTCGCTGAAAAGCTTATATTTCAACTCGCCGCTGTTAAGGTTGAGTTCAAACTCACTAACCTTATTATCTCTGAAAAGCGCAACAATTTCGGAATAATTTTTATCAACCGACCTGCTTTGCGAAGAAAACAGGAAAATCGAGCCAATCAAAAGAAGCGGAATCAAAATATAAAATATAATTGATTTCCAATTTTTAGAAAGGTTATTTCTCATTAAAAAATTTCCTCCGGTTTAGTATCAAATGCAACCTTTATCAAAAGTACATTCTTTGTTGTATCGGACATGGCGGCTCTTTCGTCTATACAATAACCCAAAACGCCAAGCACGCCCTTTGAATCAAAAATTATGGGAATCGAATTCCGTTTTTCAGTAGGAACTTTCAACTCGTTAAAAAGCTTTTTGAGACTTTTTGTGCAATTTCTGCCTAACGGACGAACAAAGTCGCCCTCTTTTCTTTGTCTGATACCGATTTCACCGTCTATTTTATCATAATCGCAATAAAAATCAAATTTTTTAGTCAATAATTCACAGTTCATTAAAAATTGCGACCTTGAAAGCAACTTTCTTTCGGTTATTTTGCAACAAAATCTCTCATTTTCGGCAAATGAGGCAACCTTCAAATAATCATTTGACGAAACGGCAAAGAACGAGCCTTTAATTTGACTTTTTCCGTTTCTGTCACACAATGACAAAATTTCATTCAAATGCAATTCGTCAACCGCAAGATTATGTTGCTTTAAATAATTTATGACAATTCGCTTTTGTATTGATTTATCAAGCGATTTCAGTTTTGAAATAATTATTCCCTTATCGTCAACACATTTTTTGTATTCCGACAAAGCATATTCGGTTAAAAAATCATTATCCTCATTTGCAGAGGATATAAACCTGTTAAATGCAGTCAAAAATGACGGATTAATGTGTTCAAAATCGTGTATGAGCTTGTTGCGAATATAGTTTCGTGTGTATTTATCGTCAAAATTCGTTGAATCAACAACAAAATCAATTCCGTTTTCGCTGCAATAACTGCGTATTTCATCCGAGGAGCATTCGATGAGCGGTCTGATGATATTATCCCTGACGGGCGGTATTCCGCGACAGCCATTCAACGATGTTCCGCGCGCAAGCCTGAAAATGACTGTTTCGACATTATCGGAAAGGTTGTGAGCCGTTGCAATTTTTGTGCCGCCGAGCGAATTGAAAAATTCGTATCTCACATTGCGTGAGTATTCTTCAACACCAATTCCCGCTCTTTTTGCTCCGCCGACAGCATCAATTTCAAGACAATGAAATTCAACACCGTTTTTTTCGCAAAAGCGGCGAACAAATTCGGTATCGTTTTTAGACTCCGCACCTCTTATCCCGTGCTCGACATTTGCAACAATTATCCTTATGTCAAATTTACTTTTTACGGAAATAAGGTAATTGAGCAGAAGCATCGAATCCGCACCGCCGGAAACGCCGGCAACAATAATATCGCCGGCGGTAATCATTTTATATTTAGTTACGGTATTGTCGATTTTAGTTATAATCTCTGACATTGTCAACTGCTCTGAATCTTGTGTATTCCTTATCAAATGCAAGCTCGATAGTACCGGTTTGACCGTGACGGTTTTTGGCAACAATCAGCTCTGTGCGTGAATCGTCGATTGAATCCTGCTTATCCTCGTCAACCTCGTTTTTATAGTATTCCTCACGATAAAGGAACATAATAATATCAGCGTCCTGCTCGATTGAGCCTGAATCACGAAGGTCGGAAAGCTGTGGTTTATGCGATTTTCCCCTGCCCTCTGTCGCACGGGAAAGCTGTGCACAGCAAACAACGGGAATATTCAAATCCTTAGCCATCATTTTGAGGTTTCTTGTAATTTCGGAAACCTCCTGAACTCTGTTATCCTTATGACCAACGCCCTGAATAAGTCCCAAATAGTCGATGATAATACACTCAACGCCCTTAAGTCGCGTAACTCTTGACTTAATTTCAGGAACGGTAATACTTGAAGTATCGTCAAGATAAAGCTCTACATCTGAAAATTGAGACGCTGCATTACCGACTCTTACCCATTCATCGTCGGTCAATTCGCCGGTTCTGAATTTTTGCGAAGTAACGCCTGCCTGCGAGGCAAGCAAACGCTCAGCAAGCTGTTCCTTTGTCATCTCAAGGGAAAAGAAAATTGTTTTTTTCTTGCCTATCATTGAAACATTATGCGCAAGGTTGAGTGCAAAACTTGTTTTACCCATAGCAGGACGGGCGCCGATAAGAATGAAATCGGATTTATTAAGGCCTGTTGTGTATTTATCAAGCAAGCCGAAACCTGTCGGTATACCCTTATAATCGTCCTTATTTTCGCCTGTGAGCTTTGAAAGTTTGTCATAAACGCCGTTTATAATAACTTCACCGATTCGTGTAGGAGCGTTAGTTTCCTTGCCCTCGCGAATATCATAAATCTTTTGCTCCGCGTTATCAATAAGAGCATTGGCGTCGCCTACGCCGCTGTTAGCCTCATCGATAATTTCCTGCGCCGATTCTATAAGGCGCCTTAAATAGTACTGCTCCTTAACTATCTTTGCATAGCTTTCGACATTTGCGGTTGACGGCACAGCCTGTGCAAGCTGAACAAGATAATCTCTGCCGCCTGCGGAATCGTACTGACCGCTTTTTGCAAGTGCGTCGGCAATAATAACAGGGTCGATTGCGGCACCCGGGTTTGAATACATTGCCACCATAGACGCAAAAATAGTCTTGTGCTGTGGGAGATAAAAATATTCGGGTTTTAAATATATCATAACATCCTGAATGCAATCCGATTTTTGCAAAATGCATCCGAGAACGCTTTGCTCCGCATCAAAATTGTACGGAAGATTCATATTAATATTATCTGCCATTTTTAAGTCCTTTGCCGATTATGCCTCAACAACCTGAACAAATACTTTTGCGGTTATTCCCTGATAAACCTTAACCTCGATTTGCGTAGTACCGAAAGCTTTAATATCCTGCATGGATATTTTTCTTTTGTCGATATTTTCGCCCATTTCTTCCTTAATTGCGGCAGAAACATCCTTTGCTGTAACAGAGCCGAAAAGTTTGCCGTTTGCACCTGATTTTGCGGGAACTTTAAAGGTTTTGCCCTCAATTCTGTCCTTAAGTTCATTTGCGGCTTTGATTTCCTCTGCCTTGTGGAATTTTTTTGCTGTTTCTTTATTATTAAATTCATTCATTGCCTGAGCGTTTGCCTCAATAGCGAGTCCCTTTGGGAAAAGGAAATTTCTTGCATAGCCGTCGCTTGTATTGACAAGATCGCCCTTCTTGCCGAGTGATTTAACATCGGCTTTAAGAATAACTTTCATTATATTAATATCCTTTCGTGTTTATATTTCCATAAATATCGGCAAAACCATCGGTGAGAGCTTTGTTTTTTCATACATTAATCTTGAAATTTCATCACGCATTTTTGTTTTAACCGAATTCCAATCGTGATAGCGTCTGTCATATTGCTCGTCAAAAATTCTGCAAGCCAAATCCCTTGCGCTGTTCATAAGCTCTTCGTTTTCACGGACAAAAACAAAGCCTCTTGAAACAATGTCGGGACCGGACACAATATAACCGTTTTGCGAATCAATAGTTGCAACAATAATGATAATGCCGTCCTTAGATAATCTCTTTCTGTCGTTAAGAACGATATTGCCGACATCGCCGACGCCGTAGCCGTCAACATAAACCTCACCTGCCGGAACGTTTCCTACCTGCTTTAATTCGTCGGATGAAAGTTCAATTGTATTGCCAATATCGCCGATGAAAATATTTTTAGGGTCGATACCCATTTGTTCTGCAAGCATAGCGTGCTTTGCAAGGTGTTTTTGCTCGCCATGAACGGGAATAAAGTATTTAGGCTTTACAAGACCCATCATCAGTTTTAAATCTTGCTGACAGGCGTGACCCGAAGCGTGAACTTCGTACATTTTTTCATAAATAACCTCGATGCCCTTTTTCATAAGCGCATTAACAACATTGCTTACCATTTTTTCATTGCCCGGAATAGGTGTTGCGGAAATGATAACATAATCGTTAGGTGTGCAGGTAACTTTTCTGTGTTCGCCGTTGGCAATTTTTGTCAGCGCTGACATAGGCTCACCCTGCGAGCCGGTTGTTATGATAACCAATTTGTTATCGGCATAATTTTTGATTGTATCAATCGGGATTAAAATGCCTTGCGGAATGTTGAGATAGCCAAGCTCTGTTCCAACATTTACAAGGTTTTCAAGGCTTCTGCCGATAACGGCAACCTTTCTGCCGAGTGCGCTTGCAACATCTATAATTTGCTGAACGCGGTGAATGTTTGATGCAAATGTGGCAACAATAATTCGTTTGTTCCTCGCCTCTCTGAACAAAAGTTCAAAACTTTCGCCTACAACTCTTTCACTCATTGTTGAGCCGGGTCTTTCGGCATTTGTCGAATCGGACAAAAGTGCAAGTACGCCTTTTTTGCCGAATTCGGCAAAGCGCGGCAAGTCAATCATATCGCCATCAACGGGAGTTGTGTCGATTTTAAAGTCGCCTGTTTGAATGATAACACCGGCAGGACATCTGATAGCCAAGCCGACAGCGTCGGGAATTGAGTGATTAACATGAATCAGCTCAATATTAAATGCACCCAAGGTTATATTGTCCCTCGGCTTGATTTCAACAAGCTTTGTTGAATTGAGAAGTCCGTGCTCCTCAAGTTTGCACTTAATAAGTCCTATGGTAAGTTTTGTTGCGTAAACAGGGACATTACATCTTTTAAGCAAATAAGCAAGTCCGCCGATATGGTCCTCGTGGCCGTGGGTAATGATAATACCTCTTATACGCTCTTGATTATTCACAACATATGTGAAATCGGGAATAACAAGGTCAACACCCGGCAATTCCGCAGTCGGAAACGCAAGTCCACAATCGACAATAAACATATCGTCCTTGTACTGATAGACAGTCATATTCTTGCCTATCTCGTTCATACCACCTAAAAAAGAAATCTTAACCTTTTCTTTCTCCTGCGGAGCAAGAAGGCTTGATTTCTTTGATGCCTGCTTGTAGGTATAATAGCGTCTTTTAGAATTCCGCTTTCTGTTAACGCCGGAAGGCATCATATTCTCTTTTGCCATTAATTAATAACCTCCTGATAAATTTCCATGAAATAATACTTATATATAATAAAATATATTATAAACAAAGTCAAGTAAGACTTGAACAATATTTACCTTTCATATTGATTATTGGTTGTTTTAATGATAAAATATACCAAATAAAAGCGAATGGTGATAAAATGAAAAAGGTTGAAATATACACTGACGGCGCGTGCAGCGGCAACCCCGGCAAAGGCGGTTGGGGCGCAGTTTTAATATATAATTCAAAGGAAAAACAATTCAGCGGCGCAGACCCGAGCACAACCAACAACAGAATGGAGCTGACAGCGGTAATTGAGGCGCTCAAAGCACTCAAAGAGCCGTGTGAGGTGACGCTGACAACCGATTCCAAGTATGTTTGCGACGCAATAAACAAAGGCTGGGTTTATTCGTGGCAAAAAAAAGGCTGGAAAAAAGCTGACGGCAAAAAAGCGCTCAATGTCGATTTATGGCAGCAACTGCTCGAGCAATTGCAAATCCACAAAGTTGAATTTGTTTGGGTAAAGGGACACGCCGGACATAAATACAACGAAATTTGCGACACGCTTGCAGTGAATGAATACAAAGCTCTTTAATTTTAAAAAATTTTTAATAGGCACATAAAAAAGAACGGTAGTTTCGTCAACTACCGTTCTTTTTATCAGTCATTTTGAGTATTTGGGTTTTGCGTTACCTTGTTAGTATTTTGAACACCCTGTTCAACCTTGCCTTCCTTAATCCAATAATTAAGGGTCAAGCATTTTGAGGTGAATGACAAGCGAACATCTGCGCCCGATGAAACAGGAATAAGCTTGATTTTACTGTTTGCTGACGCAAGTTCCTTGTAAACAGCGGCATATTTTTCGTTGTAGTTATCCTTGTCATTTTTATCAAGGCTCTTATTTGTTACATAAAGACAATTGTTCGAGCAATCTGCGGAAATTGTTGTGCCGCCTCTGTAGCTATCAAGGGCAAGCTTAACCGCTGCGCCGTAATCGGTAACAACAGATGCCCAACAGTCATCGCGGCTGCTTTGATTGAATCCGGCATTATAGCCATATGTCTTGAAATCAAAGTTCTCGCCGGCTGTGTAAATGGAATCCATAAGAGGATTACCTCCGCCGAATACAACCTGGTCGCCGCCGTCAATCATCTTTTCGACAACAGAGGCAAATCTGTCAACCATTGTAAAACTTGTTGAATAAGAAAGCTCATTTTTCATTAAAAGGCCGCATGCAAGACCTTGATTATCGGCATTAACCCATTTAGAGAACATCATTCCTTCAGCCGGAGCATCGGCAACGATATTTACAACCTCATCCTTAACATAAGAGCCTGAGCCTGAGCCGTTTTCAACTACGACATTAAATGTCGGATTTTCCGACTTAACGTATACCGCGGTGACATCAATGCCTTTATCCGAAACCGAAACATCGGTTGTTACACTCTTTGCATCGGAAATTGCGTCCTGATTTTGCGATTCCCAATGGTCAAAAACATAACCTGATTTTGCCGCAGGAGCTGTAACAGAAGTTTTGCTGTCTTTAAGAACATTAAGCGTATCTTTTGTTTCGGAATCAACAACAATGTTAATCGGAACGGTATCAGCGTCCTTATAAACTGCGGTAATCGTAGCGTCGCAATCGCCGACAAGGAGATTCATTGTTGATTTTTTGTCGGAAGAAATATTAACTTTTTTATCCTTAACGCCATCGGTATCGCTTTTCTTTTCCCAATGATCGAAAGCCTTGCCTTTTTCGGCGGGAGCGGCGGTAACTGTAACGTTTTCACCGTTTTTGTATGTGCCGGAACCTTGTCCGTTTACAACCTTGATTGTGAAATAGTCTTCCTGCTTTTTGCCGTCCTTATCGGTCGGGATTTTAACATATTCGGGTTTAACATTAACTGTGTAGTCATAGTCTAAGATCGGACTGTCATAATCGGCATAATCGAGTGATACCGGTACGCCGAGTTGATCGGCAGCGTAAGCCGCGCCCTGAACATAACCTGCGCCGTAGCCGCCCGAGGTTTCCGATTTAACAGAGCCGAAGTAGCCGAGTTTTGTAAAGCCGTCAATTACAGATGAATAACCTGCAAGAAAACCTGCCTGAAGTTCGTTAAAATCAATGCACATTACATTTTCATCTGTCGAATCAACTCCATCGGCACTTTTTTCTTTAGCGTCAACAAGGAGAAACTTAATGTCTTTGTATGTACCTGCATATTCGTGTACCGCAACCGAATATGCATCGCCCGGCAAAACGATATATTTTGCGCCTGCATTTGCGGCAAGCTCAAAATAATTTTTAATGCATTCAACAGTCAACTCGCCGTTTTCATCGAGTCCCGGTTGAAAATAACGATAGGAAAGATTTTTTTCGTCGCAATAAGCTTTTACACCGTTCCACGCACTTTCGTTTTGAGCACCGTCGGTAACGGTTGCGCCGTCGGTCAAAAGCACAACATCATATTTTGCGTTGTTCTTTTTTGAACAGCCGGCAAAAGCGAAAGCACAGCTTACAGCCAAAACAACAGCAAGCATAACAGATACAATTTTTTTCATATGATTTCCTCCAACAAGAAATTTGCACAATTGCATCCCACGGACGCACTGAGCAAAATAATCATCTGTTTATAATAATAGCAAATAAAAAATAATATTGCAATAGAATATTAAAATTTATTTGATTTACTACGCCTTATAATTTATAATATGATTATAATTTACAAGCAAGGTGGCAATTATGTACGAAAAACAAATTGAAGAAATAAGAAAATTTACCGATGAAATTCCCGAAACCGCAATTGTCCTCGGCTCGGGTCTCGGCGCATTGGCAGATAATATTGAAATCACCGCGACTGTCCCCTATCGCGAAATAACAGATATGCCCGTTTCCACCGCACCGTCTCACAAGGGACAATTTGTTTTCGGTAAAATCGACGGCAAAAATATTGTGCTTATGCAAGGCAGACTCCATTTATATGAGGGATATTCACCGAGTCAGGTTGTTATGCCCATTCGTTTAATGCGACTGCTTGGTGCAAAAAAGCTGATTCTTACAAACGCCTGCGGCGGAATCAACAGAAATTTGAGTATCGGCGATTTTATGATGATTAAGGACCACATTTCGTGCTTTGTAGACAGTCCGTTAATCGGCAAAAACATTGACGAGTTTGGAACAAGATTTCCCGATATGAGTAACGCATATGATAAAGACTTGCAAAAAGCAATCAAAACCGTTGCAAAGAACAACAATATAACTTTGCACAGCGGCGTGTACGCACAGCTTAAAGGTCCTCAATTTGAATCGCCGGCAGAAATAAAAATGCTTTCCCTGCTCGGTGCAGATGCTGTCGGAATGAGCACAGTTACCGAGGCAATCGCTGCCAATCACTGCGGCTTTAAGGTTTGCGGAATAAGTTTGATTACAAACCTTGCGTGCGGAATACTTGACAAACCGCTTTCAGGCGAGGAAGTCAACGAGGCGGCACACAAGGTTGCACCGCAGTTTGAAAAATTGATTAAGGAAACCGTAAAAGCAATATAGCAAATCACCATTTAACGAGGATTTTAATATATGGAAAACATAAAATATGAAAACGGCACACTTTATTTGCTTGACCAAACACTGTTGCCGAATGAAGAAAAATACATAACTCCAAAAACAAAAGAGGATTATTTTGAATGTATAAAAAAACTACGCGTAAGAGGAGCACCGGCAATCGGAATTTTTGCAGGCTATGCAATGGCATTGCTTGACGGGGATAAGGCAGCGCTGAAAAAATATCTTGACACAGCACGCCCGACTGCGGTTAATCTTTCGTGGGCGACCGAAAGAATGTTAAACGCTTACAACAGCGGCAAAAATTTAATCGACGAAGCTATAGCAATACACAACGAAGACAAAGAAATGTGCCGCAAGATTAGCGAATACGGATTGTCACTGCTTCATGACGGTGACGGCATTTTGACTCACTGCAATGCAGGCGCACTTGCGACAAGCGAGTATGGCACGGGACTCGGTCCCCTCTTGCTCGGAAAGGAAAAAGGATACACCTTTCATGCATACACAGACGAAACCCGCCCGCTTTTGCAGGGTGCGAGGCTGACATCGTACGAACTTGAAAAAGCAGGCGTTGATGTCACATTGATTTGTGACAATATGGCAAGCCTTGTGATGAAACAGGGCAAAATCGACGTTGTACTTGTCGGAACTGACAGAATAGCGGCAAACGGCGATATTGCTAACAAAATCGGCACATCGGGCGTTGCCGTGCTTGCAAAATACTATAATATCCCGTTTTACGTTCTCGGTCCCTACTCCACAATTGATTACAATTGCCCGACAGGCGACGACATTGTGATTGAGGAGCGCGACAGCGACGAAATCAAAACAATGTGGTATGAAAAGCCGATGGCTCTACCAGAAACGAAATGCTACAACCCTGCATTTGATGTGACCGACCACGAGCTTATAACGGCAATTATCACGGACAGAGGAATAATAAAAGCGCCGTTTAAAGAAGGACTTGAAAGGATAAGGAACAATGATTAAATTCACAAACGGACTTGTTTTAAACAAGGATTTTGAAATTGAATCGACAGATGTATATGTTGACGGCGGCGAAATAGTCAAAATCGGCGAAAGCGACATTAAAGCCGACAGAATTTACGATTTAAACGGCAATTTGCTGATGCCGTCATTTAAAAATGCACACACTCACTCGGCAATGACATTCGGACGCTCGTTTGCCGATGATTTGCCGCTTTCATCATGGCTGAATGACAAAATCTTTCCGTTGGAAGCAAAACTCAACGGCGACGATATTTACAAATTGTCAAAACTTGCGTTTTTGGAATACCTGACAAGCGGAATCACAGCATGCTTTGATATGTATTATTTTCCGGAAAATATGGCAAAAGCGTCCGTCGATTTCGGATTCAGAACGGTTATGTGCGGTGCAGTTAATAATTTCAAGGAATCTGTTGAAAAGCTCGAGGAATATTACAACAAATATAACAATTATGACGAGCTTGTGTCGTACAAATTAGGTTTTCACGCCGAATATACAACATCAAAAGAAATTATGCAAGGCATATCACAACTTGCAGAAAAACACTCTGCGCCTGTATTTATGCACTCGAGCGAAACAAAATCCGAGGTTGATGGCTGTATCGAAAGATACGGAAAATCCCCAACCACATTATTTGACGAGCTTGGGCTGTTCAACTACGGAGGCGGCGCATATCACAGCGTTTGGGTTGATGACAATGACCTCGATATTTATAAAAAACGAGGAGTTTGGGCGGTAATCAATGCAGGCTCAAACTGCAAACTTGCGTCTGGCATTGCGCCTGTTTCAAAGATGATGGACTTGGGCATTAATCTTGCTGTAGGAACAGACGGACCGGCAAGCAACAACGCGCTTGATATGTTCCGCGAAATGTATTTGATTGCCGCAACGCAAAAAATCAATGACTGCGACGCCGCATCGACCGATGCAAACGCAATTTTGAAAGCGGCGACAATCGGCTCGGCTCATTGTATGGGGCTTGACGAATGCGATGTAATCGACGAGGGCAAGACAGCCGATTTGATAGTTATTGATATGCACAGACCGAATATGCAACCGATAAACAATATCACAAAAAACATTGTTTACAGCGGCTCAAAGGAAAATGTTAAAATGACGATGATAAACGGCAAAATCCTTTACGAAAACGGAGAGTTCATCAACACGGACATCGAAAGAATTTACAGCGAGGCACAAGCCGTTATCGACAGAATAAAATAAAACAAACTATAAAGGCATATTACCAAAATCGGTAATATGCCTTTGCTATTTATACAGATATTAAGTCCAAAACAGTCGATGAATTGTTAGCCGGTGATTCATAATCGTAAGTTCCGCTAAAAGCGGCAAAATTATGAGACGGTTGTGCGTTTGAATTGATTGCCGGGAATGCAAACTTCATTGATAAAATTGTAATTGACATCAATATTGATATTATTCTTTTTAATTTCATAAATTTTCTTCTCTCAAGAAATCCAACGACGCGATTCATAAAAATTAGTATGAAATTCTAAAAAATTCTTTAACACCTTTAGTTCAACAGTGCCCCAACTGCAACAGCTATTTTCACTAAGTGTCAGCTTTTCGTTCAATTTTTTGAGTAATTCATCATTTAATTTACCGGCATCGGATTTATTTTCACTGCTATAAAAAAATATAGTTCCTTGAAAATCATCATCGAGTTCGTTGAACGAAACACTATTCAAAATTTCTTTTGCGTCCGATTGTTTAACTAAATATTTGTTTCCTTTTCTTTGCTTTGTTTGATACCAAATGATGTCGTATGTATCGAGATCAACACCCGTAAATCTTTCATCAACATTATTTTTCAACCAATCGGTACACCATTTTTCAACGTCCTCAAGCTGATAATCGTCATAGTATTTTCCTTTATACTTTTTAACAAAAAATTTCTTTCCGTTATATTTAACCTCGAAAGTAAAATCAATCCATACTCTTTCCGAAATTATATGACCGTTATCACTCCAGCCAAATCCTGATTGTTGGTAATCGAGAACCTCAAAAGCAGAGGCATCATCGTCATATTTTTGGCACAAATAATTGATTGCCTTATTCTCGGCGTATGAATGAGAATATGTATCAACAAATTTGTATGCACCGAATACTGCCAAACAAACAGCAAGTACTGTGACAATGATTTTTGTTTTCGCTTTCTTTGATAGTTTCACAATATTCTCTCCTTTATTATTTAATAAGTGCAGTATCTGCAAAATATTGTTGCTTCCAAACCTGATTTTTCGCTTTTGAAATTGAGAATTTATGTTCGGAATTTTCATACGTACAATAGGCTTCATCGTTAATATTTAATTTTGAATGTAATTTGCTTACAATTTCGTTTCCTACATTCTTTGTTGCCTGATTGTCATTTTCACTGATATTTGAATCATAAAATCCGAACGCACAATTTTTCTTACCGTATCTGTTGAATGAACAGCAATTAAGAAACTCCGCCGTATCGTCTTGTGTAATTATGTATTTTGCGCCTTTATTGTTGTATGATTGATACCAATATAAATCTAAAGAAGAAAGAGTAACGCCAACTATCCTATTATCAACATTTTGGATAAGCCATTGTGTGCACCAATGTTCCACATCAGGAAGCTGAAAATCGTCATAGAAATGTCCGTTGTAACGAGTAACAATAAAACTTCTGTCTTTATATTTAAATTCAAAAGAAAAATCTGTCATTTTTAAAACAGGAATAAATATCAATTTGTCGCTCCAAAAGAAATTTGAATGATTATAATCCGTCATTTCAAAATCCGAAATTTTTGCATCGTATTTATCGGCTAAATAAAGCACAGCTTTTGCTCTCACCAAAGGATAAGACACCTTGTCCGCTATTTTATAGCCGACTAAACACAGCACAACTACAACTATTGCAATAATTATTGATTTTTTACGATTTTTGTTTTTCATAA
>ERZ827156.974-NODE-974-length-37091-cov-4.614645_pt1 | contig 37091 bp, 77 predicted proteins | sample MGYA00519919_ERZ827156 | MGnify/ENA primary metagenome ERZ827156 (study PRJEB31778, sample SAMEA3449269) | human gut metagenome | biome: human gut; feature: human-associated habitat; material: faeces | place: United Kingdom | collected 2010/2012 ...
AGTTGGTGAGTTGAGAATTGCAGGCAATCTTCACAAGAGACGGGGAGAGGGAATCCGAAGAGAAAAAGGGGTAGGAGGTGGATCGAATGAACTGTTCCATGGTGGAGGCGTCTATTCCTCAACACCATTCTTCACTTTCACTCTCAGCAACCAATGATTGAACATGTCCAAACGAGGCAGGGAGATCAATCGCGATATCTTCACAAACGTCTATTCTCTCATCCACCCAAACGACACACACTCTTCAATCGAACTGCTAAACAATTGAAGAACTGCAGGCCGCCCTCTCCGTGCAGGTGGTGAAGAGAGGGCAGGTCAATCATCTTCAGAGAGCAGTACGAGGACAGGTCGCTCTCTCCATAGAGCGTGACTGACCAATCGTACAGACCGAACAAACCATTGAAGTGAACGAAGAGATCTGTGAGGGATGGAAGGTCTGCTTGTGAGAAGAGGAGGAGAATGCCGACTGATGAACGAGATGGAAGTGACCGCATTGAAGCATTGCGTGCCAATCACCACGCTCTGAAGAGACGGCAAGTCTATGGAGTGAGCAGCGTCGCTTGTCACCACGTCGCAACTCAAACACTTCCGCATTGTCAAAACACTGCAGTTTCTCCTCACCCCCGATGGAAAGAGAGACGAGTCGGCGCAACTCTACTCCTCATTGTCTGCTCACGGGACCACTCTTCACAGAGAACACGGAGTAGTGGAGGAAGGAGCCACTTCCGATGGTTATGACTCGAAGATGAGGACAGTGCTCGATGACACAAGCACTGGCGGAAAGCATCATTCTGGGATGCATGAAGCAATGGTCTGCCACGTGAAACTCCCTTAGCTGCTTCAGTCGTTGAACCTTCACGCATTTCACGTGAGGGAAGGAGAAGGAGGCAATGCGAATGGATTGGAGACGGGGGTACTCCGTGAAGGTCAGCTCGGTCACCTCCTTGTCCTTCCCGCAGTGTGGAGGGCATGAAAGGGTTTGGATGGTTGTTGCGATTGCATCATACTTGAAGGACTGAAGACAGCTAAGGTAGCGAACGGCGTTGCGTTCGGAAATGTGCTCGGTCCAGCCAGGAGCATCTATTCGTAAGGACCTCGCTGCGGAATCACTCTCAATGGTTACGTCCCATGCGTTCTTCAGCAGATACTCTGGACAGTGCCCCCAGTCCAACGCAGCGATGTCTGGTGCTTATTCTCTCTCCGCTCGCTCACTCCTCAAAACCACAACCCCATAATACTCAAAGGTAGTGTTGCCTCCAAACTCGATTCTCTTCAACGAAGGCAAGTCTATTCAATCACAACCACCAACCACGCTCACTCTCCATTGTTAGGAAAGAAGGAAATAGAGGATAGTAGTTACTGATTTCTGGCTCTTGGCTACCAACGAGGCAGTATGTGGAGATGTGCAGCAGCTTCAGCCTAGGCAGATCTATTCAGTCATCATGATCCTCTTTGAGCACTTCGTAATACGGCAGAGGCATGCGTAAAGCAGTAGTCTCCCAAGTGCACTGTCTCCAGAGATGGCAGCTCTATTCATCACACTGGGTGGAAGTCGCAACCCTCCAGCTTAAACAGAGAAGGGAATATGAAGGAGGCCATGCCTTTGGTATCTCCAGCAAAGCGTAGGGAGAACAAAGAGGGAAGATCTGAGGATCAGAAACATGCAAGGATAACACTCGTAGCTTCAAAAGAAGAATAGGCCACGAAGGATCCGAGACCAATATCAATGGTGCGAAGGAGAGGGCAATCCGCAAAGGAAAGCGAAGCGTGCGGGTCTGGGGAATAACCCACAACGAAGCAGTAGAGGCCGATCTCCACTGTGGACAGAAGAGGGAGGTGGTGAAGGTGGAACTGCTTCACGAAGAGAAAGCAGCGGTCTTCAATGTGGAGAGTCTTGAGACGAGGCAAGGCAGATAAATCCAGTACAGAGAAATTGACTTGATTTCCAGTACCGTCCGCAATATACAGGGATTCTACCGTAGAGGGCTGGGGTAGAAGAGGGAGAGACAAGCCGTAGCCGCACCAGGGCGATTTGGAGCGGATGATCGCTTCAAGACCCTCTGCATTCTCCGTGCTGAGGGTGGTGAGATAGAGCAAAGGAGGGAAGAAGCGAAGAACGGAAGGAGTGGTAACATCTACTCTTCACCAGAAGGGGAATACACCCACTCTTCAACTCGATTGCGCTGCAATAGCTGAGAGAGCTTCGGGCTATATCGAGAGTACTCAGGTGAAGCAGATCTGCATGTGAGATGACCACAAGAAGCGAACTCTTCATAATGAGAAGCACGTTGAAGTCGAATGGGCAGTGGTCGACAGCCGGATTCATGCTGGGTTCAATGGATGATACCTTCTCTGCAATTTGGATTGTTTTTAACGATGGCAAGTCTGTGTCTAACATCGCCTGTCCTCCCTCTACTCTCAAAGACAATCCTTTTCGCTTTCATGAAGCTCTTTCGTTGGAGGGACACACGTTGAAGAGACGGCAGATCTCAGTATGAAACACATGGCACTGCCTTACCTTGTAAGCACAACTCCTGAGCATAACGGAATGCACCGACCCCTCCTGAACCCACTTCGAGGAGTTCCAGAGAGTCGCAATCTATTTCGTACTCAGTCAACACCGCCCACTTGAGAGAGTGAAGGCAGTGTAGTTGCAAAAGGAATCGCCAATCATGACCGTCTTCAGTGAAGGGCAATGTGTCACGCTGAAGAGATGATTCTTCGTTGTGGTATCCCTTCCCTCGTAGAACGAGCAGTCCCCTACACAAAGACGCTGGAGCGACGGCAGATCGGACAGACAGAACGAGTCACAAACCGAGTAATTCCAGTCTGCAATAACAATCTCCCGTAGACGGTTGTAGTTGTGAAGGGAAAAGGAAGTGTCACCTGACGAGAAGGACAACTCCCTCAAGCCCACGTCAATCCTCTCAATACTGTCCTCAAAAGCGACATCGACGCTGCCTTTGAACCCAGAACGGTACTCTATGACCGCTGCCAGCTTGTCAGAATCTGCACATGAAACAACCGCGGATCCCATACTGATTGCGTCCACCTCCACGTTCTGCAGAGCGCCCTCCTCGAAGGAGGTGACAACCAGTTGGGGAATGTCTAGTCATCAAATGCACAAGCAGAGCGCACTGGACAGGTGGAAGCACTTCAGACAGGGAAGACTCTTCAGACCTACGGAGAAGAATGTCAGTCGAGGAAGATCGCTGAGGAAGACCTCGCCACTCCCCTCAGATGCTCCTCTGTGACGATTGCCGTTGTTGAAGGAATTGCTCCGGATCACAATCTGGCTGAGAGTGGGATTGCCTTCGGATGAGTCCGCCGAGAAACACGCCACGTTCAATGCTCAGTCTGTTTAACCGGTAAAAACAGTTGTTCCCCACGGTGATTTCACTAAGAGAAGGATTGTCTACGCATTATTCTTGCCTTCATGCCTCGCCTTGGATTCTCATTTCTGTGAAGCCCTTCATCACCCTGTCGCCAAGAATGATCTTCTTCAGCTTCTGGCAGTTGATGCATGAAAACATCATGTTTTCCCCATCGCTTCGGTTGAACGAATTACTCCGCACGATCACTTCCTGCAGTAGAGGAAAGTCCTCCAGACGGAGAGACGTGTTGTTATTGCAGCAGCCCTTGTCAATATACAAGTGGTCGATCAGGGAATGGATAGAGGGGAATAACAGAGAACTCACTATCACAACACTCTGAATCTCTTGGCTGTCCTCTATCCACTCTCCAGTGTAGACTTCAATACCATTTCGGTCATACAACACTCCAACTCCACAACGGACTCCCTCGCACCAACAGCCTCGATATCGTATCTTGTGGATATCCGGATAGTACTCTGTTCCAAACAGGCAATACTTGCCGAAGATGGAGAATCCCTCGTATACGAGACAGCCATTCTCATCGTAGAACAGCCCCCAACCGAACGGCTCTCCATCCAAAATGGGCCCTTCCCACCGTTCTCCAGCATCGTTCAAATCCAGTATTACCGGCGAATCCTGATCGACACGAATGAAGGTTTCCTTTCCAGTTTCATCGATGTGTTTGACATAGAGTATTCGCTTTACAACAGTATTCGCTTCAACAAGATAGCCACTCTTGTGAATGCGGTCAGTAGATCCATATAGGATTGTTTCCTTGTCCGCAATTGCAATTCCAGGCATTTGACGCTCGTTTGAATAGATAAAGTAGCGGTCCGATATGTGGATAAGGGATTCGGGAGGATAGAATGTGGCAAATACTCCAGCGTCCTTCACATACACTACATCATCTGAATGTCGTTTCATTTTCAGGGAATACTGCCTCTTTTCCTTCAATCAGTAACTGTTCAGTGATACGCGATTATCAAGACCTCACTTTGGACGCGGAAAGCAGCGCCATCTTTGATCCTGCGCATCTATACTTGTATTTCCTAACTCCTTTCTCCGAATCGCATCCCATCTGCACTGTATTGGGTTTGAAAACCCTCCCCATTCATATCCCCCACACCCCCACTATTCCAATCCACGCTTCCCTTTCTCTTTTTGCCACACAAAGCGGAATATGTGCGGTATCATTGGTTTGTTTACCAAGGAAGAGCTCGGAATTCACGTTGCCGGGGAGCTGAATACGGCGCTCACCATGCTCCAACATCGTGGTCAGGGTTCCCTCTCTCCCCCATTTTCATTTTCAGATGCGTGCGGTATCACCACCTGCGATGGACAGCAAGTGAGAACGGTGAAGGACAACGGTTTGGTTTCTGAGTGATCCCTCTGTCTTTCCCTCATCACCAGAGTGTTCAACCAGAATAATCTGGCCAAGCTGACGGGCTACTACGGTATTGGCCACGTCCGCTACCCCACTGCCGGTTCTCCTGACCGCAACGAGGCGCAGCCCTTCTTCACCAACTACCCGTATGTGTGCAAAGCGAGCTGAATGCATAGCTACGGCATTGCTCTTGCCCACAACGGCAATCTCATCAACTGCGACGAGCTGAGACAGAGACTGCTGTGCGCTCTCCGCTGCATCAACACGACGAGTGTACATCCTTTTTATGAACAGTCACGCGTAGGATAGTGAGCTGATGCTCAACGTCTTCGCCGAGGAGCTGGAGCGCCACATCGACCGCGTACCTTTTCATTCTCATGCTGAATCCTAGTCCAGCGCCGAGGAGGGCAAGATGCCTCTTCCCACGCTCGACAACCTGTGGGACTCTGTCCACGAGACCATGTCACTCGTTCGCGGCGGCTACGCGGTGGTGGTGCTCATCAAGGGAATCGGCATGCTGGTGTTCCGCGATCCGCACGGCATTCGGTCCAGACCTCGTCAACAACTCACGCATAGTCCTCTCTGCTTCGGCACGAGACGCGACGAGAACGGCAACATCATCGAATTCGCGGCGGCATCGGAGAGCGTGGCCATCGAAGCCATCGGTCTGGACCGCGAGCGTGAGCCCGTCCCCCAGGCGTGACGCCTAGGCGACGTGGGCGCGGGCGAGGTGCTGTTCCTGGACATGAACATGCAGCTTCACACGCACACAGACGCGCTGGCATGCGCGCTGCAGCCCTGCATCTTCGAGTACGTGTACCTGGCGCGGCCCGACTCCGTGATGGACAACATCTCCGTGTACGAGGCGCGCGTGCAGATGGGTGTGCGGCTGGCGGAGCGCGTGCACCGGCTGCGCGTGCTGGAGGAGGGCGAGCGTGCCGTGGTGGTGGACGAGGGTGACGCGGGCTACGACGCGAGCCTCCCGTGTCTGGAGAAGATGATCGACGTGGTGATGGCCGTACCGGACACCAGTCGTCACACGGCTATTTCGGTGGGCATGAATGTGGGGAGTGACGCGCAGATCGCGACGACGCTGGGCAAGAAGTACATCGAGGGCCTGTCGAAGAACCGGTACATCGCGCGCACCTTCATCATGCCGGCGCAGCAGATGCGCCAGAAGAGCATCCGCATCAAGCACAACCCCATCCACGTGCCTTTTTCCCGCGGGGATCACGCGTAGGACGCGGTGAAGGGGCTGTCGGTGCTGGTGGTGGACGACTCCATCGTCCGCGGCAACACCACGCGCATGTTGGTGAAGGTGCGCGCGGGCTGCGGAGCTGAAGCGTAGGCCATTCGCCAGGCGGGCGCGAAGCACGTGTTCGTGGCCTCCGCGGCGCCGCCCGTACGCTTCTGCAACGTGTACGGGATCGACATGCCGACGACGAAGGAGCTGATCGCGCATTCGCTGACGCCGTGTGAGGTGGCGAAGGTGATCGACGCCGAGTACGTGCTGTACCAGTCGCTGGAGGACCTGAAGCGGGCGTGTCGCGACTCGGAGATCTGTAGGCGAGGCGGTGAGGCGTGAGGAATAGATGGACCCGGTCCGAAGGACTTCGAGTGCTCCTGCTTCGACGGAGTCTATGTGGGGGAGAGGGCAGGGGGTGAGGCGTAGATCACGGGCGGAGTGGACCAGGCGTACCTGGACAAGTTGGAGGCGGCGCGTATCGATTCGGCGAAGGCAAGTGCGTGATCATCCCGTTCGGCTGGGCACGGACTCTAGTGACTATGGAGTAGTCTCGTTCCTTTATGTTGCTGTCTTTGTTATAAGCATTCTTTGTGTTGCTCTGTTACACAATTGCTTCATGTCGACCGCGAACAAGGCTGGATGGACGTCTGCATCGGGACGCTCCTCGGGAGACGGGAGCATCTCGGGAGGCTATTTAACGGGAGGTTGGTTTTGAATCGCCCACTCTGACTGGATTAGGAGCTATCAGTCTCCACTTCTCGGCAAAGGACCTTCCGGGACAAATGACGCTCAAAATGAGGTGGCCTTTATGATTTCCATGATAACGATGTAGAGACGTGATTCCCGAGGTGAAAGTACCGGAAGATGTAAAATCAAAACCAAGTATATGGAGAGAAAGGAGAGTGAGGGTGTAGAGGAGGAAGAAAAGAAGGAGGTGCCTGCCGCGCTTGGTGTTCCGGAACCGGAAAAGAATGACGATTTTGGAGACTTTGATGACTCTGACGAGAGTGTGAGTGAATCGTCATCTTCCGAGGAGTCGGATTCGTTTCCTGCGTGTTGTGCTAGTCATCTGTAGTGAGGAAGAGAAGGCGCTCCTCTTAGCAGAGCTCGCGCGTGTGAAGAAGGAGAAGGAGAAGGCAAAGAAGAAGGAGGTGGTGACACTTTACAAAACTCACAGGTAGGAAGAAGAGAAGGCACAAATGGACGCAGCGCTGAATCGCGAAGAGATGCTCCACTCGAATCCGCTGCTATTTTCGTCGGACAATGGAGGCATCAAGAGGAGGTTGGGACGCGCATATCGAATGAGGGCGTAGGTGGGATGATGATGTGGTGTTCCGCAACCAGGGAAAGGAGGTGAAGCCGAAGAAGCGGTTCATCAACGATACCATTCGCAGTGACTTCCACATCAACTTCATGAACACAGTGTTTAGACAATAGTATTTCCTGTTTGTTTCTTTCAAGCATGTTGTTGGCTTCAAACGGTATGCAATGCGGGCTCATATTCCAGATTACCTTCGTTTGGAACGAAGATTGTATTCATTGGGAACTGGGGTTTTGCCCAATTAGAAAGAGATAACCGCGGGATGACAAACCTCCAATTCCCTTTTTCCGTGTGACCAGTACTCTTTTCTTGTTTTTGGAATTATCGTGCATGGAGAACTCTGAGAAGAAGGTTGTTGACAGCGAGAACCCCAAAGCGGGAATTACAAACAATGAACAGACGGTAGAGGTGGCGGTGACTCCTATTGCAGTGCAAACGCCTACCGTTGAGACAAAAGAAATCGTTGTTGAGACCCCAGTTGCCATAGAGTCTGGGAAACTGACGAATACCCAGGTGAGTCTATATGGTTCTGTTGACGTTGTAGTTTTTGGTGAACCTGGTGAAGTCTGTGATGGGCACAGGCTGTTTGGGTATTCCCCTCTCCATCGCGAACGCAGGAGCAAACGGAGGACAGTAATGAGTAGATGGGTCTTCTTGCAGCTACCCTGTTGTTCTTCTTCGTGTCGACCATCAATCTGATCAACGCGAAGTACCTGATCGAGTCCAGACGCGAGATGAAGAAGAAGGTGATGAGGCCGGAAAACGGTTTGGTGATCAAGGATGACTTTGCTGACATGATGTTTCAGGTCCCCTTTCTTATCTCATTTGAGGAGTAGCTCTATGGGAAAAACGGTTACTACGTTTATCTGTGCATTTATTATACTACGGTTTGGGGAATCCTTCTCGGAACGATGGTGATGACAATCGCCTCTCCTAACTGCTAGATCGGCGTCACGGACAACGTGAAGGGCCTGAACTGGAGCGACGACTTCTTGGGCGGCAAGGAGAAGCGAAACCTATACCTCCACATCATTCTGACCGTGATTATCCTCATCGCCACCTGCATCCAGGGCATCGAGTGAGGCCTCCTGCTTCGCCTCACCGCTAGCAAGCTGAGCTTCGTCTCCTGGCTCGGCATCTTCGCGCTAGTCGTTCCCTTCCTGGTGGTGGACATGTGCATGAAACAGCGGGCGCTGAAGCGTAGTTACGGCATGATGAACTTCAAGCCGAACCTCTCGAAGGAGCTGCTGCTGTTCACCGACCTCTCCGGCTTCGTGAAGTCCATCGGCATCGCGCCCTACACCGTCGGCTTCAACTTCTGCTTCCTCACCTTCTACGTGCCCGCGCGCCCGCCGCCTCACGCTTAGAAGAACGTGAACCGCAAGGAGCAGCCGAAGACGTACAAGCTGACGGTGTACGCCATCTACGGCGTGTGCGTGGGGTACCTGGTGCTCTCCGCCATCGCCGCCATCTACTTCAGCAGCGACCCGCGCGGCGTGCAGCAGATCATCGTGCAGAACCTGCCCAAGGAGAACCCCATATCCACGGTCATATACCTCCTCGTCGCCGTCTCCTGCCTGCTCACCATGCCCGTGATCATCGCCGGTATCGCGGAGCTGCTCGAGAAGAACTGTGCGATTGCCGCCGCGGCGTGAGGCGTAGGCCCGCCCAGCACGAGCTTCTTCGTCTCGGACGGGAAGCGCTTCCTGATCCGCGCGGTGCAGATCATGGTGCTGAGTCTGATCACGTACGTCGTGCCGTTCTTCAACGACGTCTGCTCGTTTGATATCCTTGTTGCCAAGGGGCGGTCGCTTAACGGCAGTGGGAGGCTTTTCCTTCGTCGCTTTATCCTCCATTTTGCCTATTGTGATCCATTACTCCGTGTTCAAGCAGACGATGAGTCGAAAGCAGTTCATGGAGCATCTTGTACTCTTTGTCATTTCATGCGTGATCATGGTTGTGGCTTCCTTCTTCTCGTTGAAGGAGCTGATTACAAAGGTGAAGATGGGAAACTGTCGTGTTTGTTCAATCAATGGGGGAGCGCTGCGCTGCTCCTTCCTCGACGTGGAGATCACGTTAGGCAAGCAAGGGAGGAATTGTGTAATGAAGGACACATCAGGATTCCTTTTTCTGAGAGAATGGGAAGCGATATTAGCAAACCATTTGGCGACGATTACATGAAGAAGAAGGGAGGAGGCTTTGACAGCCGCGGTTTCCCAAACTCGGAAATGCAGAACAGTATCCCTTCCTTTCGTGCTGGTCTTACGCGTAGTGAAGATTGTTCTTCGTGGACTGAACGGGGTCGGGAAAACCTCTTTGTTTGACGTTTTCCAAGGGAAGAGCTGCCCCGAGGCCTACGTGCCCTCTAAGGAGATTAACACCACCCATGTGTTGTGGACGAATCCTGCAACAAAGAATCGGGTGAAAGTAGGAAAGGGCGTGTGTCTTTCATACTCTTTAGATCGAGATTTGGGATGTCGTCGATAAAGCGGACCTTGAAAACAAAGACCAGCTATTGATTGACAAGCTGTCAGGAAAGCGGTTTCCATTCTTGCTCATGACTAGAATACACGAAGAAGGGAGGCGTCACAAGCGGCAGCTATGTCTTTGGTATTGTTTGTCCTGTTCCCTTACGTGTAGAGGGTGTTGATGCCTGTAATGTGAATGTCTACCAGGGCTGCAACGCCTGCTTCTTCATTCTGGATCCCCGCAACGTACATTCAGTGTTTTGGTTGAACTGTAGCTTGATTCGGTGGAGTACTTTAAGAAGAACATCGAGGCTGTCCCAAACCACATCCCCATTCTCGTCATTGCCAATTTCAGGGATGTGCAAGACCAGTGGAAGATCTCCTCCTCCCAGATTCGGGCGCTCGTGGAAGAATTCGAATCCGTTCCTCCGGCAGATAAGGAAAATGCAGAGCCAGACAAGAAAGACGCTGAGTCACTTCCGGCGGACAATTCGAATCCGGCTTCGGATGCGAATGGGAATGCGAATGTGGAGTCAGCTTCAACTTCGATACCCACCGAGACGGCCAAAGAAGACCCTGAACCCAAGGTCTCCGATTGCTTTATGGGCGTGGCGGGAGACTTCCTCCACCGCCGGCGCATGATCAAATTCATCGAGACATCCTTCCTGGAGAAGTTCGGTCTGCATGTTCGTTCATCACAATACAGTGACTTCTAGTCCATCTATCTGTTCCTGGGCATTCCCCTTTTCCTCCTGGAGCTCGCGCAGCTGTACGACCAGTTCATGGTTTGATCGGGGTTTCGGCGTCATCATCAGATCACAATGAACAACCTGGAGCAGGCGAACGCAGGCTTCATGTCGTACATCGAAGTGAGTGTGGAGAGGAGGCGTGAGCCCCAGACCTCGACGTACGAGTCTTTCTTGCAGCTGCGCCGGGAGTACGAGGAGAAGCAGAAGGAGTTGGAACGCCGCGCGGCGCTGGAGGAGATGGAGCGAAAGCGCTTGCAGGCGCTGGAGGCGGAGAAGGGCGAGAAGAAGGAGAAGGAGGGCGAGGGCGAGAAGGCGAAGGAGCAGAAGAAGAAGGATTTCTTCGCACGGAGCAAGCAGAAGGGCGCGCGGATTCGGAACGAGAGTCAGAAGGGCTACGACACGATGAAGGAGGAGAAGGCGAAGAAGGCGGAGGTGGCGGCGCTGACGAGCGACAGTGAGAACGAGGTGAGTGGTGGAGGAGAATGTGAAGGGTAGTTGGAAACGCCGGTGGTGGAGAAGGAGGTGGTGCGGGTGTCGGACATGCACGACTTCTATGATGACGAGAGTGTGCCAACATGCGCGGTGTGAGGCGTAGAGACGGAGAAGAAGCTGAGTCAGACGCTGTACAATATGGAGCTGCAGCAACTCGTGCGCGACGACTCGTGCGCGGAGCCGCGGCGTGCCTCCTCCAGCAGCTGCTCCTCCCTGTCCGTGATCGACCTGCCCTCTGCGACGGAGAGTCCAGACGACCGCTCGCATGCGGCGCCGAGAGTGGTGGCGGTGGGGTGGGGTGAGGCGTAGCGTGTGGAGACGCAGCTGGAGAACTCGTGCGTGCTGAAGGAGTGTCTGAGCGGGCGGTCGGTGCTGTCGTTCGACGAGGAGAGCGACACCAACAGTGTGGTGTACAACAAGAACGAGGTGGGCGAGTCGCCGCGAGCGATGGGTGAGTCGCCGCGAGTGATGGGTGAGTCGCCGCGAGGGAAGGAGAAGGAGGAGGCGTTGCTGATGTCGCAGGATTTCGTGGAGGATGACAACACGCGGTTCGGAGAGAAGAAGGAAAAGAAGAGCGTGTCGATGGGCGAGCGTTTGAAGAACGTGTGGACGCGACTGGGCGATGGCGAGGAGAAGAAGAAGAAGGAGAATGAGGAGAAGAAGAAGAAGAACGAAGAGAAGAAGAAGGAGGGAGAAGAGAAGAAGAAGAAAGAAGAAGAGAAGGTGTCGAAGTTCAGCATGCGGCTACCGATGGGCAAGGCGAAGAAGGAGGGAGAAGTGCAGGGAGCGAAGAAGGAGGGAGAAGAGAAGAATGGCGCGGATGTGGAGAGGAGGGAAGGAGAGGAGGGAAGTGCGGAGAAGGAGGGAGAAGGGCAGGGAGTGAAGAAGGAGGGAGAAGCCCAAGGGGCGAAGAAGGAGGGAGAAGGGCAGATGGCGAAGAAGGGGAAGTGGGAGATTGATCAACGTAAGGGAATGCAGTGCCAGTGAGGAGTAGGTGTGATAACGCCCATGAAGCGAATGCTTAATTCCCTGAATCCCATGAAGAGTCATGCTGCTGGAAAGGAGAAGGCTCCAGAAAGTGGCGCTGGGGACCCGAAGGAAAAGAGTCTCCCGACAGTGGAGGAGAAGCCGGATCCTGAGGAGAAGCCTTCTGTGTGATCTTGTGGTAACATATTTCTTATTTCGTTATTCTTCCTTTATCCTTATTGCTTTTGGTTTTATACTGCTCTTTGTTTGCAACTCGTTGTGTCGATGATTCGCCGGAAACCGGATCGATTTTGAGCTGGTTTTGTGTTTTCTCACACAGAATCGAATGAGCTTCCGCGATATTGCCCCTGGACGATCCAACAAGGGATACACCAACCTGAACGCTAGGAACGTGTAATCCCTTCCGAAGACGAGTGATTACGTAGAGCAAGACCCAAGCCGAATAACGCAGATCAGCTGTCAACCTCCGTGGAGGACATTCGTCTGGATCTCCAGAATCTGGAGTCCAAGATTTCGGAGCTGAACCGTATGTTCCAGAACCTGGGCACGCGCGTGGACAACCAGCAGCTCCGTACAGAGATGTAGAGTGTATTGTGGTCGGGTCAACACTAGAAAGAAGGCAATTCGCGACCTGCAGTTCCTGCAGCAGAAATTAAATGAGCACTTGGACGAGCTGGATCAGTACGCGAAGACAAAGGGAAAGAATGTGCCATTTGAAAAGCAGGGTTACAAGTAGAGAGAGATGCTGAAGGAGCTTTCCGAGCTTCGCCGCATCAAGGAGAAGAAGGCGTTGCAGATGAAGGATATCATCGATAAAGCGGAAGAGTACATTCGAACGAATCCTCCTCAGCTCTCCGTGTACGCATTGCATGGGTGGTATCAGAAGTAGCAGTTCGACGTATCTGGACACGGAGGAGGTGGAGAACAAGTTTGATAAGTAATCGCCCTCTCTCTTCCTTACGAGTAGAGTGAACCCTGGCAATGCCAACCTGCAGTACAACGACATGCTGATTCGTGAGCGCCATGAGGATATCCTCTCCCTGTCTACGGAAATGAACCAGGTGCAGACTGTCTTCAAGGACCTTGCGGAGATGATTGCGGATCAGGGAGAAATGATCGAGGACATCGAGAGCAACGTGACCTCCGCGGCGGAGCAGTCGAAGCAGGGAGTTCGCCAGATCATGGTCCGGGTTGGGAGGTGGAGTGAGGGATAGAAGGCGAAGGCGTCCCAGCGTTCTTCGAGAAGAAAGTGTTGGACCATTCTCGTGGTGATCATCATCATCGTCATCATGGTCGTGGGACTCCTCGTCTGGATCGAGCTGAGTAAGCATAAGAAGGAGTAAATCGTGTGTTTGTTTTCACATTTCGTTCCTCACTGGCGAAAATAGAGCCGTTTTTGAATCCCTCTTTGTTTTTGATTCAAACGGCAAGCGCATCTCTTTCGCAACTCCCATTCTCTGCAATGACTGAAAAGAGAGACGAGCGCTTAGCGAAGCTATACCTTTTCCTTGAGGATGGTGAGTGGAAAGTGGAGTGTATGGGAGTTGTTCTGATCAGGGAGGATGGCGTAAAATTGACGTGGAAGCGTGACACATAGCCCGATGGAAAGGAATTCATCGTCATTCTCGATCCGGCCGATGAGGACGTCGAATTGCGTCGAATTCCTATCAGCTCGGAAGTGCAATATCACGCGAATGATCGTACCCATTTCTGGGTCATCTGACTCCACAGAGTGCCTGATTCAGTGGTCTGAGGACTCCGATCACGAGTATGCGCTGAGCTTCCTTACGGAGAAGCACAGAGATGAGATTATGTGAAGCTGGTTTCCCCATCTAACAAGTAGGGAGGGACTTCAGGAAGAGGATGAAAAGGAAAAGCAGAACGGAAGTATGGAGTTTTGCTGTCTCGATAACGCTAAGAAAAGTGGCTAGAGGGGCACAGTTCGCCGTATTCCAACATTCTGAAGGAAGTTGCGACTACGGAGATTTCCATGTCGACCTTCAAGACTGTTGTCGACAGTCTGACCAGCATGATGCTCCTTCAAAGCGATGCCACGCTCTCTCTGCTGATGGAGAATGTGCCTGTCGTTCTCTTGCATGTAATGAGTAGGACGGAAAGCTGTTGTGTTCTCTGCTGAAGGAAGCCGAGTACTTCATTGATCTTGACGATGTTGATCCTGTCCATGTGTTCGCTCTCCTCCTCGCAAGCATTAGTCCAGGTGGTTGGCTCAATTCACATATAGTCAATAATGGAGACGAGAGTGTGATTGAGCTTCTTTTCGGTGATGATTGCTACCTCCAGACCTTCGGCGTTCTCGACTGTATGTCTATGAGTATTGCTATCACAACTAGATTACAACGAAACGTACAAGACGAAGCATGCGGAGCATCGTCAACTGTTCGAATCAACGGCAAAGTACCACTCTGTGATCGATTTTCAAGACGATCCAGTGTTGCGTAAGATTCACATCACCTTCCGGATGATCTACTTCCGAGTGGTCCAGCGTGATGCGAATCACGATTAGGACGCAGTCTGCCCCGAGATTACGAACATCCTCCAGGAGACGCACATCGGTCTGTTGGTGCGAGAGAACTTCCAGGAGATCATGAAAGTGATCTGCGAGAAGAATGCCTACGCGACCAAAATGTGCCCGTTTTTCTCCTTCAATGAAACTCTAGTCTGGCGCTTCTGCAGCCCGAGAAGGACGACAGCGAGGTGGTCGGTCTGCTCTACGAGCTGTTCTACGCTCCCGGCTTCGCCATGCAGCTAGAGACCATGAACATGCTGATGCGGTGGGCGATTGTGCGGAATATCAAAGTCAGGCCGTTTTGTGGAGTCGTTCGAGATCCCGAGAGCGAGGAAGAGATGCACGTGGAGGGCGGAAACGAAATGCTCATGCCCAAAATCGAGGCTGTTTTGACTGCCGGCAAGCAGTCCCAGAAAACGGAGGAAAAACTGTACCCGCGGTTATCGGTGCTAATCCGCAGACTGCTCCTGTTGGAGCGTGTGTGCAAGATGAACGCGTCCTACTGCTGGGACTACTTCCGCGGGAATTCGCCCTCTGCCCAACGGCTGCTGGAGTGGGTGGAGGCGAGCTGTCTGGCGGGCGTGGGCGGCGTGCAGGAGAGCAGCTATCAGGTGCTGGCGGCGCTGCTGCTGCCGGAGACGCCGGGCGATGTGAGTGCTGGAGTGGCGGTCGAGCGTAGATGGCGTACCTGGCCTTCCAGCGGTTTTTCTACGGCAACGGCATGCACGGGCTGACCGACGGGTTCGTGCGGCGCGACGACGCGGTGCCGCTGAACGGGCAGCTGCGCGCGCTGGACCTGCTGGCGGAGTGCGTGGCGAAGCACGCGCCGTGCGCGCAGTTCCTGAAGGACGGGGCGCTGCTGCAGGCGCTGCTGGAGTGTCTACCGCCGGACACGCCGCGCCGGTCGGGGTCGCTGCTGCGAGCGGGTGAGAGAGAGAGATGGGAGTGAGGCGAAGCGATCCTGCGCGTGCTGGAACGCGGCGTGGAGAAGGAGTGGTTTGCAAGCCTGTTGGTGGAGAAGGACCTGATGCGTTTCGTGTTCGCGGCGAGCACGCGCGATGCGCTGGAGAAGAACAACCTCCTGTCGGGCGCGCTGCTGCACTTCTACTGCCTGGTGCTGGCCAGCCGTCACACCCCCCTGCTGCGGTTGTGTGCGGAGCGTGCGAAGGAGCTGGGACTCGAGACGCGCGTGCCCTTCTCCAAGATGGCGGCGGCGGTGGCGGAGGAGGCGGAGGAGGCGCCGAAGGTGACTGTGGCGCCCGAGGCGGAGAAATCGCGGTTGAGAGAGGAGTTGGAGGAGGAGGCGTACTTCGACTCGGTGGACGAGGAGGAGGGGGACCGCGTGGACGTGGAGCAGCCGGCCGAGCCGGTCAAGATGACGCTCCTGCCGTCGTTTGCAGAGAAGAAGGAGGAGGATTTTTCCATGGATTCATTTTTCGGGGGCGGGGCGAAGGAGAGCAGCAAGAAGAGTGTACACATAGACATAAAACTGTTCGATATACCGGGCAAGCGTACAAAGCTGGATTCGTAGTATTTGTTTGTTGCAGACGAGATGGATCTGCTGCTGAAGTCGCTGAGGACCAAGGCCGAAATCGACCATGTTATCCGAGACACGGAGGATAAGGTGAGTGACATTGGACTGGGGTCATCGTTTCAGGTGGTCGTTCTCCGATTCGGCAAATCTTCCGATGCTGTATGCATGCAGCTTGATGATATTGTGAGCCGCGAAGAGGAGCGTGTTTTACACGTAGTTATACAAGGCGCAGATTCCCGTATCACGCATGGCCGATATCTATATCGTGGATGTGGACGACGTACGCGTTGCGTGGGATTGTCGATGATAGGTGCCCATCTACACCCAGTACTTTGACATTTCGTTGATACCCGCAATTATCTTCTTCTACAATGCGACGCACATCAAAATCGACTGCAAGTGTGCAATGCGTAAGGAAGTAACGAGTAGTCGTCCAGATAACACCAAATGGATCGGCTCTTTCGAGAGCAAGCAGGATTTCGTTGACGTTGTTGAAGTGCGATTGGGCCTCTGCGTGAATTGTAGACGGTGTATCGTGGAGGCCTGTACGGGAAATACATCGTGACCTGTCCCTTGCCCCAAGATCACATTCCCAAGTATGATCTGCTCTTCTCTGCCTGGCATGTTTGTTTGAAGGAATGGTGTGTTTGCTACACGAAAAGATGGAAAGCAGTATCCGTTTGTGTTGAAACAGAAACGTCCAAATCCTTGCAGATTCGGAATGAACGAGCGGATCTTTTCACAGCTCTGTTTCGGCGGCGAGTTGTTGCAACGATTCGGAGTCAAACCCTCTTCGGAAGATCCAACTCTGTCAACGGCGAGCGTATTGCGTTGTATCACGGTCTTGATGGTAGTTTGTCGTGGACTGTTCCTCCTTCTTCGCCCACAGTCAGGAAACGAGAAGAGTCACCGTTATCACATCCATTCTCAGTAATGGAGTATGTGCATCCTCGCAAGTTGGATTTGAAACGCTTCGAGTCGACAAGTGATTGTGAGCGGTGTCTTTTCCTTCATAGAGACTGTTTTTGTGTCAAACTATCTGTCGAAAATGCGATTTGTGACTCGAATGACGCGCTTCTCTGCTGTGTGATTCTCTCCAAGCAGGCGTCCTCGGATTCCTCTAGTATGATATCCTTGCCTATAAAGCAGTGTGTTCCTTCATGTGCACTCGGCGCCTCTGCTTGGAAGGATCGCAGTTCCTTTTTCCTTCATTACCCTTCATCCGTTCATCCCTTGCATCTACATTCCTTCCTATGAATGGGACGAAGTGGATCCATTCCCATGTCGCTCACCCCTCTTTGATTCTCCCTCTTCCTATATTGATTCGTCTTATTCGTTTCTAGCCGATTGTTTTCGCCGTCGCAAGAACACCACTTCCAAAGCAGATCGCATTCTCGAAGACTGTCTCTGTTTTTCCCATCCCTTTCCATTCCTCCGTTTTATTATTACAGGCAATTCATATCTAGTCCAAAAGGACGCGGAGGTGATCGCATGCATTGACACTCTCGACATTGTGGCTCTATACTGCACGCTCTCCAGAGGAAAGTCGTCGTCTCTCCACCGTCTTCTCTTTCTCTCCCTCCAGCAGAGCTGCGCAATTCTCCCCTCCTCCTTCTCCTTCTTCTCCCCGCGCTGGTGGCTCACCGCTTTGGATTCCCTGAACACGCTGAGCCGCCAGCCGCCATCTCTTGAGCAGCTCCTTCTCCTCTTCTGTTCTTTCCCCCTCCACTTCCCCCTTCTGCTCCCCTTCCTGCATGGCGCCACACAGAGCGTCGAAGCGGTCATTGGCGACTCCCGTTACTTCGTCAAAGCAGACGGAGAATCGGGAATCGTGGCGCTGGCTCAACCCGACAAGACTCTTACCGCCCTTGTTCTTCTCCTCGTCGCCTCTGACGGTTAGCTCTCCAAATGGCTGCTTCTCTTCCTCCGCGCACACCCCAACCACGCTCAGGCCCTCAGCCTTCAGAAGGCCCTCCAACGCAATAACTCCCTCTCTCCCCTCGCCACACCCATCACACTTGACGAGCTCGCACGTCTGGAGCAGACCCTGCCCCCGTGCGCCTCGTCATTCCTGCGCATCGCCGGCGAGTACCGTGACCTGGGCAAGATCGGCAAGTGCTTCGCCTACTATGAGCGCTTCCTGAAGGAGAAGGAGGAGGAGAAGGAGCTGATCTGGAACGACGCCGTGGCCAGCAAGCTCGCCTCCCAAGTACCCACACTCCACACACCTCAGACACAGATCGGTCAGATGCGACAGACGGTGCAGGAGGTGCAGGAGTGCATCTTCGCCAGCCGTAACGATGAGCTGATTGCGCTGCTGAGCGGCAGCAAGGGCCTCTTCTCTCACTACCCCAAGTACTTCAAACTGCTGTTTCAGGGCATCACGGCCCTCCACGACACCACGCTCGGACTCGATCTGCTCGCCGTCGTGTTCCCGCGGTTATCGCGCATCATCGGCGGCGAGCCCGTGGCAAGCACGTCCACTCCCTTTGCTCTGAACCGCACGGCGATCAAGTACTACAAGGCCGAGAACCCTCGCCTTGTATCCGCGTCCTCGTCACTTCACCTCTAGTCCTTCTACGCCGTTGTTGTTCTCTTCCAGTCTGGCTACTACGCTCTCATCGACTCGCTCTCTCCAGCCATTCGCGCTGCGTTGTGCGACTCGCCCGATTGCGCCTTCTTTCTCGCCTACGCTCACTCCATTGTCACCATGCAGGACGCGGGCGTGTCGGCCGCCACGCTGTTGCGCTGGCTGCGCATCGACGCGCGTCTGGCCTGCTTCCCGGAGATTGCCCGTCTGTACCTCCGCCAGGCACGGCAGGCGCTGGCGGCGGGCGACCGCGAGGCGTGCGGGCGTGAACATAACAGTGTGATGTGAGCGATAGGCTTCTGCAAGCAGGCGGAGGAGTACGACCGACACAACGAGGAGATTCGGACGTTGTGGCAGGAGTGTGCGAGCGAGGAGACGAAGGTGAACGCGCTGCTGTACAAGCAGGAGGGAGACGAGCGAATGGGCGAGGGCGAGTAGGGAAGAGTCGTGGTGTGAAGGGTAGTTTCGCCAACGCGCGGCTGTGTTACGCGAGTGCCGTCCAGCTCGATGCGTCTCTCCTCCCTACCTGTGTCGACGCGCTGGGCCGGTGCTGTCTGAGCGAGCGCCGCACCGCCGACTGCATCGCCTACTACAAGCAGGCCATCGAGCAGTCCAACATGCAGTCCGACACACACTCCAACACATCCTCTGACACCTCCTCTGACACCTTCTCCGACACACACGCCAACACACACTCCAACACCTCCTCTGACACACACGCCAACACACAGTCACTCTATAAGGGACTCGTGGCGGCGTACCTGGCGGTGGGCAACCTGCCGCTGGCGAAGCAAACACTCAACGAAGCACGGGAGACAGACGCGTCGTTCGCGGGGAGAGAGGCGGAGAACGCGATCCGCCAGGTGGAGAACGGAATGAGAGCAGTGCAGGCGTGCATGGCGGAGGGCGCGTACGCGAAGTGCGTCGAGCAGCTGCGCTGCTGTCGGAGTTTCTGTCCGCTGTGGCGAATGCCGTTCGTGCTGCTGCTGCAGTGTTATGTGGCGCTGGGGCGCGGCGAGGAGGCGTGCGCGCTGACGAGGGAGGAGTGCGGGTGGGTAAGAGCGCTGGAGGAGGGGAGAGAAGGGAGTGAGACGGTGACGCTGACGACGGGGCTGGAGGAGGTGGAGGCGGTGAAGGCGGAGGTGGAGGGGTTTGATGAGAACTTTGTGTTCCTAGTGTTACTGGCACTACTGCAGAGGAATCAGGTGCAGAGTGCGATAACGCTGTGTCGGCTGGTTCGTGCAAAGCAGAAGAGAGTGAGCGATGTGTTGAACCGCGTGGTGGCGTTCTGTGAGGCGTACAGCGAGAACGAAGTGGAGAGAATGTCTCTGGTGTTGCATGGACAGTTTGACCTGGTGGAGAAGGAGTTGACGGGTCTGTTGGAGAAGGAGGAGCAGCTGAGAGAAGACGGGATTCAGATCGGAGAGAAGGTGAGGAGTGACTTGTTGACGCTGCGCGCGACAAGCCGGTTCAAGCAGCAGCACTTCAGAGAAGCGTGCGGTGGGCAAGACAACGAAGAGTGATCGAATAGAGGATTTGAATGAGGTTGTTGCGAGGGGCGGCGCCTCGCGTGACGTGCTGCGACTGCGAGGCGAGTGCTACGTGCAGCTGAAGGAATACAGCAAGGGCGTGAGCGATCTGAAGGCGTGTCTGGCCATGGCGGCGGACCCTGCTCTGTCGGTTCGGATCCATGAGGTGCTGAAGGAATGGGAAGAGTACGAGAAGCCTTCCTGCTCCTTCTTCGGCGGGTTCCACTTCTCTTCGCCTTTCCACTCCCCTCGGAAGGAGAACCGCTCCTTCCAGTACGACGCGGAGTATGGGCGAATCAAGTCGGAGTACGAGGAGGCCTGCGACCTGCTCGGCGTCTCGACGAAGGAGTCGTTGGACGAGGTGCGCAAACGCTTTCACACATTGGCGTTGCAGTATCACCCGGACAAGAACCCCGGAAAGGAGGCGCAGGATCGCTTCATCGAGCTGCGCAAAGCCTACGAGTCCATTCTCCAACATCGCTCAGCTGTTTGTAACAAACACTCGTGGGAAGAGCGACTAAAGAAGCGGGTAGTAGGCGTTGGTATTGATGGCGCAGATGCCAGGACCGTTCTCGACGTACTTGATGCGCACGTAGCCGTCCTCACCCCACTTCTCGCCCCAGGAGTTCTTCACAATCCAGTAGTCATCCTTGTAGCCCACAACAACCGCCGCGTGGTCCGCAATGTATCCGCAGTAATTCGAGTCAATCACACCACCGGTGTACATCTGGAAGATCTTCGAGCTGGCCTGGATGCCAACGGCAGTTGGCATCTTCGTGACGGCGGCCTTCAGGTCCTTTCCGCTGTTGGGGAACACGGACCAGAAGCCACCGGTATAGAAGATGCTAGTGCAGTCGTTATCCTTGCAGGTGCCCGCCTCCCCAGTGTAGGGATACTTCTCCTCAGTGCAGATACCTCTGATCTGCACGTAGGTCAGCGCGGTTTCAATCCTGCCACCATCGCAGCCACTCGATTTCGTGTCGCAGTCCACAAGCTGCTGCTCGGAGAGACTCGTCACCTTTCCCATCTTCAAGAAGTATGCTCCCTCGAGAGTGCCAACGGCACCAAATGCCCAGCAAGAGCCGCAAGAACCCTGGTTCTTCACTTCGGTAACGGCGCCCTTCTCTCTCCAGTCAACCTCTTCGTCAAACTCGGTGAGATGCTGGGCAGTCTTGGGCTTGGAGCTGGTAGCACATCCGCACACTCTGGAAGTGGCAAACTCAGCGTTTGTCATGTCCGCAAAGGGAGTCATACCAACGGTGAAGGAATGGCCCTCCGCATTCATCTTGCGAGCCCACTTCATGTTGTAGTCGAATACTCTGGCTCTGAACTTTCTCTCCTCAGGGAGGTAGTTCTTTTCGAACTTCGCCTCGAATGCGTAGAAGTCGTCACGCAGAGTGACCGCCAACGCCGCTGCAAACACTACGAACAGGACCGATTTCATTTTGAATGCGAATCCACAATCGGAGAAACAGGTGAAGAAACTACATGGCACGATTTGTTTCGCAAAAGTGATTGGCTGCACCATTGTGACAACATGATGGGGTGAAATGGAGTTCATGGCGGAATTGCGGTCATAGAGGGAGTATTGAAGAGAGATACATCGCAAAACGGTAAATAGCAATAGAGTGAAGAATAACTACCACCGCGAAAACGGTGTTGGTGGGGGTAAAAGACACGTGCTCACACAACATGAAGAGTATCCGGGGCGGATCTGTTTGCATGGATGCGCTCGTACCAATGGTGGTCTAGATTGGAAGAGATACGGGGTGGTACTGAACGCGCAGTGAAAATCGGCGGTAATTTGGGCGCCACCCGAACCACTCATTCTTATTTGATCTCTTTTTTGTGTTCTTGCAGTAATGAACTCTGATGAGGATCATCTAGCTCATGCTGACGATCATTTGTCAACATCAGCAGTTGGTGATACTACTCCTCTCTTCGATGGGTGTATGGATAGCCTGTTTGTGCTGTCGTCGTCTGACAGTACCAGCCTGTGTGAGGGCTTTGGAGACAGTTCCTGTTGTGATGACTGCTTTGCTTGCTCTTCCGAGTCTCTTACACCGAGTGGAGACTCCTCGTGTGATCTGTCCTGGTCGAGATCCGATGACCAGAACCCCCCGATGCAACAGGAATTGGATTCCATGGGTTTCTCTCTTGCTTTCCCTCAAGTGGAGAGCGTGACAATTGGCTTTTCTGGTGACATTCTGTCTTTGCACCCTGATCCCTTACCGGCCCTTCCCATCGACGGCCCTGACGATTATTCCCCAGAGTACTCCCAGTATCCCGTTTTTACTCAGAGTTCATCCCCTATGAACGAATCGGCACCATTCTGTCCCGACAGTGCCCTGCATGATTGCGGGGAGATGGTAGCGCAGCCCTCGGATTCGGACGGCTGTGCGAGTGATGAATCGCAGTTCTCGCAGCCGGGCTGCCGCAAGAAGCGCACGCGCAAGGCGAAGCACGAGTGGACGCATAGCGAAGACTGCCGGCTGATCGCTATTGCGAAGCTCGTTTTTACGGAGATCCCGAACAAGAAGAAGGGTCAGTGGGTGGTGATTGCGAAGCGCTTCAACGCCCAGGTGGCGGGGAGCCATCTGACCCAGAAGCAGTGCCGCGAGCACTTCAATCGCATAATGTCCCACCACAACAAGCATGTGTGGCAGCCGGAGGAGAACGATGTGATTTGCGCGCACCTGCGTGGCGAGCTGAGCCTCGAGCAGGTGGAGAAGCGTCTGAACCGCACGAAGAAGCAGATCAAGGAGCGAATCCGCACGATGTCGAAGTCCAACGGTCCGTGGAGTGAGGAGGAGGAGATGAAGCTGCGCGAGCTGTACCGGCAGTACGGAGGGCAGTACGAGCTCATTTCCAAGGAGATGTGGAGCTGCGGCTTCCATCGCGATTATCAACAAGTAAAGAATAAGGTAACTGCGCTTTTGAAGAACGCCTAAGTGCAAGTACGTATTATTTGCTTGGTGATGTCCTTTGCGTGTTTATTAAACATCCAAGTCCGAGTTGCTATCTAGGCCATGCGTGTAGGTAAGGGGGATGGAATCGTCCGAGTCGGAGTCGATCATTTCGAGAGGGTCGTCGTTCTTTTTGATGCTCCGCGCAATGTTGTACATGCTCGGCATGTGCGAATCGTCCACGGAATACAGATCCGAGGGGAGGGTCAAGGAACTGGTGAAATCCTTGTAGAACCCGTACCACTCTTCGAACATCTCTGCCGTCCACTCATGGTTACTGAACTTCGCCAGCTCGTAGGTCTTGATCTACCATCACACGTTCCTTTTGTGTTTACATAGTTCTCGCAGATGGTGTCTGTCAGTTTGGGGAATTTGGATTGCAAAAACTTGACGTAGGTCCGCACATCCTGCTTGCTTGTCCTTTTCAGATTCGGATACAACTTGTTGATTTCATCGTCCAAACTCTGGTATGACAAGGCAACCGTTTTCTGATAGTTGATCAGGATGTTCTCGTTTGTCGTCTCATTCACTACGCACTGAAAACCTCATACTGTTTGCAACAGATTACACCGTAGCTCTTGTCCGCGGCCTCTACGGGCTTTGGCGTGATGTCTTTCATCCGCTGCCGGCTCTCACTGGCGCTTTTCTCCATTTGCTACGGATTATCTTCCAATCCATCGTAAACTTTTGATAAACGATAGCGGCCAATGTCAATACTGCCTCGGGGCAGCTTCTTGTAGTGGTTAAGTTTTGAGCCGAGGGAACAATACAGATAGGTTACAAATAGAATATACTATGCGTTACCAAAAAGAAGAGGAAGAATACGATAAGGAAGAAGACGCTGGCAATTGTGAAGAAATGGTTCACGTTCATCTCCTGGAGGTAGCGGCATTCTCCGTTGACATCGGCACACTCCGTTTCGTTCAGAATGCCCATGCGCGTGCTTTTCTTTGATTTGTGGAAATATCGTACGGAAGTAACGGCTCCTGTCTCAACGCAATGTGATGAGAAGAGAGAGTCGTGATGCTAAGTATCGTGTTTTCTCCTCCTAGAAGCAGTCGACTGCTTGTTGTATCGAACGCGCTTCATGATAGCAGTGTTGGTCCTGTGGATGTGACATTATGCATAGTATCACATGACTGTTGATGATCAAGGATCACTGGACAGCGTATGATGTTGAATGCCATTCTACTGAAGAAACCGAAACAACGACAATGGAACCGACTCCTATTCCGACCGCGGCTCCTGCTCCTGTGAGTAATCCCGTCCAGAACCCTCCTGTGATTCAAGTTGGCTCTCTTCTTTTGCTTAACGAAACAGGGCTACAGCATGAACCAGAGTGCGGCCGAAGTTGTTAGCGTTGCTGCGCCTTCGGTAAACGCTGGCGGTAGATGGAATACTGAAAGCGCTGAGGACTAGAGTCCGTGACGATGCAAGAACTCCCGTTCAACAAGGAGACCATTTCGGGAGAGGATATGCGAAACGCGCTTAGCGCGATGGTCAGCAAGAAGCTCTTCTGGGGAAAGGGAGCCGTGAAGAGCATGGACATCAGCAACGTAATGATCAAATTCACTCGTTACCGCCTAGATCCAGACCTGGACGAGTTACCACTGCAAGTGGGAGACCTTCATGGAGAAGCGCCGCACGGAGTGGGTCCACCGCCCGTACGAGGGTGGAGCGCTCGACGGTCCGAACAACGGCATTGCTCCTCAGCCGTGGGACATCGCGGTGCAGATGCCTCAGCTGTTCGAGGAGGACGAGGTGACGGTGGTGGTCCCGCACACGGAGTACGCGCAGCAGTGCAGCGACTGCTTCGGCCGTGGCAGAGTGCAGTGCAAGCACTGCAAGGGCCGCGGTCGCGACGAGTGCACGTGGTGCAACGGACGCGGGCAGGAGCGCCGCGGCGATGAAATGGTGCGGTGCACGCACTGCAACGGGGAGGGGCGTGTGCGGTGCACGTGGTGCGACGGCGACGGGATGGTGCGGTGCAAGACGTGCAAGGGCAACGGGAACATCGTGATGTACGTGAAGCTGACGGTGACCTTCACCAACCACGTGGACAACCAGGTGATCGACGCCAGCGGAATGCCGGCCGACATGGTGCGCGACGCCAGCGGCACGCTGATGTGCCAGTGGGGGTGGGTGTGAGGCGTGAGGCGTAGACAGACGGCGTACCGCGTGTTGCCGCCACAAGAGGTGTTCGAGCCCGCCGTGCGCAGCGCGTGCAGCCAGCTGTTCACGAACGCGGAGAACGTGGGGGCGGGGCGGGGGAGTGAGGCGTAGCGGATCAACGAGAACAAGGAGAGACTGCTGCAGGAGCGCGTGACCGTCCGCATCATTCCCATCGCCAAGGCCGTGGGGAGCTGGAAGGGAAAGAGCATGGAGTTCTGGGTGTACGGAAACGACAAGGTGGCGTACGCGCCTCGCTACCTGAAGGAGTTCTACCATGGCTGCAACATTCTGTAATCGTGTTTGCGGAAAACAGGAGTGCGATTTGTTACAGTTCTTTTACTAAAGGATCGGTGGGTTTGGACTCTTGGGTCGGGTCCGGAAGGCCATTCTCGGCACTCTCGATCATGTCGATGGTCTCCATCGGAGCGAGGGCCAATCTCTGCGCATCAGACACATCACGCACATCCACCATCTCGACGACAGGAGCGTCATTCGGCTCCTCCTCGACAGACATGTCGCTGCTATCACTCGAAGAAGAGGAATCAGAGGAGCTGTCGCTCAGCAGTTCCTCAACGGCAAAGCGCGTGGTACCCGTCTGCTCCACTTCCTGCTGCACTTCGAGACACGACTGCTTAAACTCGGGCATGAACGCGTTTAGCGATTGAAATACTACTTCTCATGAATCCCCTCGGATTACCCACATGAACTCCTTGGAACCGAAAATGTGTGCAACGCTTTTGGTTTCGTAGTATCTATTCCGTTAGAAACGATCTGGGTAAAAGAACGCACTTTCATCGATCTTCAGGGAATGACCTAAAGGAAGCGCCGTTTCTCGAATATCTTGTGACTTTCTACACGGGTAAGCCAGAATTGCAAACAAAACGGGTGACTCATCTCCCTAGAGCGAGAAAAATGGAGAACAGTCTTTTCGTTCAAAAGCGTGGTGTCTCTTTTGCACAGCAAATACCCCAACAATATCGGAAGATGGAGTACCTGAAGGAGAAGGACATCGTCTTCAGAGTGTTCAACGAGATGCAGGAGTATCCGAAGAAATCGGAGCAGTTTTCAGAGATCTTGGCTAACGTCTACGTCCACTTCCCCGATTCTTTTGCGAAGGACTACTCTGTATGCGTCTATTCCGTTCTTGGCCACAAGGGCTCGGGGAAGGAAATTGATTTGCTTCTCCGCTTTATCGCGGCCGTCTCAACGCGTTGCTCAGGAGATGGAACCGTTCCCCATTTCGCACCGATTCTCGTTGAAGTTTGAAATTGGTATTGTGCTCACACGTAGGACCTCCTTGCCTATACTAAGTGCAAAGATCGCTACGTCCGGCAGCGGTGTTTGGTGATCATCAACCTCATTCTCGAGAAATCGACGGGATTTGAGATCGACGACAAGCTGTTACAGAAACTGAAGAGTGCATACGCAGAGCGGAGTCGAGATCGCGTCATTTCCGTCAGAAGCGTTGCCGCTACTGGACTATGTCTTCTCCAGCATATGAAGGAGGTTGATCCTGCGTTACTTCGAACCATTTCACAGAATATGCGGTATGAAGTGAATGCCTCCATTCGGGCGATCTATGCGTCCTCCATCTTGATCCATCCCGTCACAATGGAAAGCATCGTGCTGCGACTTCGAGACGACGATCTCACGGTTCGTGTGGCGATGTTGAAGAATCTCGAGCACTCCTCCATTCAAGATTTGTCTCTTCCTCTTCGTCACGCCATCATCCACTGTCTCCAGGACCGCAATGACGTCATCGTGAAGGGAGCCGAGCGCGTCCTCGTTCATTGGGCGTCGAACAATTCCTTCCTTTCTCTCCTCTCCTTCATCGACCTTGATAAGGAAGAAACCACCGCACGCACACTTTCACTTCCTTACGCATAGGGAGAGCTCCTCCTCAACGCTCTCTTCATCCACGAGCAGAACACGCAATCGCGGGAATTCACGTCGGGCGTTTCACTGACTCTTTCCGAGTTAACGGAGTTGTCCTCCTTCTACTTGTACTGCGCCGTTCGCTTCCTCTTCGAGCACGGGCGCGAATCCGAGATTGATTCCCTCATTCCCGATATCCCCCAGTTTTGTGGCATCGTCCAAAACTGCCTGTTTTCTGCCACCATGACCGCCTCCACCCAGCGCATTCTCTTCACCAACACGGCCCGCTGTCTCCAGTACCTTGAAGTGACAGATGATGTGTGTCGGCAAGAGCTCCTGAAAACGGTCCGATTTCTGCTGTCGCTGACGCCCGGAAGCAACTTCGCCGTGCTGATCGACTGCCGAGTGGTGTTGATCCTGTTGCAAGCGCTGCTGAACATTCTGGACACGGAGTCCTCGTTTTTGAAGTGGGGATTCTGCCGTGGTGTGAGCGGTAGTGAGGTGGCGTTGCTGATCTCCGACGCGGAGGATCGGATGAAGCCGGAGGAGGCTACGACCGAATTGACGAATGTAGGCCCGATTTCGGGAGTGTCAGAGTAGGAGCAATGCATGATGTTTCTTCTGTTCGTCGTGCAAAACACGTTCAAACTGATCACTTCTGCTGCCTTCTCGCAGCCCGAAATCCAGTCGTTTTTTGACAGGGTGGTGAAACCGAATCTGCAGTCTCCGGTGATCGAGCTGCGGCGTGAGGCGGTGAAGGGCTTGGTTCTGGCGGCCATTATGAACAGGGTGGAGTTGGCGGTACATGTTGAGGGTAGGCAATTGCGTTCCAATATGCTTCGCTGCTTCTATGCATGGTGCTGGAGGAGGACGAGGACGTCGAGGTCAAGGTGGTTGCCACACAGGGTCTGACGGACATTCTGGTCGTGTACGGAGATATGAAGGCGACGGCAAGTCAAGATTCGGAATTGGGCGTTTCGTTGAACGAGGTGATTGAGGGTCTGAATCTGTATATATTCCACACAAACGAGCAGTTGCAGAACGTTACGTGCGAGGCGCTGTGCAAGCTGTTCATCTTCAACAAGATTCGCTCGATCAACATCCTTTCCAGCCTGCTGCTCCTGTTGGCTTACTGGCGTTGTTTTATCGGTAGACTGTTTGATTCTGCCACGGAGAAGAACACGTTGCTTCGCCAAACTCTGGCCATTTTCTTCCCTTCTTTCTGCAGTCCCGAAATCGACAAGAATTGCATCTTTTTGGAAGAGGCGGCGATTTACACTGTCAAGGGAATCGCCGAAGCCAGCATTCCGGATCGCTACGGAATGGTGGCGCAATTAGGGCGCTTCTTCTTGTACGTGTCCCATCCTGTGTTTAGCGTAGAACCCTCATGACGATGGATTTGAAGAAGTCCGAGAAGCGCGGCTTTGTGGCGAGCAGCGACGATGAGGGAGAAGGCGGCAGTGAGAAGCTTGGATCGGAGTACCACCGTTGTGTAATCGAGTGGCTGAAGAAGCTGAAGGAGATTGGAGACGAGAAGCTGAGTCTTGGTGGCGATGCGCAGTGATGTGTAGATGACTTGGGGTTCTGCAGAGAGCTTGTTGCTGTGATGGCGTTCGTGAACGAGGACTTGCTCTCGAAGGCAGAAAAGGAGGTGTTTAACGGACTGGTGATGGATTTGCACGAGAAGATCTCGAACCAGATGCTCAAGCGTCAGCTACGGTCGAAGAACAAGGCGCTCTGTGCTTCCGACCCATCCTTGCCAAAACTGTGATTCGTCGTGTTTAGGAAACAGATCGCATGTTTGTTAAGAGTCATCACTGTCCGACACCACAAGACGTCTTGGTCGCGGCTTCTTCGCCTCCTCCTCTGATTCGTCTGAAAAGTCCTCTTGCACGCGAGGAACCTTGGCGCTCGCCTCCTCCGCCTCTTCCTGCGACGACTTTTGCAATTCGCGCTTCTTTGTATTCACTTCCTCCTCTGCCGATTCGTGCAATTCGCCCTTCTTCGCGCTCAGCTGTGACTCAGCTGACGGCTGCTCTTCGGACTCCTCCTTGTAGCACTCGTCCACAAACTTCTGGAACTCCTCAATCTGCGGCAACTGCTCTGGCTTAATCGTTCTCTTGAGCTACGCTTTATACTTAACAACTGCACCCACCTTTCCAATGATCTGATTTATAATCTCGTTGGTTTCTTTCGTGCGCAGCGCATCTTTCAAACAATTCCGGCATTGCAAGTACTTCTGCACCGTCTGGTTCGTAGACGGAATGCACGACAGGCAGAACGCCAAGCAGCGCCATTTCAACGGGTCTGTGACGAGCACGAAGCGCTGAAGCAACTTCTCAACCAATTGGTCGCACTGTTTGTCCTGCGGATGAAACTCCCGTCCGAACCGAACCTTGTCGATGAAGTGAAGCAGGTACTTTGTGAGCGAGCAGAAACGTCCGAACTCCAAGTTCGGCATGTCCAGCAGCGATGAGACACATTCCGGGAAAATGTTGTAGATCGTGGCGCTTCCCCGTTTCCCCCATTCTGTAAAGAAGACCTTTGCCAGCGTTTGAATGTGCTCCGACGGATCGTCCAACAACAGCACCAGCAATGCGATCTGTCCCTTCACACGGATCATATCGTTCAGAATCAGATGCGACAGCACCGATAAGGCATTTGTGCGCACCAATACCGACTATCCATGAAATCGCATTCCTTTACCCACTTCATCCCGCAATGTGCCGTAGATGCGTGACGTCCACTGCTCGCACTGGTTCGGAAAGCGGTAGCAGAGATCGCCAATGCAGATCACAATGTTGCATCGCACCCGCTCATCCGCGCTGCGAACCAACAGCGTGAACAACAACTACCCTTCATTTTATATACAATCCGTACACTCAGATTCGCCTCGCAGAACGAACTGCTAATCGCCATGAATTTGCAGAAAGAAATCAGAGTCGCACTCCGCAGCGCCGCGCCGTACTCTGATTCCTTCCCCGAGACGATGGCCTTCAACATGGGCCCGAACTCTCCGATGAAGTTCCTACTCCTCAATTTCCCCCTTTTTCTTCACTTCATCACAAGCTCACTCTGGCTAATCTTCTCCAGCACCTCGTCCTCCATGTCGTCCGCCTGCGTCACCAGGCCCAGGCCCTCGTCCTCCAGGAATGACGACGAAGATCGCCGGGTGTTTTGCCGCGCTTTCTTCGCCTGCTTCTTCGCCTGTAGCTCCGCTTCTTCGTGGGCGTGCCGCGCCTTCTTCGCCTGAGAAGAAACCCGCTCACTGAACTGGAGCAGTTTCAGCGCGAACTGACCCAACAGGAACACAAATCGGGTCAGTACGCCTTCGTTCACCTTCTTCCAGTTTTCGGGCGTTTCTTCGGCGGCCGTTTCCGCGGGAGAATCCTCCTTCACAAGCACCTTCTTCGCGGCGTCTTTCAGTATCCGTTCCGCCACGAGGTCGAATCTGGGGGATATCCCACAGAGGAGATCCACTGCCTCGTTCGCCACCTCAAACCACTCAGTGGACACCTTCTCTTCGCCATCGCACCCTCGCACCAAAAACGCCTCGGTTTCGTGCACCACGGCAGGCAACTCCTCCGCACCGGCATCCACGCACTTCCACACCAGGAACACAAACTTCGCCTCCTTCAGCGTATCCGCCGTCACGAACCGACGCAGCCCCAGCACACGCGAGCCCACGCGGCACACCTTCGCAGCGGAGGCGGCGGCAATCATGGACAACAGGTACAGCGCGCAGCAGCGCTACGCTCACACTTCCCTCCATCTCCGTACGTTGCTGCGACTGACGCTCTCGCCGTACACGTAGCCCCACAGCCCGTCCGCCACGCGGGACGTGATGATGCCTTCTCCCACGAGATGCTGCACCAGCTCGCTGAAGGAGGTGGTTTCCGCCAGCGTCGCGCCCTGCACCAGGCGGACCAGGTTGGCGGCGATCTGGTTTGGCGGGAAATCTTTGGCGGCATTCGGAGGGCAGAAATAGAGCCCCTTCGTGGACTAGAGTGAATGAGGAGAATCAAGGCTACGGCAACCAGCTCCTTCATCACTGCGGGCGACGCGCCCCACACCAGCAGGTTCATTCGACGCAGCGCCTTGTCGATGCCTTTGATGCTGAAGGCCGCGGCCAGCGGGAGGAAGTGCAGAGCGGCGAGCACGTCGCCTTCCGTGGAGCTGTTGAGAAGGAGAGACACCGTCGCCACTGAGTCCTGTGGATGAAGAGGAGAGGCCGAAGATACGGTGATAACCGCGGTGAACTGCGCGGCGCTGGAGTAATAGTCCAGGAGTCGCTGCGTCTTCTGCTGCTCCTCCTGCTCCGACGGCGACACGGCCGAATTCTCTCCGTTTTGTGGCGTGAAGGTCTGAAGAAGCGCCTCCAGCTCAGCAATCTTCTGTTGATACAGCGCCGCGTTCAGTGATCCTTCGTAAGGGTTGTTCACCAGCACTGTCGTCAGTAACTACTCATCGCGCACTCCACCCGCTCTCACGTTCATCGCATTCTTGCGTACCAGCACGCCCTTGTCCTGCAGGCGCTCCGCCGCCACGCGCGTCACGGACAGGAACTTGCTGAGCGGCACAAACCCGCCTTCCACCAAACTCACCAGCACGCGCAGCGCCGCCGACCGCACGAAGGCGTTCACATCGTGCTGGCGCTCCTCGATGAGTCCGATGATGCGAACGGCGGTCTTCAGATCGATGGATTGAATGGCGGGCTCTTCTTCTTCCTTCCTTTCCTCCTCCTTCTCCTTGCCCGCCGCCAGCGACTGTCTTCGGATCACGATGCTCGCCCGCTTGTTCGTCACCGCCCCGTACCCGCTCGCCCTTCTGCCCTCACCAGTGCCACCAGTGCCACCAGTGCCACTGGCAGTACCATTGGTACCACTTGGGATACCGTTGGCAGGGTCGCGGTCGCGGGGCTGGGACGTCTTCTCGACGAGGGTGCCGGCGGCCTGGATCACCGCCACGCGCAGCGTGTAGGCCTCGCGGCCCAGCAGCTTCAGCAGCACCGGCAGACTGCGCAGCAGCGCGAACGGGGCCTGGTCGGCGCAGGCGGTCTAGAGGTGACGTAAGGGCGTGGCAGCGACGATGAAGTGCGACAGGTTGCGAACAAGGCCGGTTGGCTTCGCGGCGTCACCGAGGTTTTGATGGGTCGCTTCGCGGATCAGGTCCGTCACCAGCTCGGCGTTGCCGCTGCAGCGCTCGTAGAGGATTTGAGAGAGACGGGCGATCCGGTCGGGGACGAAGTCGAGTGATGAGAGCATCTCCAGCAATGCGGAGCTCACGATGGGGAGAATGCTGCTGTTGGTTAAGGGAAGGAAGCAGATGCACGAATAGGAGGAGAGAAGGGATGCGAGCGTGTTCATTACCACTTCCATCAGACGGGGGTTGTCAGAGACAGCCTCCCTGCCAAACACGGTCAAACAGGACTGCGAGAAGAGCTGCAGGAAAAGCTAGCGTGAAATCCGCCATTAACACGCACCTCATCAGGAATACCCATCGTGAAGAAGGACTTGAGATTGCCACGCAGTGCAAACAGCATAATCTCAAAGGAATCGTACAGATAATCGCCCCAGGCGATGTTGCTCTCCACCGCTCTCCGCTTCTTCTACCCATGAAAAAGACTATATATGCTCACCTTCCGTCCCTTTTCGGTAAGTTGTACTTCCTTATCGACGAGAGAATCGTAAATCGCGTCCATCTTCTTGATTAGCAGGGAAAGAAAGTAGATATAACTAGTTCTGATAAGTGTAATCTCAGTAGTACATGTATAGGGCGTTTTTCATCTGCGGAAGCGCATCTTCCGAAAAGGACTTGTTGATCGAAGAAACGACAAATCCCCTCGCTCCACGCAACAGGACACTGATATACTTCGCTTGAACACTCTCAGCGAGCTGATCAAAGTATCTACACGCATAACACGAATATTCGCAATGTGCACTTCATGAATGTGTAGGCCGTATCGAAATATTCCGGCTCTGCTATCACTTCAAAGCAATGCGCGTCCACCACTTCCGAGGACAAGTCTATTCGCTTAGACCAAGTTTGAACTATCACTTCCCAGCATTTCCATGCAATTGTCCGCATCGCAACTCTCCAAATCGATAACGTTCGTTGCGGAGAAGAAATTGCCCTCCCCATTCTCCAAATCTTCAAGCCTTTGTGGAAGCTTGAACTCTTTCATCGTTTCTGTTGAATTCAAACAGAGTCCCGAAGCATCCTCGATTTTGGCGCACAGCCCAATTCCCCAAGAATTCGAGTGCCGACTCGGCTTTGGCAAAATCGCGATGAATCGACAAAAGCAGGCTGAGAAGCAATTGATCGATGCCAATCAGGTTGAGCGTGATTGCTGCCGTGCGGAGCTGATGTGTAGAAATCCAGGATCAAAAGCGCATTGATTACCTGCTGCAAATTGGAGAAAAGATGATGGGAGTAAACCCCAAATTGGCTCAGAACTACTTGTATGTCGTTTCGCCATTCTCTTCTGTTCTAGAATGAAAAGCAGCCGTATCATTTGTAAGAGATATAATCGTGCGTCTCGCTTTGTTCTGTGAGTGGTAGAGTTCCCATTGGACTTCCATATGTTGTTTTGTCCCCACTGCTACTATCCGTTCGTCGAAACAAAGGTATCCTCCTATCGGGTTGTCCCAGTGAGGAACTCGAAGTGTCGATTTGGGAATCGTCTCGTTTCTTCTCCGATTACCGCCTGATTCGTAGGTGCGGATATGCACGGAATGCGGCTACAAGTCGTCAATCCCCGGGATCCTCAAGCGGAATCGTGAAGCCATCCACCAAAAGAAGGAAACGAAGAAAATGATAGAGGCGCAAAAGCAGCAGCGAAAGGACCAGGAAAAGCGAAGGAAGAACCTGAAGTTGAAAGCCGCTTCCATTCTGCAAAACAACCTGAACATGATGAGTGGCACACAGTACACAGCTCCAGGGAGCAAGAAGGGGAATAACGGAGGAGGCATGCGCAGTGACTGGGAAATCTTTCCTGTTTTCAACAAACAACCGTAGTTCTCAGTCGGCGGGTGGAACTCGATGAGGTACTGCTTCGACACCTTGAACACGGGGATAAGGGCGCGCAAGATGTAATCCTTGGCAGTGTAGGGCATATCGCCGAGGAGAGTCACGATCGCCCAGTGCTGCGCCGTGGTGTAGCCGATGTGCATGAAGTCTCTCTTCAGGCCCGCGCGGAGGGTCTTGGCCATTCCCTCCGGAGATGCCAGCGAGGACTCCATACCCTGAAGGTACGGAACGAGCGTCATCGGAGTGCGAACAGCGCCGGGGTCCACAACACTCACAAACACGTTGTAGTCGCGCATGATGTAACGGAGCGATTCTCCGTACGCAGTCAGCGCCACCTTCGTCGCGCTGTAAATAGGGTTCATGGGCTCCGCGCAGAAGCCGGCGCCAGAGGAGAAGATGGCGATTTGACCAGAGCGGCGCTGCTGCATGCGGGACAGAAGGGGGAGGATGGTGTTCATCGTTCCGTAGATGTTGATGGAGTAGAGCTCGCGAGTGGTCTAGATCAGACGCACTCATCAGTCTTACTTCGTCAATGTCCTGATTCTTTCCGCACTGAGGGATCATGACTCCTGCAGCAGCGATGATAAGATCCACCTACGTGAAATGCAAAATGCAAGCCTACAGGAGCCTTGTCATCTTCTTCCTTCAGGAAAGCCTCCACCTTCTCCTTCTCGCGAAGATCGCACTCAAACGTGACCACAGTGGCGCCCTTGTCCTCGCAGGCCTTCTTGGTAGCCGCCAGTCTCTCGGTGTTTCGACCCATCAAAACAAGAGTCACTCCCTGGAAATGACGGACCACTCAGAATCATTACGGTTTCTGCGTACTCAATAGCGCTGCAAGCGCCCATCCCGGAACTGGCACCGGTGATGACAATCTTACGGGGTGTAGGAACCTTCTTGCAAGCAAAGAGGTCGTACACGTATCCGACACACACGACAACGAAATAGATGGGCCAAAGAATGAAATTCACAAGGAGCTCGAAGAAGAAGAGCAAGGGGTTCATTGTTGCACAGGAATTGTGTGATCCTCCGTATCGTCTCCTGCGAGTTGAATTTGGTTATTTCTATCTATCTCTCTTTTCACAGCAATGAAAGGGGTGTATTTAGGTCGAATCAACGATTCTTATCATTAAGCAACTGCAGAGCAGCAATAGGATAGAAACAAACACGCAAAATGTCGCCAAGGGCAATGGACTCCTTCAGATGCTGGAAGAGAATCTGCTTATCACTAAGAGACAGCGTGGCAATAATGCGCAGGACGTCCGTCACTTCGTACTCCTTCGCCCTACCCTTCACACCGCCTCCCTCTCCCACTTGATGAAGGTTGCGTAGTACATCGACGTGAAGTACAGCATGATGAACTGGCAGTCGAACCGGTCCATCAGCCCGCCGTGGCCCGGAATGATCGAGTTGAAGTCCTTCTTGCCGTACGCGCGCTTGATCGCCGAGGCGAAGAAGCCGCCGAAGGGCGCGACCAGCGAGGCGAAGATGGAAAAGACGAGTTCGTGGAGGTAGATAGGGCAGGTGGAGAACCCCTTGATGTGGAGGATGTTGGCCAGAGCCGCGGGGAAGGCGTAGAAGTGGGGCTGGTAGTAGTCCGGGAGCGGGCAGCCGGGGTGGTCGAAGGGACAGTAGAGATGCGGGATTTGGATGGAGTGAACGATGATCTGACCAATGATGATGGTGCAGATGCCGCCGCCGATGAAGCCCTCCCAGCTCTTGTTGGGGGACAGGGGCGTGAGCGGCTTGGGGAAGAACCTGGGAGTGAGGGAGAGGAGAGAGAAGCACTTCTTGCCGAAAAGCATGCCGCAGAAGTAAGCCATGGTGTCATTGGTGATGACGGTGGTGGTGGAGAGCACGAACCAGATGAGACCGTCCATCACCATCGGCACGACGGCGCGGATCTGGAACACCACGATCACGATGGTCAGCATAGACCACGCGATCTGGCCTATGCCATCAGGCGGGGGCGGGACAGATACCGATCTGGTACTTCAAATAACCCTTCTTGAGGCTCAGCACGATGACGACGAACAGAGCGGAGTAGAGCAGCACGGAGATGATCCTACGACTCAGCGGCAAGTGGCGATGCTACAGGTGGTACTTGACCACGTATTCAAATTCGGGCACGTAGTACATCATACCCACTGCAGTGGAGTCGCCAAACACAATAAACATGGCCGTGATAAAGATCATCCAGTGGAGCGTTCTGAAGTGCGGGATCTCCTTCTCCACCGCTTCCTCGTAGCGAACGTTGAGCAGCTCGTAAAACAATCCGAACTACGCAACAGGGAAGGATACCGACCCTACCTGGATCAAGACAACAAGACTCAAGGTCGGGTAGTGACCCAAGTAGATGATATAGATGAAGGCAAAGAAGATCGCAAAGCCAGAGACGACTCTAGTAAGAATCGACGTCTTCTTCTTCTCCTTTTCTACAGAGTGAAGCCAAACACCGAGACGGACCAGGAGTACTGACAGGCTGTTCAACACTATCCAATTCGTCCGCCTCTCTCCCATCATTGGGGACCGTGCTCGGCTCTGATTTCCGCTGTCTCACTTCCTCTTGCATCTTCAATGGATTAATGCAGGAAGAACCCTCGTGGGGCCCCCACAATTGGAATGAACGGTCATGACTCAGTACTCCACCAATGCACTTTGCGACTGGACAGAAAAGCGTGTATAAGCCCGGCTAGGCGATGTTGCAGAGAGAATTGAAGAAGAACAAAACGAAGGGAGTCGAACTGAACTCTGGAATCCGGAAGCGGTGCCGATTTCGGCCGTTCAAACATGCACGGAGAAGCGAAATCCCTTATGCTTATGCCGATTTTTCAATTTGGCCATCTTT